>LNFM01012610.1_pt1 | contig 11045 bp, 10 predicted proteins | sample 596031 | NCBI WGS metagenome assembly LNFM01 (sample SAMN04254537, study PRJNA301005) | activated carbon metagenome | isolation source: dual media filters at the Ann Arbor, Michigan drinking water treatment plant | place: USA: Ann Arbor | reverse complement strand
TGAGTCGGAGATTCGTTGACACATTGCCGAACGGTATCGCCATTGCCTCAGCGACAAAAGTGTCGAAATCGGCGTCAGACGCGAAGGAAACCGCGCCTAAGTTGGACACCTGGCGAGGATTTCCGACAAAGTATGGCGTCGATTCTCGGCGCTTTTGGTCAGCGAATTTCCGACTCAGGACACTAGGCTTTACGCTGGTCGAGCTCGTGGTTGTTCTCGTCTTGCTCGCCATCGTCTCGGCCGTGGCTGTTCCCAGCTTGTCCGGCACGCGAGCGATCGACGACGTCCGCTTCGTTCATGAAGTGCGCGATGCCCTGAGATTCGCGCAGCGCACTGCCGTTGCGCAGCGGCGCAACGTGTGCGTGAACTTCACGTCATCGAGCGTCAGCCTCACGATTGCGGCGGCGGCGGGCGGTGCCTGTACCGATGCCTTGTCGGGGCCGGGCGGTGAATCCCCATTCGTCGTCAACGCTGCAAGCAGCGGCTTCACGACACTGCCTTCGAATTTCTCGTTCGATCCGCTCGGGGCGGCCAGCGTGGGTCAAACGCTGGCGCTTTCCGGGGTAACGGTCGTCGTCGATGCGGTGACGGGCTATGTACGCTAGCTCGCTCATCCGGCAACGCGGCCTTACCCTGATCGAAGTCATCCTGTCGATGGTCGTTCTCGGCATCGGCATCGCGTTCTTCGTCTCCGTGTTCGGTGCATCGCTGCAAGCAAGCGCTGATCCCATGCAGCGCAAACAGGCACTCGCGGTGGCGGAGAGCATGTTGAACGAGATCGCAGCGAAGCCATTCGCGAATCCGAGTGGTGGCTACACTGGCGCTTCGACCCAAGCCAACCGGGCGCTGTTCGACGACATCGGCGACTACCACGGGTTCGCCACGACCGGCGTCTACTCCATCGATGGCGGCGCCGTTGCTGCCCTGTCGGGCTACGACGTTTCGGTGAGCGTCGTCGCGACGAGTCTGGGCAGCGGCGGAACCGCCGTTTCGTCGGCGAACGCTCGGCTCATCACGGTCATCGTGCAGTATGGCGGCGGCAGCGTCTCGCTTTCATCGTATCGGACGGCCTATGCGCCCGATGCCTGAAGCATCTCCACAGGGGGGTTTCACCCTCGTCGAGATGGTGCTCGTCATCGTCATCGCGAGCGTGCTCGCGGCCATCATCTCCTCGTTCGTCACGTTGCCCATTCGTGGCGCGGTCGATGTGGCGCGTCGGGCCGAGTTGACGGACCTCGCCGACAATGCCTTGCGACGCATGGACCGGGACCTGCGTCGGGCCTTGCCGAACAGCGTGCGGGTGACGACCGTCGGTGCGTCGACATTCATCGAGTTCCTCGAGGTGCGTGCCGGCGGTCGCTATCGGAGCGAGCCCTCGGGCGCGGCGACTACTGCAGCTTCGTGCAGCGATGCTGCAGGGGGCGGCGGGGACGGCGACGGCCTTGCCAACGAGGACGTGCTCGAGTTCGGTGTCGCCGATCGATGCTTTCGGACGCTCGGCATCGTCGCCGATCTGGCGACGATCGTGCCGAACGCGGACTGGCTGGTGGTCTACAACCTCGGGCCGGGCTACGCCTCGGCGGACGCCTATGCCAGCGGCGATGCGACCGGCGGCAACAAGGCACGCATCACGTCGGTCGATGTGGGTTCAGGCGGCGAACAACGGATCGGTTTCGAGACGCATACGTTCCAGTCACTGTCGCCGGGGGCACGCTTTCAGGTGATCAGCGGTGCGGTCACGTACGAATGCAATCCGGTGGACGGCGTGATTCGCCGTTACGCCGGGTACGGTGTGACGGCGTCGCAATCGACGACGTTTACCGTTGCGGCGGCCGTGCTTGCTTCCAACGTCTCGAGCTGCGCAATGACGTACACCAGCGGCGCCACCGAGCGCAGCGGCCTGGTGCGGCTCGCAGTGACGCTGGCCAAGGAAGGCGAAAGCATCGCCCTGGACTACGAGGTCATGGTGGGCAATGTACCCTGACGCTTGCATCGTTACTCGTCGACGCCAGCGCGGGGTATCGCTGGTGGCGGCCATCGTCGTCATGCTGATGCTCGCAGGCATCGGCGCCTACACCATGCGCGCGGCAAGCACGCAGCATGCGGGGGCTGCGAACGATATCCTTGGCATTCGCGCGTTTCAGGCTGCACGCAGCGGCTTGGAATGGGCCGCTTATCAAGTCATGCAGGGCGATCTGTCGACCGGGTTCTGCAACGGCGGTGCGACGACGGAGACGATCAGCGGCCTTGCAGGCGATCTCGACGGATTCAGCGTGGCCGTGAACTGCGCGCGTACCGACCACAGTGAGGCAGGCACGGCGGTGCGTATGTATGCCGTGACGGCAACGGCCTGCAATCGGACTGTTTGTCCGAACGCTAGCGCCGAGCCGAACTACGTCGAGCGGCAGTTGACGGCGGTGTTGTCGCGATGAGTCCTTGGCGTCGCTTCTTGTTGCTCATCGCGCTTGGTGCCGCTTTCTGGGTGTCCAGTTCGTCTTGGGCGCAGAGCTACAAGTCTTCGCTCATCGACTTCGATTTCGCGAGCGGCAGCTTCAATGATGTGAAGATGGCGGACGACTCCATCAGTTCGGAAATTTCGTTGGGCTTCGTCTTTCGTTTTGGCGATGTCGATTACAAGACCGTTCGAATTCAATCGAACGGCCGGCTGCAGTTCAACAACACGTTCAACGGTCATGGCACGCAGACGACCGGCTCGCCGCCCACGTATCCGTTCAACTATCCCAGCGGCTTGCCAGGGGGCAGCAGCGCCAACGTGGAGCGCACCATGCGGATCTATGGTGCGGATCTGGATCCCGGTTCGGGCGGCCGCGTTCGTTACGCCACCAGCGGATCGGCGCCGAACCGCACGTTCGTCGTGGAGTGGGACGATGTGCCTGAGTGGAATTGGTCCGGAAGCAACTTTCGCATGCAGGTGATTCTCAAGGAGACTGGCGAGTTCGAGTATCACTACAAGGAGTTCGTGAACGCTTCCAAGGGGGGCGCCCAGACCGGCTGGATGGTTTCCGCGAAGGACTACGAGGTGGTATCGACGTCGATCCTGCCTGCAACGAGCAAACGCGAGGGCATGGCCATCCGCTTCACGCCGACTTCGGCCGCGAGCGTCACGAGCTTCGATCTCAACGTGGGCGGGGCTGCGGCCAGCACCTGCACGGCAAAGCAGATGACGATCACCGCTCGCGATGGATCGGGCTCTACGCTCGCGAGCTACGTCGGCACGATCCAGCTTTCGACATCGACGAATCGCGGGGACTGGACGGTGGTCACCGGTGCCGGTGCGCTTGCGAACGGCAGCGCGAACGATGGCGCGGCGACGTATACGTTTTCCGCGAGCGACAAGGGCATCGTCACGCTGGCACTGACGAACTCGCATGCCGACAATCTCACCGTGAGCGTCGTCGATAGCGGTGCCCCCAGTTCCAAGAGCACTTCGTCGGCCATCAACTTTCGCGACAATGCCTTCGTACTGACGCCCGATCCGATTCAGATTGCGGGCCGCACCCAATCGATCGGGGTTGCGCTGTGGCGCAAGGATGCGACGAGCGGCAATTGCGCCATTGCCACTGGCTACACGGGCACCAAGGCGCTGGATGCATGGATCACGCGCGACGTGCAGGATCCGGGCGGTGCTGCGCCTGCGGTCGGGGGCGCTGTACTGCCCGCCGCCGCGCCAGGTACCCATCCGTCGAGCAACAATGTTTCCCTCATGTTCTCCGCGGGGCAGGCGACGCTTGCACTTGCAACGACGGATGTCGGCAAGTATGCGCTCAATCTGCGCGACGACACCCGCGGTTTCGCGAGCGGCGTGGATATCGTGGGGGCCTCCGCGTCGATCACCACGCGTCCGTTCGCGCTTGGCTTCACGGAGATCAAGAAAGGCGGCGGCACGTGTTCGCCGGCTTCCGGAATGGTCGTCTGCAACGCCAGCGGAACTGCGACTTCGGGGGCAAAGTTCGTCGCAGCGGGCGATACCTTCCAGGCCACGGTGGGAGGGTACCTGTGGTCCGCCGCTGACGATGCGAACAACGACGGCGTGCCCGATGCCGGCGCGACCGTCACCGACAACGCGTTGGCGCCGTCCTTCGCGTGGACGACATCGCTGTCGGCGGCGACGCCGATCACCCCGGCCGCCGGCGTGACGGGGGCGCTCGGTGGAACGACGGGATTGAGCCAGGCCAGTTTTTCCGGGGGACGTGCCGTTGCATCCGCGCTCACCTACGCCGAAGTCGGCAGCGTCACGCTGCTCGCCACCGCCACGGACTACCTAGGTACGAGCGGCGCAACGGTAAGCGGTACGAGCGGCGCCGTCGGTCGCTTCTATCCGGGACGCTTCTTCGTGTCGTCGGCCAGCGGCTTGACAGCCGCCTGTGTGGCGGGAGGCTTTTCGTACATGGGGCAAGGCGCGCTCACGGTGAGCGTCTCGATCGAGGCGCAGACCATGGCCGGCGTCCGGACGCAGAATTACCGCAAGCCTGATTACGCAGTGGGTAGCGTGTCGGTCCATGCAGAGAACGCCAATAGCGGCACGGATCATGGCGCCCGCCTGAGCGGATTGACGCCGACCCTCGACTGGAACGCCGGCAGCTACGCGGTGGCTACCGCATCGGCAGGTTTCGCCCGGGCGGTAGCGCCTGATGGCCCCTTCGAAAATCTGCAACTCGGTGTGACAGTCACTGATCCGGACGGCGCAGTGCTCACCGCGCGCAACATGAACCCGACGACCACCGGCGATTGCGCCGCGAGCGGCAACTGCACAGCCGTAGCGATCGGTGCGGCGACCAGGCTGCGATTCGGCCGGCTGCGCGTACAGAGCGCCAGCGGATCGGAACTTCTCCCGCTCACCGTACCCATCGAAGCGCAGTACTGGAACGGTACCGGCTTCACCCGCAACACGAACGACAGTTGTACGACGATTCCGGCGGGTGCGGTGGCGCTCGGAGCCTACTCGCAGCGCGGCGGCGGCACGTTGTCTCCGGCGCCCACTGCGGTCACGATGCCGGGGGGGGCGATGTCTGCCGGCACGAAGGTACTGACCCTCGCCGCACCGGGAACAGGCAAGGGCGGCGATGCACAGGTCGTCGTCAATCTCGGGGGCGGCGCGAGTGAAAATCTGTGCGGTGCCGACACCGTCACCACCACCGGCGGAAATCTTTCGTGGCTCCGGGGGCGGTGGTGCGGCGACAGCTACGACCGGGACCCCGCGGGTCGGGTCACTTTCGGTATCCGCCGGGCCGCAACCGCCTTCGTCTATCAGCGCGAGAACTTCTAGACGTTGCTGCTCGACCTGACCCTGGAATGCCTGGGTAGTCTCCAGGAAATACCCGGGAATCCGGCTTCTGTTGGTGCCGTGCCACAGTTCCCCGGGGGCAACCGCAATCTACCTAAAAACGATTGACAAACAAAACGTTAATTAAGTAACTTCGCCTGAAGTGTGAGCTACGCAAGGCAAGTATGCTTTTTCGGCATCGACGCAACCCCGGATGGATGGCCCTGCGCGTGCTGCCCGATCGAATCGATGCGGTCCATGTCGTTCCGGGTACGCGGCCAGCCGTCTCCCAATGCGAATCCGCGCAGATCGGCCCGGGAGGACCGGTCGAGGCCTTGCGCGATCTCAGGCGTGCGTTGCGCCTGGAGCGTTACCGCTGTACGACGCTCATCGAGTTTCCCGAGTATCAGCTCCACTCTGTCGAGGCGCCGGGGGTACCCGACGCCGAGCTTCGGCAGGCGCTGCGTTGGAGCGTGAAGGATCTCATCGACTACCCGGTCGAAGAAGCGACGGTCGACGTGCTTAAGATTCCGGCTGGTGCCGAACAGCGTGCCCGCAACGTCTTCGTCGTGACGGCCCGCAATCAGCATGTCGCCGGGGTGGCCAAGTTGTTCGAGGATGCGAACGTCCGCCTCGATGCCATCGATGTGCCGGAACTCGCACAGCGCAATCTCGCCGTCCTTTGCGAAACGCCGGAACGAGCGGCGGCACTGCTCGCGTTCCATTCCGGGAGCTGCTGGTTGACGATTACCGGCAACACCGAGTTGCTCGTCGTACGGCGGATCGACATCGGGCTCGATCGACTCCTTCAGGCCGAGGCCGATCAGCGCAGCATCTATCTGGATCGCATCGCCCTCGAGCTGCAGCGCTCCTTCGACAACTTCGATCGCCAGTTCGGATTCATCGCCCTGTCCCGCCTGCTGCTTGCCAGCGTGCCGTCGGAGTGCGGGTTGATGGAAACGCTGCAGGCGAATCTCGAACTTCCGGTCGGGAACTTCTCGTTGAGCGAGGTGATGGATCTTGCTCGCGCACCGAAGCTTGCTGACGGTTCGATGCAGGCGGAGCGGCTGCTGGCGATCGGCGCCGCACTTCGCAGCGAACATGCCGATGCGGCGCAGGCCCAGGCGGCATGAGTCAGGAAATCAATCTTCTCGGTACGCAGCTCCGGCACAGCCGGCGTTCGGCCACTTCAGCGGTCGTTCTCGGTCCGGTGCTGCTGATCCTGGCGGCGATCGGTATCGGTGCGGGGCTTTTCTTCAAGCAGGAGGCGCGCAACCTCGGCGTGCGCCACACCAGCGGCGACGCGGCCGTCCAGCGCGCCCAGGACGAGCAGCGCAAGCTCGCGCAGGAAGTCGCGAATGTGAAGAAGGATCCCGCGCTGGAGGCAGAACTGGCCGGGCTGGAGAAACGCCTGCTCGCCGTCCGGCTGGACCTGGCCGCGCTCAGCACCGGTGCCATCGGGCAGACGCAGGGATTTTCCGACTTCATGCGTGCCCTTGCCCATCAGGGGGTGGACGGCGTCTGGTTGACCGGCTTCAACGTGGGTGCCGCCGGCAAAGACATATCCATCAGTGGTCGAGCACTGCGCGCCGAACTCGTGCCCGCGTATCTGAAGCGCCTCGGACAGGATCCCTACTTCTCCGGGCGCACCTTCGCCGCGCTCGATCTCGCGCAGCCCAAGGCAGCAGATCCCCGCGCGGAAGGTGTTCGGGCAAACACGGTACTTGCGTTCAACCTCACGTCTCGTCGGGAGTTGTCCGAGGCGTCCGGCGAACGCCCTCCGGCAGGTAGCGGGGTGCCCCGATGAAGGCATTCCTGCTGGGCTATGTCACCCGTTTCGATGCGCTCAGTTCGCGCGAGCGCCTGCTCGTCTTCGCGGCAGCGCTCGCTATCGTGGGGTTCGCGCTGCAGGCGCTGCTGATCGAACCGGCGCTTAGATCCTCGGCCCGCATGCGTGAACAGCTTGCACAGCAGGAGAAGACACTCGATGCGGTCCAGGCCGCAAACCGTGCATTGATCGCGGCACGGGCCGATCCCGACGGCGCGACGCGCGCGCGCATCGTGCAAAGTCGCAAGGATCTGGAAGCGCTCACGGCCCGGCTCGGGACGATGGCGCAAGGTCTGGTGCCGCCCGAGCGCATGCCCTCGCTCCTGCAGAGCCTGCTGGGCACGGATTCACGACTCGTCGTCGTCGCGCTGCGATCATTGGTGCCGAGCCCGCTGACGCAGGCATCCCAGCCCCAGGGGGCGGAGAAGCCCGCGGGCGCGGTCGGCGTGTTCAAGCATGGCATCGAGCTGACGGCTCAAGGCTCTTACGAGGATTTGTATCGCTACGTGACGGGTCTGGAGCAGGGGCCGTTTCGCATGTACTGGTCGGATGCGGTGCTCGATGCGAGTGCGTATCCGAATGTACGATTGACGCTGCGCGTCTATACAGTGAGCACGGATCCTTCGTGGCTACGCCTATGACGCCGCTGCGTTGGGTCTTCGCGCTGTGGGGAGGGATGGGGGCCTGTGCGGCACTCGCCCAGAGCCTGCCGGATCCGACCCGTCCGCCCTTCGTCGCGCGCACGGATGCGAAAGTCGTATCGGCGGCGCCGGCCGAGGCACCGATGCCGGTGCTGCAGTCGGTCCTGATTGGGAAGGATCGTCGGATGGCGATCATTTCCGGCCAGCGTTTCGACATCGGCGATCAGGTGGGCGATGCGCGCATCGTGCGCATTACCGAAACCGAAGTGCTGCTGCGCTCGGGGGCGGGCCACACGACGCTCAAGCTGTTCCCTCAGGTATTGAAGCGAACGAAAAACAATTCGGGCCCCGGCACCGGGGCGGCACCGAACGCGAACAAGAAAAGCGCGATGCTGGGCGTGGAGAACGAAGCATGATCCGAACTGAGAACGTGGTTGCGTGCCTGGTCGCGTGCAGCATGGTGGCCGGCTGTGCAGAGCCGATGTTCAAGCGCGATGCCGTCCTCGATCAGGCCCGGGCCGAGCTCGCGCAGGCCGCCCAACCGAAGGCCGTGCCCGCCAAGCCCGCCGAAGTCGAGCGCGCCCTCGTGCCTCCGCTGGTCGTCGAGATGCCCGCGCCGGGCAAGCGCCTGGAGCCGAGCTTCGATCTCGTGGTGAACAACGCACCGGCCTCGCAGGTGTTTGCAGCAATGGTCTCGGGCTCGCGCTACAGCATCCTCGTCCATCCCGACGTGAAGGATATCGTGTCGGTGAGCCTCAAGGATGTCACGGTGCCCGAGGCGCTCAATGCGATGCGTGAACTGTACGGCTTCGAATACAAGCTCGACGGGATGCGCATCTATGTCCAGCCCCGGAGCATTCGCACGCAGATATTCCAGGTCAACTATCTGCTCGGACGGCGCGAGGGCCGTGCCGACGTGCGGGTGGCATCGGGTTCCATACAGTCCCCCAGTGTCGCGACGCCGGGGTCGAACGCGCCGGCACAGAACGCGAGTGGGGCGCCGGGCGGCAGCACCGGACAGGCCATGGAGTCGAGTCGGGTGACGACTTCGTCCGTCAACGACTACTGGCGCGATCTTCAAAACGGTCTCGAGGCCATCGTCGGCGGCAGCAACGGCCGATCGGTCATCATCAATTCGCAGTCTGGCGTCATCGTCGTGCGCGCGATGCCCGAGGAGATGCGCAACGTCGAGAATTTTCTGAAGGCGATGCAGGCAGTGGTCGAACGCCAGGTGATGCTCGAGGCGAAGATCCTCGAAGTGCAGCTGAGCGACGGCTATCAAACCGGGGTGAATTGGTCGGCGTTTCGCAGCGGCGGGAATACCCGGGTGTCGGGCGGGGTCGCGCAGCCGGGCACCGTGTTGTCGACGACCGGCCCCATTGCCACGGGGGCGACCGGCATCGCGCTCGATGCCGCAGGCAACATCACTTCCGTCGCGAGTCCTGCTGCGGGCGCGCTTGCCGGCTCGAATCTCATCAACTTCCCGAGCGGTCCTGCAGGTCTCTTTGGCCTGGCATTTCAGAACGCGAACTTCTCGGCACTCATCAACTTCCTCGAAACGCAGGGTGGCGTCCAGGTACTTTCGAGTCCGCGGATCGCGACACTGAACAACCAGAAAGCGGTGCTGAAGGTCGGTACGGACGAATTCTTCGTCACGAACGTGAGTACGACGACATCGTCGACAGGTTCGACGACGACCGTCTCGCCCACCATCACGGTGCAGCCCTTCTTCTCGGGCATCGCACTCGACGTGACGCCGCAGATCGCCGAAGACGGGCAAATCATTCTGCATATCCATCCTTCGGTCAGCGTCGTGACCGACAAGACCAAAACGCTGAACCTCGGCTCGCTCGGTGTCATCACGCTGCCCTTGGCATCGAGCAACGTCAACGAGTCCGACACCATCGTGCGCGTGACCGACGGCAGCATCGTGGCCATCGGCGGTCTCATGAAGCAGAACCAGACCGAGGACAATGCGTCGCTCCCGGGGCTCGGAGACGTTCCCGGGCTCGGCGTTCTCTTCGGCAACAAGCGCCGGTCCATGTCCAAGAGCGAACTCGTGATCCTGCTCAAGACCACGATCATTCGCGGCGAGCAAAGCTGGCAGGGTCAGGCCCGCGAGGTCGACGAGCGTGTGCGCGGTATGGTCCGGCCACCACGGCCCGTTGCGGCGCCTTGACATGGGTCTGACCGGAAATTCGATGGGGGCTCGGCTTTCCCTGGTCGTTCGAGCATCGGCCGTCGCGCTTGTCGGCCTGTTGGGTGTCGTGCCGGCGTCAGTTGCGATTGCGGCAGAATCCGCGCCGTCGGCGTCGGCTGCGCGTGGCGTGGTGACGGCGGCCGAGCTGACGAAGACGAACGACGTACCGCCCGCAACGGCGCCCGTGGCAGCGAACGACGCGAAGGTGCCGAGCGCGACGCAACCCGCCGTCAAGGCGTCGACGAAGTCCAGCCGCAATCAGCGCAGGGCCGCAAAGAGAAAGGCACCGCCGCGAGAGAAGCGGATGTCTGCGGTGCCAGCAACCGCGGCAGCAGCTGCGGCTGCAACGGCAGCTGCAGTTGCGTCGTCGAAGGCGGAGGCTACCCCAGCGGAGCCCGCCGAAAAGGCGCGGCCCGCGCTGATCGTCGATGGGACATCGGCTGCGTCGCAACAGGCTGCCGACGCGGCCAAGGCGCCGGAGATTGAAGTGCGGGTCAGTGCGACGCAGAAGCGCGAGAATCTTTACCGCAATGCAGCGAATGCCATCAGCGAAGGTCGCATCGAAGAGGGCGTACGGCAGTTGCAGCAGATTCTCGCCGAGCACCCCGGACAGGACAATGCGCGGCAGATCCTGATCGGTGTCGCCCTGCGGAGCAGGCAGTTCGCTCGGGCCGAAGCGCTTGCCGACGAGCGACTTGCGCATGGCAACGAGCACCTCGGCTTTGCCGTCGTGTCGGCGCGGCTGAAGCTCGATCGCAGCGATCCGGTCGCGGCGCTGGACGTGCTCAAGCGCTCCGAAGTACACGCGGGGTCGAATCCCGAGTACCAGGCCCTGATGGCGGCGGTGCTGCAGCGGTTGTCCCGTCATGGCGAAGCTGCGGAGCGTTTTCGGGCCGCCCTTGCCTTGCAACCCGGTACCGGCATCTGGCAGATGGGGCTCGGCGTTTCGCTGCAGGCACTCGAACGGCCGGTGGAAGCCATCGAGGCGTACAGGCGTGCCCGCGATGGGACGGGACTCAGCCCCGAATTGCGCGCGTTCGTCGACGAACGCGTGGCCGAACTCCAGCGCTAGAACACCGAAATTCGTGCCAG
>LNFM01012609.1_pt1 | contig 11045 bp, 11 predicted proteins | sample 596031 | NCBI WGS metagenome assembly LNFM01 (sample SAMN04254537, study PRJNA301005) | activated carbon metagenome | isolation source: dual media filters at the Ann Arbor, Michigan drinking water treatment plant | place: USA: Ann Arbor | reverse complement strand
CGCGGCCGGCCGCGCCGCGGTGCCGTCTGGCGCCTCGACCGGCGCCCACGAAGCCGTCGAGCTGCGCGACGGCGGCAGCCGCTACATGGGCAAGGGCGTCACCAGGGCGGTGGGCGCCGTCAACACCGAAATCTTCGAGGCGCTGGCCGGCCTCGACGCCGAGGACCAGCGGGCGCTCGACCAGATCATGATCGACCTGGACGGCACGGCAAACAAGTCGCGCCTCGGCGCCAACGCCATCCTGGGCGTCAGCCTGGCCATCGCCAAGGCCGCCGCCGCCGAATCCGGCCTGCCGCTTTACCGTTACGTGGGCGGGGCTTCGGCGCACATCCTGCCGGTGCCGATGATGAACATCGTCAATGGCGGCGCCCATGCCGACAACCCCATCGACATCCAGGAATTCATGATCATGCCGGTAGCGGCCGAAAGCCTCGCCGACGCGGTGCGCATGGGCTCGGAAATCTTCCACACCCTGAAGAAGGAACTGTCGGCGGCGGGCCACAACACCAATGTGGGCGACGAGGGCGGCTTCGCGCCCAATTTGGCCGGCACGTCGGCGGCGCTCGACTTCATCATGCGCTCCATCGAGAAGGCCGGCTACAGGGCCGGCGACGAGATCATGCTGGCGCTCGACGCCGCCGCCACCGAGTTCTTCAAGGATGGCCGCTATCATCTTGAGGGCGAAGGCAAAGTGCTCGATGGCGGCCAGATGGTCGACTACTGGGCCGACCTGATCGGCCGCTACCCGATCATCTCCATCGAGGACGGCATGGCCGAGGACGACTTCGAGGGCTGGAAGGCGCTGACCGACGCCATCGGCAGCAAGGTGCAGCTCGTCGGCGACGACCTGTTCGTCACCAACCCGTCGCGCCTGTCCGGCGGCATCAAGGCTGGTCTCGCCAACTCGATCCTGGTGAAGGTCAACCAGATCGGCACCTTGTCGGAGACACTCGAGGCGGTGAACATGGCGCACCGTGCGTCCTATACGGCGGTGATGTCGCACCGTTCCGGCGAAACCGAGGACTCGACCATCGCCGATCTGGCGGTCGCCACCAACTGCGGCCAGATCAAGACCGGCTCGCTCGCCCGCTCGGACCGGCTGGCCAAATACAACCAGCTGATCCGTATCGAGGAGCAGCTCGGCGACATGGCCGTCTACGCCGGGCAATCGATCCTGAAGGGGCGATTCTGAGGGGTTGAGGCCGCATCCTGCCGCGAGGACTCGCGGACTCTCCACAAGTCGCTGAATCGATGAAGAATTCCGTTTGACCCGGTGACTCGCGTGTGATTCACTATTTCACATGCGCAAAGGGGCAATCAGGCAGATGACACTCGACTCGATCCTCCCGGGGGTCGTCATGTGTCTCATCGCGTATTTTTGCTACCATGCGGTGCAGGGCGAGTTGGGCCTGCTGTCCTATGTGCGCCTGGAGCGGCAGGAGTCCGCGCTCGAGGCCGAGGCGGCGGCTGTTTCCGCCCAGCGCGCCGCGCTGGAGCACCGGGTGCGGCTGATGGCGCCCGACAAGGTCGATCCTGACCTGCTCGACGAACTGGCCCGTTACGAACTCGGTTTTGCCCACCCGGACGAAATCGTGATTCTGAACGAGACCCTGAAAACGAACTGATCCCCCTTATTTTCTTTCTTGCGAACGCCTCGCGGCGAAACATCCGTACGCGGCCCGGTGCCAATCCCTAACAAACTGGCGAACTGGAAACCGTCACCGATCCGCGATTGATTTTCGCTGGCGAAGCGTCGGTAATAAGGCCGACAGGGCCGCGCCGCCGGATCGGCAACCGGCGCGCCACCCGGCGTGGAAGGGGACTGCATGACGACCAGGAAACCGGCGACCAAGGCCAGGCAGCGCGCCGCGCGCGCCTCGGCGCCGCCGCCCTACAAGGCCAAGCCGAAGGAACTGCTTGAGTTTTACCGCGAGATGCTGCTGATCCGCCGCTTCGAGGAGCGCGCCGGCCAGATGTACGGCATGGGCCTGATCGGCGGCTTCTGCCACCTCTATATCGGCCAGGAAGCGGTCATCACCGGCGTCCGCGCGGCCATGAAGGACGGCGATTCCCTGATCACCGCCTACCGTGACCATGGCCATATCCTGGCTGTGGGCACCAGCCCCAACGCCGTCATGGCCGAACTGACCGGCCGCAGCGGCGGCGTGTCCAAGGGCAAGGGCGGCTCCATGCACATGTTCGACGTCAAGGCGAACTTCTACGGCGGCCACGGTATCGTCGGCGCGCAGATCCCGCTGGGGGCAGGCATCGCCTTTGCCCACAAATACAAGGGCGACGGCGGCGTCTCGGTGACCTTCTTCGGCGAGGGCGCCGCCAATCAGGGCCAGGTCTACGAAGCCTTCAACATGGCCGAGCTGTGGGGGCTGCCCGTCGTGTTCATCATCGAGAACAACCAGTACGCCATGGGCACGTCGGCGGAGCGCGCGTCCTCCGAGACCCATTTCTACAAGCGCGGCACCAGCTTCCGCATCCCCGGCTACGAGGTCGACGGCATGGACGTGCTGGCGGTGCGCGCGGCGGCCGAGGATGCCATCGGCTTCGTCCGCGACGGCAACGGGCCGATCATCCTGGAGATGAAGACCTATCGTTACCGCGGCCATTCCATGTCCGACCCGGCCAAGTACCGCAGCCGCGACGAGGTGCAGAAGATGCGCGCCGACCGCGATCCCATCGACCACCTCGGCGAGATGCTGGTCGCCACCGGCGCGGCCAGCGAGGACGACCTGAAGGCCGTCGACCGCGAGATCAAGGACATCGTCTCCGACGCCGCCGATTTCGCCCAGGACAGCCCCGAACCCGACGCCGCCGAACTGTTCACCGAGGTGTACGCCTGATGTCGATCGATATCCTCATGCCGGCGCTGTCGCCGACCATGGAAGAAGGCACCATCGCGAAATGGCTGGTGAAGGAGGGCGACACCGTCAGCTCGGGCGACGTGCTGGCCGAGATCGAGACCGACAAGGCGACCATGGAGCTCGAATCCATCAATGACGGCAAGGTTGCCAAGATCCTGGTGCCTGAAGGCACCGAGGGCGTGAAGGTCAACGCGGTGATCGCCCGCCTGGTCGAGGAAGGCGAGAGCGCCGACGCCGCCGAGACGAAGCCGGCGCCCAAGGCGGAAGCGCCGGCGAAGGCCGAGGCAAAGCCTGCCGTCAAGGCCGCGGCCGTTCCCAAAGCCGCGCCCGTGCTGCAGGATCCCGAAATCCCCGCCGGCACCGAGATGGTCGAGATGACCGTCCGCGAGGCGTTGCGCGATGCCATGGCCGAGGAGATGCGCCGCGACGACAAGGTGTTCCTGATGGGCGAGGAAGTCGGCCAGTACCAGGGCGCCTACAAGGTGTCGCAGGGCCTGCTCGACGAGTTCGGCGACAAGCGGGTCATCGACACCCCGATCACCGAGCACGGCTTCACCGGCCTGGGCGTTGGCGCGGCCATGGCCGGGCTGAAGCCGATCGTCGAGTTCATGACCTTCAACTTCGCCATGCAGGCGATCGACCACATCATCAACTCGGCCGCCAAGACCCGTTACATGTCGGGCGGCATGATCAGCGTGCCGATCGTGTTCCGCGGCCCCAACGGCTTCGCCTCGCGCGTCGCCGCCCAGCATTCCCAGTGCTATGCGAGCTGGTACGGCCACGTGCCGGGCCTGAAGGTGGTGGCGCCCTATTCGGCGGCCGACGCCAAGGGCCTGCTGAAGTCGGCGATCCGCGATCCCAATCCGGTGGTGTTCCTCGAGCAGGAGCTGCTCTACGGGCGCAAGTTCGAGGTGCCCAAGCTCGACGACTACACCGTGCCGATCGGCAAGGCCAAGGTGGTGCGCGAAGGCAAGGACGTCACCCTGATCAGCTTCTCCTACACCATGCTCGCCGTGCTGGACGCGGCCGAGGCGCTGGCGGCCGAGGGCATCGACGCCGAGGTGATCGACCTGCGCACCATCCGGCCGCTCGATGCCGAGACGCTGGTCGCGTCGGTGAAGAAGACCAACCGCGCCGTGGTCGTCGAGCAGGGCTGGACCGCCTATGGCGTGACCTCGGAAGTGTCCTCGGTGCTGATGGAGCAGGCGTTCGACTGGCTCGACGCGCCGGTGCTGCGCCTGGGCGGCGCCGACGTGCCCATGCCCTACGCGGCCAGCCTGGAGAAGGTCGCCGTCGTCCAGCCCGAGGATGTGGTCAAGGCGGCCAAGACCGTCTGCTACAAGGCCTGATCCAAATGGCCATATCGATCACCATGCCGGCGCTCTCGCCCACCATGGAAGAGGGCACCCTCTCCAAATGGCGGGTGAAGGAGGGCGACACGGTCAAGGCCGGCGACATCATCGCCGAGATCGAGACCGACAAGGCCACCATGGAAGTGGAAGCGGTCGACGAGGGCGTCGTCGGCAAGCTGCTGGTGCCGGAAGGCGCCGAGGGCGTGAAGGTCAATTCGGTCATCGCCATGCTGCTGGAGGACGGCGAGAAGGCCGCCGACCTGAAGGCGCCCGCCGCGCCCGCGCCGAAGGCGCAAGCCAAGGCCGCGCCCGCCGAGGATCACGACGTTCTCGCCAATCCGTCGGCGCGCCGCCTCGCCGAGGAAGAGGGCATCGACCTCGCCACCGTGAAGGGCAGCGGTCCCGATGGCCGGATCACCAAGGGCGACGTGCTCGCCGCCGTCGCGGGCGGACCGGTGCCCGCCGCGAAGCCGGTACCCGAAACGGCCGATGCGTCCGGCCGCGTCTTCGCCAGCCCTCTCGCCCGCAAGCTGGCGGCCGAGAAGGGCGTCGCACTGGCCGAAATCGGCGGGTCCGGACCCAATGGCCGGGTGATCAAGGCCGACGTGATCGCGTTCGTGCCGAAGGCCAAGCCCGCCGGCGCGCCGTCATTTGCGCCCGTGACCGGCGACGCGCCGTTCGAGGAAGTCCGGCTGTCGACCATGCGCAAGACCATCGCCAGGCGCATGACCGAGGCCAAGCAGACGGTGCCGCATTTCTACCTGACCATCGAGGTGGAGATCGACAAGCTGCTGGACGTCCGCAAGGACCTGAACGACGTGGCCGGCGAAGGCCCCAAGCTGTCGGTCAACGACTTCATCATCCGCGCCGCCGCGCTGGCGCTGCGCCAGTTCCCCGATGCCAACGTGCAGTTCGCCGGCGACACGCTGCGCCGCTTCAGCCGCGCCGATGTTGCCGTGGCCGTGGCCATCGACGGCGGCCTGATCACGCCCATCGTCAAGGGCGCCGAGAGCAAGACCGTCGCAGCCATCTCCACCGAGATGAAGGACCTGGCGGACCGGGCGCGCAAGGGCAAGCTGGCGCCCGAGGAATACCAGGGCGGCACCATCTCGATCTCCAATCTGGGCATGTTCGGGATCAAGGAATTCCTGGCCGTCATCAACCCGCCGCAGGCGTCGATCCTCGCCATCGGCGCGGGCGAGAAGCGGCCGGTGGTGAAGAACGACCAGCTCGCCATCGCCACGGTGATGAGCGTCACCATGGCCTGCGATCACCGCGCCATGGACGGCGCCATCGGCGCGCAATATCTTCAGATATTCAAGGCTCTCCTGGAGCATCCGGTCAGGCTGCTGGTTTAATCGGGGGAGCCATTCGGGAAGCGTCACGTCTGTTCAGGTTAACCCTTAGACAGGCGAGATAAGCATATGACGAAGCAGCTCCTTCACCTGGTCCTGGGTGGCCGGGTCAAGAATACGAAGTCGTCCGAGTTCGAGAATATCAACGATGTGGACATCGTCGGCCTTTTCCCCAACTACGCCGAGGCGCTGAAGGCCTGGCGCGGCAAGGCCCAGTCCACCGTGGACGATGCGCGCATGCGCTATTTCGTCGTCCATCTGCATCGGCTGATGGAGCCGGAGCAAGACCATGATCACGACCATTAACCTCCGTGACTTTGCGAGCGCAGCGAAGCAATCCAGCCATGCCGTTGATAGCTGTATGGCGGGTTGGCTAGATTGCTTCGCGTTGCTCGCAAAATCGGGTTGGGGAATGCGACCATGCGTTGGACATAATCGACCCTTTGGCCTATGTGGTAATCCATGAGCAACGTCGAGGTCATCAAGGGCGAGAAGCCCGAGCACGTCCGCAAGCCGGACTGGCTGCGCGTCAAGGCGCCGGGCTCTCCCGAGTACATGAAGACGCGCAAGCTGATGCGCGATCTCAAGCTCAACACGGTCTGCGAAGAGGCGGCCTGCCCGAATATCGGCGAGTGCTGGAGCCAGAAGCACGCCACCGTCATGATCCTGGGCGACATCTGCACCCGGGCCTGCGCGTTCTGCAACATCAAGACCGGCATGCCGCGCACCGTCGACCATGACGAGCCCGAGCATGTGGCGACGGCGGTCGGCGAGCTGGGCCTCGAGCATGTGGTGATCACCTCGGTGGACCGCGACGATTTGCCGGACGGCGGCGCCAGCCAGTTCGTCAAGGTCATCATGAAGATCCGCGAGCATTCGCCCGGCACCACCATCGAGGTGCTGACGCCCGATTTCCTGCGCAAGAAGGGCGCCATCGAGGCGGTCGTCGAGGCGCGGCCCGACGTCTACAATCACAACCTCGAGACCGTGCCGCGGCTCTACACCTCGATCCGGCCGGGCGCGCGCTACTACAATTCGCTGCGCCTGCTGGATACGGTCAAGCGGCTCGATCCGTCGATCTTCACCAAGTCGGGCCTCATGGCCGGTCTGGGCGAGGACAAGCGCGAGGTCTATCAGGTGATGGACGACATGCGCGCCGCCGACGTCGATTTCCTGACCATCGGCCAGTATCTGCGGCCGACGCCGCGCCATGCCGAGGTCGCCCGCTACGTGACGCCGGACGAGTTCGCGTCCTATGCCAGGATGGCGCGGGCCAAGGGTTTCCTGATGGTGTCGGCGTCGCCGCTGACCCGGTCGAGCTACCACGCCGGGCAGGATTTCGCACAACTCCGGGCCAACCGGGAAGCACAACTGGCGACGGCGCGCTGACCGCCGCTTTCGCCGATAAACATCGTGGGGGAAATGCACAGGCACGCGGAGAAGCGGGTGCTGCCGCACACGGCCGAACAGATGTTCGCGGTCGTCGCCGACGTCGAGCACTATGACGATTTCCTCCCCTGGTGCACCGGCGTGCGCGTGTTCAAGCGCGAAGAGGGCATGTTCCTCGCCGACCTGATGATCGGCTACAAGGCGATCCGCGAGAAATTCAGCTCCCGGGTCGAGCTGTTCCCCCACGAGCGGATCAAGGTCACCTATTTGACCGGCCCCATGCGGCACCTGAACAACGACTGGCGGTTCATCGCCAATCCGGACGGCAGCTCCACCGTGGATTTCTCGATCGAGTTCGAGTTCCGCAGCCGGCTGCTCGAGAAGCTGATCGGCGGCGTGTTCGACGAGATCGTCAGGCGCATGGTCAGCGCCTTCGTCGCCCGCGCCGACGCGCTCTACGGCTCAGAAAAGCGACTGCATCAGCTCTAGCGCCAGCTCCACCGACTTGCGGCGGACCACGGAACGGCCCTGGTCGCCGAACTGCATCTTGCGGTGGATGGTCTCGCCGTTCCGCCGCGCGGCGGCGAAATGCACCAGCCCCACGGACTTGTCGGTATCGTCCTTGGGCGGCCCGGCGATGCCGGTAATGGCGACGGCCACGTCGGCGCCCGAACGAGCCAATACACCGGCGACCATGGCGCGGGCGCAGGGTTCGCTCACCGCGCCGGGACCGGGACGGTTGAGGATGTCCCAGGACACGCCGAGCAGTTCGTTCTTGGCGTGGTTGCTGTAGGTGATGAAGCCCCGGTCGACCACGTCGGACGAGCCGGGCACCTCGGTGAGGCAGGCCATCACCAGGCCGCCGGTACAGGATTCGGCGGCAGCCAGCTTCAGGCCTTTGGCGCGGGCGGCCGCCAGTACCTCGGCGGCGCGCGGGATCAGAGCGTCGGTATCCATGGTCCACCTGCGAACAAGATCAGGAAAAGCTGCAACAGGACGAAGGCGAACAGGCCGGCCAGCATGTCGTCCTGCATGATGCCGATGCCGCCCCGCCCATGCTTGTCGAGTAGATGGATCGGCCACGGCTTGAAGATGTCGAAGATGCGAAACAGCACGAAGGCGGCCAGGTACGCCCACAGCAGGTGCGGCGGTATCAGCAGGCACGCGATCCACTGGCCGGCGACCTCGTCGATCACCACCTCGCCGGGATCGGTCTGATCGAAATCCTGGATGTAGCGGGCCGACGACCAGCAGCCCAGCCCGAACACCAGCAGCGCGCCCGCGAGCAGCGCCAGCGGCCCCAGGAAGGTCTGGATGGCCCAGGCGAGGGGCAGGGCGGCCAGCGAACCGAAGGTGCCTGGCGCCGTCGGAATCCGCCCGACCCAGAACCAGGTGGACAGCCATGTGGCGGGATGCAGGAGGGGCGGTCTCATGAGGCCGTGTCGGGCAGCAGCACGCTGGCCGTCGCCTGCGCCGCGATGCCTTCGCCACGCCCGGTAAAGCCGAGCTTCTCGGTCGTCGTCGCCTTGACGTTGATGCGCCGGGCCGGGATGCCGAGGATCTCGGCCAGCACGGCGGTCATCGGCGCCACATGGGGCGTCACCCTGGGCGCCTCGCAGATGATGGTCACGTCCACATTGGCGATGCGGCCGCCCTGGTCACGCACCAGCCGGACGGCTTCCTCGAGGAACAGCCGGGACGGCGCGCCTTTCCACTGCGGATCGCTGGGCGGGAAGTGCCGGCCGATATCGCCGGCGCCGACCGCGCCCAGGATCGCATCGACCAGCGCGTGCAGCGCCACGTCGGCGTCCGAATGGCCGATCAGGCCATGGGTATGGGGAATCCGGTGGCCACACAGCATCACATGGTCGCCCGGCCCCAGACGGTGGACGTCGAAGCCGGTGCCGCTGCACGGCAGCATGGCACGCGCCGACAGCGCGGCGACGTCTTCCGAGGTCGTCACCTTGATATTCCTCTCGTCGCCGTCGACCACATGCACGGCGTGGCCGGCCCGTTCCGCCACCGCCGCATCATCGGTCAGGTCGGCCACATCCGCCAGCGCCCGGTGCGCGGCGAGGATGATCTTGTAGCGGAAGCCCTGCGGCGTCTGCGCCCGGCGCAGGCTGTCGCGGTCGATGTTGCCGGTGACGATCTCGCCGTCGACCTGCTTGATGGTGTCGGTCACCGCGAGGCCCGGAATGACTGCCTCATTATTGGACAGCGCATCGACGATGGCGCGGATCAGCCATTCGGAAACGAACGGGCGCGCGGCGTCGTGGATCAGCACCAGATCGGGGGTCTCGGCGGCCAGCGCCTCCAGGCCCAGCCGCACGGATTCCTGGCGGCTCGCGCCGCCCGTGCACGGCTCGGCGATGATCAATCCGATCGTCGACTCGTCGTAGAGCGGCCGGTCGCCGGGATGAATCACCACCTGAACGATATCGACCAAGCCACTGTCGAGAAAAGCCTTCACCGAATGACGCAGGATCGGTTGGCCATTCAGGTCCAGGTACTGCTTGGGCAGCGGTCCGCCGGCCCTCTGGCCTCGGCCCGCAGCGACGATCAGGGCTGCAACTTTCACGATTGGTCCGGGTGTTGCTGTAAGCTAAGGTTCGCACCCAGTGTGTGCGAGAGTTTTCATCGGCGGTCAACTGTGTGATAACACTTGCACCAAATGGCATCTTTGCTTAGGAAAACAGCAACCCTAGAGGTTGCATAAAAAATGACCATCAAGATCGGCCAGCTTTCCATCGAAGACCCCGTCGTGCTCGCGCCCATGTCCGGCGTGACCGACATGCCGTTCCGCAGGCTGGTGAAGCGCTACGGCGCCGGCCTGGTCGTGTCGGAGATGATCGCCAGCGAGGCGATGATCCGCGAGACCCGCCGCACGCGCCAGATGGTCGCCAAGTCGGCCGAGGAGCAGCCGCTGTCCATGCAGCTCGCCGGCTGCGAGCCCAGGGTGATGGGCGAGGCGGCCAGGCTGAACGAGGATCTGGGCGCCGCGATCATCGATATCAACATGGGCTGCCCGGTGAAGAAGGTGGTCAACGGCGACGCCGGCTCGGCGCTGATGCGCGACCTGGACAATGCCTCGCGCATCATCGAGGGCACGGTCGAGGCCGTCTCGGTGCCGGTGACGCTGAAGATGCGCACGGGCTGGGATTACAATTGCCGCAACGCGCCCGAGCTGGCGCGGATTGCCCAGGACCGCGGTGTGAAGATGGTCACCGTCCATGGCCGCACCCGCAACCAGCTTTACAAGGGCCATGCCGACTGGTCGTTCGTGCGCCAGGTGAAGGACGCGGTGAGCATCCCGGTGATCGTCAACGGCGACATCAACACGTTCGACGACGTCGACGAGGCGCTGAAGCAGTCCGGCGCCGACGGCGTGATGATCGGCCGCGGCGCCTATGGCCGGCCCTGGTTCCCCGGGCAGGTGGTGCACTATCTGCGCACCGGCGAGAAGCTGCCCGATCCACCGCTCGCCGAGCAGCTCGACGTGCTGCTGGAGCACTACGAGGACATGCTGAGCCACTACGGCGCCGAGACTGGCGTGCGCGTGGCGCGCAAGCATATCGGCTGGTATTCCAAGGGCATGGTGGATTCGGGTGAGTTCCGCGACCGGGTCAACCGGCTGGACGACCCGCAACAGGTCCGCGCCATGGTGCGCGCCTTCTACGAACCCCGGCTCGAAAGGCTGGCGGCCTGATGCCGTCCGTGGCCAACCTGTTCCGCGGCAAGGGACAATCGCCGGTCAGCACCGAGGTGCTGATCAACGCGCTGCCCGATCCGCTGCTGGTGGTCGACCAGTCGGACCGCATCCGCTTCGCCAACCTGGCCGCCGAGCAGTTCTTCCAGTCCAGCGCCAAGATGCTGCAGACCCAGGGGTTGAGCGAGATCATCCCGTTCGACAGTCCGCTGATCGCTCTGGTCGGGCAGGTGCGCAACCGCGGGTCCTCGGTGTCCGAATACGGCCTGGTGGTGGCGACGCCGCGCATCGGCGTCCATAACCTTGACGTGCAGATATCGCCCATCGCCGAGGATCCGTCGCTGCTGGTGGTGACCCTGCGCGA
>LNFM01015232.1_pt1 | contig 11047 bp, 11 predicted proteins | sample 596031 | NCBI WGS metagenome assembly LNFM01 (sample SAMN04254537, study PRJNA301005) | activated carbon metagenome | isolation source: dual media filters at the Ann Arbor, Michigan drinking water treatment plant | place: USA: Ann Arbor | reverse complement strand
AAAATTACCCCTATCATGGAAAACCATTATCAGTCCTGTTCGTTATTTATAGCGGGCAGGACTGATTAAATATGGGCACTATGTTATTTAACCACAAATACCGCTACCTCTTTATTGCCATTCTTTCTGCATACACTTTTTTAAATACTGTGTTGTGCGATGTATATTATTATTTCAATATTGAAATTGAATGGTATTATGCACTGTTGACCATTTCCGGTATAACCTTTCTCACATGGGAGGGCAATCGTCTAATTAAACCCTATTTTAAACGAAAATTTTTAGCACAAAAAGGCAAGATCCATTTTTTAGGTTTCTTTTTCCTGGCAGGAAATGTAGTAGCACCGCTATCAGCTTTACTGGTAGTTTTTTTTGTGGGTAATATTTTTCACGGCTATACCTGGGAGCAAAACAGCAACCCACTGAAATTAAATATTATCTATGCCAGCCTCATCAATCTTTTCTTTCATTTACTCAATGCCATTTTATTTTTCTTCCGGGAATATAAAAGGCATTGGATGGAAGTAGAAGACTTGCGAAAAAAAACTACACAAGCACAGGTGCAATTAGTTAAAAGCCAAATTAACCCGCATTTTTTATTTAATAATCTCAATGTATTATCCGGAATGGTTATAAAAAACAACCCGGAGGCCAATCATTTTATTGAAGAGTTTTCAAAAGTGTACCGGTATATTTTAAGTAATCAGGATAAAGAATTAGTAGAATTAAAATCAGAGTTGGAATTTATCACACCTTATCTTTTTCTTTTACAAAAAAGATTTGATGAAGGTCTTGTAATTAGTATAAACATACCGGAACATTATAAAACCTGGCATGTGGTACCCGCCGCCTTACAAATGCTGATTGAAAATGCCATCAAGCACAATATAGTAAGCAGAAATAAACCATTGCATATTGATATACATGCCAATGGTAGCCAAACATTGGTAGTAAAGAATAATCTGCAGCCCCGCCAAATGGTGGAGCCTTCTACCAAAATTGGATTACAGAATATTAAAAAAAGATATGAGCTTATCAGCGGTAGAGATATCGATATTAAAAAAACAGCAACTGAATTTGAAGTAAGTCTCCCGCTGCTCAACTTAAACTGATAGGTATGAAAATAGTAATAGTGGAAGATGAGAAACTGGCTGCCGAAAGGCTTCAAACCATATTAAAAGAGTATGATAAAGATGCAGAAGTAGTTGCCTGCCTCGAAAGTATTGAAGAAACGGTTCAATATTTTAAACTCCATGCGCATCCGGATTTATTATTGCTGGATATTCATTTATCAGACGGGCCAAGTTTTGAAATTTTTAAACAGGTTAATTATAACAAGCCAATAATATTTACCACCGCATACGATCAGTATGCATTAGAAGCTTTTAAATTATTCAGTATCGATTATATTTTGAAACCTGTTACACTGGAGGCGTTGGCTGCAGCTATCAATAAATTAAAATCATTGGAAGGCACTTTCGCTCCTGTTGATTTCAGGCAACTGGCACCGGCACTTGCCGCAGAAAAATACAAGAAACGTTTTTTAGGAAAAGTAGGGCAACGGTTATTTTTTTTAGAATCCAATACCATCGCTTTTTTCCAGGCCGATAATAAAATTGTTCATGTAGTAGATAAGGAAGGCAACCGCTATGTGGTGGATTATACTATGGAGCAATTAGAAGATGTATTGAATCCGCAACATTTCTTCCGGCTCAACCGCAGTTTTATTGTCCATATCGATGCTATACAACAAGTAAAACCGTATTACAATAGCCGGTTAAAACTTTCTGTAAAAGGAAGTACGCAGCAAGATGAAATGATCATAAGCCGGGAAAGAGTAGCACATTTTCGGGCCTGGGCAGAGTCGTGAAAGTAAACTCCCAGCCAAAACAAAAACACTGATAGAGGCCTGCTGCCAATTTAAAATACTGTAATTTGTTCCTCACAAAACAGTAGCAGCATGCCAATCAAAATCTTCCATTTTATTACTGCATTATTTTTTTCCATCTCCCTCTTTGCACAAATACCCAAAGCACCTGAAAAGAAAGAAGGCGAAGGTCAATTTGCACAACTCATTATTCGTGGAGTAACATTAATAAATGGCAATGGTGCGCCGCCCATTGGTCCGGTAGATATTGTGATCGAAAAAAATCGCATTGTACAAGTAGCCAGTGCCGGTAGTCCGGGTATGCCACCCAGTAAGAACCGGCCTAAATTGAAAGAAGGCGGCAAAGAATTGAATTGCGAAGGCATGTATGCGTTGCCTGGCTTTGTAGATATGCATGGGCATATTGGAGGAAGCGGACAAGGTACACCGGCAGAATATGTTTTTAAATTATGGATGGCACATGGCATTACTACTGTAAGAGACCCATCAGCAGGCAATGGATTGGATTGGACACTGGACGAAAAAAGATTAAGTGCCGAAAATAAAATTACTGCTCCACGGTTATTGGCCTATACCGCTTTTGGTGCTGGTGCCAAACAACCCATCAACACTCCTGAACTGGCTATTGAATGGGTAAGAGAAAATGCAAAGAAAGGTGCCGACGGAATTAAATTTTTTGGTGCCACACCGGAGATCATGGATGCAGCATTAAGAGAAAACAAAAAACTCGGTCTTCGTTCATGCTGCCACCATGCACAAATGTCCGTAGCAAGATGGAATGTGGTGAACAGTGCTAAAGCAGGCCTTACATCAATGGAACATTGGTATGGTTTGCCCGAAGCATTGTTTACCGATAGAACCGTACAAAATTATCCGGCTGATTATAATTATGCGAATGAATCACATCGCTTTGAAGAAGCTGGTAAGTTATGGAAACAAGCCGCACCCCCGTACAGCGAACATTGGAATAAAGTGATGAATGAATTATTAGCACTTGATTTTACACTCGATCCCACCTTTAATATTTATGATGCCAACCGTGACCTGCACCGTGCAAGACGGGCCGAGTGGCATGAGCATTATACATTGCCATCACTCTGGAAATTTTTTGAACCCAGCCGGGAGTCGCATGGATCCTATTGGTTCAATTGGGGAACGGAGCAGGAAATTGCCTGGAAAGAAAATTATCGGTTGTGGATGACTTTTGTAAATGAATATAAAAATCGTGGTGGTAGAGTAACTACCGGTTCTGACAATGGATTTATTTATCAAACCTATGGCTTTGGTTATGTACGGGAATTAGAATTGTTACGGGAAGGCGGCTTTCATCCGTTAGAAGTAATTCGCAGTGCTACACTCAGTGGTGCGCAGGCGTTGGGAATGGATAAAGAAATTGGAACGGTGGAAGCAGGCAAGCTGGCCGATATTGTAATTGTGGATGCCAATCCATTAGAGAATTTTCAATACCTCTATGGTACCGGTGCAATTTACATGAATGATAAAAATGAAGTTGTTCGAAAAGGCGGAGTAAAGTATACGATCAAAGACGGAATTATTTATGATGCAAAAAAATTATTGGATGATGTAAAGAAAATGGTGGATGCCGAAAAAGCAAAAACGGGTTGGAAGTTGCTGCAGCCGGGAATGAAGTGAGTTCGGAGTCATTAGTAGGGAGGCGGCGTGAGTTTTATTTCAGTGTTTCTCTGCTTCAGTGGCAATTATATTTAGCCAGCTACACCTGCCTGCCGGCAAAGGCAGGTTCTCAACTGAGCACTTTCTCAGTGACCTCTGTGTTGTATTTAGTCTGTGTTCTCTGTGGGTTTAAAAAATCGATAAATAAATGGAATACATCTCTCACTTAGCAAAAGACAAGAAATTAAAAAAACTTATTGAGAACAGCACAACGCACAAACTTGTAAAAAGAAAAAACATCTGCACTTATCTCTGCGCTTCCATCATGAGCCAGCAGCTATCCACCAAAGTTGCTGATGTAATCTATAAAAGGTTCCTGAATTTGTATGGCGACAAAGAACCAACCGCACAACAAATTCTCGATACGCCGTTTGATAAATTAAGAGGTATAGGTTTGTCTAATGCCAAAGTGAGTTATGTGCAAAACGTTGCGAAGTTTGAAACTGAATTTGGTATGGATGCAAAGAAGCTGGCCAAAATGAGCAATGAAGAAGTGATAGCATACCTCATCATTATAAAAGGGGTAGGAAGGTGGACCATTGAAATGCTGCTGATGTTTGCCCTTGGAAGAGAAGATGTATTTGCAGTAGATGACCTCGGCATTCAAAATGCCATGATCAAATTATACAAACTCGATAACTCCGATAAAAAGAAACTTAAAGAAGATATGCTACGCCTCTCCAAAAAATGGAGCCCTTACCGCACTTATGCCTGTGTACATTTATGGCGTTGGAAAGACAATGCGCCGGTTGTGAAAGAAAAGAGGCCAAAGGAGAATATTAAGTGACTGATTTTTTTCTATTAATTCAGTTTTTCAAATCAGGCGTCGCTGATCCATTTTTTCAAATGATTTTTTCTGCCTGGCTGGTTGTAAGCGTCAACAAAAAAATACTGTCCACTTTTGCCATTACACTATGAGGAACGCCAGCATGTAATGTCAGCAATTGGCCGCTTCTTAATTCTACCGATTCATCCGTTGTAAATTTTATTTGTCCCTCCAGCACTTGCACACTTATAATTCCGTCTGCTGTATGCTTAGTCATTTCAGCATCTTTATGCAATGCAATCAATACAATACGCAAACCATTTGTTTTAAAAACCGTTATGGCATTTCGGTCATTTTCCTTCCATGCCTTCTCATTCTTAATTTGTTCTTTAAAAGACTTAAGGTCAATTGTAACCATGGGTGCATCTACAATGCGTTCTCCTTGCGGACGATTGGGAGTAGATTCAAGTGATTTCTCATCCATATTCAAATTTTTATTTAATGATAGCTTAGAAAACCGGGTTGACATTTATTTATTATTGCCTAGTAAAACATCAAAATAAATGCCCTGATTTAGTGAACAGGGAACACAAAAAATATGTAGAAACGAACCCCACATGAGGAATAAATTGCCCATGTAAAGTCAGCTAAACCTTCTGAAAATGAAGCTTTTCCTAACCTATACTTGTGTGAATTATTGGAGAGAATGATAAGATGGGTGTGTAAAATTGAAAAGGCTTAAAGAAAAGATTAAAAAGTGCTGCTGAGGTTATTACAATACTTGCAAACTTCCTTTCAGGGCAATTTATTTTTTTATTCCGACAAATCGTATTACCGAACCTTTCCCATTATGAAAAATCCCTTCGCTTAACTCAATTTCTTTTTCTGCTAATTCTATAATTTCATAATTCGGAAAGTCCGACTGTATTTCTTCTATTGAGAATAAACTTTCTATGTCTTTAGGTCCACCCACCTTTTCATTTGCCGTTACATACTCAATATGTTTTTTGCTAAACGCTTCAAAAATAATTACTCCACCCTTTTTCAAATAGGAGTCAAATGTTTTGTGGTAAAGCGATTTAATGGATGCCGGGAAGTGAGCATAGATTAAGGCAATCGCATCAAACTGACCGGGTTTAAAGTTTAATGTTTGCAATTCGCCAACCTGGTAATCAATTGCTACTTTGTTTTTTTCGGCAAGTTTAATAGCCTTATTTTTTCCCTCGTTGCTAATATCGAATGCAGCAACCTTCCAGCCAAGTTTGGCGGCAAAAACCGCATTACGTCCTTCCCCTTCTGCCGGAAATAGAATGGTGCCGGGAGCTAACTTCTGCAATTGTTCTTTTAGATAGTTGTTTGGTAGTTCGCCATAAGCAAACTCGTCATTACTATATCTTTCATTCCATCTTTCAATCCAGGGATCTGACATGTTATTTTTGGTTATAGCTGTTGTTACGTTTCGGGTATTGCTGAAGACGGGAAATTTCAGCTCTGCCGCTTTATAAATTTACTGGTGCTTATATTCCGAATATGTAATAAATGTTTTTCCATCGTAAAGGTAGAGACCTGTTTCTCTTGTACCCACCCAAAGATTTCCAGTTTTATCTTCCAAAATTTCCCAAATCCAAGGATTGATTAATCCATCTTTATAATAGGTGAAAGTTTTACCATCGTAACTCCTAAGTCCATCACTGGCACCAAACCAAAGATTTCCCTTTTTGTCTTCTAAAATTCGGGTAACTTCACTTGGCAAACCATCTTTTGTTGTAAAACTTGTAAATATTTTTCCATCATAACGGTAGGCTCCACCCCAATTGCTGAACCAAAGATTTCCGTTTTTGTCTTGCAATTGAGGCCATGCCCAATTATGAGGTTTTGGCTTTGGCCCGTCTTGAAATAATTCCTTTAGTTTGAGGTTGGTTATAGATTTTCCATCGTAACGATAAACACCTTCATTGGTTCGTCCACCTAACCAAATGTTACCTGCATTATCTTCTAAAATGCGTTCCACCTTATCATTACTGGTCAAAAAGCCATTTGCGACTTCATTCATTGGAAAATGTGTAAATAATTTTCCATCGTAAATATAGACACCATCAATTGTTACAAACCATAGTTTCCCGTTTTTTGCTTGCAACATACTGTATACCCAATGGTTTTGATAGTAGGGGTTCTTATTAGGAGGTAGATTTTTTGGTAAAGGAATCTCGATTTCAGCAAATGTTTTACCATCATAAAGACAAAGTCCCGCTTCAGTACCTATCCAAATGTTACCCTCTTTATCTTCCAAAATTGAATAAACATTATTACTGTTTAGCCCATCGGCCACTAAAAATTGGGTAAACGATTTTCCGTCATATTTATAAAGGCCATTTTCTGTAGTGCCGAACCAAAGGTTACCGGCTTTGTCCTGCAGAGCACATTGAACATTACCATACCTGGGATTGCCGATGGTTTTGATAAGTTTTGGATGTTGAACTTTTTCTTTTGCAAAGTCTTTTTTAACTGGTCCGTTGCAGGCAGTGGCAAAAAGCACTATTGTAAGAAAAGTAAAAACCTGGATTGATGAGAAATATTTTTTCATTGTTCAAATTGTCATTTAGGTTTTTATTTATTTGCTGGTTTGGGTGTGGCTCTGCTATTACCACCAACGTAAAGGTATTGCAGCAGGCGGGATATTTATGATGTGTATTTTGATTGATGTACTCTCACCTTATTTCAGGGCAAGACACACTGCCAATGATTGCTGCAACGCCATACCGTCCAATTGCATAAAATCTTTTCTTAGGTGCTCGTTTTTATTCTTGTTTGCTAAACCAACTCATCATTTCTTGCCTAACTATTTGTTCGCTTGTTGTGTCTGTAAGAATTTGTTTGTAAGTCATTTTTTTGATGTCCATACAATATTGAATTAACGTCCAATAGTCGTAATATTCTCTTGGGGTAATTGAATTGTCAGCGAATTTAATTTCCCAATTTTCTTTGCCTGTTACAATAAGTCGTTCTATATTTTTTGACAGGTCTTTTTGGTCAGCGTTTTGTCGGGAAATATATTCTGCGTAACCTTCCCATTTCCAATTTGGAATATTTGCAATTGGTTTCGACTTCCAAAATCCTAATTTGTCAAACTGTAAGCAATGTGTCATTTCGTGTGCCAACAGTTGGGTCAAATTCCATTTGTAGCCATTTAGTTCAACATTGTTGACTTTATAGTTTGCAGTTCCTTGCAGAACAACTTTGTCATAGAAGCCCCAAGCAAAGGCTTGTCCACGTAATACTCGTATAAGTGTTGGATATTTTGAGCCGTCATTCAGGCAGATGTCAAGGCGCAGTTTTGGATTGTAAAATTCACTTGCTTTCAAAAGTTCGGTCGCCTGGTCAAGCTTAGTTAATAAGCTTGGATCAAGTATTTTATTATGAAAAACTGTATAGTTTTTATATGTCGTTTTGTTGGCATAAGTCAAAATTGGATTCAGAACAATAATTAGCAAAAGTCCTGCAAGAAGTAATCCTGTAGCTGTCAGACGAAGAGTCCATTTCTTAATTTGACGTTTCATGCGGAATGTTTGTTAAAGTGGCACACAACGTATGTGTTGTCTAATATACGAAGCTTTTAATTTTTGAGTAACGTAGTATTGTCAACTTGATTTACAATTTGTTAAGTGTATAAATGCAAGATTTTTATTCACACTCCAACCCTGCGACAATAAAAATCAGTCAACATGTATTTAAACAACCATTTTCTCCATCTTACTCAACCACCCTTCATCAATCGTAGCACCAAGCCCGGCTGTTTCCGGCACTTCTACTACTCCATTGGCTTTGTATTGTATGCCACCTGTTACAGGGTCTTCTCTAAACATGAGTGCCGTATCAAAATCAAAATGTTCTATTAAGGGGCTGCATAACGAGAAATGGGCAAAGGCTGTCATGGCTAAACGGGATTCGATCATAGCTCCCACCTGTAAATGAATATTAGCAGCTTCTGCCATCCTTACCATTTTTAATCCTTTAAAAATACCACCCGATTTGCCGAGCTTGATATTGAAATAATCACAAGCACCTAATTCAATCAATCGTTCTGCATCATGGTCATCACCACAACATTCATCTGCCATAATAGGAATAGGACTGTTCTTTTTTACTTTTTTCAATTTCATAAATTTCCAGCGGGCAATTGGTTCTTCGCAATGCTGTATGTCAAATTCCTGCAAAGCATTTAATGTTTCAATCGCTTCATTTACTTTCCAGCCCTGGTTGGCATCAATACGTAATGGTATTTCATTGCCTACGGCCTTTCGGATAGCTCTTATTCTTTCTACATCCTTCTTTCCATTTTTACCCAGCTTAATTTTTATAGCCGGGTAGCCCTGGTTTTTTATTTTAATTGCATCAGCCGCCATCTTTTCTGGTTCACCAATGCTTACGGTATAATCAGTAATAATTGTTTTGGTATTGTCGCCGCCTAAAAATTTATACAAGGGTACTCCTGCATGTTGCGAAGCGATATCATACAAGGCCATATCAAATGCACTTTTAATACTGGTATTGGCATAAATAATGGAGTCCATTAATGCAATACAACCTTCAATGTCCAATGCATTTTTTCCTTTTAATGCTTTGGCAAAATATTGGCCCGTAATAAAACAACTTGCCTGGCTCTCCCCGTTGATCGGCATATAAGGACTGCATTCGCCAAAACCAATAATCCCTTCGTTGGTAAATATTTTTACGACAACATTTTCGGCAGCTTCATCTGTTCCTAACGACGTAATAAAAGGTTCAATAAGTGGAATATAAAGTTTGTATAACTCTACTGACTGGATAATAAGACGTTAAAGATAATACCAAACTCAATAACTGTCAGGCCATTGAAAGAGCATTTGCACTATTCTGGCCTTGTTTTTGACAATTAGCCGTTGTTATACCAAAAACACAAAAAAATCGTTTATATATTCTGATACCATTGAATCCATTATTATGAAGAATTTTCTTGCCGCTTGCCTATCCATTTTTTTGTTTGCCTCCTGTAATAAAGAAGTAGAAGAATTGCCACCTGCTACGCAAACAGGGGCTAATACTTTTGGAGCAAATGTAGATGGAACGTTTTGGGTGCCGAAAGCATTTGGACCTATTAATGCCAATAGCATAACGGAAGTAAGAATACTGGGTGGACAAGATTATTATATACATGCCCGAAACTTTGCTTCTTCGCCAACAGAAACGGAATTTGAATTTTTTCTGAAAGGGGTAACTGCACCCGGTACTTATCTTTTAAATACTAATGTATCGTATCCGTCTTCTTCAACCAGTTATGGGTATTATATAAAAAGAAGATTGACGCCGCTTAATCAATGGATCACTTCAGCTACCCATACCGGTTCTGTTACCATTACTAAAGTTGATTTAGTAACAAGAATAATAGCAGGAACTTTTCAATTTACGGCTGCTGATATTGCAAACCCTTCCAATCAAATTACGGTAAGCGAAGGTCGCTTTGATCTTAAAATTCCGTGAGTCAGTTAATTAAAAAAAATGCGAAGTCCCAGGTTTAGCATGCCAACAAAGGGAGCATTTTCATTTACAAAAATATAGTTGCTCGGGTAGTCGGTAGTAGGTACCCACACTCTTCCTTCAGTATAAAAAAAGAAATCGCCGCCAATAGGTATTTCCCAACCCACCGCAAGATCAAGTGTAAGTCTTTTAAAATTAGCTTTGCCACTATAAACAGGCAAATTATATAGAGAAGTATCTATTGCAACAGAGTGAGTGTTTTCAATGCGGCCCATTATTATTCCAAGTCCTGCATTGACATACACATTCCAATCTTTTTCTGCATCCGCACTGCCTTTTAAATATTTTCTATAGCCAATAGAAAAATGCTTCAACCGCATTTTCCCGCTGTTTACATAATTTATTTGCTGCGGAAGAGTAAGGAGTGATTTTGCTGTAGCTGTTACATCATTTTTAAACTTGCCATTAGAGTAGTAATTGAAGTTGGTATACACCGCATCTTTACCTGTAAGGTGTAAAATGGCATTGATGGTTTGCCCGATAGAAGTGTATTGTTGTTCTTTCTTAAAATTGCGTTGCAGGCTTACATCCGTAGCAATGCTGACTTGCGGAAACTGTGCAAAAGCATTTCCAATGATCAGGATAAGTATAACAGATATGGTGATTTGTTTTTTCAAAAAAGAAACTGTTCTGCAATGTTAAGCAAATAATTTATGGGTAAAATAAGAAAGCCACCCTGATTTGTACAGGATGGCTTTCAGTAGCGATGAATTATTTATTTCACCAACTTCAACTCTTTAATAATATTAGTACCGCCGCCTAATTTGTCAATGCACCACAATACGTAGCGGATATCAACACAGATAGTACGGTTAAGATCTTTATCAAAAGCTAATTTATGGCTCAGCGCTTCGTAGTTACCATCGAAAGCTAATCCAATCAATTCGCCTTTACCATTTATAACCGGTGAACCAGAATTGCCACCCGTAATATCATTGGTGGTAATAAAGCCTATCACCAGGTCTTTTCTTGTTGGGTCCATATACTGGCCGAAATCTTTTTTCTTAAGTAATTCGATTTGTTTGGCTGGCAGATCAAATTCATAATCGCCGGCCTTGTATTTTTCCAGCAATCCTTTGGAAGTGGTTACGTAATCATAAAACACCGCATCTCTGGGACGATATGAT
>LNFM01012608.1_pt1 | contig 11047 bp, 10 predicted proteins | sample 596031 | NCBI WGS metagenome assembly LNFM01 (sample SAMN04254537, study PRJNA301005) | activated carbon metagenome | isolation source: dual media filters at the Ann Arbor, Michigan drinking water treatment plant | place: USA: Ann Arbor | reverse complement strand
TCGACCTGCACCGCAACTATCCGTACAACTGGCGCCCGATGACCGAGCCGACCGGCCGCGGCAACACGCAATCCGGCGCCGGCGAGTACCCGCTCTCCGAGCCCGAGACGCGCGCCGTCTTCCTCTGGCAGCTCTCGCACCCGAACATCAGCGTCACGAACTCGATGGACACCTCGGTGCCGATGCACCTCCGCGGCCCGAGTTCATGCGAGGAGACGGAGTGCATGTTCCCGTCGGACCTCAAGCTCTTCCAGCACTACGACTCCGTCGGGCTCAGCAAGACCGGCTATCCGTGGGCGGGCGACGTGTACCGCACCTACGCCACGCGCTTCGCGCCGCCGGGCGAGGGACAGCCCGAGGCGCTCTTCGGCCACGGTCCCGACTTCGGCTATTTCCAGATGGGGCAGATCTGGTACGGCGACGAACTCTGGAACGGCGGCCGCGAGCGCGACTACGACGGCGACGGGCGCTGGGACCAGTACGAGGTGCTGCGCTACTGCGACGAGGAGTTCGGCGGCCGCTGCTTCCAGCGCTGGACCAAGGTGGACCACCCCGTGCTCGGCGAGGTGGAGGTCGGCGGCTACGACCCGAAGTTCTTCTCGCAGAATGGTCCGCCGCAGGTCCTCGAGAAGTGGGCGAGGAACCAGGCGCTGTTCAACCTCGCGATGGCGATCGACCTGCCGCGCATCGAGATCGCGAACGTCGACGTGCGGCCCGCGGCCGCCGCGTCCGACTCGGCGACGCACGAGATCCGGGTGACGGTGCGCAACAGCGGCCGCATCCCGACGGCACTCGAGATGGCCAAGAATGTGCGGATCGTGCGGCCCGACGCGGTCGTGACGCGCGCGCCGCAGGGCTCCGCGGCGCGCGTGCTGGGCCGCGCCCCCGAGTTCCACCTCGCCGGCTACGAGACGCGCGTGGTGACGACGCGCGTGCGCGTGCCGGCGGGCGAGCCGGTGACCTTCACCGTCCAGGCGCTCAGCACGCGGGGCGGCGAGGCGACGCGCGAGGTGCGGGTCACGCCGTGAGAGACGAAGCGGACAGCGGACAGCTCACCGCTCACGAAGGGCGCCGCGCATCGGGTCGAGCCACTCGTCGAGGGCGGCGTACACGGGCGCGGCGTCCCGCTCGTTCAGGATCTCGTGATAGAGGGCGTCGAAGCACCGCGCGGTGACCACGGCGCGCGGCGCGGCCGACGCGAACGCGGCACTGCCGGACGGTGAGACGAGCATGTCGCTGCCCGCCCAGAGCAGCAGCGTCGGGACCGACCAGGCCGCGGCCCGCGCGCGAACGTAGGCGCCGCCGTCGAGCAGCGCCTTCGCGAGTCGCGCCGTGATGCGGTCGTGCACGAGCGGGTCGGCGAGATACTCCCGGACGACCTCGGGGTCGTGCGAGATCTTCGTCGCGTCGAGCTGGTTCCCCATCGCGAGATCGGGCACGAAGGCGAGGCCGAACGCGAGTTGCAGCCTTTGCAGCGGACCGAGTGCGGCATCGAGGGCCGGCGAGGTGAGCACGAGCGCGTCGACCGGCCCCCGGTTCGCCGCCACGTACTGAGCGGCGACGAGGCCGCCCATGCTGTGCCCGAGGAGTACGAATGGCCCCTCAGGGGGACGCACGGCGTCGAGCACGCGGGCCAGGTCCTCGATGAGGTCGTCACCCGCGCGCAGCGCGCCGCGCGCCCCCGGGGACGCGCCATGGCCGCGCTGGTCGTGTCCGGTCACATCCCATCCGCGCGCGTTCAGGTGCGCCGCCACGTGCTCGTACCGCCCGAGATGCTCACCCAACCCATGCACCAGGTGGATACGCCCCCGCATCGCCTGCGGCGCCGGCCAGTGACGGAGGACGAGGTCGAGACCATCCCACGTGCGGACGGTGGCGGGTGGCGGGGTGAGGGCGGGCATGGCTTCGCTGGCGTTCGGAGGGAGGCTTGATGAGCTTCCGGGGTACGACTGGAACATGGGGCTCGCGCCGTCCGTACCGACAGGTGGGGGCAGTCGATGCCGATCCGGACTCGAGGGAGGACACGGGTGATCGCGTATGAGGTGACCGCCACCGTGCGGGAGGACCTGCGCGGGCGCTACGAGGTGTACATGCGCGAGCGCCACGTGCCGGACATCCTGCTCACCGGACTGTTCGTCGGCGCGCGGATGATGCGCGGCGACGACGGGCGCTTTCGCGTGCGCTACGAGCTCGCCGATCGCGCGGCGCTCGATCGCTACCTCTCGCTCCACGCTGCGCGGCTCCGCGCCGACTTCACTGCGCACTTCCCCGAGGGTGTCGAGGTGGACCGCGACGTCTGGACCGGGCTCACGTCGTGGCCGCATTGACCGCGCGCCGTCTCGCGGTGTCGTCGGCGCTGGCACTCCTCGCGCTGGCCGGGGGCGCATACCCTGCCGCCGCCCAGACGGCCGACGCGATCGCGCCGCGCGAGCTCGTCGTCCTCGCGCATGGCATGGGCCGCACGCCGCTCTCCATGTGGCCCATCAAGAAGGCGCTCGAGGCCGAGGGCTTCGAGGTGCTCAACTTCGGCTACTCGAGCTACTGCTGCACCATCGCCGAGATCGCCGAGTCCATGCGGCACGAGATCGCGGCCGTGGTCGGTCCGCAGCACACGCGCGTGCACTTCGTCGGGCACAGTCTCGGCAACATCGTCATCCGCTACGTCCTCACCCGTGACACGCTGCCGCCGCGCGTGGGGCGCGTGGTGATGCTCGCGCCGCCCAACCAGGGGGCGCACGCCGCCGGCGTCTTCGCGCCGCTCGCGGGCTGGCTGCTCGTGCCCGTCCCCGAACTCAGCGCCGACAGCACGTCCACGGTGCGGACACTGCCCAAGGTCCGCGGCGTGGAGATCGGCGTCATCGCGGCGCGGGACGACCGCACGGTGAAGCTCCCCGAGACCCACCTCGCGGAGGAGACCGCGCATCTCGTGGTCGGTGGCGGCCACTCGTTCATCATGCGGCGTGAGGACGTGAAGGTGCAGATGGTGACCTTCCTCCGCACCGGCCGCTTCTCGACGGAGTCCGGCGTGGCGATCGCGCCATGAGCATCGCATGACCGCGGCGCCGATCCTGCTCTATGACGGCGACTGCGCCTTCTGCGCGCGCAGCGTGCGCTTCCTGCTCGACCACGACACCCGCCGTCGCGATGCACGCTTCGCGGCCAAGACCAGCGCGGCCGGCCACGCGGTGCTCGCGCGCCATCCCGGGATGGCCGCCGTCGACTCGCTCGTCTGGGTCGAGTCGGCGGCATCCACCGGGGAGGTCGCGTTGGTGCGCTCTGATGCCCTGCTCGCGATCGCGCGCTATCTCGGCGGTGGCTGGTCCGTGCTCGGCGCGCTGAGCCGCATCATCCCGCGCGCGCTGCGCGAACTGGGGTACCGCGCCATCGCGGCCAACCGCCGCCGGCTCTCGTTCGGCGCGCCGGCCTGCGTCGTCTTCTCTGCCGCCGAGCAGGCGCGAGTGCTCGACGGGCCCGCAGGTGGCGACCGCGCAGCTTGATGGGCCTCGGCCGGCCAGCGGCCTTGGGGGCCGCCAACATCGCCAGGACGCTCGTCGGCTGACGGACTCCCCCAGGGCGACGGCGATTGGATGACCGGTCAACTGACTGTAAGTCCCTACAGGGTTCCTTGACTCGGCGCGGGCCAAGCAGGACTATAGCGTCGCGATCACGAGGTGCCCCCTCACCTGAGGTCCGTCATGCGCATTCCTGCCCTGCTGCTCTTCGTCACCTTGGTGGCGCCGCCGCTCGCGGCACAGGCCTCGCGACTCGGGACGCCCGAGAAGCGGCCAAAGCTCCAGGCTGGTGCCGACACCAATGACGCCAGCGCCTACTTCGCGCATGCGACGCGCGTGCTCGAGGAGAAGCCGGCGGAGGCCGCGCAGGCCTTCTACTGGGCGGCGCGGCTCGATCCCGGGTCGGCCGAGGCGCTGGACGGCCGGCGGGCGGCGATGATCATGCGCCGACGGGCGACCCTCAAGGCGTACATGGAGGGAGGGCGTCGCGTCCAGAACAGCAAGGAGTTCCTCGCGCTCGATTCTCTCGCCATGCGGGCGCTCCGCCTCGACCCGCTCTACTACCGCAAGTACGACCATGCGCTGCTCATGACGTACTATCGCGATGCGCTGCGCTCGGACTATCCGAATGCCTCGCCGGCGGAGATCGACCTCGCCATCCGCGACTATCTCTACAGCGGCTCGGCGTACATGCGCGCTTGGATGGCGTACGGCGAGGGACGCTTGCCGGCGGCGCTCGACGACTACGAACAGGCACTCCAGCGCAGCAAGAGCCCCGGACCGCTTCGGTTGGAGCGCGCGCGCATCATGGCGCTGCAGGGCCGCTTCCCGGCCGCGGTCACCGAGTTCCGCCTCGCAGCGGACCTGCTCGCCAAGCGCGAGAACGACAAGGACGAGGAGATCGTCTTCTACAACTCGCGGGCGATGGTCGAGCACAGCCTCGCGATCGCCTACGAGCGCAATTCGCAGCTCGACTCGGCTCGCGCGGCCCTCGGTCGCGCCATCACCGAGGACCTCTCGTACTTCATGGCGCATGTCGAGCTCGGTCGGCTCTCGCTCGCGGCCAAGGACACCGCGACGGCGGTGAGCGAGCTCGCGCTCGCGGCCGATCTCGCGGTGGACGAACCCTGGGTGCACTACCTGCACGGCAGCACGCTGCTCGCGGCCGGTCAGGCCGCCGATGCGGTCGCTCCGCTCAAGAAGGCGCTCGAGCTCGAACCCCTCCATGCGGTCTCGCACTTCGACCTCGGCACAGCGCTCGAGAAGGCTGGCGACAAGGCGGGTGCGCGCGAGGCGTATCAGCGCTTCCTCGCCCTGGCGGCGCGCAAGGAGACGGCGCGGCGCAACGCGGCCACGCAGCGGCTCGCCGCGCTCCAGCCGTGAGGGGCGGATCTGGGATGCGGCGCGCGTCCGTCAGCGCGCTGCTCATGGTGGTGGTGGTGCTGGCCTCCACCCCGGCATCGCGGCTGGAGGCCCAGCAGCCCGCGGCCGAGGCGGGGAAGCCGGTCACGCGCCCGCGCACCGCGGCCGAGGACCTGCAGCTCTTCTCGCAGGTGTTCAACCAGATCCGCGTCAACCACCCGGACTCGCTCGACACGCATCGCCTCTTCATGTCCGCCATCCAGGCGATGGTGCAGGCCACCGACCCGCACTCGTACGTGATCCCGGCGGTGCGCCTCTCGCCGGGCAAGGAGGCGGAGCTTCGTGCCGGCAAGCTCCATCCGGTGCCGGTCGACTTCTTCATGACCGGTGGCGCGGCGGTGGTCGCGCGCGTGGCCGCCGGCACGCTCGCCAGCCGGCAGGACATCCTGCCCGGTGATGAACTCATGGCGATCGACGGCAAGCCGGTGCGTGCCGAGAGCCCGATCGAACTCGAGATCGAGCTCGCGGGGCCGCGCGGTTCGACCGTGCAGCTCACCTTCGAACGCCGCCGCGCGGACGGATCGTCAGTGACGCTGGCGCGTACGGTGAAGCGCGAGCGCTTCGCCGACGAGACCGCGGTCCCGGCGTCGCTGCTGCTCGACGCGACGACCGGCTACATCCGCATCACGACCTTCGCGGCGGACAAGGTCGCCGAGGACCTGCGCGCGGCCGTCGAACGGCTCGAGAAGGCGGGGATGCAGCAGCTCGTGCTCGACCTGCGGGACAACGGCGGCGGCAGCGTCGCCGAGGCCGCGAGTGTCGCCGGCGAGTTCCTGCCGGCGGGCACCATCGTGTACACCTCCGAGGGACGTCGCGCGGCGGCGGTGGACACCGGACGCGTGAAGCGCTCGTTCTTCCGCGGGGACCGCAAGTACCCGATCGTCGTCATGACCGACGCGGGCACGGCGAGCGCGTCGGAACTCGTCGCCGGCGCGCTGCAGGACCACGACCGCGCCGTGATCGTGGGGCAGCCGAGCTTCGGCAAGTCGCTCATGATGCAGGGCTTCCCGCTCTCGGACGGCTCCGTGATCGTGCTCGTGATCGGCCAGGTGCGCACGCCCTGTGGACGCGCGGTGCAGCGGCAGTACCGCGACCTCACCAGCCGCGAGTACTACCGCGCCGCGCGCGCCGAGCGCGATACGATCGGGCGACCGACCTGCCGATCCGCGAATGGCCGCACGCTCTTCGGCGGTGGCGGCATCTATCCCGACGTGCGGACCCCGCGCACGCCCGAGCCGCCCACTTGGGTCGCGCGCGCGCAGGAGCTCGACCTGCCGCTCAAGTGGGCCAACGAGTACGTCACCGCCAATGCGGCGTCACTCACGTCGGCAGAGGCGCTCGCCAAGGCGGCCGCGCTGCCGGCCGCGGCCCTCAGCGCCTTCCGTGGTCTCGCGCGAGAGAACGGGGTCACCGTCCCCGACGGACCGGAGGCGGACGGGCACCTGCAGCATGTGCTCATCACGCAGGTGGCGTACGTGAAGTGGGGGAACGCGGGCCTCTATCAGGTGGAGGCCCGGATCGATCCCGCCGTGAAGGAGGCGATGGGCCACTTCGGCAAGTTCTCCGGCCGACCCTGATCGCGCGGGTTCACTCGAGCGCGTCGTACTCGGCCGGCGTGTCCACGTCCTGGAGCGCCGACTCCGGCCAGTCGTGCACGCTCGCCTCGTCCAGGTGGGCGCGCACGACCGCCTTGCCGCACCCCTCGCCGTGCCACGCCAGCAGCTCCGGCCAGAGCGCGCGCGGGAAGAGCAGCGGCGGCGCGAGCACCTCCCCGTAGCGCGAGACCTCGAGCGCCGCGCCGCGACCGTGCGAGCGCTCGACGAGCGAGCGCAGCATGGTCTCGGTCACGCGCACCATGTCGGCGAGCAGGATCACGGCGGCCGACACCTCGGTGCCGAGCGCGCGGAGCCCCGCGTGGAGCGAGGCGCTCGTGGGGCCGGTGGGATCGGGACTCATCGCGACCGTGATGGCGAGACCGGCCAGGGCCTCGCGCACGCGCTCGGCGTCGTGACCGAGCACCACGACCACCGGAGAGAGTCCGGCGGCCATCGCGCGCCGCGCGGCGCGCCGGACCATCGGTTCGCCCTCCACGGGCAGCAGCTGCTTGGTGCGTCCCATCCGCCGCGAGGCGCCGGCGGCGAGGATCACGGCGGCGACCGGTCGTCCCTCCGCGGTGGCGTCCTGGCCGCGCGCCGCGCGTGACCGCTCAGTCACCGCTCGCGTGGATCGGCGCGGTGCGCTCGCGCAGCGAGCGCGGGCGACGGCCGCTGCGCACCGCGAGGATCTCCGCCACGACCGCGAGCGCGACCTGCTCCGCGCCATCGGTGCCGATGTCGAGCCCCACGGGCCCGAAGATGCGCGCGTCATCCAACGGTCCCTCCGCGCGGAGCGTGCCGAGGATCCGCTCGGTGCGCTGCCGCGGGCCGAGCACGCCGAGGTAGCGCACCGGGCTCTGCAGCAGCGCGCGCAGGTAGTCCGTGTCGTCGGCGAAGTGGTGCGTCATGACCACCGCGAAGCTCTCGTCGTCGAGCACCACGCGCTCGCCGAGGCGCGCGGGGTCGGTCTCGACGGTGCGCACCGACGCCGGGAAACGGTCGCGCGCGAGCAGCCCCGGTCGGCGGTCGGCGACGACCACGCGGAAGCCGACCGCATCGGCGAGACGCGCGAGATGACGCGCATCATCGCCTCCGCTGACGATGAGCAGCCGTGGCGGAGGCGTCATCACGTCGATGAACAGCTCGCGGCCGTCACGCGTCTCGAGCCGCGATGCGCCGTCGCCCAGCCACGGCGCGGCGTCCGCGCCCGAGAGGACGCGCCGCGCTCCGGCATGCTCGTCATCCGTGCGCGCGTCGAGCACGCCGGCCACGTCGCTCACGACGACGAAGCGCTCCTCGGCCCCCACCATCGCACGCTCGGCCAGGCGCGCGTGCGCGACGGGCTCGATGAGGATCTCCACCTCGCCCTCGCAACCGATGCCGAGGTCCCAGGCGGCGATCTCGTTCGCGCCGCCGCAGTACGAACGCCGCTCCGCGCGCCCGGTGGCGATCACGCGTCGCGCGACCTCGCGCACGTCCTCCTCGAGGCATCCTCCGCTCACGTTGCCGGTGATCGCGTCGTCCTCGCTGACGACCAGCTTGGCCCCTTCGTGGCGGTACGCCGACCCGCGCACGCGGATGACCGTCGCGAGCGCGGCGCGCCGCCCCTCACGGGACAGCGCGCCGATCGCCTCGAGGACCTGCCGGGTCTCCAGCCACTGCTTCACGCCGTCAGCTCCAGCTGAGGTCGTGGCGCGAGAGCGGGAGTGAGCGCACGCGCTTGCCGGTCGCGGCGAAGATCGCGTTGGTGAGCGCGGGGATCACCGGCGGCAGCGCCGGCTCCCCCATGCCCGTCGGCGGGAAGTTCGTCGTGACGAAGTGCACCTCCACCGGCGGTGCCTCGGTGATGCGCAGCAGCTCGAAGTCGTCGAAGTTGGCCTGCACCGCACGACCGCCCTCGATGGTGATCTCCTGCTTGAACGCCTCGGCGAGCCCGTCGAGCACCGAGCCCTGCACCTGCTGCAGCGCGCCGCTCGGGTTGATGATCACGCTGCCCACATCGCCGGCCACCCAGACCTTCACGACCTTCACTTCGCCCGAGTTGCTGACCGTCGCCTCGACCACCTCGGCGAAGTAGCCGCGATGGCTGAAGTGCATGCCGACGCCCATCCCCGTGCCCTTGGGCAGTCTGCGCTTGCCCCAGCCCGACTTCTCGGCGACGAGCTGCAGCACGCCGCGCATGCGCTCGGCGTTCACCGCGACCGGCGGCGCGCCCTGCGGCTGCGTGATGGAGGCCGCCTGCGCGAGCAGGTCGAGGCGGAACTGCACCGGATCCTTCCCCGCGGCCTGCGCGAGCTCGTCGATGAACGACTGGTACACGAACGCGATCGCGTTGCTCGTCGGCGCGCGCAGGAAGCCCGTCGGCACGCCGAGCGGCATGGTGGAGACGCCGAACTGCAGGTTCGGGATGAAACCGATGGGGAACTCGGTGGGGCTGATGCTCGCGGCCTGCGCGAACCGCTGCCCCTCACCGAAGGTGACGAAATGGTTGTCCCACGCGACGAGCTTGCCGCTCGCATCCACCGCGCCCTTGAGCTTGTGCCAGCCCGCGGGGCGGTAGAAGTCGTGCTGCATGTCATCCTCGCGCGACCAGGTGAGCTTCACCGGCACGCCGGCCTGCTTGGCGATCGCCGCGGCCTCGACCATGTAGTCGTTGTTGAGGCGCCGGCCGAAGCCGCCACCGCCGCGCACCATGTGGATGCTGATGTCGGCCTCGGGGATCCCGAGCGTCTGCGCGACGAGCACGCGGCCGCCCTGCGGCGCCTGCGAGGGCGCCCAGATCTCCATCTTGCCGTTGGCCCAGCTCGCGGTGCAGTTCTGCGGCTCGAGCGGCGCATGCGCGAGGAACGGGTACTCGTACGTGGCCTCGACCACCTTGTTGCCGGCGCCGGCGAGCGCACCGGCGCAGTCACCGAAGGTGCGCGCGACGCTCTGCGGTGCGCCGGCCATCAGCTCGGTCGCCTTCGACGAGAACGCGGCGCTCGACTGCTGCGCCGTCGGATGATCGGCCCAGGTGACGCGAAGGCGGCGGCGTGCCGAGCGCGCATGCCACCAGGTCTCGGCGAGGATCGCGACGCCGGGCATGAGGCCGGCGAGGTTGGCGGTGCCTTCCACGACGAAGACCTGCTTCACGCCGGGGAGCGCCTTCACCTGGTCGACGTTCGCGCTCGCGACCTTCGCACCGAACACCGGTGCCTTCTCGAAGACGGCGTGCAGCATCCCCGGCACGGAGACGTCGATGCCGAAGAGCGGCGCCCCGGTCACGATCTTCCGGTTGTCGATGCCGCGCGTGAACTTGCCGATGATCGTGAAGTCCTTCGGGTCCTTGAGCTTCACGTCGGCGAGCGCGGGGGCGGTGAGCGTGGACGCCTTCGCCGCGAGTTCGCCGTAGGTCGCGCGGCGGCGCGACGCGTGGTGGTGGACCGCGCCGGCCCCGGTCGCGCACTCGGCCTCGGGCACGCCCCACGTCTGCGCCGCGGCCGCGATGAGCATCTGCCGTCCGGCCGCACCGGCGCGCCGCAGCGGTTCCCAGTTGGTCGGCGTGGCCGTGCTCCCGCCCGCGACCTGCCGGCCGTACTTCGGCTCGTCGGACATCGCCTGCTCGATGGTGATGCTCTCCCACGGCACGTCGAGCTCCTCGGCGACGAGCATCGGGAGCATGGTGCGGACGCCCTGACCCACCTCGGGGTTCTTCGAGATGATGGTCACCACGCCGGTGGGCGCGATGCGGATGAAGGCGTTGGGCGTGAACTCGCCGGCGGCGAGGCCGGCGCCCGCGAGTGCGCTCGTGTCCGTGGCGCCGAGCAGTGCTGGGGAGCTGAAGTCGAGGACCGTGCCGAGCAGCAGTCCGCCGCCGGCGAGGGTGGAGACGCGGAGGAAGTCGCGCCGGTCGAAGCGCGTGGGCGCGTCGGAGTCGGGAGCGATGGATGAGGCGTCGCGGGTATCGATGGACATGTGGCCCCCTATTCCTTGCTGGCGGAGGCGGCGATGGCCGCGGCGCGGTGGATGCCTTCGCGGATGCGGAGATACGTGGTGCAGCGGCAGAGATTGCCGTACATCGCCGCGTCGATGTCCTCATCCGTGGGGCGCGGGTTCTTCATGAGGAGGTCGGCGGCCTGCATGATCTGACCGGCCTGGCAGTAGCCGCACTGCGGCACGTCGAGCTCCTCCCACGCCTGCTGCAGGGGGTGCGTCGCGTTCGCCGCGAGGCCTTCGACGGTGGTGACCTTCCGGCCCCCGACCGCGCTCGCGGGGATCTGGCAGGAGCGCTGCGCCTCGCCATTGACGTGCACCGTGCAGGCACCGCAGAGCGACTCGCCGCAGCCGTACTTGGTGCCCTTCAGGTCGAGGACGTCCCGGAGGACCCAGAGCAGGGGCATGTCGGCGGGGACGTCGACCGTGCGTGCCGTCCCGTTGACCGTGAACGTGACCTTCATGACGCGCGCTCCTTGAGGGGTCTGGACTCAACTTCGCGAGTGCGGCGGTGGGCCGCAATGCGGGAGGACTCCCCCTTGGTAC
>LNFM01012607.1_pt1 | contig 11047 bp, 10 predicted proteins | sample 596031 | NCBI WGS metagenome assembly LNFM01 (sample SAMN04254537, study PRJNA301005) | activated carbon metagenome | isolation source: dual media filters at the Ann Arbor, Michigan drinking water treatment plant | place: USA: Ann Arbor | reverse complement strand
CGAGGGACTCATGAAGAGCGCCAAGTCGCAACCGGCGTGACCCTCATGGCCACCTCCGCGAAGGGACAGAAGAAGATCATCATCAAGAAGGTCGTGAAGGGCGGGCACGGCGGTCACCACGGCGGCTCGTGGAAGGTCGCCTACGCCGACTTCGTCACCGCGATGATGGCCTTCTTCCTCGTGATGTGGATCGTCGGCATGGACGACAAGGCGAAGGAGTCCATCCAGGGCTACTTCTCCAACCCGGTCGGGTTCAAGAAGGGCTACGGTTCGGGCTCGAACCCCATGGGCTCCGGCAACGCGCCCGTGGTCGGCCTGCAGACCCCCCTGCCGGCGCGGCTGGCCGAGGAGGCCGCCATGGAGTCGACACGGCAACGGCTCGAGGAGACCCTCAAGGGGACCGACCTCGAGGGCCTGGAGGGGCAGATCAACATCACCCTCAGCCACGAGGGACTCCGCATCGAGTTCGGCGAGGGCCTCATCGGCGACGCGACCTTCGCCTCGGGATCGGCGGTGATGACCGACCCCATGCTGCGCGCCCTCTCCATCCTCGGCGCGGAGGTCTCGCGCCTGCCCAACCCGCTGATCATCGAAGGGCACACGGACGGTGTACCTTTGGTGCGCCCAGGGGGGTACTCCAACTGGGAGCTCTCCGCCGACCGAGCCAACGCCGCACGCCGGGCGCTGCAGATGCAGGGGGTCGCTCCCGACCGGGTGGTCTCGGTGCGAGGTTACGCCGACCGGTCGCCCAAGATCACCGACTTCCCGCTCGACCCTCGAAACCGCCGCATCTCCGTGCTCCTGCCCTTCCGAAACCCGGCCGTCGGCAGCACCGCCGCGGCTCCCGTCGTCCCCCCGACCGATCCCGGCGTGCCCGCACGTCGGCTGGCTCGTCCGGGTATTGATGGAGACCGCCCGTCCCCCGTCCGAGCCACCGGTGCACCCTGACCTGACCGAGGTGCGACCGAAGCGAACGCTGCTCATCGTCGAGGATGAGCAGTCGCTGTTGCGCGCCTTCGCACTGGCGTTCGAGCGGGCCGGGGCCGAAGTGCTCGCGGCCGCGGACGTGCCGAGCGCCCTCGCGCACTGGCGCGCACACCGCGACGGGATCGACCTCATCCTCTCCGACGTGCAGATGCCCGGCCCGCCGATCGAGGTGCTCATCGCCGAGGTCAAGGCGCACGCGCCCGCCCTGCCCATCCTGCTCATGTCGGGTGAACTGCGCGGCTCAGAGAAGCGGATCACCGACCTCATGCGCTCCGTCGACGGCTTCCTCGCCAAGCCCCTGCGGATCGATGCGCTCAAGCGCGAGATCGAGCGCCGCCTGAAGCTCCTACCGCCGCGCTGACGCCGGCGCCGCCGGACGCACTGGCCACGCCGCCATCGCCGGCAGCAACACGACGAGCAGCGCGATCGCGCTGCGGCGCCAGTCGCCGAAGCCCAGCAGGTGACCGAGCACGGCCCCCGCGCCGCTCCCCACGAGCAGGCCCGTGCACGCGGCCAGCAGGCCGTGGCGGAACCAGACCACCTGCGCCAGCAGCGCCAGGGGCACGACGCTGCCCCAGGGGGCCGGCAGGAGCCAGATGAGCGCGAACGTGGCGGCCGCCGCATTCGCGAGCGCGACGCGCAAGGCGCGCGACGGGATGACGACGCTGCGCGCGGGACCACCGAGCACGGGCGCGCCGAACACGGGCGTCGCGTGCACGGGCGTCGTGCGAACGGGCGTCACACGCACGGGGGTCTCGGGCGAGACTCGCATCCCCCTCAGTATCGGCCGGTATATTCCCGATGTGCACACCCCGATCCGCGAGATCGCCGCCCTCTTCCTGCGGCTCGGCGCCACCGCGTTCGGCGGTCCAGCGGCGCACATCGCGATGATGGAGGACGAGGTGGTCCGGCGCCGCGGCTGGATGTCGCGGGAGGAGTTCCTCGACCTCGTCGCCGCGTCGAACCTCATTCCCGGTCCCAACAGCACCGAACTCGCCATCCATGTCGGCTACGCGCGGGGAAGGTGGCCCGGACTCCTCGTCGCCGGGGCCTGCTTCATCCTTCCGGCCGTCGCGATCGTCTGGGGCGTGGCGTGGGCATACGCGGCATACGGGTCGCTGCCCGCCGTGGGCGCGGTGCTCGCCGGCATCAAGCCGGTGGTGCTTGCCGTGATCGCGCAGGCCCTCTGGGGGCTCGGCCGCACCGCCCTCGTCTCGGCGATGACGCTCGCGATCGGGGTGCTCGCCATCGTCGGCCTGCTCATGGGCATGAACGAGGTGCTCGTGCTCGCGATCGCCGGCGCACTCGCCTGGCTCGATTGGCGGCTCACGAGCGGTGGCAACCTCTGGGAGCGGGGCACGCCGCTCGCGGTCCCGCTCACCACGCCGTCGCTCGGCGAGCTCAGCGGCCACGGTGCGGTCGGCACCCTCGGCCTCGCGACCGCCTCCCTCGCGCTGGCCACGGCCACCGTCTCGCTCGGGAAGATCTTCCTCGCATTCGCCAAGGCGGGTGCCCTGCTCTTCGGCTCCGGCTACGTCCTCATCGCCTTCCTGCGTGCGGACTTCGTCACGCGCACCGGCTGGCTCAGCGAATCGCAACTGCTCGACGCCATCGCCGTCGGACAGTTCACGCCGGGGCCGCTCTTCACCACGGCGACCTTCGTCGGCTATCAGCTCGCGGGCCATGCCGGTGCCGCGGTCGCGACGGCGGGCATCTTCCTGCCCGCGTTCCTCTTCGTCGCGCTCACCGCGCCCCTGCTGCACCGGCTGCGCGACCTGCCCAGCGCACGCGCCGCGCTCTCCGGACTCAATGTCGCATCGCTCGCGCTGATGGGCGTCGCCACCGCGTCCCTCGCGCGCGATGCGTTCGCGCGACCCTGGATGAGCGTGCCGCTCTTCGCCGTCGCGCTCCTCGCGCTCGTGCGTTGGCGCGTGAACTCGGCGTGGCTCGTGCTCGGTGGGGCGCTGGTCGGATGGTTCGTCGGTCTTCGCGAGGTCACATGAGCATGCCACACACGCCACGGTCCCCTCGGCTTCGCGCGCGCGCCGCACTCTGCGCGCTCGCGCTGCTCCCCGCCGCCGCGGCCGCGCAGCGGCCGCTCAATCTCGATTTCGAGATGCCGAGCGCGGCGCTCGCGGACCAGCCGTGGGGGTGGTCGCGCGGCTGGTCGGCCTTCGCCGCCGGACCGGCAGCGCAGTTCGCACTCGACGAGACCCAGCGGAAGGAGGGCACGCGCAGCCTCCGCATCGTCGCCTCGGACACGGCGGCCGATGCGCCGCCACGCGGGCTCATGCTGCAACTGCCGGGGGCCTTCGCGCATGGCCGTCGGCTGACGCTCACCGGCTGGATCCGCGCCGAGCGGCTGCGCGGCAGGGCCCTGCTCACGCTCGAGGCGTGGGGTGATCGCGTCGTTCCCGCGGCCGACACCGGGCGCGTCGACGCGAGCGACGCGCCGACGGACTGGAGGCGGTTCGACCTCGTCGTCGACGTGCCGAGCGACCCGTCGATCCACTCGATCGTCATCATGCCGGCCGTGCAGGGGCACGGCACCGCCTGGTTCGACGGGCTCGTCTTCACGGTCGATGGGCGCCGGATGGACCAGCTCGGTTCCGTCGAGGCCCCCAGCGCGTCGCAGCTGCAACGGCTCGCGGCGCGCAGTGCCCCACTGCCGGGCGACGGACCCGGAGCGGACCTCGCGGCCTTCGACCGCATCGTCGGCGCCGCGCGCGTCATCGGACTCGGCGAGTCGACGCATGGCACGCGCGAGTTCTTCCAGCTCAAGCATCGGCTCATCGCGCATCTGGTGCGGACCCAGGGCATCGATGTCTTCGCGCTGGAGGCCAACGAGCGTGCGGCCGCGCGACTCGACGCCTGGGTGCGCGGCGGGCCCGGCACCGCGCGCGAGGCGCTGCGCTCGGTCTTCGCCGTGTGGAACACCGAGGAGATGGTCGCGCTCCTCGAATGGATGCGTGCCCACAACGCCACGGCCACCCGACCGGTCCGGATCATCGGCTACGACATGCAGGACCACCGCGAGCCCGCGGACTCGCTGCTCGCCTTCCTCGGCGCGATGGATCCCGGACTGCAACGGCGGGTCGCGGAGCGGACGGCCGAGTACCGCGCCGCGCCCTCCTTCGCGACACCGCAGGTGGACGAGGCCACGCGCGCACGCTGGCTGGCCCAGGCGGAGGACGCCTTCGTCGCAGTGAGCGCGCAGCGCGCGGCCTGGCTGGCGCAGGCGCGTGACGCCACCGACTCCCTGCGTGCGGAGCGCGCCGTGCACGACGCGGACCTGCTTCGGCAGGCGGCACGACTCAACGCGTCGCTCGCATCGCCGGACCGTGACTCGCTCATGGCGGCCAATCTCGATTGGGCCCTGCGCACGACCGCGCGCGGATCGCGCGTCATCGTCTGGGCGCATGACGTGCACGTCAGCCGCGGAGGTGACCCGCGGCGCAGCTTCAATGGCGGCGCGCAGATGGGAGCGCACGTCGCGCGCACCTTCGGGCATGAGTACCGCGCGTTCAGCCTGCTCACGCGCGTCGGCGACTACACGGCGACCCGCAGCTTCACCGACCACACGCTCATCGCGGCGCGCGGATTCACCGCGCCCGCTGGCAGCGTCGAGGCCATGCTGGGGTCGCTGCCCCGGCCGGCGGGCGCCGCCGGCCTCATCGTCGACGTGCGTGTGCCCGAGGGCGACGCGCAGCTCGGCTGGCTCTGGCGACCGCGTCCGGTGCGGCACATCGGCTACGCCGCCTATGACTACGGATTCGAGATGTCCGTGGTGATGCCGCTCGAGTTCGACGGCATCCTGTTCGTCGATCGCACTACGGCTTCGCGTCCGCTCCGCGCGGGGCCGCCCGCGCCGCCGTGAAGAACGCCGTGAACGTCGGCAGGGCCGCGAGGAATCCCGCCGGCGGCGCCCCGGCGAAGTCGCGGAAGTCGCGCACCAGGTGCGACTGGTCGAAGTAGCCGCACTCCAGGGCCACGCGCGAGAGGCTCGCCGGATCGTCGCGCCACGCGGCGAAGACCCGCTGGAAGCGGACGATGCGCGCCAGGAGCTTCGGCGAGAGCCCGGCGGCGGCCGCGAATCGCCGCTGCAGGGTGCGCGGGGTCACGCCGAGGGTGCGCGCCAGCGCGTCGATCTCCGCCGCACCGTGCGCCGCGCGGATCGCCCGCACGGCCGTTCCCACCTTCGCGTCCACGGGCGGCGCGGCAGCGAACGCGGCACGCAGCGTCGCATCGAGCGCGCGCGACTGCGCCTCCACCGCGCGCGCGCCCGCGAGCGCCGCAGGCAGCTCCTGCAGCGCGTTCGAGCGCACGGCAGGCAACGCCAGCCAGCGGTCCGTGAGCGCACCGATCGACTCCACGAACGGCGCGGCCGCATGCGCCTCGAATCGCACACCGACGAGGTCCATCGTCCCGGTCGGCCGCACCACCATCGGCCCCGTGATCTGACCGACGAGGAAGGCGGTGGGCTGTGCCGTGCGCGTCCCGTCAGGCGCCCGATGCTCCCAGGGCTCGGCGAGGTTCACGATCAGCTCCGGTGAGCCGTCGGGAAGTGCCGGGTCCGCGCCGGCACCCTCCTCGGCGGCCCCACGCAGCCACCAGTAGGCGCGCACGAGCGCTGCGAGGTCGGGGTGCGGAGGACGTTCGAGATATTCCATGGCGCGGGAAGATCCCGCCGCGCGTCGCATTCGTGCAAGCGGACCACGGATCGGGCGGGTACCATCAGGGCAACCCGAACCGGACTTCGATGCGCCTCGTCGCCCTCGCCCTGCTGCTGCTCACGCCCCTGTCGCTCCATGCCCAGGCTGCGCCGGCCCCCGCCGCCGCGCCCTCCGCCGACATCGCGCGGCTCGGCTGGCTCACCGGCTGCTGGGAGCTGCGCACCGCCACGAGAGTGACGCAGGAGAGCTGGATCGCGCCGGCCGGCGGCCTCATGCTCGGCACCAGTCGCACCGTCGTGCGCGACGTCGCGCGTGAGTTCGAGTTCCTGCGCATCGAGTCGCGCGCCGGCGTCGCGACCTATGTCGCGCAACCCAACGGCGGCACGGCGACGCCATTCGGCGCGACGGCAGTCAGCGACACGGCCGTGACGTTCGAGAACCTGCAACATGACTTCCCGCAGCGCATCATCTATCGGCGGGTCGGCGCGGATTCGCTCGTCGCGCGCATCGAGGGACCGCAGGGCGGTCAGGTGCGCGGCATCGACTTCCGGATGAGGCGGATCGGCTGCGGGGGGTGATGCCTCAGCGATCCACCAGCGTCATCATCTTCTCGCCGTAGCGCAGGCCCGCGATGCGCCCCGGCGCGAGCGCCGCCTCGAGCGCGGCCATCTCCGCCATGCTCAGCCGCACATCGGCTGCGGCGACGTTCTCCTCGAGACGACTCCGCCGCTTGGTCCCGGGGATCGGCACCACGTCGTCGCCCTTCTGCAGCAGCCAGGCGAGCGCGACCTGTCCCGCCGTGATCCGCTTGGCCGCGGCGACCGCGTGCACCGCCTCCGCCGCGCGCATGTTCGCATCAAAGTTGGCGCCCTGATATCGCGGGTCGTTGCGGCGGAAGTCGGTCTCGGGATACTCCTCGGCGCGCTTCACGCCGCCGGTGAGGAATCCGCGTCCGAGCGGTGCGAACGGCACGAGGCCGATGCCGAGTTCACGCAGCAGCGGGATGATGCGCGCCTCGAGATTGCGCTCCCACAGCGAGTACTCGCTCTGCAGCGCCGAGATGGGATGCACCGCATGCGCGCGCCGGATCGTGCGCTCGCCGGCCTCGGAAAGGCCGAGGAACCGCACCTTCCCGGCGCGCACGAGGTCGGACATCGCGCCGACCACATCCTCGATGGGCACCGCCGGATCGACGCGATGCTGGTAGAGGAGGTCGATGCGGTCCGTGCGCAGGCGGCGCAGCGACCCCTCGACCACCTCGCGGATGTGCGCGGGGCGACTGTCCACCCCCGTCGTCACGGCGCCCTCGAACGTGAACCCGAACTTCGTCGCGATCACCACACGGTCGCGCGCACCGGGCAGCGCGGCGAGCGCGCGCCCGAGCAGTTCCTCGTTGGTGAACGGGCCGTACACCTCGGCCGTGTCGAAGAGCGTCACGCCCAGCTCGATGGCGCGATGGATGGTCGCAATGGACTCGTGCTCGTCGCGCTCCTCGGCGGTGCCGTAGGCGTGGCTCATGCTCATGATGCCGAGGCCCAGAGAGCCGACCGTGAGGCCCTGGGTGCCCAGCGCGCGCGTGCTCAGCATGCTCCGTCCTCGTGAGGGTGCCCCTCCAATCAACCGCAACGCGGCGGCGGATGCACGAAGCCCCCGGCGCGAGGCGCCGGGGGCTTCGTTGCGATCAGAGCGGGCGATGGGACTCGAACCCACGACGTCCAGCTTGGGAAGCTGGCATTCTACCAGCTGAATTACGCCCGCATGGCATGGAGTATACCCGGCGGCGGGGAGGCCGACAAGCACCTAGTTTCCACCCCATGCGTCCCGTCCCCGACTGGAACACCCGCTCCCTCCCGCCCGACGAGGCCGTGCGCGGCATCTCCTCCGGCATGCATGTCTTCGTGCACGGCTCCGCCGCCACGCCCACCACGCTCCTCGAGGCGCTCGCCAGGCGGACCGACCTCGAGAACGTCACGCTCTACCATCTGCACCTCGAAGGACCGACGCCGTGGACCGCGCCCGAGCACGCCGGACGCTTCCGCTCGGTCTCGCTCTTCACCGGCGCCAACATGCGCGAGGCCGTGAACGACGGGCGCGCCGACCATGTGCCGATCTTCCTCTCGGATGTGCCGTCGCTCTTCACGAGCGGGCGCGTGCGCCTCGACGCCGCGCTCGTGCAGCTCTCCCCGCCCGACCGGCACGGCTACTGCTCGTTGGGGACCGCCGTGGACGCCGCGCGCGCCGCCGTGGACTCCGCACCGATGATCATCGCCGAGATCAACAACCGGATGCCGCGCACCCATGGCGACACCAGCGTGCCATTCGAGCAGATCGAGGCCTTCACGCACACCGACCGGCCGCTCCCCGAGCATGCCATGGAGCCGGAGACCCCGGTGATCGCGCGCATCGGCGAGCTCGTCGCGGGGCTCGTCGAGGACGGCAGCACCCTGCAGATGGGGATCGGGGCCATCCCCGACGCAGTGCTCACCCGGCTGCACGATCGCCACGACCTCGGCATCCACACCGAGATGTTCTCCGACCGCCTCGTCGACCTCGTCGAGGCCGGTGCGGTGAACAACCGGCTCAAGACGGTCTTCCCCGGCCGCATCGTCACCTCGTTCGTGATCGGCACCCGGCGCGTCTTCGACTTCGTGGACGACAACAGCGAGGTCGAGTTCGTCGGCGCCGATGCGACGAACGACACCTGGCGCATCGGCCGCAACCCGAAGGTCGTCGCCATCAACTCGGCGATCCAGGTGGATCTCACGGGCCAGGTCTGCGCGGACTCCATCGGCTCGCGGATCTACTCGGGCATCGGCGGACAGATGGACTTCATCCGCGGCGCGGCGCGGAGCGCGGGCGGCAAGCCGATCATCGCGCTGCCGTCCACCGCCGCGGGCGGCAAGTTCTCGCGCATCGTGACGACGCTCACCCCCGGCTCGGGCGTGGTGACCACGCGCGGCCATGTGCATTGGGTGGTCACCGAGTACGGCGCGGTGAACCTGCATGCCAAGTCGCTGCGGGAGCGGGCGGAGTTGCTGACCAGCATCGCGCATCCGGACTTCCGCGTCGAGCTCGACAACGACGCGCGCCGGGGCCGCTAACGCCGCCGACCAGGCGAGCGGCCATCCCCCGCTCTTGACGGGGGGTATTGACACCGCGACGGACCCGTCCTACTGTATGGCTACACCAACACAGTAGGCCACGTGTTCAACAGTATCGACCCGAGAAGCCCGACGCCGTTGTACGCCCAGATCGCCGACCGCATCCGCCTCGCGGTCGCGTCGGGCGAGCTGCGGCAAGGTGACGGCCTCCCGTCCGTCCGCGCGCTGGCCGGCCAGCTGCGCGTGAACCCGGCCACCATCGTCCAGGCCTACCGCGACCTCGAACGCGACCGGATCGTCGAGATGCGCCAGGGCTCGGGCACCTACGTCGCCGATGTCGCCCTCGAGACGCGCACCAAGGAGCGGTCGAACGCCGCGCAGCGCTTCGTCCGCCAGATGCTCACCGAGGCCGCCCGCCAGGGCCTCTCCCCCGCCGACCTGCGCCTCGCGCTCGAGCGCGAGCTCCCGGAGTCCAAGTGACCGACGCGATCAAGATCCGCAATCTCGCCTGGCGCGCGGGGAAGGAGTTCGCCATCCGCGACCTCGCGATGACCGTGCCCACCGGCGCCATCTACGGATTCCTCGGCCCCAACGGCTCCGGCAAGACCACCACCATCCGCCTCATGCTCGGCATGCTCCCGCCCGAGGACGGCACCGTGGAGGTGCTCGGCCACAGCGTGCCGCGCTTCGCGCACCGCGCGCTCGAGCGGATCGGCTACGTCCCTGAGAAGCTCCATCTGTATCAGGGACTTACCGTCGACGAGTCGATCCGCTTTCATCGCGCGTTCTACAAGGACTTCGACTCCACCGAAGCCGAGCGGCTGCGCGTGCGATTCGGGCTCCGTGAGGACCAGCTGGTGCAGCGCCTCTCCAAGGGCGAGGCGGGCAAGCTCATGATGCTCCTCGCGCTCTCGCAGCGCGCCGAGCTGCTCGTGCTCGACGAACCGACCGACGGCCTCGATCCCGTGATCCGCCGCGAGGTGCTCGGCGCGCTCGTCGAGTACGTCGAGGCCAAGCGCGCGACCGTCTTCATCTCGAGCCATCTCGTGCACGAGCAGGAGCGGATCTGCGACTGGGTGGGCGTGATGGATGGCGGTCGCCTCATCGCCGAGCTGCCCATGCAGGAGTTCCGCAGCGGCATCAAGCGGCTGCGGGTCTCGCAGGCACCGGCCGTGCGCGATGCCGCGCCGTTCGCCCTGCTCTCGCGCTCCACGCTCACCGCGCAGCACGAGGAGTGGGTCGTGCGCGGCTGGCAGCCCGAGATGCGCGAGTGGTTCCAGCGTGTCGGCGCCGATGTGCGCGAGATCCAGGACCTCGACCTCGAGGAGAGCTTCGTGGAGCTGCTCCGCGGCGCCCGCACCGTCACCCAGGAGACCCGCTGATGTTCGGCCAGATCCTGTACACCCAGATGAAGTGGTCCCGCGCTTCGATCGCGCTCATGTCGGTCGTCGTCTTCGCGCTGCCGGCCGGCCTCTGGCGCGCCTTGCACGGCTCCTACTACCGCTCGGTGAGCGCGATGGAGGTGCTCAGCGGCTTCTCCTCGCTCGGCTTCGTGCTCGCGCTGGTGGCCTTCCTCACGGGCTTCGTGCTCGTGGCGCAGGCCTGGCAGGTGGATGCGGCGGCGCGGCATGTCTATCCGCTCTCGCTCCCCATCGCCTGGTCGCGCTACGTCGCGCTGCGCTTCGGCGCCGGGGCAGTGCTGCTCGTGATCCCCGCCGCGGCGCTCTGGCTCGGCTGCCTGCTGGTGCTCGCGCTCATCGAGGTCCCCGCGACGCTCAACGCCTATCCCACCACGCTCTCGCTGCGTTTCCTGCTCGGCTCGCTCGTGGGATACGCGGTGGTCTTCGCGGTGCAGTACCTGTCGGGGAAGAAGGCCGCGCACGTGCTGGCGGCCGTGATGCTCGCCTTCGCCGTCTTCGCCGTGACCGCCGAGATCACCGGCAACCAGGCGATGGTGAGCCGTTTCTTCGCCATCCTCTTCGACTGGCCAGGACCGCTGGCGGTGTTCGGCTCCGAGTGGACGTTGATCGATGTCTGACCGCCGCGGAGTCTGCCTCGCGCTGCTCCTCCTCGCACTCGGCGCCGCACCGGCCGAGGCGCAGGAGCTGGCCGAGTGGCACCGGCGCCTCGCCGAGGCCAGCATGCGGATGGCGGCCGCGATCGACGCCATGAAGGCCGCGCCGGCGGAGCGCGTCTACGACCGCATCGTGCGAGAGGGTGAGTTCTCGGTCTCCTTCGCGGCGGGCGACCTCAGCGCGCGCGACTCGGTGGCGATCGCCCGTGGAC
>LNFM01012606.1_pt1 | contig 11048 bp, 17 predicted proteins | sample 596031 | NCBI WGS metagenome assembly LNFM01 (sample SAMN04254537, study PRJNA301005) | activated carbon metagenome | isolation source: dual media filters at the Ann Arbor, Michigan drinking water treatment plant | place: USA: Ann Arbor | reverse complement strand
TCGATCTCCATCCCAATCCCCGTCGCGACATCAGCCGCGACAGCGCACCATCAGACGCCCGCGCCGCAAGGTGGGTGCCAGATGACGGTTACGAGACGCGGAGCGTGGGTCCGTCAAAAGTGCCAATTGATCTCAACCAGGACTTGGCCCGCTTTCCTGCTCGAACCGGCCAGCGTTTCCGCGCTCGCCGCAGACGCCAGGGTCGCCGGATCGCCGGATCGCCTCAGCAGCGTATCGCCATCAGCGCGTCGCTGATGCGAGCTTGCATGCCGGTCCGGCGTCACAAACCACAGCGACATCCTGCAGAAGATCCACGCTCGGTGCGCTTAGGCCATGCGCGACGCAGGCGTCATCCAGGTACCGTCACCGTTACATATGCCGCCGGATGTGACCCGTCAGATGGTCCTTCCTTGTGACCCGACCCGGAAAATGACGGGAGGAGGCGGGGAATAAAGGCAAGTCAGAGGCTTAGCTGAAAAATCTTGGTTTCCGGGCCGGGCGCGGAAATGGCGAGCCGGCATATGGTTCTTCCGGCAGGGCGAACCGAGCGGAGGCGGGGGTCGGCTAAGTGATTGATTTGCCGTGCTGCAGCAGAGCGGAAGTCGCACGTTTGTAGGGCACGGGTTTGCCGACGTGCGACCAACTCGTAAACCGGCCTTCAAGCTTGGAAAAACGAGGATTTGCGCCAGCAAAAGGGCGAGGTCACGGCTCGCCAAGTCGCACGCGGAAGATTTGCCTATTCGGCGGAGACGTTTCGATATGGCTATTCCTGAACGGTCCGCGGGCGGCTGTCGAAGGATGCCCAGAAGCGACCGATGATCTGCAGGCGCTCGGCGTCGGACGCGGACAGCCTGATCGAAGGAAACTCCGCCTCGTTCACGCTCGTGATCTCGATGTCGTTGCCCTGCCACCGCAGGCGCTTCAGGCGCAGCTCATCGTCAAGCCGGATGCCGTAGATAGCGCTGCCCTGGGGCGGCAGCACTGTCCGGCTCAGGTCCAAGATGGCGATATCGCCGTCACGAATATCTGGCTCCATCGATTGGCCTCTCACATGGAAGCCGGCCAGCGCGCTGATCTGCTGGTGCGCGGCGCGGACCGCGACTAACGGCAGATCAAAGTGGCCTATGGGCTCGCCCGAGGGCCAGGAAATCCGACCCGGACCGGCTCCAAGTTCCACCGGGTATAGCGGGACACGTACCAGCTCCTCGGCTGGCAGGGCGGCTGCGAATGGGGAACTGCTGGTCCGCAAGCCTTCACCGGTCGCCAACCATTCCAGGCGAACTCCCAGCGCAGACGCCAGCCGAGCCAGCTTGTCCGCGCCGGCGCGGGAACCCTTCAGGTAGGCGTCAAGCAAGGGCCACGAGACACCGGCCTCGCGCGCTACCTGCGCCCGGCTGCGAACCCCCATGGCCAGCCGCAGCCGATCGGCAAACGCCGGGTCTGGTGGGACGGCAGGCGTATGCTTTCTGCGCCTCCCTTCAGAAAGGCGCTTTACATCGTCCAAAGCCATTTATATTCTGACCCTCGCTTACACGGATCAAGGGCGGGTTAGAGCATGGTTCGGCGGCTGAAGCAGCCCCTCTCGAAGACCGACTGGACGGCGCTCGATTTCTTGATCGAGCTTCGCCTCCGCGATCTCAACTGGGCTGCCCTGGCCCGTAAGCATGGGATGCACCCAAACACGCTCCGCACGGTCGTCAATCGCCCTTGGCCTGGCGGGGAGAAGCTCGTTGCCGCCGAGTTCGGGCTCGAGCCGAGCGTCATCTGGCCGTCCCGCTACAGCCGCCAGCGGAAGGTCGCGTAATGGACGGCGGCGTGACCATCCAAGCGGGTCTCGCAGGCGCCGTCTCTCAGCCGCAATGGGCGGACCGCGCCGCTGAGCTGATGCGACAGGATGAGTGGTCCGCCGGCGAGCTCGAAATGCTCGGCCTGGCCGAGCTGCCGTCCACGCGCTTCCGGATCCAGGAATGGATGAGGCGTGAGCAGGTGCTCGCTCGCGAAGTGCGGGAGAAGGGCGGCACCGCCTACCGGTACAACCTCTACTCCATGCCGTCCAAGCTGCGGCGTGCGATCGCGCTGGCGCTGTCGCCCTGGGCCTTTGACGGCGTCGCGCTGTCGGTTGGACAGCGGGAGCGGGCCTTTGTCGAGGATCTTCGCGCGCTAGATGGCCTGCCGCCGAAGCAGGCGCTACGCGGGGCTGCGCGGGCCGAAGTGGTGCGGGCCTTTGAGCGCTGGTCCGGTGCGGCCGGCCACGTGGGCGCTCGCGGTGCGGATCGGTTCGCATCGCTCTGGGCCGCCGGCGCCATCACCGCTCCGGAATGGCTGCGCGAGGCGCTGCCGGAGTTCTGCGCAAAGTCCCTGCTGATCTGGCAGCGCCAGTTCTCCCGAGAGGGAATGCGGGCGCTGGCCGGCTCCTACAAGCCACGCCAGGCGCTGCTGGACCTGTCACCGGAGCTTGGGAACATCGCGGTCGGGATGCTCGCCAGCTTCCCACACATCACCGCCGCCCGCATCCACGAGCACCTGGCCGGCGAGGCCGAGGACGATGGCATTCCGGCGCCGTCGTTGCGCGCTGTGGAGCGCTGGCTTGCCAAGTGGAAAGCCGACAACGCGCTGACCTTCGCGCAGGTTCGCAACCCCGACCAGGCGCGCAGTACCCGGATGCCCGCATTCGGCGATGCCGGCGCGCTGGCGCATGGCCTGAACGTGGTGTGGGAGATGGACACCACGCCGCAGGACCTGACGCTGGTCGACGGCAAGCGCTGGACGATCATAGGCATCATCGATGTCTGGTCGCGCGACGTGGTAATGCGCCTGGTGGAGCGGAACAGCGGCCATGCCGCCCGCATGACCTTCCGCCATGCTCTGCTCAGCCTCGGCGTTCCGCAGTTGCTGCGCACCGACAACGGCTCCGACCTCCGGAACCGAGAGACTGCGGCGATGCTGGCCGCTCTCGGCGTCGAGTTGCCGCCCATGCCGATTGGTCGGCCGGACCTGAAACCCTTCATCGAGCGTGTCTTCCGCACCCTGCAGCACGACCTGGTGCCGCTGCTCCCTGGCTTCACCGGCCACAACGTGGCCGATGCGCAGGCGCTGCGGTCCCGCGTGTCCTTCATCAAGCAGCTGTTCAAACAGGGCGCCGCGCCCGAGGTGCGCCTGACACCAGGGCAAATGCAAACCTGGTTGGACACCTGGTGCGAGGGCTACCGGAAGCGCCGCCACAGCATGCTGGGCATGAGCCCAGCAGAGAAGCGGGCGCTGTGGAGCGCCGGCGCCTCGCCTGGCGCTGCCGCAGCCCGTTCGCGACGTCGTGGGAGCGGGTGCCGAACCCGACCGGCCGGCAGGACGATGCGGAACGACTGGTGCCCTATGGCTGGGATTATTCAGCGGGCCGCATCGGCGGCCATGGACGCGCCTGGTGCCGCGAGCGCCGCATCCAACCTGGCCATCTAGGCCCGCGCTTCTTCGAGGTGAACCGCCTCACCCCCGCCCGCGCCTTGACCGCGGCCGCGCTGTTCGCGGTGCGCCAGATCGCGATGGAGGGCTGCTGAGATGCTCGAGCACTCCGATCTAGCGTCCATTCGCCCTTCGTGCAGCGAGCACGGCGTTCTCTACGATGCGCTGCTGCTTGGCGCTGCCGTCGTCTCCTTCGCCCAGGTCGCGGCGGAAGGCGATCCGAACCGTTGCACCATCGCCGAGGCGTGCGAGCGCATGGGGAACATCCTGGCGGAGCTCGCGACCATGGAGCGCGAGCTCTATGGCGACACCAACGCTTCGGCCGGGCGGCTCTACTGATGACCCGGCAACCCTCCATGTTCCGTGGCAGCGGCCTGCCGCCGCGCCTCAAGCCGGCCTTCGACGAGTTCTGGAAGGCCTATCCGCCGCGCACGCCGAACCCGCGCGCGCTGGCCGAAGCCGCCTTCGCCACGGCGGTGAAAAGCGGCCAGGAGACGCAGGACCTGGTCGCCGCCGCCGCCAACTACGCCGCGGAGTGCAAGCGGCTTGGCACCAGCATGCCCTATATCGTCCATGCCAGCACCTTCCTGACCCAGGCTCGCTTCACGGACTACCTGCCCGCCACCGTCGTGGCGCGGGAGATGGCACCGACCAGCGTTGAGGAAAAGCACGCGCTGTGGCCGGCGCTGCGGGACCGCATGTCCGCCGCTGACTTCCGGGCCTGGATCGCGAAGTGTGAGGTGCTGCACTGGCAGGAGGGCGAAAGCCTGAGCCTGCGCGCACCATCCCGCTTCATCCGCAACTGGATCCGCGCGCACCACATGGCGGTGCTGCGCAGCATCGCGAAGGACGTCGCCATCTCCGACGCCGGCGGCCAGTCATGACCGCGGCGCCGCGCCTGATGGCCGCCGTGCATGCCTGCCGCAAGCAGGTGGCCGGGCTGGACGACGAAGCGGCCTGGCGCGCCTTCCTCACCCGCGTGGCGGGCGAGGAAAGCCTCCGGGCTATGGACGGCCGCCGCATGGGGCTGGTGTTGGACGCGCTGCACAAGGCGGGCGCGCCGCGCAAGGCCGGCAGCCGTGCCGGCAAGGCCGCGCTGGATGACCGGCCACAGGTCCGGATGGCCCGCGGCCTGTGGATCGAGCTGCACAGGGATGGCGCAGTGCGCGATCCGTCCGAGCGCGCGCTGGAAGCCTTCGCGAAGCGCGTCACCGGCAAGCACAAGCTGGCCTGGTGCGCGCCGCGCGACCTGAACAAGCTGGTGGAAGCGCTGAAGGATTGGCGCGACCGCGTGGACGGCAATGACCCCGTGGTGCGCGTCGCCGAAGGCATGACGATCCATGAGCGCGAGACCCGCGACCAGGCGCTGGTTCGCGCGCTGTGGGATGCGCTGGCGGAGGCCGGCGCCTTCCGCACCGGCGCCATGGCGCGGATGGACACCTGGCTGAGCCGGCATTTCCGCGTCGCCAACACCGCGGCCCTGGAAGCCAAGGCGGCGGCCGAGGCGGTGGCGCAGCTCGGCACCTGGCTGCGCAAGGAGGTGCGCGCCCAGCGCGACAGCGCGGCCGCCGCCGCCGACGAGCCGGAGGCCGGCTGAACCATGGAGCGGGTCTGGCTGCCGACGCTGCTGCGCGAGATGGCGGAGGATCACGGGCTTCCCGTGGCCCTGGCCTTCGCGCGGCAGTTCGGCGGCCGGCACTGCTACCTGCCCGCCGAACCGCATGCCGGGCACCCCGTGGCGCAGGCCTTCGGGCTGCCGCTGCTGGAATGGCTGGTGAACCGGCCGCAGCACGCCGGCGACGGGCGCAGCCGCGTGACCCGCATCGTGGTGCCGAAGGGGCCGAACGAGGATCGGGCGCAGCGCGCCAGGGCGCTGCGGGCTCTGCTGGCCCGCAACCTGACCAATGACGAGGTGGCGGCCGAGACCGGCCTGCATGTGCGCGACGTGTCCCGCTGGCGGGCGCGTTTCCGCGAGCAGGATGCGCGGCGGCAGCCGGATTTGTTCAACCAGGCGGGAGGATCGTGATGTCTGACCTGATGCGGCTGCACCTGCTGCGCCACGGCGCGCTGCTGGTGGCGAGCGAGGAGGCGCTGGAGCTGTCGTACCTGGAGCCCGGCGCGACCGGCCCGGGCGTGGTGGATTTCGGCGCGATCGACCGGGCGCTGGCGGAGGCGAAGGCGCTGGACAGCCAGATCCGCGCCGCGCTGGACGGGACGTCGCCGCAGATGGTGCCGGCCGGGCCGCGTGAGCCGAGCACACCGGAGATGATCGAGATGCGGCGCCTGATGGATCCCGGGAACTGGTTCCTGTGAACGCGCAACAGCGCGTTGCAGTCACGGCGCTGGCGGTGCTGGCGGTGATCCTCGGCAGCTTCCTGCGGAGGATGATCTGATGGCCGAGAACCTGTTCCTGCTGCTGGCCGTGTCAGCCGTCTCCGGCCTGTTGGGCGCGGCGATCGGCGTGGCCACCTGGCGCCGCTTCGCCGCCTGGATCGACAAGCGGCGCGGCCTCAATGACTGGGAGTGAGGGGTCAGCGCGGCGCGGGCCGCATGCGGAACCCGGCGCGCTCCGACTGGACAACCAGGTCCTGCAGCGCGGCGTGAAATCCGTCGAGCGGGATGGTCGACGCGATCGGCAGATCACGCGGCCAGCCATATCGAGACAGGTGAACCACATCCCCTGCCAGCATTCGCGAAATCAGCCCAACCTGGTCCGCCCTGTCGGTCAAGCGTGTAGGCTCGCCGGTGTCCACGCGAACGGTCGCGTAGCGATAATTCGCCGGCCAGTCGTTGCTGGTGACGAGCATCGGCAGGCCGACGCTTCCTTCGCGACCATAGACCGAGACGCCAACGTATTCCCGGTCCTGACCGACCTGCACGCGCCGTATCGTCATGCAGATGATGGTGGCCTCCGCCACACGATGGCTGCATCTGGTCTGCCAAGCGCCCCGCCGAGTAGCCGGGCGTGCGGCGGCGCCCTGTGCTGTCCAGCCTTGCAGGAGCGCCGCCAGCCCATAGACGACGGGCGCGGGCGGTGTGGAAGGGCTGTTCCGCCTTACCCAATCGGGCCTCTGGTCGATGCTTGTGTCCTGGGGCCTGGGCGAAAGCCCCTGCTGGGCGCAGCCGGCGAGCAGCGCGCACGCGATAGCGATGATGTGGCGCATGGGCGATCTCCCATTGATCCGGGGCATCAACGGTGCCCACGGCGGCGCCCCTTCGCAATCCCCTTGACCCGGCACGGCCGGATGGCGCACCAAATGCGGCGCGCGACGGATGGCTTGATCTCCATCCCAGCGCAGTTGTCCGCAGGCGCCCTCCTCCGCGAACGGGGTCCCAACCTTCTTCCGGGTGGCGCACGTGAATGTCCGAAGGTGGGGCGAAAGCTCTGCCCAAAGACGTGCGCGGCTGTCCTGCGGCAGCTGATCAACACCCGGAAGGCCCCCTGGGCTTTCCGAACCGCAGGAGGATGGGCTGATGCCCAATGATGTAATTCTGAGCTTCGACGCGCACCGCTTCGACGTGGTGCAAAGGGGCGGCACGATCTGGTTTAGGTCGGAACAGATTGTTCCTGCCTTGGGTATAGGTGAACGCGGTGTCCGCCAAATCTTCAACAGGCATCGCGAGCAGTTCGGGCCGGATGAAACGGCGCTGATCCCCATGCCGACGACGGGCGGCATGCAGGATGTGCGCGTATTCAGTCTTGCCGGCGTGATGCTGCTGGCGATCTATGCCCGCACCGATCGCGCGCTGCACTTTCACCGCTGGCTGCTGAAGGTTGCCACCGGACGAGCGAAGTTGGCGCTGCCGCGACAGGGTTCGCTTGCTCTGCCGCCCGCCATGCCGATGGGCACCGAGGCAAGGCGTCTCGCCGAGCATCTGCGTACCGTCGCCCAGGACCCGGCCATCATCGCCGAACTGGATGCCCTGCTTGGCGGCACGGTGGACCTGCCCCCCGATCCGGCCATGGAGACGCTGATTGCGGACCTGGATGACGTCCGCACCCGGCGCGCGGCAGCCAGTGAGGCCGAAACGGCGTGGCGGCGGCGCGTCCAGCTTGCCGGCTACGATCCGGATGCGGTGGACCGGGAAGCCAAGCGCCGCAAGCGGCGGGCGGGCTGAGATGGATGATCAATATGCGCGGCTCAGCCGTTCGCCGCCCAGTGACGCCGAAATCATCGCGACCATGAGCGACGAGGTGCGCAAGGACTTCCTCGCGGTCTCGGAGGATCTGCGCCAGGTGACCCTGGCCGCATACCGCCGGCGGCATCAGATGGCCTTCGTCATCTCCCAGGTTGCGCGGCGGCTGTCGCTCCACGGTGTGGCTTGCCCCGATGTCCAAGGCGCGGCCGCGCTGCTCATGGCCTGGTTCGAGATCGTAGAGGAGCAGACCGAACTGTCCCTGGACGAGCTGGTCGAAGCTCTGCGCGGTGCCGCCAATGCTTGACCCCGCCATCCTCGCCCGGCCGATCCAGGGCCGCGACCTGGATCGGGCGCAGCGCCTGGCGCAGGGCCTGTCCGCGGTGGGGGACCTGGTCGATGCCGCCGGCGATCTCCACGGGGTGCGGCCGGACCGCCTGGCCACCCTCATCGCCCTGCTGACCGAGCCCTTGCAGGCGGAGTTGGAGGAGCTGGCGCAGCGCGCCGATGGCGGCGCGGAAGGGTGAGGCGCAGCGCCCACCTGGTCCGGCCGAAACAGGAAGGGGCGCCTCGGCGCCCCTTTCGCCTAACGGTTGAAGATTCTTTACGTTCGGCATGGTTGCCCTTGGCCTTCGCTGCCGCCATCGTCGCTATGCCACTGGTTCGGCGTGATAACCGGCTCAGTAGCATTCGTCCTCAGGCGCCCACCTCCGCAAGCGGGTCTCGAACCTGCTTCCGGGTGGCGCACGTGAATGTCCAAGGCGCCGCCGCGGTCGCGCCTAAAGACGTGCGCGGCTGTCCTGAGGCGGCTTATCACCACCCGGAAGGCGGAAGGCCGCTCCGGGCCTCAGGAGGATACGAGCGTGGACGATGCAGCCGCCGGTCCGCTGCCCCCGCAGGACCATGGTCTCCAGAACGTGCCCATCCGTGGCTCCGATCTCGACCCCGCCCAGCGCCTGGTGCAGGGGATGTCGGCGGTCGCCGACCTGGTCGATGCCGCCTGCGACCTTCACGGTGTGCGGCCGGACCGGCTTTCCACGCTGATCGCGCTGCTGACCGAACCGCTGGAGGGGGAGCTTGCATCGCTGGCGCAGCGGGCCGATCGGCTGGCGATCAGCCCGGTCTAAAGCCACTCTCAATCCGGCTTTAGGGTCCGCCGAAGCGGCTTTGCGCCGCGCTCAGGCTGACACCTGTCAGCCTAGGACCGATCCGTGCGCGCGCGGCAGGGTGCCAACATGTCCGCACCCAACCCCGCCTGCAAGCCCGTCGCGCACGCCGAGCCCGAGGTTCGGCTTCCCCGCGGCATCCGCAACCACAACCCCGGCAATATCGTCCGCAACAAGTCCATCACCTGGCAAGGCCAGGCGGAGGACCAGTCGGGCGACGGCGAATTCGTCGTCTTCACGGCGCCGGTCTGGGGGCTGCGCGCCGCCGCCCGCGTGCTGCTGTCCTACCAGCGGCGCGGCGTGGTGACGCCGCATGCCATTGCCCACACCTGGGCACCTCCGAAGCACAAGCGGCCGGATGGCGTCGTGGTGGACAATCACACGTCCCATTATGCCAGCGCCCTCGCGGATGCGGCGGGCGTCGCACGCAACGACCCGCTCGATGCGCGCGACCCGGACGTGATGCGGAAGCTGCTGGCCGCCATCGTGCAGCAGGAGAACGGCATGCAGCCCTATCCGCCCGAGCTGTTCGACCAGGCGATGGACCTCGCCGGGCTCGACGTGCCCGGCTTCCCCGCCGCCGACTGAGGATCACGCGCCATGAATGACTTCGTAGCCTGGCTTTCGCCGCTGCTCGACCTGCTGCTGCAGGCGCTGATCCCCGTTCTGCTGGCCGCCGGCAGCTACCTGGCCAAGCGCGTGGCCGACTGGCTGCGCCTGGCCGAGGACGACCGCGTGCGGGTGGCGGCACCGCTGACCGACATCCTGCTGATCGCGCCGTGCGAGAATGGCCGCACCAATGCCACCCCCATGGCGGGCTACGCGGAACAGATGCGCCAAGCGGCCTATGCCAAGCGCTGCGCCTTCCTCGACCTGCAATACGTCTTCGGCGAGACCTTTGCCGAATACGCCAGCACCAGCCCGCGCAACTGGTTCAATTCCGACCTCATCCACCCCGAGCCCGCCACCGGAGGCCGCGCGATTGTCGACGCGGTGCTCCGCACCACGCTCTACAGCTAAGGGAAACCAGCCATGCTTGTGATCCGCGTTCCGGGGGCAACCACGGATACCAACCTGCCCATCCTCCGTCGCGACCGACTGCTTGAGGGCGCGAATGGCGGGGTGCTGCATCTCGCCGACATGGCGTCCCGCTTCTCCTATGACGGCACGACGCCGACCAACGGCAAGCTGATCGTGGATATTGCGGAGAACGCCAACGGCCAGGTGGTGCTGACGCCTGGTGAGACCCTTGGGTTTTCTGGCAATGGCATCGACTTCTCGCCGCTGACCGCCGCCAGCTCGGCGGCTTCCGGCGGCGTCGGCAGCTACGTCGAGGCCCCGGCCGCGTCGCTGGCGAACATCTTCGGCTCGGCGAACCAGTATTTCATGGTCTGCATGTACCTGAAGCTCCCGGTGCTCGCCGACTGGAACGCCTCGGCGGGCATTGTCGGGATGGCGGGCGCGGCGAATACCGTCAACGGCTACGTGACAGACCCTGAGCTGGTTCTGTTCGCACAGTCCGCCACGTCATTTACCATATCCGTGCGCCGGCAGACGGCCATCGGAGCGGTGGAGACCTTCGCGTTGCAGCCCGCTGCGGGTGACTATGGCTCGCTGGTTCAGCTTGCTTTCTGGCGCAACGCAGGCGGGCAGGGCGCTCGGCTTCGGTCGGCAAACGGCACTGTGCTGGTCACCGGAGCAGTCGGGGCCAACAACACAGCCAATTTTTCCGCCCGTAGCTTCAAGATCGGCGTGCTTCCGCAGTACTCCACGGCGTCGGCCAACGTCCCCCAGACCGCCAATTTCAAGGCGCATCGGTGGTTCATCGAGAACCTCCTCACTTCCGGGCGCGCGCCCGCGACTGTGCTGGATGCGGACTGGACCCGTACGCTGGCGCGCGGCGTGTTCTCCTAACGCACCCGGCGCCAAGCGCGGGGAGGCGAGTGTTCCACCACTCCGGACTATTCTCCTTCGGGCTAGGAAGATGAGCCGCCCATACGGGAATCGCGTCCGCTGCCGCCGCCCCGGCCGCATAAATTCGGGAAGAACCATTCGTCGCAGGCAGGAAGAACCATTCGGCGCGCTACACCGGATCGTCGATACGCTCACCACTCGGTCTTGCGCGGGGTGGATGGTGTCCCGAGTGGATGCGCGTGCCAGAGAGAAAAGCGGCGCAGCGGCGCAAACCGAAGTGAAACTGGCGGAGAGGGTGGGATTCGAACCCACGGTAGGCTTGCACCTACTTCGGTTTTCGAGACCGACGCGATCGACCACTCTGCCACCTCTCCG
>LNFM01012605.1_pt1 | contig 11048 bp, 11 predicted proteins | sample 596031 | NCBI WGS metagenome assembly LNFM01 (sample SAMN04254537, study PRJNA301005) | activated carbon metagenome | isolation source: dual media filters at the Ann Arbor, Michigan drinking water treatment plant | place: USA: Ann Arbor | reverse complement strand
ACATCTTGGGTGATTTTCAGCAATGCTGTCATACCATCGCCCGTCACTTTATCGTTAAGCAGGAACTGTGGTGTCAGCAAAACTATTATGAATGCGCGCTCCTGCTGATATGCCTTAATCTGGTTGGTATCGAGCTGGAAGTCCCGTGACTCGATGTCTGTAAGTTCCAGTTTAACTGGCGTGTCACCCATGGTTCGCACCATTATGCGCAGGTGTGTTATGACGTCTTTAACGATGCCCTTTTCGGCGTCGCTACCGCAATAGAGAACAACCAATTTTGTGTGGTTCATAGTTTTCACTGTCTTATCAAAAGGTTTATGATCGAAAATAGCCCCATGGCTGAGGTGACCTGAAGGCTCCCCTGTCTTGCGACGCGCACTCCGCCCAGATGCCGGTCAAGCATGTGGACTAGCCCAGCTCTTTGTGAAAGAGTTTGGGGGAATTGATTGTGTAAGAAAAAGCCGGTGGCTTCTAGCCGAAATCGGTTGTGTTATTAGAAAGTTGAGGAGACGCTAACTTTTTGCAGTAAGCATCTCCCAATCTTTTCAAAATCGAACTGACACCGTTACCGGTTGCAGTTTTCCACCACTGGGACCGTCATCGTCATCGTCGTCACAGTTTAAGAGGTGTTTGACGATGTCAAAGAATCTCTGACCGAAAGCCAGATAACAGAGTATCGAGCTAATTAAGAGCGCCAATAGAGTAGCGTCTAGCCCGATCATTACTGAGTGTAGAAATTGTGAGAATTGCATTTGCTTTACCTTGGTAATGAGTGTTTGAATTATTTTCTAGAAAGCAGAAGACAGCCTCTGGCAATGGCGACTGTCTAGAATCTACGAGTTTCTCCATGACTTACATTGAATGCCCCAGTTCTATCCAGTCAGTTTGATGTTCTGGATCTGTGGCTTTTAATTGCATGATCATAATTTGGTCATACAGCGGATTGAGCTTACACATTGGTGGTAAGCCAATCTTGACCGCAGGACATTGGGTCGGAATTTGGCAACATAGTTTGCAGAACCAGCTGCCTTTAATAAAGCGATAGTCGATGAGCCAATTCTTTTCAGCAATGAGAAGGTTTGGAGAGATTAGCTCTTCAACTTTTGCTATTGCAGAAATGATAATCAGGGTTGTGTAAATAAGTAGTGTCAACATATGGCCTCTTTGGTAAAAAATGAATGCCAGCCGACCCTTTCGAAGGGCAGCATCACGCTTTGCGGCAGGCTACGATGGTAGTAATTAGGATGATTATCCAGACTATTATTTCGGGCAGAGAGAGTCCGAAACAGTAGTCTTGAATTAGTTCTGGAATGAGCTCAATCAATCTTTCTTCTAGGTCTTTCTGTTGCAATTTAGTCAACATGGTTTTTCTCCTCCTAGCAAAGAAGTTAGTGAGTATTTGGTGTCCCCTTTCTTCCAGCATCAGTTAGATGATGTGAAATTACTGCACACGTGGGTGTGGGTGTAATTTGCTGCTGATCGAAGGTGTGTTTGAATGTTTCTTGTTTGCTGCTCGAATTTTGTTTGTTGAGTTAGATATACATTTACAGTGGCAGAACGACCTGTTGGCAAGCAATCAATTCTTTTGTCGGCGATTTATCAGTATTTCAGCCTCAGCGAATTCTGAGAGCATGGTCTCTGCATCCTTTTCGCAGGCCCAACGAAGATAGGTTCGATTTTCTTGATTGACCTAGCGCGGTTATCAATGCGTAATTGCCGCAGACTGTAAGCCGCATTAGCCTCAGCTAAGGTCGCCAGTCGCGAAAGCCTTAACCCTGACATAACCGCTTTGTGTAGGCACTTTTAGTGGTGGCATGCGCCAAGCGCGCTAACCCGACTTTAGTAACTGACGAGTGCGAGTGATCAAATTGTAATGTCGTTGCGCTAGAGAGTAAGCTGGATTGCGAGCAGATCTGCCGCCCAAGCTGCCACTAGCTATGCAAGTTGTCAGCTCTAGCTCGTTTCCTCTAACTACCGGATGTTTTAACGAGAGCTTCTAATTTGTTAGTTTCTAGGTGCTTCTTTTTCCCTTTTCACATTCAATAGGCACCCGCAACTTACTCGATTCTCCCAGACCCCCAGAAAGCAGTTAACGGTTCATTCTAGAACTGCATTTGTCTACGCCCCTAAACTATTTAAACTAATTTTGTAAGAAAGCCATGAAAAAGAAGAAACGACGCTTTGGCACGATCTGGATATCAGATGTGCACCTCGGCACTCTGTCATGTAAGGCTGGGCAGCTTTTACTGTTTTAGCCAAGGCTTGCGCAGCACATTGATTGATTTACTTCTTGTCGAGGCGAACGCAAGAGGTCTTGTCGAAACTTTTGAAGGAGAGCTTGAGATTCTCCGTTTTACTGAAAATTAGGATTCTTACCAATGATTACTTCACTGCTTGAGAAGATCACTGCTCGGCTTAAAGCCGCCTGCAGTAATGATGATCTACTGTTCGTCGTAAAGCCATATTTGCAGCTCGGTGACTCTGCTGATTCATTGCGAGTTTTTTGGTTCAGCTCTTACGGCAAGAAACACTGGATGGCACAGTGCCGCGGCTCTAGTGGCGAGCCATGGACAAACTTAGAGATCAGCGCTAAGAAAGAAGACGTAGCTGAGCGAGAAAATATACGAAAACTTACTGTCTCCGTGCCCCTGGCTTTGCCAAATACTAGCGTTCCTGAGTATCGACTCCTCCTTGATGGTGTGCCTGTTTTTATTGCTACCTATAAAGCTCCATCAGCTCCCGGTTGCAGCAAGATCGTTGTATTCGGAGACTTTGGCGATGGCGAGCAGGCCGCACCGGCTTTAGCCGCTGCGGTATACGAAAGACAGCCTGAATTGATTCTGCTAGCCGGCGACTTGGTTTATGACCATGGACGAATTTCTGAGTATCTCAATTTCTTCTTTCCTGTGCTCAATGCCGATGCTATTCAAAAGAGCATTGGGGCACCTTTGCTCCGTTCAATTTTAACGATTGCTGTGGCTGGCAATCATGATGTTGGTATGCCTACTCAGAATGACAAGTTTGACACTAAGGCCTTTCAAGACTTATTTGGATTTTTCTTGTTTTGGCAAGGTGCTAACAATGGTCCTCGTTTGAAGAAGAAAACTCTTAAGGCCATGATTGGCACGAGGAAGAAGGCTAGCAAATTGCTCAGTGATTTTGGCAAGTCGTTTTTTCGGCTAACCAATTATTCATTCAATTGGAGCGACCAGCACTGGGTTATTCTTGATGCCAACAAATATGCAGATTGGAGTCTTCCTGAGCTGCAAGAGTGGCTCTCAAACGACCTGCGTGTGTCACGTGGCCAAAAATGGAAGTTTGTTTTATTTCATCAACCTGGATTCAACAGCGATTACAAATACTTTCGCGACCAGCGTATGCGCGTGATTTGCCCCATTCTTGAGGCAGGAGGAGTAGATATTGTCTTCAGTGGCCACTGCCATTTCTATGAACGACATCGCCCGCTGTACTTCAAACCAGATTGTGATACGGCATTGAAGGATGGAACTGTTCCAGGACAGTTAATTCAAGATTTTCGGTTTGATGGTGTCAAAAGCACCCACCCACAAGGCATAATCTATGTTGTTACTGGTGCTAGTGGCAAGGTAGTTGGTGATGGAAAAAATCCCAACGCTGAATCACTGTCTCCTTCGTCTGCTGCGCTTATCGACACGGTGCATTCATTCACTGAGTTGACGTTTGGCCAGAATCACTTAGTTCTGCAGCAGATTAGTAGCGAGGGGGTTGTGATTGACTGTGTAAGGATAGATAAGAACTAAAAGGTTTTGACGAAGGTTTGAATTGCTTTGGCATGATATCTATCGAGCCCGTATTAAGTCAGGATCAAGCCATAGCCCTTTGGTTTTATCCTGACTTTTTTCGTTTTTTTAAATGAAAGTTGACCGGTCTATTAATAGTTGTTGGAAAAAGAAGGCTAAGGAGCCTTTTTGACTTTGGGCGCACTTTTTGCAGCCGTTCGTTGTCTGTTCATACATTAGTTTCAGGGTGATTGCTTTTATGTTATTTGAACAAGACTTTTTCTTGTCTTGAACGGTAGTTAGTTTAATGGTGGAAACTACCGTTCAATATTGTCTATTGACCATTTGTGTCAGAGGCCAATAGATATGTGATGGCATGGAATAGCCCAATTGCGAGATATGCAAAACCTGCCCTTGAATCGATGAAGAAACTGAGTAAGGCAGTCAGGCCCCAAACGTAGGAAGCAATCAAAATGGCGTAATTGATGGCTACGAATTGTACGGGCAGGCCTTCATCCAAATGTGTTGAAGCTGCCTTTGTTACTGAGATTTTTGCATTTGAGAACTTCATTTTTTTACCTCATTGGTAGGGTTAAAGAGTTATGACGACAATGCCGCGGGTGTTGTTGGCTGAGAAAAACTCACGTGCTGAAAAAGTTTCGCCGTCTTCTAGTTCTACAGTTTCTGGTATGAAATGCAGAGGAGACAACGATTTACGCCGCAGCTGTAATGTTGGAATTTTTAGGCCCGTCAATTGTTGTGGTTCGAAAGAACTCGGGTCGATACTGAAGTCGATGTCAGAGGGCATTTGTTTGCAGGTAACAAAGCTTCCGCCAACGATAACTTCTGTTCCGCCTCTTTCGGCGAAGTCAACAATGAATTGATGGAGGCAGCGTAGATAGCGACGGCGGTGTGCATTGAAGCCGTATCTCTTATAGAAATTGTCCCATGTGGTCTTGTGTTCACCAGAAGGTAGGTAGCCAGACTTCGTGAAGGCTTGGATTCTGGGTTCTTGATTTATGTTGCCGAAATCTGAGTTTTTCATGATGTGTGTAAGGGTAATGAAACTGTTAGTTGGTGTTTGTGCGACAGACTGTGAGCACTGCCGGCAGTGAATTTGCTGTTTAATAGACTCATGTTTTGGTATCGCTCTTTGATTTACTTGGTGATGTTTCTTTTTTGCTTTTTAGAATTGGTTGTGTTTTTACCTTGCTGAAAGTCGGCGCTGCTTGTCAACGGTCTCGTCGTTGCTAGAAGCAGCCATAGTCTTGACCATTTTGCGGTGAGCGTTGCCCGCCAAGCACCGTAGGTAATTGTCCATAGCACTTATGCAATTCCTATTTTTTTTGTGTTAGCGCAAGCTAGCAACTGGTGTTTCTATCAACAAATGTAGCTCTAGAAAAAGTGCTTCTACTACTGAAATAGAGTTCGTCGACGATTCTGTTTTATCATTGTGTTATATTCGCTGTGCGGCCTCTAGTGCTGCTGTACTATCTTGTTTTGGAGTTTACTGTGAAGCCGCGTATTGGATTGAATCTTGACGTTGTAGAAGGACCTCCGGATCAGTTGGTGCTTAATATCAGTTATTGGGAGGCGATTTTGCGGGCTGGGGGTACTCCTGTTTTGCTGCCACCATCGCCGGATGACAATCTAGAACAGCACTTTGACGGTTTGTCTGGATTGATTCTAATTGGTGGTAAAGACTATTCGCCTTATTTGTACGGCGAATCACTCGACCCGAAGGTTGATTTAGCTCACCCACTTAGACAAAGTTTTGATGTTCGCTTAGTTGAATATTGTTTGAAAAAGACAGCTATCCCATTGTTGGGTATCTGTGCTGGTCATCAACTCTTGAATATAAGCTTAGGTGGCTCTTTGATTCAAGATATTGATAGCCATTTACCAGAGGGTTCCATAAAGCACCGCCTTGATGCGAATAGCGAGAGCAAGATGGCAAGCCACGACGTATCGATTGAACCAGGCAGTCTGCTTAGTGAGGTCTATGGTGCGAGTCAAATTAAAGTGACGAGTTCGCACCATCAAGCGGTGCAGCGTCTTGGAAAGGGGTTGCGAGTTAGCGCGAGATCTTGTGATGGCGTGATTGAGGCAATTGAATTGACCGAACGTTTCTTTACGATTGGTGTGCAGTGGCATCCAGAAAGAGACATGAGTAGTCATAGTTTGCTTTTTGAATCGTTTGTTAGGGCTAGCGCTTCTTTGCCTTTTTCAAGAAAGAACTGGCCTGCTTCAAAGCAAATTCTTTCTTTCGCGACAACAGGGCAAGGCTCTACTCTTCTCGGTCGTCTTGATTACCCGGGCTAGTCTCTTTCATCACTCCCCGCCATCTGCCAAATTTTGCTTTTGGCTCAAAACCTTGTTGTTTTTGTTGTGCGCTATGGGCATTATTGCCCCTTAGCTCTTCTTAATAGACTTTTGTGGTGATGCTAAAGCCTGGACGCATCTTTGTCTTTGTATTTTGGTCTTGTTGTTGCTTAAGGTTGTTGAGTACATCCTTATTCCATTTTGTTGCTCCTCTAATCTAGACAAACTTTTGACACTAGTCTTCAACCAATTCTTTGCTGCAATTTGCAGTTGGGATGAGCGCAACGGAAAAGGATATCCGTCTTTTGGCCCTTGTATATTTCAGGTATGTATTTGTCACACAGTCAATCGTAAGATTCTGCGTACAAGTCTCCCCCGGTTCTACCAGGTAACTACTACCTAGAAGGTGTTGTTATGATCGAATACGACCTTACCGCAGAAATTGGAATTGAAGCAGCTCGGATTTTCGTTGAGATTTCTCAATCTGATGTGTTGTTAGCCGCACGCACTGCAGAATCTTTTCTTAACGAACGAGCTAATCCGAGCTTTCGCTACCTAGCTATAGCCGCTTTTAACCAGGCGGTCAACGGTGGGGTCGAGGCTAAGCTGATTAAACTAGGTCAAGATTGCTTTACCGTAATGCTCGACCTTGCTCCTCCTTTGTCTGCTCAATGGTTTTCGATGATAGATACTCCTGATTTGAATTGCCAATGGTCTGAGCCCAGCTTCAATTTGGCGGCCATCTAATTGTTTGTCCGCTTTTATAACTCAAAATAACTATGTTCAACAAAATTTTGCTGCCAAGCTTGCGCTCTTTGCGTGAGCTTTTTTCTTCTTATGTTGGTAAGTGGAACCAGTTTGTCTTGTCCTATTTGCCTCAGTTTCAGAAGCCAAAGAATGTTCCAAGCGATATCAACTGGAATAACTTTGTGGATCAACATGTTTACTGCTGGAATGGGGTTTGGACGCGCTACTATCCTGATGGTCGATTGATTGAACGTTTTATTTCTGAAAGAAAATTTTCATTTGCTAAGCTCCATGACTACTACGTGCCCATTATGATGTCTCCGCTACCTCAACCAGTGATCTTTTACGAACAGGAAGATTACAGCACGGTAAATCAAAAGAATACTTATACCCGCACCAATAGTATTTCTGAGCAAAGTTGGCAATTGATTCGCCAAGAGAATAGCCTCCGCGACGGTGTTTATCATCCACAGGCTGATTCTCAGCGCGGTCTCTTTCTTGAAAATGGTTTAGCTACCTGGTCTTGCACTGATATCTCGCTTGTTCTTGCTACTGAAACAGAAACCACTGGTCTTTATGCAATTGAGATCTTCTTGCGCCATGAAAATTTGCGAGTAAGTGTTGGTCTTGTCTTTGATACCGCCGGTGAGGTACAACGATTGGCCATTGTGCGCGAAAGCGTGCTGGGCTCACATCGTCTCTATTGGACACAGGACTCTACTCTGCCTTCATCAGTTGATTTGCCTCAGGGGCAATATAGCGCTGAAGAATATAGTGTTTCGTCGGGTTTAGAGTATTCGCGTAGCTATTCCATCTTTTATCCGAGCAGCTGGGCCGAACAAGATTCGCATCGAGTCGTGGCTTTTCCTGACGGCGTTTTAGTGCGTTTCCCTCTGCAAATGCAGAGTGCAGTCGAGCGCGTAATTGAAGTCATTTGGATGATAAAGAGTGCGGAGCCGCTGATATACAGAGCGAAGCTTGTGTACAACGCTAGTGGTCAGGTTGATTGCTTCAGTGGTGGTCTTTTCAAGAAAGACTACAAGAGCATTTTGGCATAATTTGTCATTCTTTTTTCTGGTGATTCGCGTGATATCAGGACGTCACTTTTCAGTGGATATTACGCATTACTAGGCGCGCTAACTTCAATCTGAGGTTGAATATCGGCGACAACTTTTGCAACTATTAAAGCATCTCAATTCTATTCACTCAATTCCGGCAAAATAAACACAGAAAATCCACGTAGTTCCAACACAGCCATTTTCTCGACACTGCTAGTGTTGAGTGTTTGATTTTGTATCCAGAATTACGCATCTACTGTTTTTCTTGCTTCAAATTGAAATTGAGTCTGCAACAGCGATTCTACGTCAAATCAAAGTCAGAACCTAAAACTAGGAAATCAAAAATATGGCAATTTCAAACGAACTTCGCGCTCAATTACTCTCTATCGCTCTTAGCGAAGCGGAAGTAGCGGTTCTGGAAAACAACGGCTTAGACACGGATGCAGCCCTTGTGAGCGTTACAAAAGATGAACTTAAGGAAGTCGGCTTGAGTGTTGGTGCGCGCAACAAGATTAAGGCAGCGTTCCCGACTACAGTAGCAGCTGATACTCTCAATCTTGAGGTGAAAGCTGAGGCTGTCGCTGATGCTCCATTCGTTACAGCTAACCCCTACGCCTATCTGCTAGGTAACAGTGCAAGCTCGCTCGGTTTCAGCGCCCAAGCCCTCAATCCGCGCATCAAGCCAGATTTCATTCGCAGTGCTGCTCAAGCGGCCAGTTCTTTCGTCCTCGTAGGAACAGGTCTTTGTGACGTGTTCACCCGTAAGGACTTTTGGCAACAATTGCAACTTGAAGATTTGGAGTTGCGCAGCCGGATCAGTCGCTGGACAGAAAATTTCCGTACCGAGCGCTATATTTCTAACGAGGCGTTAGGTGAACTGGGCGAAGGTGTAAGCCAACTATTTGGTATGCACTTCCAAAATCTGGTCAGCAGTTCATCCAAGCTCAGCTCACAACAAGGCGCTCTTCAGTTGCTTGGTAATCAGGCTCGTATAGATGTTGGCAGCGACGCAGCTTCTTACGGGCAATTGCAAACTCTCATTCCGCTAGCCGCCGAAGAAATTAGCCAACGGATGATCAGCTCTCCCTTGCCTGAGATGTCTGTGAGCTTTGTGAGCTTGTTGCGCGACCTGCTCGACATTCTAAAAGATAGCCGACTGCAGGCTGCTGCTGGTATCACTAACGCCACGAGCGCTGATGAAGGAGCTATTCTCTTCTTGCAGCGCCGTCTTGGTTCGGATGTTGCCAATCGCTTCCGTCTTGCTCTGAGTTATGAGCAGTTGCTCAATGCTCTAGCGGCATGTCCGCAGAGCGCAGATGCTAGCTACCTAAACGTATTCGGACAGCTTGCTTCTCAGGTGGCGACCTATTACACGGCAGTATCAGGGGGCTCAACCGAGTCTACTTCGGCTCCTGTTCAACGCCAATCTGCAGCTACTCAGAGTGGACAAGTCAGCTTTCGCTTCAACTTCTCTCTCTCTCTGCAAATCCGCCGTTAAAGCTGCCGACGCATTACCGCATTGTTAGATAGCTAGCGAAAGGAAGGATGGCCCCTAGCCGTTCTTCCTCTCCATTTCAAATCTTTGTACCTATGGTGGACAACAATTATGACCGACGATTTTCGTGCACTGCTCAGAAGTAAGAAGATTTCAGAACAAGCGATTGAGGCATTGGCTGAGAACGGTCTTGATACCTTGGAATCACTACAAGAGTGCAGCAATGATGACCTGATCGAAGCTGGACTAACGCTGCTTGGAGACAGAAAGAAAGTTCTTGCGCTGGCAGGCTTAGGGCAGTCTTCTCCCGCTCAAGCTGTAGCTGAAGAGACTAGTCCACAGGCATTTGACACTAATGCATTCCTGCAACAATTGAGTAGCTCTGGACTCAACCTCAGCTCAATTAAGCCAAGAATCAATGTGGAGTTTGCCAATCGCGCTGCTGACTCAGTTCTCGCCTATATTATTGTCAGCACCGGCATCCTTGATGTGTTCGACAGCGCATTCTGGGCAAGTATTATGCTCGAAGATATGCAGTTGCGCGCGCGCATTCACTCGTGGAAGGAAAGAACTCGCACCCAGCAATATATCTCTAATATTGCCAAGGATGAATTGCTGAGTTCTGTACCCAAACTCTTCTCTGGAAGTTTTGATAGCCTGATTTTGACTGCCCGCACCATGTCGGCACAGCTTGAAGCCTCCGATTTGCTAGGAGCCCAAGCGCGGATTAATATTGGCGGCGATGCCACCGGACTGGTTGCCTTGCGTAACCTGATTCCACTGGCTGCTGAGGGGCTGTCAAATGCAATGATCGCCTCCGAGATGCCTGAGCAGGCACTATCAGTGGTATCAATAATTAATGACCTTGTGTCGTTGATTAAAGAGCCGTTGCTGCTTGCTAACGCTGGAGTATTGAATTATGACAGCCCTGACGAAGGCGCTATCATTTTTCTTACTAAACGATTCGGGCCAGAAATTGCCAATAAATTCAGGCTTGCTCTCGCGTATGAGCAGTGCGTGCGAGCAATTGCAGCTTGTCCAGCAACGGCTGAAATCAACCGAGACTATTTGCAAGTCGTCGGTATGCTGGCTGGTCGACTCTGTACCTATTTCACCCTTGTTTTGCCAGGTAGTTCGGAGGAAATCCAGCCCTTCTCACAACTAAAGAATTTGACGCGAAAGGCAGCCGAGCCAGTTGGACAGAAGCAGACTGATGCAAAAATCGCCGGTGCACCTTCTACTGGGTGGCCCTTTCCAAAGTTTGGCAATAAGGTGAAAGACCGCTCTGGCTGTCAGTTGCCCATGGTTATTAGCCCTAAGGTTGATGATTTTTCTGGCTGCACTTTGCCTCTGGTCATCGTTGGCTCAGGAGAGTTTTCTGGCTGCACCATTACCACTCTCATCTGGTTTGGTGACGGGCGAGGTGGTGGTGAATTATGCGGCTGCAATGTCAGCTACTTCTATTGCCTTGCCGGAGATGAGCCCGACATCTTTGGTGGCAACGTGCCTATGCCTCAGTACAAAACCCGCGATGAGCTTATTGCTCTTGCTGTTGAACTGACTCAACAGCGCAATGTTCAAATTCTCTAGAGTCTCACTTCTTACTTCTCACTCTCAATCAAAATCAAAAGCAAAATAAATTAGGAGCACCAATATGTGTGTAACTTC
>LNFM01012604.1_pt1 | contig 11049 bp, 16 predicted proteins | sample 596031 | NCBI WGS metagenome assembly LNFM01 (sample SAMN04254537, study PRJNA301005) | activated carbon metagenome | isolation source: dual media filters at the Ann Arbor, Michigan drinking water treatment plant | place: USA: Ann Arbor | reverse complement strand
AGGGGCTCGCCGTGTGTGCTGCGAATCCCGAACGGGCGGAGTGTCTTCTGCTGGAGGTGCCGCTGCGCAACGGCTGCGAGGGCCGGCACGGCATGGACGGCATCTTCTGCCATGGCTACGAGACGCCGGCTGGCTAAGTCCTTGCCTTCGACAGAGGGGCGTCGCGGTCAACTCGCGCGAACGTCCGAAAGAGAGCGACCCACCGGCGTCATGCGCATCGGTGGGTCGCGGGGTTCTGCTTACAGCTTGCCGCGGGTACGCAGATCGCGGCGGAGGCGATTGCGACGGCGACGCAGGCGGGCCAGTTTCATGGCGATGTCCTTGGTGAGGGTGGAAAGGATCGCGGATTGTCGCATGACGGGCGGGTTCGCGCTTGCAGCGCAGTTCTGGGCGCGTGTGGACCGGGGCGGGGCGCAGGCCATGGTGGGCGGGCCCACCCTATGCCGGTTCATGAGTTCCCAGCTCCCGCCTGCGTCGCTTGCTTCGGCTGAGCCCCACGGGAGTACACCTGGCGAGCCGCCAGGGGGTGCCTCAGGCCAGCCGCCAGGAAGTGCCTCAGGCGAGCCCCTCTCCCCTCGTGGGAGAGGGGTTGGGGAGAGGGGGGCAGGGTGTGAGCCACGCTTCGCCAGCTGTCCCTGAGCTTGATAAATACCAGGGGAGAAGCTCGATAAATCCGGAATCAAGCGGAATCGATCGAGCCGAAGTGAAACGGGGTCGGAAACAAAGTTGCAGCTCCCGCAATTCTAGCCGGGGCCGGTCGCGGCCTCGGCGAGGGCCTCGCTCAGACGCTCCTGCAGCCAGGTGGAGTCGTCCGCCGAGATGCCCAGGAACGGTCTCGCCGGGATGTCGCCCCACGGCGCGCGGCCCCCGGAGAAGCTCCTGGCCGCAGCGCCGAACTGCTGCACCCGGGCGTAGATCATGGGGCTTCCGATATCGACGAAACCAGCCCCCACCTGGTAGTTGATGGTGGTCTTGAGCGGGCCGGTCTCGCCGACCAGGGGCTTCTTGCCGCTGGCGCGCTCCGCACCCTGCTTGCTCAGCTTGCCGGTCTTGGCGCTGAAGCTGCTTCGGAACTTGCCCAGGAAGCGCTCCAGGGTGGTCTGCGTGTTTGACGCCCAGCGGCTGCCGTCCGGTGCCCGGCTCGTGTCGAAGCGCTGCTTGGTAGTTTCCGCCAGGCCTTCGCCGATCTCTTGCAGCAGCGGCTTGGTGTTGGTGCCGAGCGTGCCGAGGCGGTCGAGCATGGCTCGAACCTGTCGGTCATCGACCTCGACGACAACTGCGTTGCGCTGGGTCATGAGCTATCCTTGGATCTCGCCGTGGCACATACCGTCTGGCTCATACCCAGAAGCGTTTCGGACGTTAGGGATAAGGTCACGGCTTCATCACCCGGATGTAGAGCGTTTCAAGGGCCAACATCCGGCGCTGCCTGCGCAGCTCGAATACCGCTACAAACTCCTCGCTTCCTACCCTCTTGCGATAGCGGACCAGCGGCTGTCCTGACGTCGCGGAGCGGCCAGCGTCCTCGATCGCATCCGGTGCGTTCAACACCGCCGGCACGCGGCCGTAGTCCGCAGGCACCACCGCACGCTGCCCGCGGCGGGCCTCAAGCGTCTGGTTCCCGTGGTGCTCTCGCACGTGCAGCGGGCCAAACCGATCAAGCGCGAAGTCAAATCGGGTGACGTCGACGGATTTGAGCGCTTGGACGGTCGCGGATTGCGCCGAAGTCAGCAGGCCCAGCGTGAGGTACTCGTCCCGCGGCAGCGCTTTCAGCACTCCCTGCGCATAGATCCGGGCCGCCTCGGCGACGCTCGGCAGCCTGCGGTAGGCCTCGGCCAGGCGATCGCGCACCGCCTCGGGGACGTCCTGCATGTAGGCCTTGGCCAGCGTGTATTCCCACTGCTGAGTCTTCGCTGCCATCGCCTCGACGATGTCGGAGACCGTATCGCCGGGTCTGTAATCCCAGCCCTCGTCGATGCCCTTCGGCGCACCGGTTGCCGGGTCGCGCGAATCCCAGCCGTCCGGCAGCGTCTTGCTCGGATCACCACCCAGCCGGCGGGCATCCTCGGGCCGGCGTAGGCCCACCACGCGGCAGGAGCAGCCCCAGCCGTTGGGCGGGGTGTGGCTCTGCCAGAACGGATGATCGGCCGGCAGCACGAGGCCATCCCACGCAAGGTGCTGAGGGCGCGGATCTGCGGAGCCACCGTGCTTGTAGAGCAGGAACGGAAAGCCGCCCTCGCGCAGCTGCGCGCTGCGGCCGGCTGCATAGCTGGTCCGGAGGTTGGTGCCGTAGATGGTGCGCGTGCGCTGGTTGAACTCGCCACTGGGCTCCCAGCCGGTCTGGCGCACCAGCTGTCGGAAGTCGCGCCGGAAGTCCTCAATGCTCGTGCCCTGCACGATCGCGCGGTCGATTGACGCCGCCAGACCCGCCAGCAAATCCGCGTTCTGCGCGCCCGCGACCATGAACGCGCGGTCATGCTGCTGGCGCATCACGTCGCGCCATGTTGCAGTCGGCACCAGGTTGCCGAGCTTGCCGCGAAAGAAGGCAACCTGCTGTGCGAAGGGGCGCCGCAGCACGCCCTGGATGGCTCGATCAGCCACGCACCGACTCCTCGCTCAGCTCGTAGCGTCCGGCCAGCTCCGCGGCCGCGAAGGCCATCGCCATCACCTCACCGAGCTGGTCCTTCGACAGCTCGCCGTAGGCCTCCCGCAGCTGTGCGCGCAGGTCTTCCAGCGATTCGGCGCGCTGCACGATGGCCTCGACCTGGTCGAGTACGGCTTCCCAGGCCGGCGCGCCCTCGCGCGCCAGAGTGTCCGCCTGCAGTTCGGGCGTGTTGGCGTCAGGCTGCTCGCGGTTGATCGCGCGGTTGAAGGCCAGCGGCGCGGCTGCAGCTGGCGCGCGTAACAGCAGGGCCTTCGGGTCCGGATCGGGTAGCCCCAGCTTGTCGCGGATGACGCTCTGCTCCACTTCCAGCCCAAGCGGAACCAGCTTCTGCAACGCGTCGACCAGTGCCGCCACGTCCTCCGGCTGCGGCACCTGGACCACCAGCTTTGGATAGCGCCCAGGCCCGAAATTCAGGTCAACGAACGGCCGCACGAACTGCCGGTTGAGCGTGTTCTGCAGTGCGTTGGCATCGGCCTCCAGCAGGTCCATGCGGACCTCGTTGTGCACCTTCGCTTGAGCCATAGACCCGCCGTCGTCGGAGGTCATGGTCTGGCCCAGCACGCCCTTGCTGATCTGCTTGTCCCACCAGTTGGTCAGGCGCTCGAAGAAGTCGGCGGCGCCCGCCACGTTGGCAGCCTGCTCGAACTCGATCCGGGTGCTGTCAGGCAGGACGGCCGCGGCATCGCTGCCGAGGTTCGCGACTGCCGCCATGAGCTTGCTGATATCGGCCTTGCTGGCGCCCGGCCCATAGCGGCCCACGCGCATCGGCAGACCGAAGATATCGGCGAAGGCCATCCAGTCGCGCCAGCTCCAGGCCTTGCACATGTAGCCGGGCGCGGCGAGGCGCGCGAGGCCGCCGCGGATCGGCAGCCCGGCGCGAATGCGCGGCCGGTGCACCACGAACTTATAGGGCGCCAGCTGCAGCCCTTCGGCTGGCGCGGTTGCGTCGAGCAAGCGAAGTTCCTGACCGGTCTCACGGTCATAGCGGAACCACCTCGGGTCGCGGTGCTTCAGGCTCTTGGGGCGCCACTCGCGTCCGCTGGAATCCCACAGGATCTCGACCACGCTGTATGCCTTACCCAGCGCATCGGTCAGGTCGGAGACGGCTTCGCCGAACATCGGGTCATCCACCAGCTCGCGCACGGCATCCGCGATGCGCACGTCAGCCTTGTCGTCGCTGAGTGAGTCCACGCGAATCTTGAGGCTGCCCAGCGCCAGCTTGCGCGTGCCAAGCACCGAGGCGTAGTGCAGGTCTCGCTCTTCCATCTCCTCGGCCAGCGTCAGGTAGGCCGTGGCCTCGCCTTGCGCGGCGTCTTCGAGGATGCGCGCGAGCTTGCCCGGCGTGAGCCCTGTGGCTTCGCTGGGGTGCCAGACCTGCCGAATGCCGGTGAGGCCGCCTGCGGCGACCTCTTCCTTCAGCACGTCGTATTCGATGGGCTGGCCGTCCGGGCCGAGAATGCGTGACTTCATGGCTTACAGCCCCTTCTGCGCGCGCCAGTTGGCGCCAGTGCGGATCTGGTTGTCTTCTTCGAAGGTGTCGTCGGGCCGAACGCGGTGCGAGTCGATCACCTCCACGTCTTGCCGGCTCGCGTAGTGCATGAGCGCGATCGCGATGCCGGCGTCGCCGTGGCGCTGGCCACCGTCGCTGCCTTTGGCCTTGCCATCCGGCACGCGCGCGACGCCGCGCACCACCTTGATCGCGCGCAGGTCCGCGAGCACGTCCTTGTCGCGCGGCAGCTCGATCTGCGCGTCTTCGAAGGCCGACTTCATCGGCGGCATCTGCTCGCGGTACCAAGTCTCCGACAGCATCACCAGCTCGACGCGCTCGTAGCCGTAGGCCTGCGCCAGGAACTCGGCCAGCGCATGGCCGTTACCGCGCGCATCGAGCGCGGCCTTCCGGAAGCGCGGCAGCCGATCGAGGATGAACTTCGCCACCTGCTCCTGCTGTCGGTGCGGCATGTTGCGCAGCTCGACCAGGAACGGCACTCGGCGCGTCAGGCTCTGCAGGATCTGCGCGGGCACCATCACCGTCAGGTCACCGCTGCGGCCAAAGTCCTCAGCGAAGACGCTGTCGAGCTTCGGGTCGAGCTTCTTCAGGTGGGGCTCGACCTCGGCCTCCAGCCAGTCCTGCACGGCCTGCCAGCGGTCGTGGTCGGAGCGCTGCTCGAAGCCCTTCGGTGCGGTGAAGCGCAGCACCGGTGCCTCGAACATTCGCGCCTCGATCAGGCTGGTGGTCAACCACGCGCCCGAGCCCTGGCTCGGGATGACGTCGAGTTCCTCGTCCGCCGCGTCGCCGTAGAAGTCGTAGACGCCCTGCACCCAGGCCGCCTGCTCAGCCTCGTCATGGGGCTTGCGCAGCCGCAGGCACACGCGCTTGTAGAGCCCATCGTCGACCGCCTGTTTGAACTCGATGCGGTGCACGCTGCCGCGGCGCTTGCCCGCACGGATCTCCTGCACCAGCTCGTTGAACGGGTTCTGGTCACCGTCGTGGGTACTGATCACTCGCACGCGGCCGCCCCAGATCAGCAGCGCCAGTGCGGCCTTGAGCAGCTCGCCGAGCTGACCATGGAAGGCTGCCTCGTCGATCACCACCACACCCTGCTTGCCGCGCAGGTTCGCCGGGCGGCTGCTCAGCGCGACGATGCGGAAGCCGCTGGCGAAGCGGATGGTGTAGGTCTTGATGTGGCGCTCGTCGTCGCCTTCCTTGAAGACCTCCTCGCCTTCTTCCACCGCGCTTGCGGCCTGGTTGAAGACGCGCGCCCACATGGCGCAGGCCTCGATGTACTCGATGGCCATGTCCATGTTGTAGCCGATGTAGTAGACGTTCTGGCCGCCGGCCACGCGCGTGGAAGCCGCGGTGAGCACGTTGTCCGCGGCCTCAGCCCAGGTCAGGCCAATGCGGCGGCTCTTCTCGGCCACCTTCAGCTGGCTGGTGTCCTCGATCCAGCGCTGCTGGTAGGGCAGCAACACAGCCGGCGACGCCGCGTTATAAAGCGCGGCGTCCGATGCGGGCAGTTGGTTGGCTAGCGTCTGGCTCATTCGATGCCCAGCACCTGCTTGCGCAGGGTGTCGGCGAACTCCTGCGACAGGCCGCCGGCCTTGACCGTGCTCGACAGCCGCTCCTGCTGCTCGCGCAGCAGCCGCTTGCGTGCGGCCTCTTCGATCTGCTCACGCTCGGCCAGCGAGATGCGGCGGGTGTCGATGGCGTGCTTCGCGGCCTGTGCCAGCTTGCGCACCTCGTCGACCGTGATGTCGTCGTTCTCCTGCGCCCGCAGCGCCGCATTAGTGGCCAGGGTGGTGACCGCCTGCGCCAGCAGCGCACCGGCCTTCTCGCCCACGCCTTCGCCCAGCTCGCCGACCAGCGCACTGGCCGCGTGCTCGATTTCGCGCATGCGCGCGGTCATCTCACGAAAGCCGGCCTGGTAGCGGTACAGGCCGCTGCGGCTGACGTCAGCCTCCGGCCAGCGCGCGCGCACCTCGCCGACGATCTCGTCGAGCGTGTAGCGATCCTCGCGCAGCAGCGATTGGATGAACTCTCGCTGCTCAGGCGGCATGCGGTGGACCTTGGACTTGCGGCCGCTCATGGCTTACGCGCTCGGCCGCGCGACGCCGTCCACCACTGCCAAGCCGCGCGCGCACTCGGCGCCGCGCTCGGTCAGGGTGGCTACCAGCACCGGCCCGACGTCTTCGAGCTGCACCAGGCCCTGCTCTTCCAGCCAGCGCAGCTGGGTGCGCGTGTAGTCGCGTGTGATCGCGTGGCCGTAGTGGTCCATGGCAGCGGTCAGAACCGAGCTGTTTGCGCGGCGCGCGTTCTGCTCCCGCAGGATGCGCAGCAGCACGAGGCGGCGGTCCTCGGTGACGATATCGGCGAAGGTCTTGCTCATCGCTTGGCCCCAATCAGGAATTGCTCGATGCGGACGACGGCGTTGTGCGTGCTCATCGTTCGCTCGTTGAGTGCGGTGACTTGGCCGTTGACGCCGGCCACCTGCAGGCGAATGCCCTCCAGGTCGTGATGCGAGGGCATGTCCTGCACCGCCTTCTCCGCCAGCGCGACGCGCACGCTGAGCGCATTCACCTCGGCGGTGATCACCTCGATGTCGGCGGCGCACTCCTCAACCGAAGAGCGCAGCGCAGCGTCGCGCGTGTCACTGCGCGATCGGATGTAGACCCACAGGCTGACCGCCGCGGACGCCAGCACGGCCGCGATCTGAGCCACCTGCAGGGCGAGCCCAATCCACGACGGCATCAGCGCAGCCCCCGCTCGTAGTCATGCGCGCAGCTCGCGCAGCGGCTGGTGTACGGCAGCAGCTCCAGCCGCTTGGGCTCGATGGCGCCCTCGCAGTCCTCGCACGTGGTGCAAGGCGCACCTGCCACGGGCTGGCGTCGCTGATGCGCCTCCAGCGCCAGGCGCAGGTCCAGCTCCACGCGCTCGTTGGCGGCGTCGATCACGTCAGACACAGGTGCGTCTCTCCACGTTCTTGCCCTGCAGGGCGGTTTCCAGATCGGCAAGGCAAGCGCTGAAGGCGCTGTACTGGCCGTTGAAGCCCGCGCGGATCGCGGGCGTCATGCGCTCGCCGTCGACCGTGCCTCGCTTGAGGCGCGCTTCGAGCGTGTGCACGTAGCTGCGCAGGTGTTCGCGCAGCTGCAGCACCGGGTCACGGCTGCGGGCAGTGCTCGCTGTCGAGCCCTGCGGCTCGGAGGTCGGCGCAGTAGTTCGCCTGGACAGCTTGCTCATAGGTGTCGAGCCCCTCCGCCAGCGAGGCCTGTCGGCGTCGGCACTGGCGGTACTGGGTCGCGGCTCGCTTCCACGTCCGCAGCATGTCCGCCACGCTGGCGCCCTCCTGCAGCTCCGGCAGGGTCTCCGGGCAGGGCCTGCGCAGCTCGGCCGCTGGCGCCTCCGGCGGAGGGCTCGGCGGGATCGGTGCCGCGCGCCGCAGCGTTCCAGAGGCGCACCCCGTCAGCATCCAGGCGAACAGCATCCAGCTCAGGGCGCGAGGCCAGGTATTCGTCCAGCGCGGCGCCTTGTGCCGCGGCGATGCGGTCGATCTCATTGAGCGAATCCTCGTAACGTGTGCGCACCAGCTCCAGCGCCAAGGCCGAGCGGCGGAACCGGTCCTGTGCGGCGAGCGACTCGCGGCGGATGGTTTCGGCGTGCGCTGCGAGCGCCACGTTGTTGGCGCGGAGTTCGGGCAGCGCAGCCAGTGCGGCCTTGCCTCGTTCGAATTCCTGCCCGGCATAAAACCCGCCAGTCGCGCTGAGGAGTGCCAGCGCGACGGCGGCCACCAGCGCGTAGGGCAGCAGCTTGGCGCCGCCGACCTTTGCGAGCCCTGTGGTGGAAGTGATTACGGGCATGCGGGGGCACCTTCCCAGCCCGCGCGGATGTAGGCCGGCTCCAGCACCAGCAGAATTCGACGCACGTAGTCGCGGTTCTCGCGGATGGCCCAACCCGCGCGTCGCGAATGGGCCTCCACGTGACCGAACCAGCGAGCAGGATCGGCCCCCGAAGCCGACGCCAGCGTTCGGTCACGACGCACCCAGCCCAGGCCGCCGTTGTAGGCGGACAGGGTGTAGGCCCAGCGATCGCACTCGCTGGCCGCGGTCACCTGGTTGTAGAGCCAGCGGTTGTAGCAAGCGGCTGCGCGGATCGACTGCGACGGGTCCCAGGGGTCGAAGCCCCACAGCTCGGGGCAGACCTCCGGCAGCCACTTCGCGGTGGCGGGTGTGAACTGGGCGAGGCCTTGGGCGTAGGCGCTGGCCGCTGTCGGGCGCCACGCCGACTCCTGGTGGATCTGTGCCGCGTGACGCGCCGGACTCGCGTGCAGGCCGAAGTATTCAGCGGCAGCACGCTCCACCTGCAGGCGATAGCCCACGCTGGCGGATGGGATGCGAACCGCAGCCACGGCCGCGGCGTCGGCCGGCGGCAGCTGCTGTGCAGCTGCTCCCGCAGCTGACTCCGGGGCGGACATTGCACGTACACCACCCGCGGCCGCCATGAGAAAGGCCGCTAGCAGAAGCACGAGAAGGCGGTGTCCATTCATCAGGGCACCAGCGCGCCAGCGATGATCGCCGCGGCCACGATCAGACCCTTGCGCTTCCACGCCGTGCCCTGGGCGATGCCGTCGAGTTGCTCGGGCTGGGCGCGCTTGAAGATGCGGCTGTCGACCCAGTCGCCTGCGAAGGCGAATGCGGTGAGCTTGGCGATGCCGTAGAGCATCAGGCCCAGCTTCATGGGGTTCAGGAACAGCACCACCGCGAAGGTGGCGATCGCGACCAGCAGCACGGGCTGGCTGGTCAGCTTGTCGAACGCGCGCCGCGCGCGCGATGCAGTCTGCTGAGTGTTTTGCATGCCGCTCTCCGAAAGGGGGCGGCAGGCCCGACGCCCGCCGCCCCTAGACCCACGAGGACACCAGCACGCGGTGCGCTGGTGCAGTCAGAGTGCTTCGGCGGAGAACGATCGAGCGTTTCAGCAGGCTGAAAACGACTCAGGCCCGCACGTGGCGGGCCTGGTCGGATTGTTCTATGGCGCAACCCCGATGGAGGGCGCGCGCACTGTAGCAGCGGGTCAGTCCTGGAACAATCGCCCCTGCCGGCGCTTGAGCTGCCGGCGCTTCTCGCGGGCGATCACCTCGTACAGGTGGATCGAGGTCATGCCGAATTCGCGCGCCAGCTCGTCGTGGTTGGCCTGGCCCTTGTAGCGGGCATAGATGATGGCGTCGCGCACCGCCTGGCGCAGCGCATCACCGCGCGGCAGGTAGATGCTGCTGCCGCCGAGGTAGTCGGCGATAAGGATGGTGCGCGCCCCGGCGTCTGCCGAGGCGCTCTTCTCGTCCATGCTGCGGCGGGAGTAGCGCAGCTCGATGTCGAATAGCTCCTGCAGGCGCTGGGGCCAGCGGCTGGTCTCGGCCAGCGCTTCGCCGCCGCGCTCGATGAGGTCGAGCGGGTCGCAGGTCAACGCGTCGAACAGCTCGGGCTGCTCAGCCTTGGAGGTATTCATCGGCCTTCTCCTGTGTCCAGGTGCCCAGGTCCACCATCTGGCGCGCGAACGCGCGCCGCGCCGCAGCCTTGTCCTCGGGCTCCGCCTTCATCGGCGCACGATGGCGTCCGGCCTTGCGGTCTTCCTCGACCTTGCGTTCGGCCGCCGCGGCGGCCTCGTCCGCAAGCCCCCATACGACGGCGCGTAGGTAGTGGTGATTCGCCAGCGGCAGACCGCTGGGCGGGCTGGCCAGCATCTGCTCCATCCCTGCCGCCCAAAGCGCCTGGGGCGCCGCACGTCGCGCGCCGCTGCGCTCGTCGCGGCAGACCGTGCCAGGCTCGATCATCTCGACCAGCTCCTCGACCAGCTTCGTTGCCCGCGACAGGCGCAACGCTTGCCTCGCGGGCTTGAACAGCCGCAGGTAGCCCAGCACCGCGCGGCCGAGAGCAGGCTCCATAGCGGCGAAGCGCGCAGCGAAGCGCTTGGCCTCGTCCTCGACCAGGAACGCTTCGGCATCGCCTTGGCAGCCGCAGGCGGGGCATGTGAGGCGGACGCTCATGCGCGGCCAGTCTCCGCCTGAGGAAACTCGCTGGCGAGCGTTTCGCCGACTACCTTCAAGGCCTTTCGGTTGCGCTGCCAGCCCTTGACCTTGTTCAAGCCAAAGCGGAACTCCAGCTCGATGAGAGTCATGCCGACGCGCTGGCAGGTCCGCTCGATGCCGGCGAGCAGCTCGCGCTTCTCCTGCTCGACGTGCAGCGCCGCAATGATTGCGCGCAGCTGGTCCTCCTTCCGGCACCAGGCGACTCTCTGGATCCGGCTCTGCCGCATAGCGATCGCGTCCGCGTAGGACCAGGGCAGCTTCATGTCCGCGAGCAAGGCCTCGACCTTGGTGATCATCTCGGGCAGCTGGTCGAAGTTCGCGGGCTTGCCCTTCGTCTTCGGCGACAACTTCAGCGCACCGAGGCGCCTGAACTCTTTGAGTACCGCGGAAAGCTGCGATTGCGAAAGGTCCTTTGCACTGCGGTGGGGCTTGCCCTTCGTCGCGCTCACTCGCTCAAGCAGGTCCCGATAGGAAGGATCGTCGAGGTCGAGCACTCGCTTCGCAGCATGGATAGCGGCGATCGCCTTTCGCCTCCGTTCCATCTCACGTGCATGCATAGCGAACTCCTTGCGCCGGGTGCCCGCCCGTGCGCTTGGCCCACCGGCCGTCAGTCATACTGGCAAGGAGGCATTTATCCAGAGGCAACCGGGCGCGACGCCGTCCCCTACTAAAGGAACGCGAAATGGACCCTTTCTCCGTGTTGATTGGCTTGATCGCTATGGTGATCACGTACCTGACTTGGCGAACGGGCGAGGCGGTGCGACAGATCGCCAAGGAAGCACGCGAGGCAGAGATAGGTCGACAGCGATCCGA
>LNFM01012603.1_pt1 | contig 11050 bp, 9 predicted proteins | sample 596031 | NCBI WGS metagenome assembly LNFM01 (sample SAMN04254537, study PRJNA301005) | activated carbon metagenome | isolation source: dual media filters at the Ann Arbor, Michigan drinking water treatment plant | place: USA: Ann Arbor | reverse complement strand
GCGCGGCTCCCGCTGTTCACGATGGTCCGATCCGCGTGTTCACGAGGCTCCGATCCGCGTGTTCACGATGGCCCGATCTTCGTGTTCACGATGGTCCGATCTTCGTGTTCACGATGGCCCGGAATCCGCAGAGTGCGCGGAGCACCGCGACGGGAGCATGTGTCTCGAGATCGAGTCGCTCGCTCGCGCGATGGGTTGGAGGGTGCACTGCGCGTATCGGCGACGACAGATCGGCGACTACCGCTACGGCCCCACGCGCGCGCAGGCGCTTCGCGTCGGCGCGCGAACGACGAGATCGCAGCTTATGACAAGTTTGGACCCCTTTTATGCGGGCTATCCGCGGCCCGGGCGATTGCGGGTCACGGAGCAGGGCGAGGTGATCCACGCCAAGTTCGGCTTCCCCGGCGTCGCGCTGCGCTCGCTCGAGGTCTACCTCGGCGCGACGCTGCACGCGACGCTGCGGCCGCCCGCCGATCCCGAGCCGGCGTGGCGGACGTGCATGGACGCGCTCGCGATGACCTCGCGCGCGGCGTACTCGGCGGTCACCGACGACCCGCGCTTCGTGCCCTACTTCCGCCAGGCGACGCCCGAGGCCGAGCTCTCGCGCCTCAACATCGGCTCGCGGCCGGCGAGACGCGGCGGCTCGCCCGGCGGTCTCGACAGCCTCCGCGCGATCCCGTGGGTGTTCGCGTGGACGCAGACCCGCAGCATGCTCCCGGCGTGGCTCGGCGTCGGTGAGGCCCTCGAGGCGGCGCTCGCCGACGGTCGCGGCCCGCTCCTGCACGAGATGGTCGAGCGCTGGCCGTTCTTCGGCTCGACGCTCGCGATGGTCGCGATGGTCCTCGCCAAGGCCTCACCCGAGATCGCCAGGCGCTACGACGAGCGGCTGGTCGAGCCAGCCTTGCGCGAGGTCGGTGCGTCGATCCTGCAGCGACTCGAGCGCACGCGCGACGTCGTGCAGCGCGTGCTCGATCGGCCGCTGCTCGCCGACAACCCGGTGCTCGAGCGCTCGATCGCCGTGCGCAACCCCTACGTCGACCCGCTCAACCTGCTGCAGATCGAGGCCCTGCGGCGCACGCGGGACCACGAGGATCCCGAGCTCGTGCGCGGCCTGCTGATCACGATCAACGGCATCGTCGCGGGTATGCGCAACACGGGGTAGTCGCGTCAGTCGTCTGCGTCCGGGTCGGGCCGTGGTGTCGCGCGCCAGGCGATCGCGCGGCGCGGCCTCCGGGCGTGGGCGCGCACGAACCCGAGGGTGCGGACGATGTGCCGGGCGGCTGCGCCCCGCGTCGCGCTCGCGACCGCCACGATCGCGCGGCCGACGGTCGCCGCCAGCGCGCCGGCGCTGCACGACGCGGGCAGCACCGCCCAGAACCCGTCGGCCGAGGCGCGCAGGCGGGTCGACGGATCGGCGGCGTGGGCGATCGCGACGATCGGCAGCGTGCGGCCGTACTCGGCGAAGCTCGTCCGCACCGCGCCGCACAACGCGAGCCCCTCGCCCGCGTCGACGTCGGCCACGATCGCGTGGGGGCGCGTCTCGTCGACCATGCGCAGCGCGTCGGCAACCACGCCGACGTCGACGACGTCGAAGCCCCGCAGCCCGAGCTGACGCGCGAGCGCCGAGGCGCCGCGGTGCACCACGAGCACGCGTAGCACGGCGTGATCCCAGGGGTGCCCGGGAGGGGAAGTGGGGCGAGAAGGTGTCACGCGAGTCGACCCATTGTCCCGATTCTTGGCTCCGAACGCCACCTTGGTCAAGTCTGACGTGACTCATCCTTGAGTTACGCTTTGATTCCGCGGCGATGCCACCGGCGCGCGTCGAGGGTGTACCGTGATCGGCGATGACCCGGCTCGGTTGGTTCCTCGTGTCGGTCGCTGCGTGCGGCGCTGCGGAGCTCGAGTCGACGCCGGTCGGCACGACATCCGGTGTCGGCGGCTCGACGGATGGCCCGACGTCGCCGACGAGCGCGGACGGGACGCCGAGCACGGGGGGCGCGGACGTCGACTCGGGCGATGCCCCTGACGCGGGCGGTGGCGACACGACCACGGGAGGTGACACGCCTGGGCTCGACGCCGCCGAGCAGGTGATCTACCTCGTGATGCCGGATCGCTTCGTCGACGGCGACGTCGACAACGACCTGCTCGGCCCCGAGGGCTGCTTCGATCCCGCCGATGCCCGCAAGTTCCACGGCGGCGATCTGCAGGGTGTGCGTGACCGGCTCGATCACCTCGGCGCGCTCGGTGTGACGACGCTGTGGATCACTCCGGTCTACGCCCAGTCGCCGGATCGCTGCGGCTACCACGGCTACTGGGCGGACTTCGCCGACCCCGACGACGGCGCGATGCAACCCACGCTGGGCACGCTCGAGGACCTGCAGGGCCTCGCCGACGATCTCCACGCCGCGGGGCAGTGGCTCGTGCTCGACATGGTCGTCAACCACGCCGGGCCTGGGGCGCGCGTGGTGCAGCAGCGCCCCGAGTGGTTCCACGATCCCGACGGCTGCGCGCGGCTCGGCCCCGCGGAGGTGTACTGCCCGATCGGCGGCTCGCCGCTGCCCGACTTCGCCCAGGAGGTGCCCGAGGTCGCCGACTACCTCGACGCGCAGAGCGTGGGGTGGATCGAGCGCGTCGCGTTCGACGGCGTGCGCATGGACACCGTGAAGCACGTGCCCGTCGAATACTGGAACGACGGGTGGATCCCGGCGGTGCGCGACGCGAAGCCCGAGCTGTTCGTCGTCGGCGAGGTCTTCGACACCGGCTCGACCGAGAAGCTGGTGCCGTACCTCGACGCGGGGTTCGACTCGCTGTTCAACTTCCCGCTCATGGCCGAGCTCGGCCACGTGTTCGGCGGCGGCGGTTCGGTGAACCCGCTCGCCTCGCGCGTCGCCGAGCAGGTGGACGTGCTCGGGCAGGCGAGGCTGCGCGCGCTCACCAGCTTCGTCGACAACCACGACGTGCCGCGCTTCACCAGTGCGGTCGTCGACGCGACGCCCGAGGAGATCCACCGGCGCTACCTGCTGGCCCTGGGCGCGCTGTTCACCCTGCCGGGGATCCCGATGCTCTACTACGGCGACGAGGTCGGCCTGCTCGGCGCCGGCGATCCCGACAACCGCCGCGACATGCCGAGCTGGGCGTTCACCGACGAGGGCCGCGCGGTCGATCACCCCGACGACGCGCTACCGGGCGCCGACGTGACCTTCGCGCGCGTGCAGCAGCTCATCGCGCTGCGCCGCGAGCACCCGGCGCTCGTGCGCGGCGACTACGTCGAGCTGTGGCGCAAGGGCGGGCAGGCGGCCAACATCTTCGCGTTCGTGCGGACGGATGTGGCCGATCCGATCGTCGTCGCGTTCAACAACGGCGCGGAGGCGGCGGGCCCGGTGGACATCCGCATCGCCGCCAACGAGGCGCTGTCGGCGGCCGACCTGGCGTTGTTCACCGACGGCACCGAGCTCGTCGAGCTGCTCGGCGCTGGCGGGCCCGCGGCCGTGACGATCACCGAGGGCGAGCTGCGGCTGTCGCTGCCCGGGCGCACCATGGCGATCTATTCCCGCGCGCGCTGAGCCAGGGCCCGCGCGCGCTGAGCCAGGGGCCCGCGCGCGCTGAGGCGATGACCTGCGCGGTCGATCAGCGCTGCGGTAGCTCGAGCGCGATCACGATCGACCGCGCGACGGTGTCGTAGGTGTCGCCCGCGATCGGCGGCTCGTCGCCCGGTGCCGCGACCTCGACCTGCGCCGTGTCCAGCACGCGCACCCACGCGTGGCCGTCGGCCGGCGCGGGCAGGTGCGCGATCACGGTGCCGGACGATCCGTTGTAGCCGACGTAGATCGATCGCGCCGGATCGCCGACGTCGCGCCCGTCGATCCGCCACGCGAGGAAGTGTCGGGTGGGATCGTCGAGGTAGCCACCGCCCGCCGTCGTGCCGGCGTCGGTGAGGAACGACCAGCCCGCGGGGGCGCCGTCGATCCACGCGCGCGGCCGCAGGGCGGGGTGATCGCGGCGCAGGTGCAGCACCGCGGTGGTGAACGCCGCGTGCGCGGCCTCGTCGCCGTCGAGGGTCCAGTCGAGCCAGTTGGTCGCCGCGTCGAGGTTGTAGGGGTTGTTGTTGCAGCCGACGGTGCGCAGGGCCTCGTCGCCGCCGGTGATCATCGGGGCGCCGGCCGAGGTCGCCAGCAGCACGAGCCCCGTGCGCGCGGCTTGGCGCTGGCGCGGGGGATCACCGCCGTGATCCCAGCTGAGGTTGTCGTCCGATCCGCCCGGCGACGGGCCGAATGGCCACGGCTGATCGTTGTCCTTGGCGTTGCACGCGAACAGGTCGCGCAGCGTGAACCCGTCGTGGGCGACCAGGAAGTTGATGCTCGCCGCGGGGCCGCGATCGCCCTCGTCGAAGAGCTGCGGCGACCCGGTGATCGTCCGCGCCAGCTCGCGCGGGGTGACGTTCGCGACGCCGAGCAGGTTCATGTCGCGGCGCAACGTGTCGCGGTACACCCCGTTCCACTCGGCGAAGCCCGGGGGGAAGTTGCCGAGCTGGTACGTGCCGGCGCCGATCCCCCAGGGCTCGGCGATCAGATCGACCCCCTCGCCGCCGTCGACCGGCCGCGCCGGGAGCTCGGCGACGGCTCGCCGCAGGATGCCGTCCTCGGCGTCGGGCTCGAACATGAAGCAGTCGCGGTCGCAGCCGTTGCCGAGCACCGACGCGAGATCGAAGCGGAAGCCGTCGACGCCCATCTCGTCGTGCCAGTACGCGAGCGAGTCGAGCACGAGGTCGCGGAACATCGGGTTGTCGGCGTTGGTGTTGGCGCCGACGCCGGTGTTGTCGGCGTAGTGCCCCGGGTCGGCGTCGATCTCGTAGTAGCCGCGGTTGTCGAGGCCGCGCAGCGAGTACAGCTTGGCGACGTCGGGATCGCCGACCCCGCCCTCGGCGGTGTGGTTGTAGACGACGTCGAGGTAGACCTTGATGTCCCGCTCGTGGAGCGCGGCGACCATGGCCTGGAACTCGCGCGTAGGTCCGCCGGGCGAATCGTCGCAGGCGTAGCGGCGCTCGGGCGCGAAGAAGCCCAGCGTCGAGTAGCCCCAGTAGTTGTCGCCGTCGGTGCCCTCGGCGACGTCGTTGGTGCTGTTCGGGGTCTCGTGGATCGGCAGCAGCTCGATCGCGGTGACGCCGAGGGTCGCGAGGTAGTCGGCCTTCGCGGCGACGCCCGCATAGGTGCCGCGGCACGCCTCGGGCACGCTGGGATCGGTGCGCGTGAAGCCGCGGACGTGGACCTCGTAGATGGTGTCGTCCGCGAGCGCGCGCGTGGGCCGAGGCCCGAGCTCGACGGTCCGCTGAGGCGCGAGCACGTGCACCGACTTGGGCGCGGACGGGCCACTGTCGCGCGCGCGGAACTCGGGGCCGGTGCGATAGACGCCCGCGTCGCCGAACGTCGGCGTGATCGGATCGTGACTGAGCTCGCGGGCGCGCGGGTCGACCAGGAGCTTGTTGGGGTTGAAGCGGTTGCCCTCGTCGTCGACGTCGACGATGAAGCCCGCCTCGGAGCCCGGGACCCAGCGCGGATCCTCGGGCCAATTGGGGCCCCACGCGCGCAGGCCGTAGTAGAGCACGTCGCCCACCCCGGCCGCGGCGAGCTCGTCGGGATCGAGGGTGATGCGGAACGCGTCGCCCTCGCCGTGCTCGAGCGTGCGGACCAGGACCTCGGCCGCGTCGGTCGGTTCCGCGTAGACGTACACGTCGATGCGAGTGGCGCGCTGCGAGTGGATCACGAGCTCGACGGGCGCGACAGGCACCCCGACGTCGGAGTCGGCGCCGGTGTTCGTCGTCTCGTCGGCGGTGCCCGAGGTCGACCCGGAGGTCGAGGGATCCGGCGCGGTGATCGTGATCGTCGCCGCGGTCGAGTCCCCCGCGCCGGAGCTGCCGGCGTCCGGCTGCGCGGGCCCGTCGTCACCGCACGCGGTGAGGGCGAGGGCGAAGAGCCACGGTCGCGACGGTGCCAGCATCCCATCAGCGTAACTCTCGTATGAGTGACGCTCAAGGCCGCGCGCGCGGCGTGCCGCCGGGTCAACCGCCCGTTGCCACCGAGGTAAGCTGGCGCATGGTCACGCTCGCGACCTGGAACGTGCTGCACCGGATCCACGCCGAGAACTGGGGCGAGGCCGTGGTCGACCGCCACGCCGACGAGGCCAAGCGGATCGAGGCGATCACCGCGCGCCTGTGTGGGTACGACGAGCACGTCCTCGCGCTGCAGGAGGTCAGCGGCGATCAGCTCGCGAGCCTCCGCGACGCGCTGCCCGACGCGACGATCGTCACGCTGCGCTACCCGAGGATCCCGCGGCCGCGGCGGGGACCCACGGCGCTGCGCGATCCGGCGGAGTACCTCGTCACGATCGTCCGCGGCGAGGCGAAGGCCGTGCTCGCCGAGGCGTCCCGCGACGATCCGGGCAAGGGCCTGCTCGCCGTCGACGTCCGGGGCGTGCTCGTCGTCAACACCCACGTCACCTTCGGTGATGCACGCATCGCGCAGCTCGCCCGCCTGCGCGACGTGGCCTGCGCCGCGATGGGCACGGCGATCGTGCTCGGAGACTTCAACGCGGACCACGGCACGGTCGCCGCCGGGATCGGTGACGGCTTCGACGTGGCGGTCGCAGATGCGGGCGCGAGGCCGACGCGCCCGCGGATCGGCAGTGACAAGCCCTCGAGCATCGACCACGTGGCCGTGCGCGGGGGGATCATCGAGGCGCACGCGGTGCTCGATGCGGGCGGGCTGTCGGATCACAACCCGGTGGTCGCGCGCGTGCGGTAGCGTCCCCTCACCAAGGCAGTGGTTCGCCGTTGGCGTGGACGAAGCGGCCCGTCGTCGCGAGCGTGAGCTCGTCGATGCGCGCGATCAATCGCGCGGCGGAATCCTCGGCGCGCTGCATGCCGGCCGGATCGCCGAAGCGGGCGGTCATGTCGGTCGCGACCATGCCGGGGTGCAGGAGCACGACGGCGATGCCGCGGCCGGCGAGGTCGCGGGCGAGGGTGACGCCGGCCATGTTCAGGGCGGCCTTGCTCATGCGGTAGCCGTACGAGCCGCCCGAGCCGTTGTCGGCGATCGAGCCCATGCGGCTGGTGACCAGCGCGATCTTGCTGCCGGCGTGCAGGCGCGGGAGCAGGGCTGCGGTGACGCGCAGAGGGCCGATCGCGTTGATCTCGAGCTGGCGGCGCACGGCGTCGAGGTCGAGGTGACCGAGGCCGTCGGGCTCGAGGACGCCGGCGTTGTTGACGAGCACGTCGAGCTGCACATCGCCGAGCGCCTCGTCGAGGCGTGCCACGCTCGCGTCGTCGGCGACGTCGATGTCGGCGATCACCCGGACGCCGGTGTCGTCGAGCTCGGGCGAGCTGCGACGGACCACCGCGATGACGTCGTCGCCGCGGGCCTTCAGCTGTCGCACGAGCTCGAGACCGATTCCGCGATTGGCTCCCGTGACGAGGGTGGTGGTCATGGTGCGAGAGGGTACCAGCGGCCGCGGACGATCTGACCCGCGGACGCTCACGGTAGGAACGGCGACGGCTCGGCCTCGCCCCAGCGCAGGGGCAGCGCGCCGGGGCGGTGCAGCACCTCGCGCACGCGCAACCGCAGCAATCGCACTGCGCCCGCATACGCCTCGAGCTCGGGCCCCTCCCACACGATCTCGACGTCGGTGGCGATGTGCCACAGATCGCCGCGCTCGACGTCGATGAACAGCAGGCCCGCGCGCGGGTCCACCATCAGGTTTCCGATCGTGTTGAAGAAGAAGTTGCCGGAGTAGTCCGGCACCGTGAGGACGTCGCCGTCGATGTGGACGAAGCCGGGCTTGCCGCCGCGGTGCGAGACGTCGATCCCGACGTCGGGGTGCGCGCTGGCGAGGAAGAACGTGTCGGCGGCACCGATCACCGCGCGCGCGTCGTCATCGAGGCCCGCGAGCCGACGCAGGCTCGGCGGTCGGATCCGGCTGGCGTAGTAGGTGGCGCGCCGGGCCTGGATGTACTTCGGGCAGTTGCCGAAGCTCTCGCGCACGTCGATCACGATCGCCGCGGCATCGACGGCTGCGACGACGCCGTTGGCGCGGTTGCGGCGGCGCGTGTGCGGCTCGAGCCCGAGCACGCCGATCGGCATCCCCGGTTGCGCCGTGCCCAGCACGGGATCGTTCGGGTCGCGCGTCGCGTCGATCGTGAGGCGCTGCGGTGTGGGCGAGTCGACGAAGCCGGTCGGGCCCGCGATCGCGGACGCCCACGGTTGCCCGTCCACATCGGCGCTGCCGACCAGGACGAACGGCAGCAGGCGGAAGAACTCGCGGTGCTGCTCGGGCATCGCGTCGCGGATGACGTGCGCGCCGATCTGGGCCATCCGCTCGCGCATGCCGACCCGGGCCTGGGCCGCGCGCTCACCCTCGTGGAATCGCTCGACCATGGTGATCCCTCACGCGCGCAGGCCGACCGGCGAGGTAACCATCGGCACGAAGCCCGGCAGCGCCTCGACGCGGGCCAGCCACGCGCGCACGGCCGGATAGTCGGCCAGGCTGACGCCGCCCTCGGGCGCGTGCGCGACGTAGGTGAAAAGCGCGACGTCGGCGATCGTCGGGTGGTCCGCGGCGAGGAACGGCCCCTCGGCGGGCTTGGACTCGAGGTGGCGCTGCACCACGGCGAGCAGCGCGTGCGAGCGCGCGACGAGGTCGGCGGCCGGCGGCGACGCACCGAAGACGTTCGCGACGCGGGCGGCGGCCGGACCGTGCGCGAGCTGGCCGGCGGCGACCGACAACCACCGCTGCACCGCCGCCGCGCCGAGCGGTGTCTGCGGCAACCACGACGGATCGCCGTAGGTGCCGGCGAGGTAGACGAGGATCGCGTTCGAGTCCGCGAGCGTCACGTCGCCGTCCTGCAGCACCGGGATCTGACCGAAGGCGTTCATCGCGAGGAAGTCCGGGGCCTTGTGGGCGCGGCCGACGAGGTCGACGTCGACGAGCTCGTAGGGCAGGCCGAGCAGCGCGAGCATGAGGTCGACGCGGTGGCTGTGGCCCGAGAGCCGGTGGCGATGCAGGCGGAGCGGACGGGAGGGGTGGACGGCGGTCATGGACCCGAGCATGGCCGCAGGCCCCGAGAGGAGTGATGGGGCGGGTCGCACAGGACTCCTGCAAGAAATGCAAGAATCGCCCGGTGGACAAGCTGAAGGCCATGAACACGTTCGTGCACATCGCCGACGGGGGCAGCCTGACCGCGGCCGCGGCGGCCCTCGAGCTGTCGCTGCCGGCGGTGGTGCGCTCGCTCGCCGCGCTCGAGGCCCAGCTCGGCGTGCGCCTGGTCAACCGCACCACGCGACGGCTCGCGCTCACGGCGGAGGGCCAGGAGTACCTGTCGCGCGCGCGTGCGGTGCTGGCCGCCGTCGACGACGCCGAGGCGGCGCTGGCGGTCGGGGACGCCGAGCCGCGCGGCCAGCTCTCGGTCACCGCGCCGGTGCTGTTCGGTCAGTTCTTCGTGGCGCCGGCCGTGACGCGGTTCGTGCAGCGCCACCCGCAGGTGCGCGTGTCCATGCAGCTGCTCGATCGCGTCGTGAACCTCCACGAGGAGCAGATCGACGTCGGGGTGCGCATCGGCGATCTGCAGGACTCGTCGCTGGTGGCGTGGCGGACCGGCGCGGTGCGCCGCGTGGTGGTCGCGAGCCCGGCCTATCTGCGCAAGCACGGCACCCCGAGGCATCCGCGCGAGCTCGCCGACGCCAACTGCGTGCGGTTCCGCGGGCCGTCGGGCCCGTGGTGGGTCTTCCACGAGTTCGGCAAGGCGATCGACGTGCCGATCCGCGGCAACCTCGAGTTCAACCACGTCGCGCCGGCCGCCGATGCCTGCGTCGCGGGCGTGGGCTTCGGGATGTTCATCTCGTACCAGGTCGCGCGGCACATCCGCGAGAAGCGCCTGGCGATCGTGCTCGAGGAATTCGAGCCGCCGTGCCGGCCGATCCACGTGGTCGTGCCCCACGCGCGGCTGCTGCCCCGGCGCACGGCGCTGTTGGTCGAGTGGATCCGGCGCGAGCTCGGCGCGCTGAAGCTCTGACACCGGCGTCGATCCGGGCGCGTCCGCGCGTCGTACCCTCGCCGTGCGTCGCCCCCTCGTCGCCCTGCTCGCTGTGCTGGCCGCCTGCGCCCATCCGCCGGCCTCCGCGGCGCGATCCGACGGCAGCGAATCCGGCATCGGCGAGCGCATCCCGCCGGTCGCGGGCGACAGCAGCAGCGGCGAGGACGACGGCGACAGCAGCGGCGCGCCCACGCGCGGCGAGGCCGAGGCGTCGGGTAGCTTCGTCGTGCGCGGCGCGACGGTGATCGGCCACGGCCGCGTGGACCTGCGGATCGAAGGCGGTCGCATCGTCGAGCTCGGGGCGCTCGACCCGTCGCCGTTCGACCTCGACGCGCGCGGACAGTTCATCGCGCCGGCGTTCATCGACAGCCACGTGCACCTGGCGTACGCCTTCGACGCGCCGACGCTCGCGGCCGGCGGCATCGCGGCGGCGATCGATCTCGCCGCGCCGCTGTCGTTCCTCGAGGAGGACCACGCGCCGCTGCAGGTGCGCGCGGCGGGCCCGATGATCACCGCGCTGGGCGGCTACCCGACGCAGGGATGGGGCGCTGGCGGCTTCGGCCTCGAGGTCAGCGGCGTCGATGCGGTGCGCGAGGCGGTCGATGACGTCATCGACGCCGGCGCCGCACTGATCAAAGTGCCGATCGGCGAGGCCCCGACGCTCGGCGACGCCGAGCTCATCGCCCTCGTCGCGCAGGCGCACCGGCGCGGCGTGAAGGTCGTCGCGCACGCCCTGACGGACGCGGACGCGAGCCGGGCGGCGATCGCCGGCGTCGACATGCTCGCGCACACCCCCACCGAGCGCTTGGCGGAGGCGACGGTGCTCGCCTGGTCCTCGCGCACCGTGATCTCCACCCTCGATGCGTTCGGCGGCGCGCCGGACACGGTCGACAATCTCCGGCGACTGCGCGAGGCCGGCGCGACGGTGCTCTACGGCACGGACCTCGGCAACACCGGCATCCCGGCGAT
>LNFM01012601.1_pt1 | contig 11050 bp, 5 predicted proteins | sample 596031 | NCBI WGS metagenome assembly LNFM01 (sample SAMN04254537, study PRJNA301005) | activated carbon metagenome | isolation source: dual media filters at the Ann Arbor, Michigan drinking water treatment plant | place: USA: Ann Arbor | reverse complement strand
TACCGCATCCGCTTCGAATCCAAGATCGGCCCGCGCCCCCGCATCGAAGTCGTCACCGAGGGCATCCTCACCCGCATGCTGCAGGACGACCCGCTGCTGGACGGCATCGGCGCGCTGATCTTCGACGAGTTCCACGAGCGTCACCTCAGCGCCGATCTCGGGCTTGCGCTCGCGCTGGAAGTTCAGGCCCAGCTGCGCCCCGACCTGCGCATCGTGGTGATGTCGGCCACGCTCGATGGCGAGCGTCTGGCCAAGACACTCGACGCCCCGCGCCTGACCAGCGCCGGCCGCAGCTATCCCGTGCGCATCGCCTACCCGCCGCGGCAGGGCAACGAGCCGGAGGACGCGCAGCTCAAGCGCGCGGTCGAAATCGCGCTGCGCGAAACCGACGGCGACCTGCTGGTCTTCCTGCCCGGCCTGCGCGAGATCCAGCGCGGCGAGCGCCTGCTGTTCGAGTCGGTGCAGGCGGCGGACGCGGAGGTGCTGCCGCTCTACGGCGAGCTGCCGGTGGAGCAGCAGGCCGCGGTGCTCAAGCCCTCTTCCGATGGCCGCCGCCGCATCGTGCTGGCTACCAATGTCGCCGAGAGCAGCGTGACCCTGCCGGGCGTGAAGGCGGTGATCGATTCCGGCCTCGCCCGCGAGCCGCGCTTTGATCCGAACTCTGGCTTCTCGAAGCTGACGACGGTGAACATCTCGCAGGCCTCGGCGGACCAGCGTGCCGGTCGTGCCGGGCGCGTGGCGCCCGGCGTCTGCTATCGCCTGTGGCCGGAGAGCCAGCGCCTCGAACCCGCACGCCGGCCCGAGCTGATGCAGGTCGAGCTCTCTGGCCTGCTGCTGGAGCTGCGCGCCTGGGGCAGCGATGCCTTGCCATTCGTTGACGCACCGCCGCCGGGCGCGCTGGCCCAGGCCGAAGACCTGCTGCGCGCGCTCGGTGCGCTCGATGGCTCTGGCGCGCTCACGCCGCTGGGCCGACGCATGCTGAAGCTCGGCACGCATCCGCGTCTCGCCGCGATGCTGTGTGCCGCGCCCGATGCGCAGGCGCGCGCGCTGGCCTGCGATCTGGTCGCCCTCATCGAAGGCCGTGACGTCCTGCGCGGTGAATCGCGCCGTCGCGAGGACTGGGCCAGCCGCTGGCAGGCCCTGCAGGACTTCCGCGCCCGCCGCGGCGGCCACGACACCGATCGCAGCGCCTTGATGGCCGTCGAGCAGGCCGCGCGCAGCTGGCGTCGGCGCCTGGATACGAACACCGAAGTGGCCAGCGCCTCGCCGCACCGGCTGGGCGAGCTGCTGCTGCACGCCTTTCCCGATCGCATCGCCCACGTGCTGCCCAACGACCGCCTGCGCTATGCGCTGGCCAATGGCCGCATGGCCAAGCTGATGCCGGACTCGCCCCTGGTCGGCGAGCCCTGGCTGGTCATCAGCGAGCTGCGCGCCGACACCGGCGACGGACTGATCCTGCGCGCCACCGGCTTCGACGAAGAGGCGCTTGAACGGGAATTTCCCGAGCGCTTCATCGAGCGCGACGAGGCCGGCTGGGACGAGGCCGCGCGCGCGGTCACCGCCTCGCGCGTGCGCCGCTATGAGCAGATCGTGCTGAGCCGCAAGCCGATCGGCAAGCCAGACGCCGAACTCTGCGTGCAGGGCCTGATCAACGGCATCCGTCGTCTGGGCCTGCAGGTGCTGGACTTCAGCGAGGCGCAGCGGCAGTGGCAGCAGCGCGTCGCCCTGCTGCGCGCCCACTGCCCCGAGCTGGGCCTGCCCGATGTCTGCGATGAAGCCCTGCTGGCTTCGCTCGACGCCTGGCTCGGCCCCTACCTCGGCGGCAAGACGCGGCTGTCGCAGATCGACGCCGCCCTCCTCGGCGAGGCCCTGCGCTCGCGCCTCGACCACGGCCAGCGCCAGGCCGTCGATCGCCTCGCGCCGACGCGCATCAGCGTGCCCTCGGGCATGGAGCGCGCCATCGAGTACGTGCCCGAACAGCCGCCGGTGCTGGCCGTGAAGCTGCAGGAGCTGTTTGGCCTGGCCGACACGCCTGCCATCGCCGACGGCCGCGTGCGCCTGACCCTGCACCTGCTCAGCCCCGGCGGCCGCCCCATCCAGGTCACCCAGGACCTGCGCGGCTTCTGGGAGCGCACCTATGCCGAGGTCAAGAAGGAGCTCAAGGGCCGCTACCCCAAGCACCCGTGGCCGGATGACCCGTGGACCGCGCAGGCCACGCATCGGGCGAAGCCAAGGGGGACGTGACAGGCCAGGCTGCTTCGAGTCCCTGTCCTCTTCTGGCGCGATGCGGGACTCCAGGTCCCGGCGCCCCGCAATCGCGCCGGCACGCACATCGACGGCGGCGGCCCATGACCCACACTGCGCAGACCTGAACACCCGAGCCCCGCCATGCCCTCACCCCCACAGCTGTTCCAGTTCGCCCTGCTGGTCCGCGACTACGACGAGGCCATCGCCTGGTACACGCGGGCGCTGGGCTGGGATCTGATCGAGGACACGCCGCTCTCGCCGGAGAAGCGCTGGGTGGTGGTCGGCGTGGCGGGCGCGATGCAGGTGCTGCTGGCGCGGGCGGCCACCGAGGCGCAGGCCGCGCACATCGGTCGACAGGGCGGCGGACGGGTCTGGCTGTTCCTGCGCAGCGATGATTTCGACGTCGACTGCGCGCGGCTGGCCGCCGCCGGCGCGCGCTTCGACGGCGCGCCGCGCAGCGAGGCCTACGGGCAGGTGGTGGTGTTCGAGGATCTGTACGGCAACCGCTGGGACCTGATCGGGCCGCCGCGCGCGAGCGGCTGACGCGCGCGCGGCAGAGCGAGGCCGCGTTCGCTTCGCCGATGCCGGCGCATTCCTCGATCCATCCACCGCCGGATCGAGGTCGCTGCCATGCCAACCCTACGTTGCATTCCACTCGCCCTGCTGGCCGGCTTGCCGGCTGCGCCCGCGCTGGCGCAGACCGGCCTGCTCAACGACAGCGGCCAGCGTCTGGTCTACACGGCCACGGCAGTCTCGCCGCTGCCCGATCCGGTCGACTTCCCCGGCCAGGACGCGCGCCATGGACGCGACATCGCCTTCGAGGAGGGCGCGCTCGCCAAGCTGGGCCGCGGTGCCGCCGGCTTCGACTTCAGCAAGCTCGGTGCGGACGGCCAGCCGCTGGCCATGCAGGACGAGGCCTGGGCGCGCGATGCGCAGGGCTTCGATGCCGGCAGCGAAGCCGCCGGCACGCGCTGGTCCTGCGTGCGCGACCACGTGACCGGGCTGGACTGGGAGGTCAGGACGCACACGCCAGTGCCTGCACTTCGCGACCGCCGCTGGACCTACAGCTGGTACAGCAGCCTGCAGCGGCCGGATGGCACCGCCAATGCGAACAACGGGGGCGATGCCGGCGGCAGCAATCGCGGCCAGTGCTTCGACAAGTACGACGCCGACAGCAACCCGGGCGGCCTGTTCTGCGACAGTGCGGGCTATGTGGAGGCGGTCAATGCGGTCGGACTCTGCGGCAGCAGCGACTGGCGCATGCCGACCCGACGCGAACTGGAGTCGATCGTCCACTACGGCACGCGCTGGCCGGCGATCGACAGCGCGCTGTTCCCGGAGGTGACCGGCGACTTCGGGAATCCGCAGAACCCGGTGCCGAACGTCACCTGGACGGGCACGCCCGCGCCCTTCAGCGACCAGGCCTGGAGCCTGTACTTCGAGTACGGCACCCCGGTCGATGGCACCAGCAAGACCCTGGCCGCCTCGGTGCGGCTGGTGAGGAGCGCGCCATGAGTGCCTGCATTGCAGCCTCGGGATTGCGCGGTCGGCGCATGGACCGATCCATGTGGATGCTTGCGCTGCTGGTCGTTCTGCTGATGGCGCTGGCCGGCATCGGACCGGTCCGCGCCCAGAGCTGTTTCAACCCGCAGGTCAGGCCGTCCACCCCCAGCATCGACTTCGATGTCCGTACCGACGGCACCGCCATCCATCTGCCCAGCGGCCTGCAGTGGATGCGCTGCTCGCTCGGCCAGAGCTGGGCCGTCACCACCTGTAGCGGCAGCGCCCAGAACCTGACCCAGTGGCGCGATGCACTGCAGCTGGTGCGCGCGGTCAATCTCGGCGAGTCGAACGCCGATGGCGACGGCGCGCCCGGCTTCGCCGGCCACGGCGACTGGCGCATGCCCAACCTGAAGGAGCTGGCCAGCCTGCACGAGGCCTGCCGACGCAATCCGGCGATCAACGAGCAGGTGTTCCCGAACGCGCCGACGCAGGGCCTGCATTGGACTTCAACCACGGTGCACCAGAATCCGGCGACCGTCTGGTACTTCGACTTCGGCTCCGGCCGCGCCGGCTTCGCGCTGAAGTCCGATGCGCTGCCGCGCTTCCTGCGCCTGGTCCGCGCTGGCAGTGCCGGCGGTGGCTACCAGGCGGGCGCCAACCGGGTGTTCGCCGACGGCTTCGAGCTCGCGCCCTGAGACGCGGCGGCATGTCTCGCTCTGTCCATGGCTGGCATTGCGCGGGCCCGGCGCTGCGGTCAGCGCTCCCCGGCGATTGATTCAGGGCCGGCAACTGCGCACAGTGTGGCGGTCCTCACGCGCAGGCTCCGCCCGGCCATGGGTGAATCGAGCAGCTCCGGCCACACCACGGCCTTTCTGTTGCACCGCATCCGCGATGGCGATGCGGCGGCACGCTCGGCCTTGGTGGCGCGGGTCGGGCCGCTGCTGCAGCGCTTCGCCCGCGGCCGCGTGCCGCAGCTGCTGCGGCACCAGCAGGACACCGCCGACTTGCTGCAGATCACCTGGCTGCGCGTGCTGGAGCGCCTGCCGCAGATCCGCACCGAATCGCCGGGCGACTTCTTCGCCTACCTGCGCACGGTGCTGATCAACGCCCTGCGCGAAACCCTGCGCCGGCAGGGCGCCTCGCCGGTGCTGGGCCCGGGCGGCGAGGACGATGCCGCGGTGTCTGCCGCGCTGCCGGCCGCCGAGGTCGATCCCGACGATTGGCTGGCCTATGAACAGTCCCTGCAGCGCCTGGAGCCCGCCCACCGCGCGCTGGTGCTGATGCGCTTCGAGTTCGGCATGAGCTTCGCCGAGATCGCCGCCGAGCTCGGTGAGACGCCGGACGGCGTGCGCATGAAGCTGAACCGCGCGATCGCGCGCCTGGCCAGTGCGGTGGAAGCGCAGGCCCCGACATCGCGGATCGGCGATTCGAAACCCGCATAGGGTGGGGCCCGGCCCACCATGGCCGGCAATCCGCCAGTACCTTCGTCCGTCGACACGCGCACGGCAGCCCGCCACCGGCCTCCACGTTCTGCCGGGTGGATGGCACGCGCATTCGCTACCGCAGATCCGTTGAAGCAGAGCGTGACCAGCGTTCTCGCCCCATCCGCATCGGATGGGCCCTGGCCCGCCATGGCCTGGAACATGCCGATGCCTGCGTGCGTCGACAGGCCTGGCGTCGCCGCAGGTGCGAACATGCGCGCGGGTGGGTGTGGTGAAGGTCCAGCGCATGCTGGGCCAGGGCCCACCCTGGTGGGCGCCGGCGTTCGCTTTCCCCCTCTGGCCGCATTCCTGCATGCGAGCGGCCATGGGGGCCCGGAGCGAAGACCATGCACGCAGTCCGTCCACGCAGATCCGGCCCGCGCCTCGCGCGCGGCCTGCTGATTCTCCTGCTCGCCGTGCTGGCCGGCCCGGTGCTGGCGCAGATCGCGGTGACGCCGGTGCTGCCGACGCCGCAGTCCACGCTCAGCGTGGCGGCGGTGCCGCCTGCTGCCGGGAGCTATCGCTTCCGCCTGCGTACGGCGGGCGCCGTCTTGCTGCAATCGGGGGTGCTGAATACCGGCGCCGATGGCAGCGTGCGCGGCACGCTGGCGCTGGGCGCGATCGCGCCGGGCAGCTACACGCTCACGCTGGACGACAACGGCAGCGGGGCGCAGATCCTGACCCGCGCGCTGACCGTAGGCGCGCCGCTCGGCGTCACTGCGACCCCGGATGCGCTGCGCCCCGGCGATCCACTGCGGGTCGCCCTGAGCGGCCTGCGCGCCGCACCAACCGTGGTGCGGATCAACGGTCAGCGGGTGTTCGGGCCGCAGCTGCTCGACAGCGGCGCAGCGACGGCAGCGGTGGACCTGCGCCTGCCGGCGGCCACGCCGACCGGCGGTAACGCCAGCTTGCGGGTCGAGCAGCTCGAAGGCGCGCAGGTGATCGCCGCCGGCGATGGCAGCGTGCGCGTGCTGGCCGCGGGTTTCAGCGCGCCGGCGCGGGTGCTGAACCTGGCCGGTCTGCCCGCGAGCCTGCGCATCGGTGAGGCATTCACCGTCAGCGGTCGGCTGGAGCTGCGCCAGGGCAGCCCGCTCGGCCTGCGCGCGCGCATCAACCTGCGCCTGCCGGACGGCCGCGTGCTGCCGCTGGACGACGGTCGCGGTGCAGTCGGTGCCGACGGCAGCTTCGCCATCCGCGGCTGGCTGCGCTCGACCTGGAGCGGCCTGCCGCTGCATTTCGGCGCCACCGGCCAGGGCCAGACCGATATCGTCTTCACCGAGCCCGAGCGGCCCCCGAGCCGCGGGCCGAGCCGCGGGCCCTTCAGCTTTCCCGGCGGCGCCGTCAACCTGCCGGGGCCCGACGATCCGGTGCAGTTCCGGCTGCGTCTGCGCACGCCTGAAGGCCAGCCAATCCAGGGCGGCATCGTCACCGTGGACGGCAATGTCGGCAGCATCCTCCCGCCCGAGGAAGGACGCGGATCGCGCGGTCCGGATGCCAGCAGCGCCCTGCCGGTGACGACGTCGAGTGCCGGCATGGTTCTGCGCAACCCGGCCCAGATCGGCCCGATCCTTCAGCAGACTGCACCGGCCCTGTATGCGCGCATCACCGGCCAGTGTCCGGTGACGCTCTGGCGGGGCGAGACCGATGCCAATGGCGAGGTCACGGTCGTGCTGGGCCGTACCGAACTGATCGCGGCGATGGCGGCACATGTCGGACGGCAATGGAATGATGGCAACGGTTCAGGCCCCGGCGACAACGAACCGCTGGAGAGCCTGATCCTGATCCGCGCCTCGGGCCTGACCGTGGGCTACACCGCGAATGCCAACGGCGGCATCGCCCAGGGCATCGAGTATCCGATCATCTACCAGCACAACGGCGGCACCTTCTGCGGAGGTGATTCGCTGGAGTACTTCCAGTGCACCAACCCGCTGGGCTTCAACCCCCTGCTGATCTACACGCTGCGGCCCTACAGCGGCACCATCAGCCTGCCGCTGGACCCCGAGATCGGCGGCCTGCCGCGCACGCTCGATGGCTCGGGCCTGGCCACCTGGGGCCCGATCACCACCTTCCCCGGCAGTGACTTCAACGATGCGCAGGGCCTGAACATCGCCGGCAACCTGCCGGTCCGTTTCACCCTCGACCAGGGCCTGTTCGGCGTGGTGCAGTCGGCCCTGCTGTCGAAGTGGGTGCGCAACGCGCAGAACCAGTGGGTCGAGCAGACAATCGGCAGCTTCCCGGTCAGTCCTTCGCAGGCCTGCGCCGGACCCGGCGACACCGAGTTCGAGGTGAATCTGCCGAACTTCCATCGCAGCCCCTGGGGCGTCGAGCGCTACCGCATCCGCGTGCAGGGCACGCCGGCCAGTGCGTTCGGAGAGTATCGCTTCAAGCTGGAGGCGAGGCCGCCGCCGCTGTGGTGGCGGCAGCCGCCGGAGGACATGCTGGGCCGCAGCCTCGCGCAGTGGACGCCGGCGCGCGCCAATCTGCAGATGACCGTGCGGCCCGATCCGGTGGCGGTGAACGCCACGCCGCCGCAGGGCATGCCGACGCTGCAGAACCGCAGCCAGGGCGAGGAGCGGCTGGTCAGCAGCGTCGACGCCAACGGCCAGACCAGCTTCGTGCGCACCGGTGACAGCGCCAACCGCACGGTCAATCGCGATGCCGCACCGCGCAGCTCGACCAAGTCAGGTCTTGCCTACAGCGAGACGATCGGCCCTGAGCGCATCCTCGATACCGGTTGGATGCCGGTGTTCCGCTTCGCCTGGGGCGTGCCGCCAATCGCCGCCGCCACCTTCGGCATCGACGCCCGCTTCTGGGCCGACCTGCTGGTGCAGATGCAGGCGCAGCTCGATCTGGAAACCGGCCAGCTGTCCAGCCTGCTGAAGACCCAGCCGTCCGTTGGCGGCGCCATCGATGCCTTCTTCAACTTCAGCGCGGTGCTGGGATTGGTCGATATGACCGCCGGTTTCACCCCGAGCTTCGGCGTGGCGATGCCGGTGACGGTGGTGAATGGCCGGCTCGATCCCGACCAGAGCGAGCCCTGCTTCCGCTTCCGCATGCAGGTGCGCTACGACGTCAGCGTCGGCCTGTGTCCGCTGTGCGTGGAGTTCGGCGATACCGCGGTGCCGATCGACGAGCGCGAGCCGAACAACAGCTGCCAGATCCCGGACATGGGCAGCGCCAAGTACGACGCGTCGACGCGCCTGGCGGCGCTGGGCATCACCCGGCTGGCGCCGGTCAGCGCGGCCTTCGATACGCTGGGCCAGGGCGGTCTGGCCGAAGCGCGGCAGGGGCGCGTGCAGTTCCGGCCCTGGCAGGGCGGTGGCTTTGCCGCGCCGGTCGATCTGGGTGCCGTGGTCGGCGCCAGCGCCCCGCAGCTTGCCTATCACGGGCCCGGCCAGGCCGTGCTGGTCTACGAGCGCTCGCCGCTGAGCGAAAGCGCCTTCCGCGCCTCCAGCCTGCAGGCCGCCACCGCCAGCCGGCATCTCGTGTTCCGCCGCCTGCAGAACGGCAGCTGGAGCGCGCCGCAGAACCTCACGCCGCCGGGCGCCGGCGGCGAGGGGCAGGCCAGTCTCGCTGCCTGCGCGGCCGGCGTCAGCGGCTGCCCGGCCGGCGGCGAAGTGCTGGCGGTGTGGACGCGTGACGCCGGCGCCGACGTGTTCGGCTTCCGCTTCGAGGTCTGGCACGCCTTCTTCCGCAACGGCGCCTGGACCGCGCCGGCGCGGATCGCCGAGCCCGGCCCCGGCAGCGACATGCATGCGCGCGCGACCTATGCCGGCGGCGTGCCGATCGTCAGCTTCACGCGCGCCAGCGGCCGCAGCCTGGTCGCGCAGTCGACGCGCCAGCTGATGTACCGCGTGCTGCCCGGCGGCGTGCCGGCGCCGGTGGGCGGTGCACCCAGCGGCGTGGTCTGGCAGTCGCTGGCCAGCGATGCCCAGGGTCGGCCGGTGCTGGCGTTTACGGCGCATCCGGCCGGTGCCGCGCAGATCGGCAACCAGGCCGAGCTGTGGAGCGCCCTGGGCACCTGCAGCAGCGGCAACTGCAGTTTCAGCAGCCAGCGCCAGACCGACGCGCTGGGCCGCGGCCTGCGCGCCGAAGCGCCCACCCTGCTGCGCACCGCCGGCGGCGATGTGCAGCTGGCCTTCCGCGGACTGGGCTTCAGCCCGAACGCGCAGGGCCTGCGCGCAGCACCGGGCGACCCGGTCGGCATGCTGGCCGGCACCGGCAGTCTCGTCAGCGTGGTGCCGCGCTTTGATGCCGCGCCCACCGCTCTGCTCACCCTCGGCGACGGCGCCGGCCTGTGGATGAACCCGGTGCTGGTGCAGAACCCGGCCACCCAGAGCCTGCTGGCCTTGGCCGATGTCAGCGCCGCCCCCGTGTTCAACGTTGCAGCCTTCGAGAAGAGTCTCGCTTTCGAACCGCTGCGACCAAGCCTGAAAAGCACGCCGGTCGAGGGCAGCCTGCAGCTGGTCAGCCTGGCCGATGCGCCCGACTTCGCGGTCGAGGCGGTGCTGCCGGTCGATACCGTGCTGCAGCCTGGCGGCACGATCCGCGTGCAGGTCGCACTGCGCGCCCGCGGCAAACCCTGGCAGGGCGCGGTCGGCGGCGAGGCGCTGCGCATCGAGGCGGCCTGGGACGCCGAACCCGGCGTCGGCGAGTTCGCCGGCCGCACCGATCTCAACGCCTTCGGCCCCGGTGGCCAGGCCCTGGTCGATCTGGATGCGGCCGTGCCCGCGCAGTTCAGTCGCGACGAAACCCGCCGCCTGTTCGTGCGCGTGCAGCTCGGCAACCAGGCGGATGCCGACGGCGCCAACGACATCGGCAGCGCCGACATTGGCGCGCTCGAAGTCCCCGGCCTGCCGGAGGTCGAAGTGCGCCAGCGCGACCGCCACGTGCTGCTGGAATGGCCGGCCGCGAGCGATCCGCGCATCAGCGCCTGGCGCATCTGGCGGGCCAATCCGCCGGCCGCCGACGGCAGCCAGGACTGGACCCCGGTGGGCTCCAGCTTCGTGCCGGCCTTCATCGACCTCACCGGCGGTGATGGCCGTACCGACTGGTATCGGGTCACCGCCCTGACAGACGCGGGCATCGAATCCGCCCCCGGCCCTGCCGCGGTGGCGGTGCGCGATATGCGCGCGCCGACCGCGGTGTTCGCCAACGGCTTCGAGCGCGCCGACGAACCGCCGGCCGCGCCGACGGCGCGCTATGTCATGCAGGCGCCAGAGGGGTAGCGCTTTCCGGCACGGTGTCGCGGGGCGAGACACCTGAAATGCCCGTCCGCGCTGTGTGTAGGAGCCTGCTAGCAGGCGACCGCAGCCTCCGCGCTGTGCCTACCCTGCGGGTCGCGAGCAAGCTCGCTCCTACACACATCTGGCCTTCGCGGGGGCAGGGCGACAGCTGCAGAGGCGGTTGAGGGGTCTGTTTCTTGGGAGCCTCCCAGCCCCGCGTTGCGGCCCGGGTGTTCCCTGAGGTACGAGGCTTCAGCGGCTCGCGCTGTGATTCACCCGCTCGCGCTCTTTGTAGAGCCTGCTAGCAGGCGACCGCAGCCTCAGCGCTGTGCCCACCCTGCGGGTCGCGAGCAAGCTCGCTCCTGCAAACAGCCGGCTTTCGGGGGGGGGCGACGGTTGCAGCGGCCGAGCGAGTCCGGACATGTGCCGCACGCGCGACCACTGATCAAGGCCAGCAAGGACTTGATCAGTGTTGCCTCAGTGCGCCGCGCCGCCGCGCAGCTTCTGCACGCCCATCCACAGCACCACCAGCACCGCACCGGCGGCGATGCCGACGCCGGCGTTGATGCCCATCTCGGCCGGCAGCCCCCAGCC
>LNFM01016223.1_pt1 | contig 11051 bp, 8 predicted proteins | sample 596031 | NCBI WGS metagenome assembly LNFM01 (sample SAMN04254537, study PRJNA301005) | activated carbon metagenome | isolation source: dual media filters at the Ann Arbor, Michigan drinking water treatment plant | place: USA: Ann Arbor | reverse complement strand
TTGCGCGTGCCGATGAGCTTGAGCACCGCGATCTCGCGGATCTTGCCCAGCGTCATCGTGTAGATGATGAAGGCGACGATGGCCGCGCTGACGAGGGCCAGGATCACCAGGAACATGCCGATCTGCCTGGCCGAGGTGGCAATCAGCTTGGCCACCAGGATCTCTTCCATCTGCGCGCGCGTGAACGCTTCCAGGTGCTTCCAGCGGCGCACTGGTTCGGCCACGCTCTCGGCGTCGGTGCCGGGTTGGACCTGCACCAGGATGGCGTTGACGTTGCGGTTGTTCGCCTGCGAGGCCTGGATCGCCTCCAGCAGGCCGGGAACGCCCGGTCGGTTCAGGCTCGGGTTGGCCGCGGTGCGGGCGCGCTCGTTGACGATGGCGTCGTTGTCTTTCAGGAACTGCGCTTCCTGAGCGTCCTTCAGCGGGATGAAGACCATCGGGTCACCACCGGAAGACACCATGCGCCGTGTCAAGCCGACCACGGTGTAGTCGTGGCGGCGGATGCGGATGCGCTCGCCCAGCACGAAGCCCGTGCGCACGTCGGCAACGGCCTCGTAGTGGCTGCGCGTGATGTGTCGCCCGGCCACCAGATAGCCTGGCTCGCCCGGCTGACCGGGCTCGAAGCCGACCACCATCGCGCGCACGTCGTCTTCACTGCCGTTCGCCGGCGCGGCCCCGCCAGCCGCGGCGCGCCGCACCTGCATCGTCAGGTAGGTGATGTTGGCGGCGCGGGCCACACCGGGCAGGCCCAGCACGCTGCGCACCGCGTCGTCACGCAGGCTGGACGATTCCGCATAGGGTCCCTGCGTGTCCTGCTGCACCACCCACAGGTCGGCGCCGCTGTTGTTCAGCAGGGCGCGCGCGTCGTCCACCATGCCGCGGTAGACGCCTGCCATGGTCAGGGTCACGCCGATCAGCAGGCCCAGGCCGATGCCCGTGAGGACGAACTTTCCCCACGAGTGCAGGATGTCGCGGCCCGCCAGGCTGATCACGGCGTGCGACCCACGAGGGCATCGACCACCTTGATGCGGCTGTGGGCGCCGATCTCCTTCTCGCTGTGCACGACGACGGTGGTGCCGGGCTTCAGGCCCTCGAGCACCTGGACTTGACCGTCCAGGGTGGACTGACCGATGCGCACCGGCACGAAGCGCAGCGCGCCAGCGTCGATCACCCAGACACCGGTCTGCGCTTGCATCCGCTTGATGGCGGCGTTGGGCAGCAGCACGGCGTTCTCCTTTGATGGCAAGGACAGCGTCACCTCGGCCAATTCGCCCACCGACAGGCTGGCAGGTGCCTGGTCGAAGCTGACCAGCGCCACGCGCTCTTCGGTCACGCTGTCACTGACGGCTTCGACGCGGGCGACCTTGCCGGCGTTGGCTCGCCCTGGGTTGGACCGCAGCACCACCTGGGCGGGCAGGCCAGCCGCCAGCCCGGCCGAACGCGCCTGGTCCAGCCGCACCTTGACCCACAAGGACGACGGCTCGATCACGCGCAGCACCGCCTGGCCGGCCACGACGGTCGATCCGGGCTCGGCGTCGCGGCTGGTGACGACACCGTCGGCCGGCGCCAACAGGCGCACGTTGGCCCGTTGCTGGCGCAGCCCGGCGCCTTCGGCCACCAGGCGCTGCTGGTCATGCCTTGCTGCGGCCAGGTTGGCGTCGGCGGCCATGACGATGGCGTCGGCAGACGCCTGCTCCTGCAGCCGGGCCTCGACGGCGCCGGTGCTGATGAAGTTCTGCTGGCCCAGTTCGACGTAGCGGCGCGCATTGACAGCCGCCAGCTCCTTGCGGGCTCGGGCGTCACGGCGCTGCGCGTCCGCCGCCGCCATGGCACTGCCGGCGCGCGCCACCGAGGCGTCGAGCGCGGCCGTGCGCTCGTCCAGATCCACGGGGTCCATCTCGGCCAGCAACTGGCCCGCCTTGACGGCGTCGCCGACGTCGACGGCCACGGCCCGGACGCGGCCCGCCACCGTCGGCCCGATCAGGTAGCTGCGCCTGGCCTCGACCGTGCCAATGCCGAACAGCGCGGGCGTGAGACGGCCTTCTGTGGCCTGCACGACCGTGACGCGGGTCGGCGCCAGCGGACCCGAGCGCATGACCACGTAGACCATCGCCGCGATCAACACGACCCCGAGCAAGCCCAGGACGATCCGGCGAACGCCAATCGAAGATGGTTTCATGGTGCCGCCCCGAGGCCGCGCCGGTACAGCGCGAAGAGGGCGTCGGCCTGCTGGCGCATTGCCGAGGTACGCCCGGTCAGCATCGACTGCATCACCAGGCCTTGGATCAGGCCGATGAAGCTGGTGGCGGCGGCCTCCGCGTCCAGGTCCTGGCTGACCAGCTTCTGGTCGATCGACTGACTCAGGCGCCCGAGCAGCAGCTTGCGGTAGCCCTGGAGCACGGCGCGTACCTCGAGCTTGGCTGCAGAGTCGGCGGGTTGCTGGAGTTCGTGGAAGATGAAGCGCGGCACGCCTGGGTGGGCAATGACGAACTCGACATGCGCGTGGAACATCGCAGACAGTGCGTCCAGCGGTGTTCCGGCCTCGTCCGCGGCGGCTTGCAGCTGTTGCAGCAGGTTCTCCCGAACCCAGCGCATGGCGGCCAGCCAGATGGCGTCCTTGGTGGGAAAGTGCCTGAAGACCGTGCCCTGCGTGACGCCGATCGCCAAGGCGATGTCGCCGGTGGTGATCAGGGCCGGGCTTGACTCGCGCGCCAGCCGCAGGGCCGTTGCCACGATCTCGGCCTGGCGCACTTCGGTGGGTAGCCGTATCTGCATGGTGGCCACAGTTGTTGATAAGTGATCAGACACTTACTACTATACTGCGCCTTTGACAGATACCATCCACCCTATTAAGAGATGCGCGCTTCCTGCCCTTGCGTGACACTGGCGCCACGCCCTCCGCGGCGCGGCATGCAATCCCATCCCCGCGGCCCTTGCGGCCACGATACTTCCTGAGGTGTGACATGTACGGATTTACCACCACCCTCACGGGCCTGTCGTTCGACGAGGCCCTGACGAAGACGACAGCTGCGCTCAAGGCCGAGGGCTTCGGTGTGCTGAGCGATATCGATATCCAGCGTGCCATGAAGGAAAAGCTGGGTGCCGACATGCCGCCCTACCGCATCCTGGGCGCCTGCAATCCGCCGCTCGCGCATCAGGCCCTGCAGGCCGAGCCCGACATCGGTTTGCTGCTGCCGTGCAACGTGATCGTTCGCGAGGAAGCGCCGGGCCATGTCGTGGTGGGATTCCTGGACCCGCAGACCATGGTGGGACTGGTCGGCAAGCCTGGCGTCAAGACCGTGGCGGACGAGGCAGAAAGCAGGCTGCGGCGCGTCGCTGCAGTGTTGGGAGGCAGTGTCACGCTGGCGGTCTGAGGGCACCACTCGGCGGCGAGTTGCCCGAGTGGGGGAGTACTTCAGGGGCTCGACGTCAGCGCATGGGGCGTGTAGTCCTGCGTCGATCACAGCACGCGCAGCGCACGCGCAGCGCACGCGCACCTCGGGCTCCATCGCCTGTGGCGTGCGATGCCGCCGCCCGCCGGGTGCACGCCGCGCAGCAGGGTCGAACACCGCGCCGCAGGCCGTTCCAGGGCCGCTGCGGGGCGCCGCGGCCCCGCCTTCAGCCCCGCACACGCCGCGCGCGGGGCTTGCGCGCTGTCGTGTCGGCCACCTCGAGCAGGCGGCGCATCTCGGCCTGCAGCGCGCGCGTTTCGGGGTCGCCCTCGTCGTCGGGGCCCATCACGAAGTCGCACTGCTCGAGTGCGCGCAGGCGCTCGGCGGCGGTCGGCAGCAGTTTGGGCAGCGCGGCCAGTGCGCGCTCGGGCTCGAACTCCACGATCATGGTCTGCTGATGGAGGATGCGCGTGCGCGCTGTCTCGTCGAGCAGGGTGAAGGGCTCCTGCGTGGTCAGCAGCTCGTTGGCACGCGCCAGCCGGTCGCGGCTGACCGATCCGCGCGAGCGCGCCAGCAGCACCAGCATGCGGACCGTGCCGACCGCGGCGTTGCCGCGACCGATCTGCGCGAGTGCCGCGCGCACCTCGGGCACCGAGCGCAGGTCGGTACCCGGCACCTCGCTGATCAGCGGCGGCTCGGTGGCGCCGATCGCGCGCAGCGCGGGTGACGAGTAGATGGCGAAGAAGCTCGATTCGATCCACGCGTCGCGCAGGTCGCGCGCGGTGTCGAAGCATTGCGTGACGAGGTCGGCCGCCGCGCGCTCGCAGGCCAGGCCGGCGTTGTCGGGCGCTGCCGGCTGCCGCGCGGCGCGCACCTGGGCGGCCAGCGGTGCCAGGGGCGCCACCAACGGGTTGCGGTCGCTCATCAGGTAGCGGCGCAAGCGCTGCGGCTGCGTTTGGACGCGCCAGTGCGCCATCGCTTCGTTGGTCATGGCACGCACGAGCGGCCGCAGCGCCAGGCTGTAGGCCTCGGCGCCCAGCCGCGACAGCCGCGCCACCGCGGCGAAGGCCTGCTCGTCGTCGCGAGGGTCGCCGAGCGCGCGGATGTCGTCTAGCGTGCGCTCCTCGAACTCGATGGCGAAGCGCTTCTCGTGGTCTTCGCCCGTCTCCTCGAGGATGCGCATCTCGTACAGGCCTGGCGCCATCGCCTCGATCGCCTCGAGCGTGGAGACGATCTCGCGGTGCTCCTTCTTGGCCACCGACGCCGAGACGAAGATGCCCAGGTGCCCGATGCTGTCGTGCACGGTGTAGACGATGCGCTGGCCGCGCGCCTTGATGTCCTGCACGCTGGAAAAGACGTCGGTGATCCAGGCCAGAGCCTGCGCCGGCGGCGTGATGTGGTCGCCGTGCGAGGCGAACACGATCACCGGCGCGCGCACGTTGCGCAGGTCGGCGTGCAGCCGCGGGTCGAGCTGCGCACCGCCGCGCGCGGGGCGGTTGCCGACGAAGAGGTTCTCGACGATCCAGCGGATCTCGGCCTCGTTCATGAAGTAGAAGCCCGACCACCAGCGCTCGAACTCCAGATAGCGCTCGCCTTCGGCTGCGGTGGCGGCAAAGACGTCGTAGTACTTGCGGAACAGCGCGTGGCCGGGGTCCAGGTTCTCGAAGTTCTGCACCAGGTTGGCGCCGTCGAACAGCCCATTGCCCAGGTCGGCCGCCAGCATCGCCGGCACCACGCCGCCGGCCAGCCCGCCCAGGTAGCGCATCGGGTTGCGCCCGCGCTTGCCCGCCCAGTACGACAAGGGCGTGCCGTTGATGACGATGGGGCCGGTGAGATCGGTGTTGGTCGCCGCCAGCAGCATCGCCGCCCAGCCGCCCTGGCAGTTGCCGATGATCACCGGCCTGGGGCTGTCGGGGTGGCGGTGCTGCACCGCGCGCACGAAGTGCGCCTCGGCGCGCGTCACGTCGGCCAGGGTCTGCCCCGGCGTCGGGTGCGTGGTGAAGACGCAGAAGTACACCGGATGACCCGCGCGCAGCGCGACCCCGACCTCGCTCTCGCTCTTGAATCCGCCGATGCCCGAGCCGTGCCCGGCGCGCGGATCGATGATGACGTAGGGCCGCGCGTTGGGGCGCGTTGCCGTGCCCGCAGGCGGCCGGATCGCCACCAGCGTGTAGTTGACCGGGCGCTCGAGCGTGCTGCCGTCGACGACCACGTCGTAGTCGTAGGCCAGCACCGGCGGGCAGCCGGCATCCTCGTGCTGCACGAAGTTGTTGCCGCGGCGGCGCAGGATGTCCAGGAACAGCACGCCGCGCTGCCACGCGTCGATGGCGTAGGCGGCCAGGTCGCCTGGCCCTCGGCCCGACAGACAGGCAGCCGCCGATTCGGCGAAGCGCGACTGCGCGGCAGCCAGGCCTTCGAAGGTCTGGCGCAGCGATTGCGCGTGCAGCGATCCGACCTCGAGCAGGTCGCGCGCGCAGGTCGACGCGTAATGGGCTTGCGCCTCGGCCTCGCGCATGGCGTGCCGGGCGTCGGTCATCGCGTCGACATGCTCGGCGCTCAGCAGGTCGGCCAGGCCCAGGGGCTTGACGACTTCGGCTTCGAACGGGGCGTTCATGGTGCGAGCCTCTGAAGGTGTTCGGGACAGTCGGGCCGCTTCGTCGCCGATGCGGATCGCGGCGAAGGGGGCGGCTGTCGATGCCGCCCGTCTGCCTGTATGCCCGGGTGGCGGTTGGCCGCGGCAGGCGGAGTTCACGTTGTCGAGCGTGCAGGCCTTCGACGTAGACAAACACGAGGGTGTGCTCTGTGCGGGTGCGCCGCCTTGAGCATGCTCAACGGCGGCGTGAAGCCGCGGCAGGCCGGCGGCTGGTCGTGGGGCCCGAGGGGCAGCTCGCGATCCCCAGCGCACAGGCGTGTGGCCCCGCCGGCGGCGGGCTCGGGCGGCGGCCTGTGCCAGCTCGAGGATTTACAGTCTCGTGTCCACAGGGACACTCAGCCCCCGCTGGGCCCGTCGGCGTCTGCACCGGCCCGGCATCTGCTTCCCCGACTTCACGCAAGCGAAAAGGAACTCCATGACCACATTGCTTTCTCGCCGTTCGTGGCTGCTGGCCGGTGTCGGCCTGGGCCTGGCGGCATTGATCTCGGCCTGCGCCACCGTGCCTTCGGTCTCGACGCCCACGGCCGGCGTCACGCGCGTCGACCTGGGCGCGGTGACAGCCACGACGATCGCCGACGGTTCTTTCTCACGCCCGCTGGACGCGAACTTCGTGCGCAACGCACCGCTGGCCGACGTGCAGCAGGCCCTGCGCGACGCGGGGCTACCCGCCGACCGCGTCGACGTGCCGTTCATGCCGCTGCTGGTGGACGTGGGCGGTGAGCGCGTGCTGTTCGACGTGGGCAACGGCGAGTTCGGCGCCGCCACGGCCGGCAAGCTGCTCGAGAACATGGCCAAGGCCGGCATCTCGCCCGACTCGATCACCGCGGTGGTGTTCTCGCACTTCCACGGCGACCACATCAATGGCCTGCGCAACCGCGCCGGCCAGGTGGTGTTCCCCAAGGCCAAGATCTACCTGCCCGCGCCCGAGTGGGACTGGTGGATGGACGACGCGCGCATGAATGCCGCACCCGAGGCGGCGCGAGGCAATTTCGCCGCGGTGCGGCGCGTGTTCGGGCCCATCGCTGCGCAGGTCGTGCGCTTCCAGCCGGGCCAGCAGGTGCTGCCCGGCGTGCGCTCGATCGCCGCGCACGGCCACACCGCCGGCCACACGGCGTATCTCATCGAAGGCGGCTCGCGCAAACTGCTGTACTGGGCCGACACCACCAACGTGGCTGCGCTGTTCGTGCGCAACCCCGACTGGGCCGTCATGTTCGACGCCGACCCCGAGGCCGCGCGCCAGGTGCGCCGTCGCCTGGCCGACATGGCCATCAAGGAAGGCCTGCTGGTAGCCGGCTACCACCTCACCGGCTCGGCGATCGGCACGCTCAGCGTGCGCGGCAACGGCTACGAGTTCAAGCCGATGTAGGCGCCGGGCTGTCAGCTCACGCATTTCGCCGCCCGACAGCTGCCGTGTAGCCATCTGAGGAAAAGCGAAGTGTCGGCCGATCTCCGCAACCCGTGGGGACATGACGCGCGAGCCGTGGTGCACGTTCGCGCCTGTTGCGCCTGCAGGATTCAAGCTGGAAAACGAGGGCTGGGTATGCGCCACCTCTATCGGCGAGCCCACCGAGTCCTGTGCGCCGGGTACGGCGTTTTCACGGCAATGCTGCCTGGCTGTCGGATCCGCTTACATTGCGTCCTTGCCTTCGGATTTCCGATTCGTGAAATTTTGCCAATAAGTCCCAGTAAGTCTATGACTTAGAAAGAACCATCGATCGATGGGTGTTCCGCGGCGCGAAACTTGCATTGGTGCGGTGTCTCGCATTTTCATTCGCTGTCAGCCCTTCTGTATGGCGGTTTTTTTTTGCCGCATTGCACGTTTGCATCCAAACGGGCAGTTCTGCCCGGTCTATGCCAAAGCAACCCATCCAAATGAAAGCAGTCCCGACATGAAGCTCTCTCGTCGCCTCGCCACGGCCCTCTGCATCGGGAGCGCGTTGGCGTTCAACGCTGTTCCGGCACTTGCCGACTTCATTGCACTCGACTCAACCCGCGCTAACGGCAACCAGAATTGGAGCGGCGCCCTTGGGATGGACTTCGATGTCCATTCCGCGATTCGCGTGACCCAGTTGGGCGCCTACGACAGCGGGGCCAATGGCTTCGCCGGTCCCGTCCAGGTTGGCATCTTCAGTCGCACCACCCAGTCCTTGGTCGGGCTATCGGCCAGCCTGACGACGGCGAACACCACGACATCCGGTGACGGGCTCAACCGCTACTTTGACGTCACCGACTTCGATCTCGGTCCCGGGCAGTACTCGATAGTTGCCGTTGGCTTTGACAGTTTCGACCTCAATGGGAACACCGGATTTGGTGGAGTCCCGCCCACCATTGACACCGGCGGCGGTCTGATTTCGTTTGTAGGGCTGAGCCGCTACACCTTCAACACCTCACTGGTATTTCCAACCATAGTGGACGGTGGTCCCGCCAACCGCTACGACGCTGGCACGTTCCAGTTTGTTGCCGTGCCCGAGCCGGGCACGTTCGCATTGGTCGGACTCGCGCTGTCGGCCATTGGCTTGGCTCGGCGCCGCCGGGACTAAGGGCGGGACGTCGCCAGATCCATCGGCAGCAAACTCGCCACGCCCACGCTGTTGCGGTAACTGAGCCACCCGTCAGATGGCTGCAAGCCGACAAGCCCTCAACCTATCAACAACAAGGCCCGGCAAGCCGGGCCTTGTTCATCTGAAGTCGCCGCGCCACCTTCTGGCGCCTCGCGTCCTCAGTCCGCCTGCTTCCTCAGAAACGCCGGAATCTCGATCTCGTCCATGCCGTTGGAGTTGAGCGCCTCCACCTTCGCAGCCGCCTGCGTGCGCCCGTGGCGCCAGACGCTGGGGGTGTTCAGGCCGTCGTAGTTGGGCTGCTGCGGCAGGCCGGGCACCTGGTTCACCAGCACCGGGATGTTGTCGGTGCCGGTGCGCAGGGCCTGGGCCACGGCGTGCTGCGGGGCGTGGGTCTGCGGCTGCACCACAGCCAGCGGCGGCGTGATGGTGGCCTTGCGGTTGGCCGAGCTCAGGCCGGTGGCGATGACGGTCACGCGCAGCTGGTCGCCCAGGGTCTCGTCGTAGGCGGTGCCGAAGATCACGTGCGCATCGTCCGCAGCGTAGCGCCGGATGGTGTTCATGGCGTTGCGTCTCTCGGCCAGCTTGAAGGTGGCCTTGCTGGCCGCGATCAGACGATCAGAGCGGAGCGGGAAGCTGAACGGCAGCCCGGAGGCTGTACGTTCGAGCAGGGTCGTTGCCACGGCTGGGCCGGCCGCTCGTGGACGGGCGTGTCGGGCTGTTCGCGACCCTTCACGACATCCACAGAGTTGATTTGTGCGCTGCGAGACCGCCACTGGCGCGAGAGAGGTCGTTCAATCGCACCTTTTCGTGGCGCTGGGACGGCGATCGGGGTAACCAGGTATGTGTGCGCTAGCGCAACGTCTGGCGCCAGACCTCAGGCACTGTCCACCACTATGGCCTGGGTGCGGCAATGGCTTGCGCTGGGCCAGTTCACCGGGTCTCAGCTGCTTGCCTGGGTGGCCAACAGGACAGTGGTCGCCAGTGAGCGTGGGTGGCGCTAGTGCCCTTTCACTAGCCGCTTGTCGCTGCAGCTACTGAGGGGGCGCCTGAAGCGGCGCCGACTGATGCGCGACCCGGATGCCGGCAGGGGACACGTTACCGCGTTGCGTCGACAATTCTTACAGCCCGCCGAGCCGCGCGCCATGAAATACATGTAGATCAATGACTTATGTTCTTGGCGTACTAATTGCTTGCGCTCTTGGGGCGACACTTATTCGCTCAGGAGCTGAAATTGACCACACGCGTACTCGTTTCTCGGGCAATTCTCGCCGCCATGACCGGGCTGATGACGGCGGCCGCCTCCGCGGCCCCGCTGTACTCCAACGGATTCGAAGCCAACATAACTGACTGGGATGCGTTCGGCGGCAGCTTCAACGCGACCCGGGTCGCCTCGGGAACCAACGGTGTCACATCGGCATCGGGCAGCTTTCACGCTGAAAGCAGCGCAGCGGGTTCAGCCTCGCGGTGGGGTGGTTACAACTACGGTGCCGGAAATGCTGTGCCCACCGCATTTCAGGGCTATCGCACGTCGGTCGATATTTACCTCAACGTGGGCGGTGGCTGGGCCAACGACACCCGGTTCGACTTCAGTTCGGCAATCAACAAGGCTGACGGCACACACCTGCGCGATTTCATCTTCAACGGTGGCTTCTACAACGACGCCACCGGGCCGGGGGCCGACACCAACCGGTTCGTGATAAGTACTTCCAACAATTCGCAGCCGGGCAGCGCGTTCGCGAAGAACCCAGTCCGTGATCCGATCGCGATCTCCACCACCGGCTGGTACACCTTCCAGCACACCTTCTACGAAGATGCCGGGGTGCTCGCCGTGGACATGGAAATCTTTGATGCAGCTGATGCGCTCGTTGGCAATTGGACCCTTAGCAACCCCGCGGACCTCATCGCTGGTGTAGGTGGAAACCGGTACGGCTGGTTCTCGTACAACCGGTTCTCGACGCTCGCGTTTGACAACGCGACGCTGGAAATTACGCCTGCCGCCGCCATCCCCGAGCCTGCGACACTGCTGCTGGTCGGCGCCAGTCTGCTCGGGTTGGCCGCGAGCCGCCGCCGCGTCTGAGTTCGATTTCGATACTGCGAAGCCTGCGCTGTGGCGGGGTCTTCGTTCAGGTATGACGCGAGTCGCAAAGCCAGTTGGGCGCAAGTTGCGCCCGATGCAGCGCGCACGGATTGCGCGTGTCAGGTGTGGTGTCGGTGATCCAGACTTGAGATGACATCTCCAGCAGCAGGCATGTTCAAGTAGGAACTTCGACCCTCGAGCCTCGCCTCAAGAAGGTCAATCTCCTGGGAAGAGTTTCCCGGCGCATGGAGGCTGACAGCCGTGAACGACTGCCGATGGCTGCAAGCCGACAAGCCCTCAACCTATCAACAACAAGGCCCGGCAAGCCGGGCCTTGTTCATCTGAAGTCGCCGCGCCACCTTCTGGCG
>LNFM01015114.1_pt1 | contig 11051 bp, 7 predicted proteins | sample 596031 | NCBI WGS metagenome assembly LNFM01 (sample SAMN04254537, study PRJNA301005) | activated carbon metagenome | isolation source: dual media filters at the Ann Arbor, Michigan drinking water treatment plant | place: USA: Ann Arbor | reverse complement strand
ACGACGTCTTCAAGAACGGCAGCCAGCCCAAGAGCTGGGCCGACTGGTGGGACGTGAAGAAGTTCCCGGGCGCGCGCTCGATGCGCAACCATCCGACCGACAATCTCGAATTCGCGCTGATCGCCGACGGCGTTCCGAAGGACAAGCTCTATCCGATCGATTTCGACCGCGCCTTCAAGAAGCTCGACCAGATCAAGCCGCACGTCACCGTCTGGTGGTCGACCGGGCAGCAGCCGGCTCAGCTTCTCCTGGACAAGGAAGTCGTGCTGGCGACCGGCTGGAACGGCCGCTTCTACGACATCATCAAGAAGGGCGCGCCGGTCGGTATCGAATGGAACGAAGGCGCCCTGAAGCAGGGCAGCTTCGCGATCCCGCGCGGCGCCAAGAGCCCCTACTGGGCGAACAAGATGCTGGCCGAACTCGCCGTGCCGCAGCAGCAGGCGGTCTATGCGTCGGAACTCGGCTATCCCGGCCTCAACCTCGAATCGCTGAATTTCGTCGACCCGAAGGTGAAGCCGTTCCTGCCGACCGCGTATCTCGACCAGCAATTCTGGGTCAGCGACGCGTGGTATGCCGAGAACGGCACCAAGGCCGCCGAGCTGTGGAATGCCTGGATGCTGAAGAAGGGCTGACCTCCCTTGAGTGCAAGCGGATCGGCCGACCTGCTCATCGAGGGTGTCGGGAAGCGTTTCGGGGACGTGGTCGCGCTCGACCACGTCTCGCTGCAGGTAGCCCAGGGCGAGCTGCTGACCATCCTGGGTCCCAGCGGCTCGGGGAAAACCACGTTGCTGAAGGTCGTCGCGGGGTTCGAGACGCCCGACGGCGGCAGGGTGACGGTGGGGGGCGCGGAGATCACCTCGCTGCCGCCCGCGAAGCGCGACATCGGCATGGTGTTCCAGAACTACGCGCTGTTCCCGCATCTCAGCGTGGCGGCCAACGTGGCGTTTCCGCTGGAGATGCGGAACGTCGCGAAGCCGGAGATCGAGCGTCGCGTCGCCGAGGCGTTGGCGATGGTCGAGCTGAAAGGCTACGAGGCGCGCCTGCCGCGGCAGCTCTCCGGCGGCCAGCAGCAGCGCGTGGCGCTGGCGCGCGCCATCGTGTTCAACCCGCGGCTCCTGCTGCTCGACGAGCCATTCGGCGCGCTCGACCGCAAGCTGCGCGAGACGATGCAGCTCGAAGTGCGCCGCCTGCAGCGCCGCCTCGGTCTGACGACCATCTTCATCACCCACGACCAGGAGGAAGCGCTGGTCCTGTCCGACCGGATCGCGGTGATGAATAGGGGCACGATCCAGCAGATCGCCACGACGACCGAGATCTACGAACGCCCGGCCAACGATTTCGTCGCCGACTTCGTGGGCGAGAGCAACATCTTCCACGGCACGATGAGCGCGCCCGGCACGGTGACGCTGGACGGCGGCCGGGCACTGCAGGTGCGCAGCGACAGGCCGGCGGGGGCGAAGGTCGGCGTGCTGATGCGCCCCGAGCGTTTCGCACCGTCGGGCGCCAACGCGTTCGGCGGCGAGGTGATCGAATCGGTCTATCTCGGCACGTCGTTCAAGCTGCGGCTGGCCTGCGAAGGCGGCCTCGAACTGCTGGTCCGCCAGCCCGCCCGCGGTGCGCTGCCCGCCGCCGGCACGCGCGTGACCGTCGGCATCGACCCCGAGTCGATCCATGTGTTCTAGAACGCACGATACCGCCCCGTGTCATCGCGCGCGGAGTAGTCTCCGCGCTGGAGCGAGCGAAGGATCCTTCGCTTCGCTCAGGATGACACCGGTGGTTTTGAGGCGAGTCGCGCCATGAAACGCCATAGCTTCCTCTATGCACTGCAGTCGGCATCGCGCTTGAGCCGATTCATGGGTTCTGGGACGCACGGCTCGCTCAATTGCTTTCCGTGTCATCCTGAGCGCAGCGAAGGATCCTTCGCTCGCTCCAGCGCGGAGACTACTCCGCGCGCGATGACGCGATTGGGGTTGAGAGGCGTCGCGCCGTGAAGGCCCGCGGCTTCCTCCCCGCGTTGCCGGCGCTGATCCTGCTGTTCGTGTTCTTCCTGTTCCCGGTCGTGCGCATGCTGGGCTTCAGCGTCGAGGGCGGCACGTTCGACTGGTATGCCAAGGCGCTGGGCGAGCAGCTCTATCTCCGCGTCTTCTGGAATACGTTCGAGATCGCGCTGCTGGTCACCTTCTTTTGCCTGCTTCTGGGCTATCCGCTCGGCTTCCTGATGGCCACGACGACGCCCTTCTGGGCGACGATGGGCTTCATCTTCGTGCTGCTGCCGCTCTGGACCTCGGTCCTGGTGCGCACCTATGCCTGGATGGTGCTGCTGGGCCGCAACGGCGTCTTCAACCGCACGCTGATCGAGTCCGGCATCATCGCCGATCCGATCCCGATGCTGCACAATTTCACCGGCGTGCTGATCGGCATGGTGCACGTGCTGCTGCCTTACATGGTGCTGCCGATCTACAGCGCCGTCCGCAAGGTCGATCCCGCCATTCCGGCCGCCGCCGCCGGCCTCGGCGCGTCGAGCTTCGCCATCTTCCGGCGCATCTACCTGCCGCTCACCCTGAACGGCATCTTCGCGGGTTCGGTCCTGGTCTTCGTGCTGTCGCTGGGTTTCTACATAACGCCCGCCCTGCTGGGGGGCGGGCGCGTGATCATGATCGCCGTGCTGATCGAGCAGCAGGTCCGTGAGGCATTGAACTGGCCGTTCGCCGCCGCCCTGTCGGCCGTGCTGCTGGCCGCGACCTTCGCCGTCTACGCGCTGGCGCAACGCTACAGCCAGCCGGTGGAGGCGACGCGATGAGCCGTCGTCTTCTCGTCATCTCCTGCGGCCTGATCTACTTCTTCCTGATGCTGCCGTTGCTGGTCGTCTTCCCGATCTCGCTCTCGTCGGCGCCCTACATGCAGTTCCCACCGCCGGGCCTCTCCTGGCAGTGGTACGAGCGCTATCTCGACGATCCGCAATGGATCGATGCGACCTGGCGCTCACTCTATATCGGCGGTGCCACCGCGGTCCTTGCCCTGGCGCTCGGCGTGCCGCTGGCGTTCGCGCTGGTGCGTGGCCGTTTCTTCGGCCGCACGATCCTCGATCGCGTGGCGCTTGCGCCCATCATCGTGCCGCACATCATCTTCGCCGTTGCGGTCTATGGCCTCTTCGCCAAGCTCAAGCTGATCGGCACCTGGTACGGGCTGGTGGTCGGCCACACCGTGCTGGCGCTACCTTTTGTGGTGCTGGTGATTGCCGCCGGCCTGCGCGATTTCGACCGTTCGCTGGAGCAGGCGGCCGAAGGTCTGGGCGCCAGCCGCTGGAACACGCTCACGCGCATCACCCTGCCGCTGCTGCGGCCCAGCCTCGTCTCGGCCGGGCTGCTGGCGTTCATCTCCTCGTTCGACGAGGTCGTGGTGGCGCTGTTCCTGGCCGGCGCGAACATGACGCTGCCCAAGAAGATGTTCGACAACATCATGATGGAGATCGACCCCACCATCGCGGCCGTGTCGGTGATGCAGATTCTTCTGGTGTCGGTCGTGCTGGTGCTGATCGGCCGCTTCGGCCGCGGCCTCAAGGATAGTGCGAGATGACGATGTTGCCCACCCTTCGAGATGGCCGCGGTGCGGCCTCCTCAGGGTGAGGTGGGAGTGTAGTGAAACCATCATCCTGAGGAGCGGTCCGAAGGACCGCGTCTCGAAGGATGGGCCGAGGAGCAGATGATGGCTGACAGCATCTTCCACAAGGATTTCAAGGCGATGCCCTGGTGGTGGGAATGGTGGCATCCCTCCAACGAGCTGAGCCAGGATCCGCCGCTCAAGACCGACGTGCTGGTGGTGGGCGCCGGCTATGGCGGCCTGTCGACCGGACTGGAACTGGCGCGCTCGGGCGTCGACGTCACGGTGCTGGAGCGCGGCGATTTCGGCGTTGGCGCCTCGACGCGCAACGGGGGCGGCGTCAGCGGCGGCACCACCATGGGCAAGGGCTTCTCCGGCAAGGGCGTCGGAGGCGATCCGGAGGCCTGGAAGAAGGTGATGGCGCGCATGCTGAGCGACGCCGCCGATTCGCTCAGTCAGGTCGAGACGGTGATCCAGCGCGAGGGCATCGAGTGCTATTGGCGCATGAACGGCCGCTTCAGCGGCGCCTACACGCCGCGCCATTTCGCCGAACAGCAGGCCAAGGTCGCGACCTACAACGAGAAGGCCGCGCTCGGCACCTACATGATCCCGCGCGAACGCCAGCGCGAGGAGATCGCCTCGGATTACTACTATGGCGGCATGGTCGTGGAGCGCACCGGCCAGCTCCATCCCGCGCTCTACTATGGCGGCCTGCTGAAAGCGGCCCATCGCGCCGGGGCGAAGCTCTGCGCCAACTGCGACGCCGAGAAGATCGAACGCAAGCCCGGCGGCTTCCGGGTGCTGACCAGCAAGGGGCCGATCGAGGCGCGCGAAGTGGTGATCGCCACCAACGGCTACACGACCGAGCTGACGCCGACCTTGCGCCGCAAGGTGGTGCCGGTCGCCAGCCACATCATCGCGACCGAGGAACTGCCCGAGGATCTGGTGCAGAGCCTGATCCCGAAGAACCGCGTCGTCTCCGACACCAAGCGGGTGCTCTGCTACTACCGGCAATCGCCCGACAACAAGCGCGTGATCTTCGGCGGCCGCGCCCGCTTCACCCAGGTGACGCCCGAGGTCAGCGCACCGGTGCTGCACGGCTACATGCTGGAGCGCTGGCCGCAGCTCAAGGGCGTGAAGGTGACCCACGCCTGGACCGGCAACGTCGCTTTCGCCTTCGACTTCCTGCCGCACATGGGCATGGAGCAGGGCATGCATTACCTGATGGCGTGCAACGGCTCGGGCGTCGCGATGATGTCCTATCTCGGCTACCAGACCGCCCGGAAGATCGCCGGCGGCTCGAATGCGCCGGTCAACGCCTTCGACGGCCAGGATTTCCCGACCGTCCCCTTCTACAGCGGCAACCCCGAATGGGTGCTCCCCTTCGTCGGCGCCTGGTACCGCACCCGCGACTGGTGGGATCGGGTGCGGGCGTAGTTTTTCTTCATGTTCCTCTCCCCCGATCGGGGGAGAGGAACATGAGCTACTTCATCGTGATCGGCGAGAAGTCCTGGAACCAGTTCTGGGCCTGCACGAAGCCCGTCACCTTGGGTGACATGGCGCGCGGGGCGACGTCGTGGGTCACGAACAGGAAGAGCGCGTCATCGACGATCTTCTGGTGGACCTTCTTCAGCGCCTCGTCCTGCGCCTTCGCTTCGAAGGTGGTGCGTGCCGTTTCCAGCAGCGCGTCCATGCCGGGGTCCTGGTAGAAGCCCCAGTTGGTGCCGTTCGGCGCCACCAGCTTGGAATCGAGATGGCGGATGAAGGCGGTGAACGGATCCTGGATGAAGTAGCTGAAGTTGAGCGCGCTCGCGCCCTTGGCCAGGTCCGACTTCGCACCGGCCCGCCACAGGTTGATCAGCGTGTTCCACTCGGCCACCTCGAAGTCGATCTTGATGCCGACGTCGGCCAAGTTCTGCTGGATGTACTCGTTCATCGCCAGCGGCTGCATCTGGCCCGAGCCCGAGCTGGAGATCAGCACCTTGGCCGTGACCGGCTTGGCCTTGCTGAAGCCCGCTTCGGCCAGCAGCTTCTTCGCCGCTTCCGGATCGAACTTCACGTCGAAGCTGGGCGTGCCGAACCACTGGCTGCCCGGCGTCAGGAAGCCCTTGGCCGGGATCATCTGGCCCTTGAGCAAAACCTTCAGCCCGTCGCGATCGACCGCGAGGTTGGCGGCCTTGCGCACGCGCACGTCCTTCCACGGCGAGCCGTCGGCGAACGAGAGATGCCATGTCCAGTTGTGCGGATAGGCGTTGCTCACGATCTTGAGACCGGCCTTCTCCAGGCTCGGGATCGCGTCGGGCGAGGGCGCCTCGATCCAGTCGACCTGGCCCGCCCGCAGCGCCGCCGTGCGCGTCGCCGTTTCCGGGATCGGCAGCAGCACCATCTTGTCGAGCTTCGGCACGCGCGCCTTGTCCCAATAGTCCTTGTTGGGCGACAGCTCGGCGCGGGTCTGCGGCTGGAAGGCCGTGACCTTCCACGGGCCGGTGCCCGACGGCGTCTGAGCGAACTTGTTCCAGTCCTTGCCGACCTTCTCCCACTGCGCCGGGCTCGACATCATGATCCAGGAAATCTGGTAGGGCAGGAACGCGTCGGGCGTCTTGGTCCGGATCTCGACGGTCTTGTCGTCGATTACCTTGTAGGAGGCGACGGCCGGAATGCGGGAGCGGCCCTGTGCGGCCTGCTTCGGGTCGAACTGCGGGGACTTGTCGTTCAGCAGCTTCTCGAGGTTCCACACCACGGCGTCGGCCTTGAAGTCGCTGCCGTCGTGGAACTTCGCGCCGTCGCGCAGGGTGAAGACCCAGCGTGTCGGGTCGGCCTCGTCGACCTTCCACGAGGTGGCGAGGCCCGGCACCAGCACCGAGGCCTTGTCGGCCGACGACAGGTCCCAGTTGATGAGCGCGTCGTAGACCGTATAGCCCATGAACCGCATGCCCTCGCCGCCCTGGTCGGTCTGGCCGGTGGTGAGCGGAATGTCCGAGGCCGTCATGCCGATGCGCAGCGTGCCCTGTGCCAGCACCGGCGCGGCGGAAAATGCCGCGAATGCGGCGGCGGCGCCCAGCAGCGCCTTCTTCTGGATGATCATGACGACGGTTCCTGTCCTTCTTGCGAGATCGTTGCAGGACGCTGGAAGGCCAGAACCGTGCCAAGGCCGGGTGGCGTCGCCCGTCGCTCCGTTCGAAAATGAACGTGACGTATTGTTTGGAATCATTCTAAAGTACGGACGATCAAAACGCGAGGGATGGACCATGACGACCGAAAGCAAGTGCCCCTTCAGCGGCGGCCCCAAAGGACCCTCCAATCGGAACTGGTGGCCCAACCAGCTCGACCTGCAGGTGCTGCACCAGCACTCCGACCTGTCCAATCCGATGGGCGAGGCGTTCGACTACGCAAAGGAATTCAAGAGCCTCGACCTCGACGCCGTGATCAAGGACCTGCACGCCCTGATGACGGACTCGCAGGATTGGTGGCCGGCCGATTTCGGTCATTACGGCCCGTTCTTCATCCGCATGGCCTGGCACAGCGCCGGCACCTATCGCGTCGGCGACGGCCGCGGCGGTGCCGGTGGCGGCCAGCAGCGCTTCGCGCCGCTCAACTCATGGCCCGACAACGTCAACCTCGACAAGGCGCGCCGCCTGCTGTGGCCGATCAAGCAGAAGTACGGCAACAAGATCTCCTGGGCCGACCTGCTGATCCTGACGGGCAACGTCGCGCTCGAGTCGATGGGCTTCAAGACCTTCGGCTTCGGCGGCGGCCGCGCCGACACCTGGGAGCCCGAGCAGGACATCTACTGGGGTCCTGAGGGCAAGTGGCTGGCCGACGAGCGCTACAGCGGCGACCGCGAGCTTCAGGGCTCGCTGGGCGCCGTGCAGATGGGCCTGATCTACGTCAATCCCGAGGGCCCCAACGGCAATCCTGATCCGGTCGCGGCGGCGCGCGACATCCGCGAGACCTTCGCGCGCATGGCGATGGACGACAAGGAGACGGTGGCGCTGATCGCCGGCGGCCACACGTTCGGCAAGACCCACGGTGCGGGCGATGCCGCCCTGGTCGGCCCTGAGCCGGAAGGCGCTCCGATCGAGCAGCAGGGCTTCGGCTGGAAGAGCAGCTATGCCTCCGGCAAGGGCCATGATGCGATCTCCTCCGGCCTCGAAGTCACTTGGACCTCGACGCCGACCAAGTGGAGCAGCAACTTCTTCTGGAACCTGTTCGGCTACGACTGGGAGCTGACCAAGAGCCCGGCCGGCGCGCACCAGTGGCGGCCGAAGAACGGTGCCGGCGCCGATTCGGTGCCCGACGCCTTCGACAAGTCGAAGCGCCACGCGCCGTCGATGCTGACGACCGATCTCGCGCTGCGCTTCGACCCGGCCTACGAGAAGATCTCGCGGCGCTTCCACGAGAACCCTGACCAGTTCGCCGATGCCTTCGCGCGCGCCTGGTTCAAGCTCACGCACCGCGACATGGGCCCGGTCGCGCGCTATCTCGGCCCGCTCGTGCCGAAGGAGTCTCTCGTCTGGCAGGACCCGATCCCCGCCGCCGACCATCCGCCGATCGGCGAGGCCGAGATCGAGTCCCTCAAGACGAAGATCCTGGCCTCGGGCCTCACCGTGTCGCAGCTCGTCACGACCGCGTGGGCCTCGGCCGCGACCTTCCGCGGCGCCGACAAGCGCGGTGGCGCCAACGGTGCGCGCATCCGCCTTGCGCCGCAGAAGGACTGGGCGGTCAACCAGCCGGCCGAACTCGCCGCGGTCCTGCAGAAGCTCGAAGCCGTGCAGAAGGAGTTCAACGCTTCGGGCCAGAAGGTGTCGCTGGCCGACCTGATCGTGCTGGGCGGCGCCGCCGCCATCGAAAAGGCAGCGAAGGCCGGCGGGCATGACGTGAAGGTGCCCTTCACGCCGGGCCGCATGGACGCGACGCAGGAGCAAACCGACGTCCATTCCTTCGCGCCGCTGGAGCCGACGGCGGACGGCTTCCGCAACTTCGTCGGCACGAAGACACAGCAGCCGGTCGAGGCACGGCTGGTCGACCATGCCCAGCGGCTCACCCTGACGGCACCGGAGATGACCGTGCTGGTCGGCGGCCTGCGCGTGCTGGGCGCCAACACGGCGAAGTCCAGGCACGGCGTCTTCACAGCGAAGGCCGAGACGCTCGGCAACGACTTCTTCGTGAACCTGCTCGACATGGCGACCGAGTGGAAGCCGGCCGCGGAGGAGGGCATCTACGAGGGCCGCGACCGCAAGAGCGGCGAGGTCAAGTGGACCGCCACCCGCGTCGACCTGATCTTCGGTTCGCACAGCCAGCTCCGCGCGCTGGCCGAGGTCTATGCCCAGTCCGACTCGAAGGCGAAGTTCGTGAAGGACTTCGTCGCCGCCTGGACCAAGGTCATGGACCTCGACCGCTTCGACGTCCGCGCCTGAGCCGCGTGACCTGAAAACCGAAAGCCCGCCCGGTGAGAGCCGGGCGGGCTTTTTGTTTTCAACAATCACCTCACCCTGGGGAGCGCTGCGTAGCAGTGCGTCTCGAAGGGTCGGCACGCGCACCACGCCTGTTGCCCATCCTTCGAGGCGACGTGCTGCGCACGTCTCCTCAGGATGAGGTGGGTGGGTCTACTCCAGCTTCACGTTGGCCACCCGGATGACTTCTCGGCGAGCACGCGGGTGAAGTCGGCCGAGGACGTGGCCACGACGATCAGGCCGAAATCCTTCAGCCGCTGCACGATCTCCGGCCGGCGCACCGCCGACCGGTAGGCTTCCTCAAGCCGCGCCTTGATCGGGGCCGGGGTGTCGGCGCGGATCGAGATGCCGAAGTCGTTGCTCGCCCGGACGTTCGGATAGCCCACTTCCGCGAAGGTCGGGACGTCGGGGAATTCCGGCATCCGCTCGGTGTAGCTGACAGCCAGCGCGCGCAACTGCCCCGAGGCGACGTACTGCCGGCAGTCCGCCACGCCCAGCACCGACATCTGCAGGCGATTCTCCAGCAGGTCGGCGACGATCGCGGGCGTGGCGCGATAGGGGACGTGCGCGAGGTCGACGCCGGCCGCCATCTTGAACAGCTCGCCGCCCAGATGCACCGACGTGCCGATGCCCGAGCTGCCGTAGGACCATTTGCCCGGTTGCTTCTTCGCCGCCGCCACGAACTCGGCCATCGTCTTGATGCCGAGCTGCGCCGGTACTGCCATCAACGTCGGTCCGACGGTGAGCCGCGACAGGGGCGTGAAGGCGTCCATCTTGAAGGGCAGGTTGGGCATCAGCAGCGCGATGATGGAGTAGCTGCTGCCGGTGAACATGAGCGTGTAGCCGTCGGCCGGTGCGGCCGCGACCGCCGCCATCGCCACCGTGCCGGTGGCGCCGGGCCGGTTCTCGACCACGACCTGTTGCCCGAGCGATTCCGACACGATCGGCGCGAGCAGGCGGGACAGCACGTCCATCGAGCCGCCGGCGCCGAACGGCATGATCACCTTGATCGGCTTGTTGGGCCAGGCATCCTGGGCGTTCGCGCCGGCGAGTGGCACAGCAGTCGCCAGGAGGCCGCCGGCCGTGGTGGCCAGCAGGTTTCGCCTCGTCACTCGATGGGTCATCGCGCGTCCTCCCGGGACTGGTTGTTGTCTTGGTTGTTCTGTCGGCCTGCCTTCAGGGCAGCTGGATCGGAATTCGATAGAAGCGGATGGCGTTGCGCGCGAAGAACTTCGCGAGCGTCTCCGGTGTCTCCTTCGCCAGCGCCTCGCGCATCACCGCGACGATGCCGCCGAACGTCGTGCTGAGGCTCGCGACGGGAAGATTGCTGGCGAAGATGATGCGGTCCGGCCCGAAGATCGACGCCGCCTCGCGCACCACGCGGATGTTGCTCGGCACGTCCCATTTGCCGTGCGGCAGGCCGAGTTCCGAGATCTTGATCACCACGTTGGGACAGCCGGCCAGCGCCGCCAGCCCCTTGCGCCAGATCGCGAGCCCTTCCTCGGATCGGTCGAGCGGCAGGCCGGTATGGTTGACCACCATGGGAATGCCCGGGAACGAGCGCGCGACCTCGGCGCCTTCCTCGAGATGCCAGTAGGGAATGCGCATGTCCCACGACATGCCGTGCTTCTCCAGCAGCGCGAAGTTCCGCCGCCAGTGATCGTCCTGCATCGTGCCCGGCGCGCCCGCGACCGAGGCGTTCGGGCCGGCCGACGTGGTGGGTCGCGAACGGATACCGCGCATCAATGGCGACTTCGCATGGCCTTCGAGGATCGCCGCGCAATCGGGCTGGACGAACGAGACGTGACCCACCACGACGGACGGCAGGCCGAACTGCGTGTTCATCGTCCCGAGCCATTCCGTCTCGGCCACCTGCTCGTCCATCGCGCGCGCCGCCTGGATGTGCACGCTGCCGACGACGTTGAAGCCTTTGAGCGCCGCGACATAATCCGACGGCATGTAGTCGCGGCAGATCGCGCGATAGTCGCCGAGGAAGAA
>LNFM01012598.1_pt1 | contig 11054 bp, 9 predicted proteins | sample 596031 | NCBI WGS metagenome assembly LNFM01 (sample SAMN04254537, study PRJNA301005) | activated carbon metagenome | isolation source: dual media filters at the Ann Arbor, Michigan drinking water treatment plant | place: USA: Ann Arbor | reverse complement strand
GCTGGCGAATGAGTCTTTTGATTTGGTGCTTTCGAGCCAGACCTTCGAGCACAATCCATATTTCTGGGTGACGTTCGCCGAGATGGCCCGGGTGGTCCGCCAGAACGGCCTGCTACTGATCACTGCCCCGGGCGGAGGCCACGTGCACCGCTTTCCCTTCGACTGCTGGCGATTCTATCCCGATTCCTGGCAGATGCTCTGCGACATGGCCGGGATCGAGCTTCTCGAGAGCCACTTCGAGACTGACGCCACGGCGCACATAGTACCCGGCGGTACTTGGCGTGACAGCTCCCTGATTGCCCGAAAGGGGGAGATGGCCGGCCCGGCGGCTACTGCGTTCTATGAGCGGCTCAAGTCCATCACCGCACCGTTTCGCGGGCTGAAGATTGCCGAGGCGAAGCCCGATCGCAATCCGGGGCCGTGTTTTACCGACTACGAACGCGTTGTCCAGCGGCAGTACAAGCTAAACCCGGGGAAGAAACTGGAGCGCGCCTTGCGGCGGTACTCGCCGCCGCGCATCACCGACTAGGACGAAATGCGCAAAGTGCGGTGGATGGCGCGTCCATTTGTGGCCCAATGCCGAGAGGTGCTGCGTTGCGACACTCCTTTCCGCTTACCGCAGTGGTGCCAACGTGCAGGCGCTCGATACGCTGCCGACGACGCGTCTGTGCAAACTCGCCGCTTACACGCTATTCTTGGCACCATGGACCGACAGACCATCATTGACGAGATCAGGCGCACGGCAGCCGAGAACGGCGGTAAGCCATTAGGACGCCTGCGCATCGAAACCGAGACGGGCATTCGCCAGCACGACTGGACGAAGCACTGGTCCCGGTTTGCCGATGCCCAGCGCGAGGCTGGATTTACTCCCAACGAGCCGACAGCGGCATACGGCGAGGATATTCTTCTACGGAGGGTAGTGGAGCTAGCGCGCGAACTCGGTAGGTTCCCAACACAGGCCGACCGTCGCGTGAAGGCCCACGCCGATGCGACCTTCCCGAGCTTACGCACTATCGATAAGCGTCTCGGCAACAAGAACGACATGGTCGTGAAGGTGGCCGCGTTCTGTAACCAGCATCCTGAATACGCGGACGTTCTACAGTGGTGCCCCGTCGATGCCGTCTCCGAAGGCGATGACCCTAAACCCGACACGTCCAACGATGGCTTCGTGTACCTGCTCAAATCTGGCCGATACTACAAGATCGGCAAGACGAACTCAGTCGGCCGTCGCGAGCGGGAGTTGGTCATACAGTTGCCTGAGCAAGCTCGCGCTGTTCATTCCATCAAGACCGATGATCCAGATGGTATCGAGGCGTACTGGCATCGGCGTTTCGCAACGAAGCGGAAGAATGGGGAATGGTTCGACTTAACTCCGCAGGATGTGTCTGCCTTCCGGCGTCGTAAATTCATGTAGGAGACTGCTACGATTTGATGCTACGATCCATCCGAGTAGAGCGGTAAAATGGTGTTTATTTACAAGGAGATAGGATGCAAGGTGGTGTTTCCTCTTCTGGGCACCACCGTTTCCGTAATGATCGCCCGAGGAAGTGGGTCGATACGGCTCAGCGACGATAGCGAGCAAGCCTCGAGCGCCAGCCGCTCTTGGATCCGCTACTCCCTGCCGTCCATTTGATATCCCGCGAGGACTTTTCAGCGCGTCCGGCGTGGCCGGGTTGCTTTGGCCTGATCGATCACCTCTGTTGCATGCGGGGTAGCATGCGCAATCGCCAGAGATGGCGTGTCGCCGCGTGCCGAATTTGGCTAAGTTGATTACGGCAAGCTCGCCCCTACAGGTCTATCCGGTCGCCACCGAAGCTCGAAGGTCCAGCATGCCCCAAGCCCACGATCGACTGTCGCCCTCTCGAACGCTCGACGATCACGACCTCGGCCGACGCATCTCGAGTCGGCTCGACGACCTCGCAGCGCTCACCGACGAGCCCGGCCGAATCACGCGGATTTACCTGAGCCCCGCTCATCGCAAGGCCGCCGATCTCGTCGCTGAATGGATGACGGGAGCGGGCATGGCTCCTCGGATCGATGCGATCGGCAATGTCGTCGGCCGCTACAGCGCCGCGACATGTGATGCGCCGGTCCTTCTGATCGGGTCGCACATCGACACCGTCATCGACGCCGGCAAGTACGACGGAAATCTCGGCGTCGTCACCGCCATCGAAGTGGTCTCCCAACTCCATCGCGCGGGAAAGCGGCTGCCCTTCGCCATCAAGGTCGTCGCGTTCGGCGACGAAGAAGGTTCGCGCTTCCCCAGCACGCTCGGCGGATCGAGGCTCATCGCCGGCAGCTTCGACAAACGGCTTCTCGACGAGGCGGACCTAAACGGAATAACACGCCGCGACGCACTCCGCGCCTTCGGCTGCGATCCCGGCCGCATCGACGATGATGCGCGGCGAGAAGAAGAGGTACTGGGCTACGTCGAAGTCCACATCGAGCAGGGACCGGTGCTCGAAGCTCGCAATCTCGCAGTCGGCGTCGTAACCGCCATCAACGGGGCTACACGCGGCACGATCGACGTCCGCGGTGTCGGCGGCCATGCCGGTACGATCCCGATGCAGCTGCGCCGGGATGCGTTCTGCGCGGCGGCCGAAATGGCCCTCGCCATCGAACGCCGCGCATCGAGCGAATCCGACCTCGTTGCAACTGTCGGCCGGATCGAAATTCCCGGCGGCGTCGTCAACAGCGTGCCGGGCTCGGCGCGCTTCACGCTCGATGTCCGCAGCCCCTCCGACGCGAACCGAGAACGGGCCGTCGCCGATATCCGTGCCGAAATTGATGCGATCGCCGCGAGGCGACGCGTCGAAATCACCGTCGCACTGGGCTATCAGGCGCCCGCCGCGCCATGCGACGATCACCTGTCGGGACTGTTCGCCCAAGCCGTCACCGAACACGGCATCGAGGTGCTGCGCCTGCCGAGCGGCGCTGGCCACGACGCCATGTCGTTCAGGGGGACGTGGCCGATCGCGATGCTGTTCGTTCGCTGCCGCGCCGGCATCAGCCACAGCCCGGCCGAGCACGCAACCGACGAAGACATCGACGCGGGCGCGCGCGTTCTCGCCCGCTTCCTGGATCTCGTGGCGAACGTCGCCTGATCGCAGCACGGCGTCCGAAACGAAACGCCCGGTCCCATGCCGAATAGGAAGTCCGATACGATGGCGAACCTTCACGACCTCATTGCGCATCGCTTCCCCGAGCAGGTGAATTTCCTCGCAGAACTCATCAAAATCCCCTCGGACAATCCACCCGGCGATTGCGCGCCGCATGCATTGCGGGCAGCTGCATTACTGGAAGGGCTCGGTTTTTCCGTCGAGCGCCACCGCGTGCCTGACGCGCTTGTCTACGCCCACGGCATGAAGAGCGTCACGAACCTCGTCGTGCGCCACACCTTCGGTCCCGGGCCGACCATCGCCCTCAATGCGCACGGCGATGTCGTCCCACCCGGCGACGGCTGGACGCGTGATCCCTTCGGGGCAGAGATCGTCGACGGATGGATGTACGGCCGCGGCGTCGCCGTGTCGAAATCCGATTTCACCACGTATGCCTTCGCCCTCGACGCCCTGAAGCGCAGCGAGACGCGGCTCCACGGATCGGTCGAATTGCATCTGACTTACGATGAGGAAGCCGGCGGCGAAATCGGCCCGGGCTGGCTGCTCGCCGAAGGAATCACGAAACCCGACCTCGCGATCGGCGCCGGATTCTCCTACGCTGTCGTGACGGCCCACAATGGTTGCCTGCATCTCGAAATCGAAGTGAAAGGCCGCTCGGCACATGCAGCCAGACCCTCGTCCGGGGTAGACGCCCTCGAGGTCGCCACCGATGTCATGAGCGCGATTTACGCCTACCGCAGCATGTTGGCGGCCCGGGTATCAGCCGTGCCCGGCATCGGCTCGCCTCAGGTGACCGTCGGGCTAATCAAGGGCGGTATCAACACCAACGTCGTGCCCGACCGCATCACATTCCGCCTCGACCGGCGCATGATCCCCGAGGAAGCCCCCGAGGCCGTGGAAGCCGAGCTTCGCGCACTCATCAATGGTTCGGCGCGCCGCTATCCCGACGCCACCGTCGATGTGCGCCGAATCCTCCTGGCAAAGCCTCTCACCGAGTTGCCGGCCGGCCGCAGGATGGCCGACATTCTCTGCCGGCACGCCACCCGCATCATGGGAGAACCCGTCGAGGCCGGTGGCGTGCCGCTCTACACCGATGCACGTCACTACTCCGAACGGGGCATCCCCATCGTGCTCTACGGCGCGGGACCCCATTCGATCGAAGAAGCGAACGCCCACCGCGCCGACGAACGCCTGCGCCTGGCAGACCTTCAGAAGGCGACGGAAGTGCTGGCCGAGACGCTGCGCGAGTTGCTCGCCTGACCGGATCGCAGTCCGCCCCTCACGCCTCCTTGAAAGCCTCCTGCCGGGTTTTCTTCAAGCCCGGCAGCACGAATGCGACCACCAGCAGCACAGCAATCAGCAGCAGCACAGCACTGATCGGGCGCTGGACGAACACCAGCGGATCGCCGCGCGAGATCAGCAGCGCGCGCCGCAGGTTCTCCTCCATCAGCGGACCCAGCACGAGCGCGAGAACCAGAGGCGCGGGCTCGCAACCGAGCTTGTAGAAGATGTAGCCGACCACACCAAACCCGGCCGTGATCATCACCTCGACCCACGAGTTGTTCACTCCGTAGACGCCGATCGAGCACAAAAGCAGGATGGCGGGGAACAGCAGACGATAGGGCACCGTCAGCAACCGCACCCAGATTCCGACCAGCGGCAGGTTGATGATGACAAGCATGAGATTGCCGACCCACATCGAGGCGATGATGCCCCAGAACAGGTCCGGCTTTTCAGTCATCACCTGCGGCCCCGGCTGGATCCCGTGAATCATCATCGCACCGACCATGATCGCCATGACGGGATTCGACGGGATGCCCAAAGTCAGCAGAGGAATGAAGGAAGTCTGAGCACCGGCGTTGTTTGCGGCTTCGGGCGCAGCGACCCCTTCGACCGCTCCACGGCCGAAACGCGATGGGTCCTTGGCGAGCTTCTTCTCCAGCGCATATGCGGCGAATGAAGACAACAGCGCGCCACCGCCCGGCAGGATGCCGAGTAGAGAGCCGATCGCCGTTCCGCGGAATACCGCGGGAACAGCCTGCCGGAATTCTTCCCGGGTCGGCATCAGGCTGCCGATCACTGCCCCGACCGAACGCCCCTCTTTCCGCTCGAGGTTGATCAGGATTTCGGTGATGCCGAACAGCCCCATCGCGACAGGTACGAACCCGATGCCGTCCGACAACTCGGGAATGCCGAAAGTAAACCGCTGAAAGCCCGAGTTCACATCCGTACCGATCAGTCCGATGACGAGACCCAGGATCGCCATCCCCATCGCCTTCATCATGGAGCCACGCGCCAGCACGATCGAGCCGACGAGACCGAGCACCATCAGCGAAAAATACTCGGGTGCGAGAAATTGCAGCGCCATCGCGCCAAGCGCTGGCGAGGCAACGGCGATGATCAGTGTCGCAACCGTTCCAGCAAACAGCGATCCGAGCGCGGCGATCGCAAGGGCAGCACCCGCACGCCCGTTACGAGCCATCTGATAACCGTCGAGACACGTCACGACAGAAGACGACTCGCCGGGAAGGTTGACGAGGATCGCCGTGGTCGAACCGCCGTACTGCGCGCCGTAGTAGATGCCCGATAGCATGATCAGCGCTGATATCGGCGGCAGGTAGAACGTGACCGGCAACAGCATCGAAAGCGTCGCGAGCGGCCCCAGGCCAGGAAGCACGCCGATCAGAGTACCGACCAGGGCGCCGATGAAACAGAACAGCAGGTTCTGCAACGTGAACGCCACACCGAAGCCAAGCGCGAGATTGTCGAGTAGATCCATCGCCCACCGCCTACAGACGAATGCCGAACTGAGAGATCTCCAGGATCGGCATCGTCATGCTGAGCCCGAACTTGAAGATCGCGATTGCTGCTGCGGTGAGTAGGATAGAAAGTAACACGCCTTCGACGACCCGAAATTCCGGACCACCGGTCATACCCAGAAAGACGACCGCAGCGGCTGCCGGCAGCAAGCCGAAATGGCCGATCAACGTTGCGAAAGCCAGTACTGCGATCGTCACCATGATCAACGGCTTCCAGTGCAGCCCCTCGGGGCGCTCACCACCGACGAGTAGACCTTTGATCCCGACGAACAGACCGGTCGCCACGAGCATCCCACAGAGAACACGCGGGAAGTACCCCGGTCCCATGCGAAACGCGGTTCCCATCGCATAGTCACTGCCGAGCCAGAGACCCAATGCGCCGACGAAAATGAACAATGCCCCCGACAGCACGTCCTTGTTCAAAACCGACATCTTAACCGTTCCCTCCGGTATCCTGACGCCCTCGAATTACGAGCGGCGATAGAGGATCGTCAAAGTTTCAAAAGGCGCTTGGCATTGCCGGAAAGCAGCTTCACCTTGTCCTCGTTGCAGAGCGGAATGTTCGGAATCCAGTTCATGCCATCGGGATTGTCCACGAACGGATAGTCGATCGCGAACAGGATGCGGTCGATCCCCATCTCCATGACAGTGCACAGCAACGCCGGATTGGAGAAGTTGCCTGAGGTCGTGACGTAGAAGTTCGACGAGAACACTTCGCGGAAACTGCGGTCCATACGCTTGGCCCCGGGCCGGGCGAGCGCTTGATCGATTCGCCACACGAGGAACGGCAGCGTTTCGCCGAAATGCCCCAGGATTACGTTCATCTTCGGATGCCGCTCGAACACGCCGCCCAGCACCATGCGGATCGCGATCGTCGCCGTCTCGACCGTGAAGCCCCAGGCCGCACGGATCACCATCGGGAAGTCCTGCGCGTACTTCTTGTAATAAACGTCGGCCACCGCGGGATGCGGCACCGAAGGATGCAGATAGATCGGAACACCGAGCCGCTCTGCCGTCGCCCAGATCGGATCGAACTTCGGCTCGTCCAGGAACTCGCCGTTGGCGAGACCGTGAATCATCGCCCCTTTGAAGCCCGCCTTGACGCACCGCTCGAGTTCGGCCGCCGCAAGCTCCGGGATCGCTGTGGGGAGCGCTGCAAATGCCGCGAACCGCTTCGGATACTTGGCGCACGCCTCGCCCAGCCGGTCGTTGACCTTACAAGCCAGATCGCCGGCGATGTCCACGCCGATCTTCTGCAGCGATGGCGCGCCGTGCGACAGCACCTGCATGTCGACGCCGGTCGCATCCATGTGGGAGATACGATAATCGCCCAGATCGTACAGCCGCTTCAGCATTTCTGGATCACGCGAACCTTCCACACCCTGATAGTGGCTGGTCAGCTGCTTGTCCCAGTAGTGCTCTTCGATCGCGATCACCGGGCAATTGGGCTTCACCGACATGCGTTTCCCTGTGGTTTTGGCAGCGTGGCCACGGCCCGCGTCTGCGTCAGGTTGTTCGTAGCTGGAACGATGTTACGCCGCCCGTCCAGGGCTGACTAGCTCTACCGGATGGGATACGGAACTGTCGCAAGTGCCAAAAGCTGATAGGCTGTCCGCAGACCGCCGGCCGAACCTGAATTTCGGTCAGGCGCAATCCGAAACGCGGTTTCAAAATCCCCACCACCTCGAGGAGACGACGACATGAAGGCATTGGTTTCGCCGGGACTGCACACGGCCGGCTGCATCCCTATGACGTGCGGATGCTTCGCACCGGCCGACGCGCGCGGCAGTGGCGATGCCGTGCTGAAATCGGCTGGCCCGGTTCCTCGCGCCGTACTGGAGGACCTAGCTGCTGCCGCCCGCATCCTCGCGGCCCAGGGCGTCGTCGATGGTTTCGGCCATGTCACGATGCGCCATCCGGCATCGCCCGAGCGCTTCCTGATGTCGCGTTCACTCGCGCCGGCGCTGCAGTCCCCCGATGATATCATGGAGTTCGACCTCGATTCGAACGCCGTCGACGCCAAGGGCCGCCAGCCGTTCTTCGAACGCTTCATCCACGGCCAGATCTACAAGGCCCGGCCCGACGTGATGGCTGTCGTGCACAGTCACTCCCCCTCCGTGATCCCGTTCGGCCTCACGGGCCTGCCGATGCGCGCGATGTATCACAATGCCGCGTTCCTCTCGTTCGGCGTGCCCGTTTTCCGCATCGAAGAGAAGTTCGGCCCGACCGACATGCTCGTCGGCAATAACGACATGGGCAAGGAACTGGCCCGCGTTCTCGGCGACAAACAGGTCGCCCTGATGCGCGCTCACGGCAGCGTTGCCTGCGGTCCGACGCTGCAGATGGCCGTGTTCCGCGCCGTCTATACCGAGGTCAGCGCACGCATCCAGCAGGCGTGCCTCGTACACGGCCAGCCCATAGCCGCACTATCGGAAGCCGAAGCCGCCCTCGCCGACGAGGTCAATCTCAAGTCCGGCAGCCGCGCTTGGGATCTCTGGCGCCGAGCAGTGACATTCTGATTCAAGCGGGATTGCCACTGGCTCACAGCGTGGGTCGGGTCAAGGCCAATGGCCGCGACCCGACACTTTGCTTTCTGCCGACGAAGTTGGGTCGCGCTCGCTTGACCCAACCTGCCAGGGCAACCTCAACCCACGAGCACCCGCGGCAGCCACGTTGCGATCGCCGGAAAGATCAGCAGCAGCACCAGCAGGATCAAGCTCATCACGATGTAGGGTACGACAGCCTGGAAGATATGCATCATCGTGACCTGAGGCGGAGCCACGCCACGCATCGTCATCAGCAACAAACCATGCGGCGGCAGCAGTAGTCCGAGCTGCATGCAGATCAGGAAGAGCACGCCGAACCACACCGGATCGATGCCCAGCCGCGTCACGATCGGCATGAAAACCGGCAGCGTGATGAGCATCATACTGACCTGATCGACGAACAACCCCAGAAAGATCAGGATCGCCATCATCAACGCGAGCACTGTCATCGGCGATAGGCCCTGCCCAAGGATCGCGCCGACAAGACCTTCCGTGGCGCCTGAAAAACTCAGGATCTGAGAGAAAGTCGTCGCACCCAGGATGATGAACAAGATCATGCCCGAGATCGCCACCGTGCCGCGCAACGACTTCATCAGCGCCGCGATCGTCAACACGCGATAGCACAGCGCGAGCGCCAGTGTGGCCAGTGCTCCAAGCGCGGCCGACTCCGTCGGTGTCGCAAACCCTCCGGACATCGCACCGACGACAACCGCAAAGATCGAAACGAGCGGTACCACGTAGAGCAGCAGCAGCCGCCACGTCTCCCAAGCGTTGTGCTTCTCGACATCGCCGGGCGGCGCCAGTGATGGCGTCAGCTTCACCCTCACGATGATATATGCCACGAACGCCAGCGAAAGCATCAGCCCCGGCACCACCCCGCCGATCAGCAGCTTGGAAATCGAGATACCCGACAGCGAACCCAAGAGCACCGTCAGCGCCGACGGCGGGATCAGCATGTCGACCGCACCGATCGCCATGATCGGGCCCGTCGCCATCACAGGATGATAACCGCGCGCCAACATCACCGGAAGCATCAGCGAGCCCAGCATCGCCGTCGTGGCGATGGTCGAACCGGAGATCGCCGAAAACACCGTGCCCGCAACGACGGCGACGATCGCGAGCCGCCCCGGCACTTGGGCGATCAACCGCTCTACGCCCTCGATCACCTTGATCGCTAGTCCGGTGTGGAACAGTACCTCGCCCATCAGGATGAACAGCGGTATCGGCGTCAGCGAAAAGCTCATCAGCGAGATCGCCGAATTACGCACGACCTGCACGAGCCCCGCCTCGCCCCCCAGAAACAGCCAGGCCCCCACGATGTTGATCGCAACGAACGACAACGCCACGGGCATGCCGATGAACAGCAGCACCGTCGATCCACCGAGCAACAACAGCGCCGCCCATTCCCAGCTCATGGCGCACCCGGGAGATAAATGGGGACACACACCATTTTGAACGCGTGTGCTCTATTCTGTGACGGCGGCAGCCAAAAATAGTGTGTGTCCCCATTTATCATGACGCGGACACCGCATCGGCGCGAGGCGCACGTTCGGCATGAGCCAGCCGCCACATCCGGAACACGAACTCCACGGACACCGCCGCGAAAGCGACCGGCATCGGCACCATCAACCACCATTCCGGCATCACCAGCGTCTTGATCGATATCGCACCGGACGAATAGCTCGCGGCCATCACCTTCCAGCCGTACCAGACGAAATAGAGTGAGCAGCCAAAACCGAGGATATCGCCCAGCCATTCGAGCAGCCAGCCGATACGCGCCGGCAGCGCGCGCAACATGATGTCGACGCGGATGTGCTGTCCTGCGCGGAGCAGACCGGGCGCTGCCAGCAGCGTTAAGACATAGAGCACGTATTCCGAAATCTCGTTGCTCCATGAGATGCCCGAGCGCGCGATGTTTCGAAGGCCGACATCAGCCCCGATGAGCAGCGTCATGAACAAGAGCAGTAGGCATGCCGCCACCATCATCGCGTCGAGCAGACGGCCGAAGATCTCGGAAGCGCGTTGCATTCAATTGCCCTCATCGGCCCGAACGGGCACCTCACCCCTGCCCTCGACTAAGAAGGGGCGGGGGGAGAGAAGGGGGGAAGCCCAAAGAGCCTTGGTGAATGATTTCCCCACCCCTGCCCCCTCCCCTTGCGGGGAAGGGAAACTGACTGTGTGAGCCGCCACCTTACGATCACTTCGCCGAAAAGAACTCGCGCAGCTTTGGACCATGCACCGGGCTCTGCTTGACGATGCCGTCCCATGCAGCGTCGTACGCTGTTTTCAGAAATTTATCGGCATCCGCACCCTTGAATTCGATGGTCTGGATGCCCGCCGTCTTCTGCTTCTCTATGTCGGTCGAATTCTCCTTCGCCTCGACGGCCTGGAAGCCGTTCTCGAGTTCCGCCGCCGCGTCCGAGATGATCTTCCTCTGCTCGGCGTTGAGCTTGTTCCAGGTGGTGAGGTTCACGATCACCGAAACCTCCGCACGATAGAAGCCGGGATCGACCCGATACTTCGTCTTCTCGTGCCAGCCGAGATCGAAGATACCTGCCGTCGGCCAGCCG
>LNFM01012597.1_pt1 | contig 11055 bp, 8 predicted proteins | sample 596031 | NCBI WGS metagenome assembly LNFM01 (sample SAMN04254537, study PRJNA301005) | activated carbon metagenome | isolation source: dual media filters at the Ann Arbor, Michigan drinking water treatment plant | place: USA: Ann Arbor | reverse complement strand
TGTGGATCGCCTCTTCGAAGGTTTGGCGCAGGATGTACTGGCGGCACTCCGGGTTGGTGATCAGGCGGTACACGGCCAGGGCGAGGTTGTTGGCAACCAGGCTGTCGGCGGTGGAGAAGAAGCCGAGGTTGCGCATAACGATGCGGCGCTCGTCGTCGGTCAGGCCGTCGGTGCTTTTCCACAACGCGATGTCGGCGTTCATGTTTACTTCTTGCGGCATCCAGTGGTTGGCGCAGCCATCCAGGTACTTCTGCCAGGCCCAGTCGTACTTGAAGGGTACGAGCTGGTTGAGGTCGGCGCGGCAGTTGATCATGCGTTTTTCGTCGACGGCAACGCGTGCGGCGGTGCCTTCCAGCTCGGCCAGGCCTTCGGCGATGTCGAGTTGGTCGAGCGAGGCTTTGGCGCGGGCCACGGCGTCGCTGTCGCTGGCGACTACGGCGCGGGCTTCAAGGGCGGCGGCACCGCCGACTTGGTCGAGCTTGTCGATGTTCATGTCTGCCAGTTGGGCAGTGGCTTTGCTTGCTACGGCGGCGTCTGCGCCGTCTTCCTTGTCGAATTCATCCCAGCTCAGCATGGCTTGGCTCCTGCTTGCGGGCCGGTAAAATTGCCGGCCTGTATGGATATACAGATAGTTCTGATTATGTTCCGTTGCGTAGTACGCGCAAGGGTGAAACGTGTACCGCTGGTCAGGGTGGCTCTAATGACTGGCCGTTGCCCTGAAGCCCACGCCGGGTAGGGCGGGGGGGTGTTAGTAATTAGTGGGGAGGGCGGTGTTGGCCGCTTTCCCTCTCCCTAACCCTCTCCCGCAAGTGGGAGAGGGGACTGAACGTGTGTTGCTTTAGAACTGTGCTTCGGCTTTTGCTTTTGCTCGACATTCGAGCGTGTAGCTGAGCGAGTGAGCGCTAGGCGCCTGGTCGGTTGGAACCCCTGAGCATGCGACTGTATGTGATGGGGGCCGACCGATCAGGCAACAACGCGCGCGCCGCTCAGATCCACGCGCTTCATTGACACGCTTCGCAGTCTGGTTCGTCGATGGCGCACGCTTTTGGTACTGGAGCTGGGCCTGCGCTCATTTCCACTTCCGGGGCCTTGGCCGGTGCTGCGCTCAGGCCATCGCTGCCACCACTGGACACGGCGTTGAGCTTGCCGGTGTTGATGGTGGACTTCTCGGTGCTGGTCGCGGCCAGGGCACGGAGGTAGTAGGTGGTTTTCAGGCCACGGTACCAAGCCATGCGGTAGGTCACGTCGAGTTTCTTGCCCGATGCACCGGCGATGTAGAGGTTCAGCGACTGCGCCTGGTCGATCCACTTCTGGCGACGGCTGGCGGCGTCGACGATCCACTTGGTGTCGACTTCAAACGCGGTGGCGTAGAGGTCTTTCAGCTCTTGTGGAATGCGCTCGATCTGCTGCACGGAACCGTCGTAGTACTTCAGGTCGTTGATCATCACCGAGTCCCACAGGCCGCGTGCTTTGAGGTCGCGCACCAGGTAGGGGTTGATCACGGTGAATTCGCCCGAGAGGTTCGATTTCACGTAGAGGTTCTGGTAGGTCGGTTCGATCGACTGCGACACGCCGGTGATGTTGGCGATGGTGGCGGTCGGTGCGATGGCCATGATGTTCGAGTTGCGGATGCCTTTCTGCACACGGGCGCGCACTGGAGCCCAGTCGAGGGACTCGGTCAGGTCAACGTCGATGTACTTCTGGCCGCGCTGTTCGATGAGGATCTGCTGTGAGTCGAGCGGCAGAATGCCTTTGCTCCACAGCGAACCGTCGAAGGTGGAGTACGCGCCGCGCTCGTCGGCCAGGTCACAGGAGGCCTGGATGGCGTAGTAGCTGACCGCTTCCATGGACTTGTCAGCGAACTCGATGGCTGCGTCCGAACCGTACGGGATGTGCTGCAGGTACAGGGCGTCTTGGAAGCCCATTATGCCCAGGCCCACCGGACGGTGCTTGAAGTTGGAGTTACGCGCTTGCGGCACCGAGTAGTAGTTGATGTCGATGACGTTATCGAGCATGCGCACGGCGACCTTGATGGTCTTTTCCAGCTTGGCGATGTCGAGCTTGCCGTTGACGATGTGGTTCGGCAGGTTGACGGAGCCCAGGTTGCACACGGCGATTTCATCGGCGTTGGTGTTCAGGGTGATCTCGGTGCAGAGGTTGGAGCTGTGCACCACGCCTACGTGCTGCTGCGGGCTGCGCAGGTTGCACGGGTCTTTGAAGGTCAGCCATGGGTGGCCGGTTTCAAACAGCATGGAGAGCATTTTGCGCCACAGGTCTTTGGCCTGGATGGTCTTGTGCAGCTTGATCTTGCCGTACTCGATCAGGGCTTCGTAATACTCGTAGCGCTCTTCGAAGGCTTTGCCGGTCAGGTCGTGCAGGTCTGGCACTTCGGACGGGCTGAAGAGGGTCCACTTGCCGTCGTCGAAGACGCGCTTCATGAACAGGTCTGGGATCCAGTTGGCGGTGTTCATGTCGTGCGTGCGGCGACGGTCGTCACCGGTGTTTTTACGCAGCTCGATGAACTCTTCGATGTCCATGTGCCAGGTTTCCAGGTAAGCACACACAGCGCCTTTGCGCTTGCCGCCCTGGTTAACTGCAACAGCGGTGTCGTTGACCACTTTGAGGAACGGCACCACGCCTTGCGATTTGCCGTTGGTGCCTTTGATGTAGGCACCCAGGGCGCGCACTGGCGTCCAGTCGTTGCCCAGACCGCCGGCAAATTTGCTCAGCAGGGCGTTGTCGCGGATGGCGTCGTAGATGCCGCCCAGGTCATCCGGCACGGTGGTCAGGTAGCACGACGACAGTTGCGGGCGCAGGGTGCCGGCGTTGAACAGAGTCGGCGTGGAGGCCATGTAGTCGAAGCTGGAGAGCAGGTTGTAGAACTCGATGGCGCGCTCTTCTTTTTGCTTTTCTTCAATCGCCAGGCCCATGGCCACGCGCATGAAGAACACTTGCGGCAGTTCGAAACGGGTGCCGTCTTTGTGGATGAAGTAGCGGTCGTAGAGGGTCTGCAGGCCGAGGTAGGTGAACTGCTGGTCGCGTTCGTGGTTGATCGCCTGGCCGAGTTTTTCCAGGTCGAAGGTGGCGAGTACCGGGTTGAGCAGTTCGAACTCAATACCTTTGGCGATGTAAGCCGGCAGGGCCTTGGCGTACAGCTCGCTCATTTCGTGGTGGGTGGCGCTGGTGGCGACACCGAGGAAGCCCAGGCCTTCGGCGCGGATGTTGTCCATCAGCAGGCGCGCGGTGACGTAGCTGTAGTTGGGCTCGCGCTCAACCAGGGTGCGCGCGGTCATCACCAGGGCGGTGCTGACGTCGCTTTGTGCAACGCCGTCGTAGAGGTTTTTCAGGGTTTCTTTCTGGATCAGCTCGCCGTCCACTTCAGCCAAACCTTCGCAGGCTTCGGTGACGATGGTGTTGAGGCGGCCCATGTCCAGGGGCGCAACGCTGCCGTCGAGGTGGGTGACGCGGATGCTTGGGTGCGGCTGGGCGACATCGACGGCGGCGCTTTTGCGTGCCTGGCTGCGCGATTCACGGTAGATCACGTAGTCGCGAGCCACTTTCTGCTCGCCAGCGCGCATCAGGGCCAGTTCGACCTGGTCTTGAATTTCTTCGATGTGGATGGTGCCGCCGGACGGCATGCGGCGCTTGAAGGTGGCGCTGACTTGTTCGGTCAAACGGGCGACGGTGTCATGGATGCGCGACGAAGCGGCTGCTGTGCCGCCTTCAACCGCGAGAAAGGCCTTGGTGATGGCAACGGTGATCTTGTCATCGGTGTACGGCACAACGGTGCCGTTACGCTTGATCACGCGCAGTTGGCCCGGCGCAGTGGCGCTCAGGGACTGGTTGTCATCGTTGGCCTGTGGCGCGTTGGCCAGCGTGTTCTCGCGAGAGGTGTCGGTGTGCATGAAAGTCTCCGTGTTCTGTATTTGTTAGTAAGACGCTTGGTCGTCGATCACTGCGGCTACTGCTTTCATTCCATTTCAACAATACCGTGGGCGCAGCCAATGGCTGGGTGCACGGGGACTTGCAAATTGGGCAGGGAAGGAACGACTAAAGCGCCTTCCTGGCTCAAGAGTCACACGTCAAGGTGTTTTTGCACCTTGACTACTACATCTAGTGGTGCAGTCGCGTGTGCTACTGACCGTTTATTCGGCTTCAGGTGCGTAATGCGCAGCGCTGAAACCTAGCCTGCGACACGGGCGCAGGGGTGTTGCGTGTGGTGTTGCGGACTACCGGTGACGGGCTGGGTTCAGGCCGTGTGCGAGTCATTCTTTTTGTGCCCGGTTGCCTGGCTAAACCCAACATGTGGTGGGTGTCGCGCGATTGGCATACAAGATAATGCGCTAAGTGGGGTATTGCAAGGCAGTTGAGTGCTAACAACCTGTGGATAAGTTGTGGGTGGTTTGTGGGTTAAATTGGCGCGCGGGCGGCAATCCCGCGTGCTTGCTGGGGTGTGCCGTTCGTCGGTGCTGAAAGCGGGTTTTTTGTGGGCTGCACAAGCGTGGCCTGCTTCACAGGTTGATACTACATCTAGTGTTTTACTTCACAGATGGCATGCGCTATGCAGCGCGGGTTGCGTTGATACAATGCCGGCCGTTTTGTCATCCAGTGGAGTGCGTTGTGGAGCAGCAGTCGTGGCACATCCTTATTGTTGAAGACGATCAGCGCCTGGCCGAGTTGACCCGTGATTATCTGCAAAGTAATGGCTTGAACGTTTCTATCGAGATGGATGGCGCGCAAGCCGCTGCACGTATTTTGCGCGAGCAGCCGGACTTGGTGGTGCTCGACCTGATGCTGCCGGGCGAAGATGGCTTGTCGATTTGTCGCAAGGTGCGCGGGCAGTACGAAGGGCCGATTTTGATGCTCACTGCGCGTACCGACGACATGGATCAGGTGCTGGGCCTGGAAATGGGCGCAGACGACTATGTGTGCAAACCCGTGCGCCCACGGGTGTTGTTGGCGCGCATTCGGGCCTTGTTACGGCGCATGGAGGGCAATGTGGTGCAGGCGGCCAGCGAGCGTCGGCGTTTGCAGTTCGGCCAATTGGTGGTCGATAACGCCATGCGCGAAGCCTGGCTGGGCGAACAAGCCATTGAGCTGACCAGTGCCGAGTTCGACCTGCTCTGGCTGCTGACCTCCAACGCCGGGCGCATCCTCTCGCGTGAGGAGATTTTCAATGCTCTGCGCGGCATCGAGTACGACGGCCAGGACCGCTCCATTGACGTGCGCATCTCACGTATCCGCCCGAAAATCGGTGACGACCCCATGCACCCGCGCTTGATCAAAACCGTGCGCAGCAAGGGCTATCTGTTTGTTGCGGAAGCGGCTGAGGCGATGGTGTGATCGGCGTGGAGGGCTGCCGATGAACTCGATTTTCCTGCGCATCTACGCCGGCATGCTGGCGGTACTGGTGCTGGTGGCGTTGCTGGGCGTCGGTGCTTTGCAGTTGCTCAACGATGTGCGGGTCGACCAATACCGCGAGCGTTTGGCTCAGGGCACCTTCCGTTTAATGGCCGACAACCTGTCGCCAATGACTGACGTTGAGCGGCGGCGCGCGGTGACCATTTGGGGGCGCTTGCTGGGTGTGCCGCTGCGCATTGAGGCGCTGGAAAGTGCCGATCTGGACGGTCGCATGCGCGGCAGCTTGCGTCGCGGCCAGGTGCTGGTGGCGCAAACCGGAATGCATCAAGCGCGGATCTTCAGCCAGTTGAGTGAGCAGCCGTTGTTGTTGGTGGCGGATGTGCAACAGGTCAGCGAGCAGTTGGCCCGTGCCACCACGTTTTTGCTGATTGATGAGTTGGTGCGCTACCCCTGGGACGAGCAGCCGCGTCGGCTGAAGGCGCTCAAAGAGGACAAGCAGTTCGGTTTCGACCTGCGCCTGGTGCGGCTGGATCAGGCCGATCTCGACCCAGATCAGCGCCGTCGAGTGGATGAGGGCGATACGGTAATGGCCCTGGGCCGAGGCGGCGACAGCATCCACGTGTTCTCCGGCATTGTTGATACGCCCTGGGTGCTTGAAATCGGCCCGCTGTATCAGATGAATCCTTATCCGGTGCAATGGCTGGTCTTGATCGGTGCATTGGGCTTGAGCCTTATCGGCTTGATGGTTTACCTCTTGGTGCGCCCGCTGGAGCAGCGTCTGAGTGATTTGGAAGGCGCGGCTACGCGCATCGCCAGCGGCCGCCTGGATGCCCGTGTGCCAACCCGTGGCACCGATTCGGTCGGGCGGCTGGCGGCGGCTTTTAACGCCATGGCTGAGCATTTGCAGCGTTCCCTGAGTATTCAGCGCGAAATGGTCCGCGCGGTGTCTCATGAGCTGCGCACGCCGGTGGCGCGTTTGCGCTTCGGGCTGGAAATGATCGGCGACGCGCCTAACGAAGCTGCGCGGCGTAAGTACATGGATGGTATGGACAGCGACATCCAAGACCTCGATAAGCTGGTCGATGAAATGCTCACCTATGCGCGCTTGGAGCAGGGCGCGCCGGCCCTGAACTTCCAGCAGGTCGATCTGGCTGAGTTGATCGACCAAGTGATCACTGAATTGGCCCCCCTGCGCGCCAGCGTGACGGTTGAACACGGCCCCTCGCGTGATGCGCTCGACGGCGGCGGCGCGTGGGTGGAAGCCGAGTTGCGCTACCTGCATCGCGCGCTACAAAACCTGGTGAGCAACGCCATGCGCCACGCCGAATCACGGGTGCGCATCAGCTATCAGGTGGGTGCGCAGCGATGCCGTCTGGATGTCGAAGACGACGGTCCAGGCGTACCGGAAGAAGCCTGGGAGCGGATATTCACGCCCTTTCTGCGCCTGGACGACAGCCGCACCCGTGCGTCTGGCGGACACGGCTTGGGCTTGTCCATCGTGCGCCGCATCACCTACTGGCACAGCGGCCGCGCGCAGATCAGCCGCAGCGAAGCATTGGGCGGTGCCTGCTTTAGCCTGATCTGGCCGCGTAAGCAGGGTTAAGCATCGGTGCGGCGCTAAGTTAGCGGCGAGCGATCACCGTTATGTAGGGTGTATGGCGCATTACCCATCCACCAGAGGTCATGGTGGATGAAAACAGCGTCATCCACCATGCAGTGCGGGTCAGCCTTAGAACGGTGCGATGCACTCGAAGCGCATGCGTTCGCCCGTCTGCGGGTGGGTCAGGCTGAGCATGCTGGCGTGCAGGCACAGGCGCGGGTAGGCGTTGAGTGCTTGTTCGTGGGCATACAGGCCGTCGCCGAGCAGCGGGTGGCCGATGGACAGCATGTGCACGCGCAGCTGGTGGGAGCGGCCGGTGATTGGGGTGAGCTCCACGCGGCAATGGTCGGCGTGGCGCTCCAGCACTTTCCAGTAGGTCAGGGCGTGTTTGCCCAGTTCGTGGTCAACCACGTGGCGCGGTTTGGTCGGCGGGTCGTAGCGCAGCGGCAAGTCGATGCTACCGCTGTCCAGTTCCGGTTGGCTCCAACACAGGGCGGTGTAGGCTTTTTCGGTTTCGCGGTCATGAAACTGTCGGGACAGCTCGCGGTGGCTGTCGGGGTCACGGGCGAGGACGATGATTCCCGAGGTTTCCCAATCCAGGCGATGGACGATGCGTGCTTCCGGATAGCCGTTTTCCTGCAGGCGGGTGACCAGGCAATCGCGGTTGTCTTCGGCGCGGCCAGGCACCGAGAGCAGCAGGGTGGGTTTGTTGATCACCAGCAGGGCGGCGTCCTGGTGGAGAATTTTGATTTGGCTTAGCGGCATGGGAATTCTTGAGTGAGGCTAGTGGTGGGAGGCTCGGGCGGCGTTCCGCTTTAGCGGCGACGACTCTTGAGTCAACCTGTCGCGGCTAAAGCCCCTCCCACACAGCGTGCTGGCTTGTGCAATAAAATGGCGGCCATTTAGGCCGCCATTTGTACAGGCTGAACTGCTGTAACCGCGATTAACGATCCGGCAGGGTGATGTTGAGTTCCAGAATGGAACAGCTGCCCTGATTTTCCAGTGCAACCTGCACCTGATCCGAATCGATGTTGACGTACTTGCGGATCACCTCGACCAGTTCTTGCTGCAGGGCCGGCAGGTAGTCCGGCTGGCTGCGCTGGCCGCGCTCGTGAGCGACGATGATTTGCAGGCGCTCTTTGGCTATCGATGCGGTGGTTTCTTTCTTGCGTTCACGAAAGAAGTCAAAAATGTTCATTCACGACCTCCAAACAAGCGTTGCATGAATCCCTTCTTCTGCACATCGAGGAATCGGTGTGCCACTTCCTTGCCCAGCAGGCGGTCAACCGCATCGCTGTACGCCTGGCCTGCATCGCTCTGATCATCAAGAATCACCGGCACGCCCTGGTTAGAGGCTTTGAGCACGGCCTGCGACTCAGGGATCACGCCGAGCAGGCGGATGGCAAGGATTTCTTCGACGTCTTCCACGCCGAGCATTTCGCCTTTGACCACGCGCTCCGGGTTGTAGCGGGTCAGCAGCAGGTGTTCCTTGATCGGCTCTTCGCCTTTCTCGGCGCGGCGCGATTTGCTCGCCAACAGGCCGAGCATACGGTCGGAGTCACGTACCGAAGACACTTCCGGGTTGGTCACAACAATCGCTTCATCGGCGAAGTACATGGCCAAATGCGCGCCTTTCTCGATACCAGCCGGCGAGTCGCAGACCACGTATTCGAAGTTTTCGCGCAGTTCGTTGATGATTTTTTCAACGCCTTCCTGGGTCAGGGCATCCTTGTCACGGGTTTGGCTGGCAGCCAGCACGTAGAGATTTTCTAAGCGCTTGTCTTTGATCAGGGCTTGGGACAGGGTCGCTTCGCCGTTGACCACGTTGACGAAGTCGTACACCACGCGGCGTTCGCAACCCATGATCAGGTCGAGGTTACGCAGGCCGACGTCGAAGTCGACGATGACTGTTTTGTGGCCGCGCAGGGCGAGACCGGTACCGATGGCAGCGCTGGTGGTGGTTTTACCGACGCCACCTTTGCCGGACGTAACTACGAGGATCTTGGCCAAGGTGATTCACCCCAAAATGTAGAGAAAACGCAGGTTCCGTGGCCAATTTCAGGCTTCCGGCTGCCCTGTTTGAAAAGTGGCGGCAGTATCCGTTAAAGGCGGGTGATGTTCAACACGTCACCCGACAGGCTGACGTGCACCGCCTGGCCCCATAGCGGGTCGCGGCGCAGGTCTTCGGCGACCTTGTACTGGCCTGCGATGGACAACAGTTCTGCACCCATCTGCTGGCAAAAAATACGTGCGCTCAGGTTGCCCTTGATGCCGGCCAGTGCACGGCCGCGCATGGGTGCGTACACATGGATATTGCCGTCGGCGAGAAGTTCCGCGCCGGCGCTGACTGGGGCCAGCACGATCAAATCGCCGCCTTGGGCATACACCTGTTGGCCGCCGCGCACCGGTGTGGTGATGATGCGCGTGGGTTTGACTTCCGGTTCGGCGGGTTTTGCCGGTTTTGCCGGGGCCAGTTCAATAAGTCGTTCACGCGCGCCGGATGGCGGCAGTACCGGCAAATCCAGCGCGTCGGCGGCGCTGATGTCGGCTTCGCGATTGGCGCGAATGGCCAGTGTGCGCAGGCCATGCTTACGGCACACGGCCATCAGCTCGGCCAGATCCAGCTCGCCTTCACCTTCTGGCAACTTATCCAAGGCCAGTACCAGCGGGGTGTTACTGAAGAAGGCCGGGGCTTGGGCGACTTTTTCACTGAGCTGGCGGTCCAGGCGTTCAAGGTCGTTGTGCGCCAGCTCCATCACGGTGATGGCCAGCATGCTGCCTTTTAGCTGGAATACGGGGTCTTGCTCGAGGAGATCAGCTTGGCTCATGGTCTGCCTGATGCGGCCCTTATTTAAAAACTGAGGGAAAAGTAAGCCGGACTTATAGCGAGAACGCCGCGCGCTCGCAAGTTGCGCCGCGAAACCGAGCGGTGCGCAACACCTGATAGAATGCCGCGCTTTATTGCGCGCCTCGGACCTGTGTTATGGATCGCCCTGTTTTTCAAACGTATTTCCTGCATCCGCGTTTCTGGTTGTTATGGCTGGGTTTGGGGCTGTTGTGGCTGATTGCGCAGTTGCCTTACAAAGTATTGCTGGTGTTGGGGCGCGGCCTGGGCGGCGTGATGTATCGCCTGGCCCGCTCGCGGCGCAAAATCGCAGCGCGCAACCTGGCGTTATGTTTCCCGCAGATGCCAGTAGCCGAGCGCGAAGCGCTGTTAAAGGAAAACTTCGCTTCGACCGGTATCACCTTCTTTGAAATGGCCATGGCCTGGTGGTGGCCGGCGGAGCGTTTACGCCGCCTCGGTACGGTTGAGGGTATTGAGCATTTGCAGCAAGCCCAGGCGCAAGGCGAGGGCGTTATCCTGATGGCGCTGCACTTCACCACGTTGGAAATTGGTGGGGCATTCCTGGCGCTTGAACAGGGCATGTACGGCATGTACCGGCCGCATAAAAATCCGCTGTTTGATTATGTGCAGCGTCGCGGTCGTGAACAGCGGCTGCTCGGTGCGATTGAGCGCGATGAAGTGCGCGGTATGCTCAAACTGCTGCGGGCCGGTGGCATTGTCTGGTACGCCCCGGATCAGGACTACGGTGCTCAGCGCAGCCTATTTGTGCCGCTGTTCGGCGTGCAGGCCGCTACCGTGACAGCCACCAGCAAGTTCGCCCGAATGGGCCGCGCCAGAGTCATCCCCTTCACACAGCAGCGATTGCCTAACGGCCAGGGCTACAGCGTGGTGGTGCATCCTGCGCTCGACAACTTCCCGACTGATGATGAAGCAGCCGATTGCCTGCGCATCAATCAGTGGGTTGAGCATGCCATTAGCCAATGTCCTGAGCAGTACCTGTGGGCGCATCGGCGTTTCAAAACGCGGCCTGAGGGCGAGCCCAAGCTGTATAAAAAGAAGGGGTGATGGATGCTGGCCTGCCATCCGTTTGGCGGGTTTGCAGTGAGCTGGTTGCTTTCTTGACGTTGGGCGTTTCGCTGGCGCGTGTAGCACTTCTATCCTGAATTCATAGAATAAGTGCAACGCTTGAAACGATAGGCAGAGGGCCAGCCACCGGTAGAATCCAGGCTCTCACACCAAAGGATTCAAG
>LNFM01012596.1_pt1 | contig 11056 bp, 10 predicted proteins | sample 596031 | NCBI WGS metagenome assembly LNFM01 (sample SAMN04254537, study PRJNA301005) | activated carbon metagenome | isolation source: dual media filters at the Ann Arbor, Michigan drinking water treatment plant | place: USA: Ann Arbor | reverse complement strand
GGGCCCTCGGTCACCTGCACGACATCCATCTGCGCGCCGGTGCCGCCCGGCCCGACCGCGACGCGCGTGCGCTGACGCTCGGCGGCGCCAACCGTGCAGCCCAGGACCTCGTGCAGGAACGCCAGGGTGGGGCCGGCGTCGCGCACGGCCAGCGTCACCGAGTGCAGCCCTCGCACCGCGAGCGCCTCGCCGACGACCTGCGTCCACGGCGCTCGCTCGTCGTCCGTGGTGCCGACAATCGCGATGCGCAGACCGGAAGGGTCGGTGACCAGCAGCTGTGGCTCGCCGAAGATGAGGCTCGCGTCGACGACGAGGCCCGCGTCGACGAGCCGTGCTTGCCACGAGGCGATCGAGGTCAGCGGCACCGAGAACGCGGTGGTGACCACCTGCCCGGCACCGATGGTGCCCACCCGCACGCCGTGCCCGCGATAGGGGAAGGTGGTCCACAGCGTCCCGGGCGCGCCTCGTTCGTCACCGTAGTAGAAGTGGTAGACGTGGCGGTTGTCGAAGTTGACGGTCTGTTTGACGAGCCGCAGGCCGAGCAGGGCCACACAGAAGTCGAGATCGGGCTGCGCGGCGTCGACCGTCGCCGTCACGTGGTGCAGACCGCGGAGGATCGTTGTCACTGGCGGCCGCCGTCGACCTTCGGCCGCTGCGCGCCATCGGCCACGACGCGGGCCGTGGCATAGATCGTCTGGGCGATGCGCCGCATCTTGGGGAAGTCGATGCCGTCGACCTCGTCGTTCACGCCGTGATAGTCGGGATGGACGCCCGTGAAGAAGAACGCGATCGGGATGCCGTGCTTCGCGTACTGGTAGTGGTCGCTGCGTTCGTAGATCTGCGCGGGATCGCCAGGGGCGTCGAGCGAGTAGTCGAGGCGCAGCCCGTGGTAGCGGGCGTTGACCTGCGCGACCAGTGTGCCCAGTTCGGCCGACAGTCGCTTCGATCCGACCACATACACGCTCTCCGTGTCGGTGAGGGGCAGCGGCCCGCTCGGCACGGGCGATCCCACGGCGCGGCCGCGGCCGATCATGTCGATGTTCAGCTGCGCGACGATGGCCTCGAGTGGCACCGTCGGGTGCTCGACGAAGTAGCGCGATCCCCACAGACCGAGTTCCTCACCGGTGTGCCAGACGAAGAGGATCGATCGCTTCGGCCGCGGCGCGGTCGTGGCGAACGCCTCGGCGATCGCCAGCAGTCCCACCGTCCCCGACCCGTCGTCGTCGGCACCGTTGTAGATGGTGTCGCCGGTGGCGTCGGGCTTCGTGGTGGTGCCGAGGTGGTCGTAGTGCGCCCCGAGCGCGACGTACTCGTTCTTGCGCACCGGATCGCTGCCATCCAGCACGGCGACGACGTTGCTGGTCGCAAGGTGCTCCTCGGTGGCGACGATGTCGAGACGGACGGTGGTGGTCGGCGTCAGCGCGAAGGGCGCAGCCGGCTCGCGCCTGACCGCGCGCTGGAAGATCTCCTGGGCGCGGATGGTCTGGCCGGCGAACAGCACGCCGACGGCGCGCGCGCTGAGGGTGGCGGTCGGCAGCACGGGCCCACCCGTGGTACTGCGGAGGCCGTCCACGGTGAGGGGCGCGCGGGTGCGGCGCGACTCGCGGGTATCTGGCCAGCGTTCGAGCGCCGGATAGTCGGGCAGGAAGAGGACGGCGACGGCGCCGCGTGCCTTCGCGGCGTCCTCGGTCGGTTCCCAGTCCTCGCCTCGCGGCCCCTTGAGGTCGCCCTGGGCGAATCCCGTCGGCAGCCCGAGGTTGGAGACCACGATCTTGCCGGTCACGTCGAGCCCCTTGTAGGGATCGATGCCTCGCGACCGGATCACGGTGCCATTGCCGACGTAGACCAGCGCCCCCTCGGCGCGGCCGGTCAGGGCGCCGGGCAGGAAGTCATCGCCGTAGGTCAGTGGCCGCTCGCCGACGGTGAGGCGGGTCCGTTCGACGTCCAGCGTGCGTCGGGTCAGGGCGATGCGCTGCAGGAAGCTGCCGTCGTCTCCAGCCGGGCGCAGGCCCAGGCGGGCCAGGCGGGTGGCCAGGAAGAGCGCCGCGGTGTCGAGGCCGCGGGACGGCGTCAGGCGACCGTCGAGGGCGTCGGCGGCGACGAAGGTGAGGTCGCTGCGCAGCCGGGCCTCGGTGATGACCTCGGCCCCACGCGGTGGCGAGGCCGTGCGGGGGCGTCCCTGGGCCGTGATCGCCCGAGGTGCAAGGGCCTCGGGGCCGACCAGGAGGACGAGGAGCAGTGCGAGCGACAACCACGGCAGGCGACGGGACACCGGCCGATTGTATCGGGGCCGGCCCGCGAGGCGTCGTAGACTGGGGCCGGACTGCCTCGCTGCGGGTCTGGAGCCCTGTTCTCTCGTGCGCATCGCCGTCATCGGATCTGGCATCTCGGGCCTCGGGGCCGCCTACGTCCTGTCCCGAGCCCACCACGTCGAGCTCTTCGAGCGGGACGCCCGCCTCGGCGGGCACGCGCACACGCACGACATCCCCGTGCCCGGCGGGGTCCAGCGGCTCGACACGGGCTTCCTCGTCTACAACGAGCAGACCTATCCCAACTTCATCCGGTTGCTCGACCAGCTGGGCGTCGCGTCGCATGCGACGGACATGTGCTTCGGCGTGCGGTGTCGCCGCTGCGGGCTCGAATACGCCAGTCAGTCGATCTCCTCGTTGCTCGCGCAGCGCCGGCGCCTGCTCGACCCGCGCCACCTGGCGATGCTGGTCGAGATCGTGCGCTACTTCCGTCGGGCCCGGCAGTTCCTGCACTCGACCGAAGGCTACGAACTGACGCTGGGGGGATTCCTCGCGCGCGAGGGCTTCTCGCGCCGGCTGACCCGCCACTTCGTCTTGCCGATGGGCGGGGCCATCTGGTCGGCGTCGTTCTGCGACATGATGGACGCCCCGGCCCGGACGATTCTGCAGTTCTACGAGAACCACGGGCTGCTGGCGGCCTCGGGCGCGCCGCCCTGGCGGACGGTCACGGGCGGCAGCCGGACCTACGTCGAGGCCATCGCCCGGACCATTTCCGGGCCGATCCACACGAGTGCCCCCGTCGAGCGAATCGTCCGGCTCGAGGAGGGCGTCGAAGTGCAGACGGGGACCGGACTGGTGCAGCGATTCGACCGCGTGGTGATTGCGACACATGCCGATACGGCACTGCGCCTGCTGGCGGATCCGTCTCCTGCCGAGCAGGAGGCGCTCCGCGCCTTCCGCTATTCGCTCAATCGCACCGTGCTGCACACGGATGCCTCGGTGTTGCCCCGCACGCGACGGGCCTGGGCGTCGTGGAACTGCGACATCCATGATTGTCGGGATGCCTCCGCTCCGGTCTCGCTGACGTATCACCTGAACCGGCTGCAGGGCGTGGGGGGCGACACGCAGTATTGCGTGACGCTGAACGGCCGCGAGGCACCGCAGGGAGAGACGCTGGCGGTGATGGACTACACGCATCCCGTACTCGATCGGGCCGCCGTCACGGCCCAGGCGCGCGTGGAGGCCCTGAACGGCCAGCGGCACACGTACTACTGCGGGGCGCACCTCCGCTTCGGCTTCCACGAGGACGGTCTGGTGTCGGCACTGCGGGCCACCGAGCGGCTCGGGGCCACGCTCTGATGGCGTCGACCGACGCAGTGCCCGGGGAGACCGCGCCCATCGGCTGGCTGTATGCCGGGCAGGTCTGGCATGCGCGGGCGGCCCCCCATCACGCCTTCCGGTATCGCACGTACATGCACCTGTTCGACCTCGACGAGGTCGACGGCATCAACGATCGCTTCCGCATCCTCGGCTACAACCGCCGCCGGATGGTCAGCCTGCACGACGCCGATCACTTCGACGGGCGGCCGCTGCGGCAGGGGGTCGAGCATGCGCTGGTCTCGCGAGGGCATGCGTGGCCGGGGGGGCGGGTGCTGCTCCTGACCCACTGCCGCGTCGCCGGGTACGTGTTCAATCCCGTCAGCTTCTTCTACTGCTTTGCTCCGGACGGCCATCTGGCTGCCGTGGTCGCCGAGGTCAACAACACCTACGGCGAGCGTCACGTGTACGTGCTGCCGGGGGACTCGACGGCGCAGGTCCACAAGAAGGAGTTCCACGTCTCGCCCTTCTTCGGCCTCGAGGGCTCGTACCGCTTCGAGGTCGGCCCCCCCGGCGAGGCCCTTCGCGTGGGGATCGCGCTGACGGTCGGCGCCGAGCGGCGTTTCGACGCGCGTCTTGCGCTCACGAGGAAGCGTCTCAGTGACGGAGCGCTGCTCGGCATGCTCGCGCGGTACCCGGTGGTCACCGCGCAGGTGATGGCGGCCATCCACTGGGAGGCGCTGCGCCTGTGGTGGAAGGGCGTGCCGTTCCGGGACAAACCGGTCTATGCGCCGGAATCCGCCCGACAGACGCAGCCGTAGTTGGATTTGGCCGTGGACGCCCGCAGGGCGGCGGCTCATGGAGGACCGTTCAGCGTGAGTGACCACTTCGACGGCGACAGCCCCCTCGGCTCCTTCGACGCCGCCCTGACCGTGCCCGACGCGACCGCGCGTCCGGCGCGTGCCCCGGGGTTCGTGGCGCGGCTCGCGAAGCGTCGAGCGCTGGCGGCGCTGCCCGCCCTGGAGGCGGGTCGCCTCACGATTCATCTGCCGGACGGGGCGGTGCACCAGGGCGGGACGCCCGGCGCGGCCCAGCACGCCACGATGTGGATCGACGACGAGGCGTTCTTCGGCGAGTTCGCGCGGCGCGGCGACATCGGCTTCGGCGAGTCGTACATGGCCGGGCACTTCCGCACCGACAATCTCGTGTCGCTGCTCGAGATCGGCATCCGGAACGAGGCGGCGTTGCCACAGGTCACGTGGCTGACCCGCCTGCTCAACGTCGGCAACGACATCCAGCACCGCCTCCGTCCCAACACGCGCGCCGGCAGTCGTCGCAACATCCACGCCCACTACGACTTGAGCAACGACCTCTTCGCGCTCTTCCTCGATCCCGAGATGGTCTACTCGTCGGCGTACTACGAGCGCGAGGACGACACGCTCGAGCAGGCGCAGCAGCAGAAGTTCCGTCGCCTCGCCGAGGCCGTCGGGCTGCACGCCGACGCCCACGTGCTCGAGATCGGGTGCGGGTGGGGTGGCTTTGCGCTCTTCGCCGCGCGCACGTACGGCTGCCGCGTCACGGGCATCACGGTGTCGCAGGAGCAGTACGACTTCGCCACGGCGCGCGTCCGCGCCGCCGGGTTGCAGGACCGCATCACCATCCGTCTCTGCGACTACCGCGACGTGCAGGGGCAGTTCTCGCACATCGTGTCCATCGAGATGCTCGAGGCCGTGGGACGCGAGCACTGGCCGACGTTCTTCGCGGTGTGTCACGCCCGCCTGGCCCCGGGTGGGGCGATCGGCATCCAGACGATTGGCATGCCCGATCACCGCTTCGAGGTGTACGCCCGGCACGCCGACTGGATTCAGAAGTACATCTTCCCCGGCGGCATGCTGCCCAGCATCGGCGCCCTGCTCGAGGCCTCGTCGGCCGGCACGCCGCTGACGCTGCGCTGGATGGACGACATCGCGCCGCACTACGCCCGCACCTTGCGCGAGTGGCGCCTCCGCTTCTTCGAACGCCTCGACGATGTCCGGGCGCTGGGCTTCGACGATCGCTTCATCCGGATGTGGGAGTACTACCTGGCATCGTGCGAGGCGATGTTCGCCACGCGCCAGATCAGCACGCTGCAGCTGGTGATGGCCCGCGCCGGCGAGTAGGGGTCACCGCTCCGGCATCGTCACGTCGGCCACCAGCGGCAGGTGATCGCTGGCCACCAGCGTCAGCTTGGTGCGCGGCAGCGTCACCTTCTGCACCTCGAGTCCGCCGGCCGTGTAGATGTGATCCAGGTGGAACATCGGCAGCACGCCGGGGTAGGTCTTGCGGCGTCGCAGGTGGTGCGAGAGGTCGACCCCCTCGAGCATCTCGCCGAGCGTCTTCGACGTCAGCCCCTTGACCCACTCGTTGAAGTCGCCGAGCAGGACCTTCGGGCCGGGCACATGGCGATCGGCGACGAACTCGGCCAGCCGAGGTGCCTGCTTGCGCCGTTCGAACACCGCCGTCCCCAGATGCACGTTGAAGACGTGCAGGTGCTGGCCGTGCACGTCGATGTCCACCCGCATGCAGCCTCGCGGCTCCCGCTTGTCGCACGACAGGTCGCACTGGTGCGTCTTCGTGATCGGCAGGCGGCTCAGCACGACGTTGCCATAGCCCTTGCCGCGCAGCAGTCGCACCGAATCCATCACCCAGCCCATGCCGAGCAGCGCGCCTATCTGCGCGGCCTGGCCGTCCTCCTCCGGTCCGCCGCCCACCACTTCCTGCAGCGCGATGACGTCGGCATCGAGACTGGCGAGCACGTCGGCGATGCGATCCACACGGGTGCGCCCGTCCATGCCGCGGCACTTGTGGATGTTGTAGGTGGCCAGCCGCAGATGGCCGGGAGCAGAGGGGCGAGGGGGGCCGTGGTGTGTCATGATCGCCCGCGTCGCGGGATCTCCAGCCTACGCCAACCCGCGCCGCGAAAGGGAAGGGTGATGAGCCGTCTCGCCTCCGAACTGACCGTCCAGTGTCCATGCTGTCGGGCCGAGCTGGTCGTCGACGTCAACCTCAAGCGTGTGGTCTCCCACAAGGAGGCCCGCACGGGTCCGGTGCGCGAAATCGACGATGCGCATCGTCTCCTGGCCGAAGAGGCTGCCGCGCGCGAGCGCCTGTTCGAGCAGTCGTTCCAGGCGGAGAAGAACCGCGGGGACGACCTCGACCGCCGTTTCCGCGAAGCGCTGGAGCAGGCGAAGAAGGAACCGATCAGCCGCCCCGAGCGCGCCTTCGATCTGGACTGACGAGGCGTCCGGTCCGCTTGGCCAGGCGGACCGATGGCGCGAACACGGCCGGCAGTGGATGCCAGCGCTCCTGCCCGCGAAAGTACAGCGGCTTGAAGCCCGGATGCGCGGCCATGAAGGCGTGATACCGCGCCCGCAGCCGATCGATGCGGCCATCCGACGAGCGGATCGGCCGATGCGGCAGGTCGCGCAGGGCCTGTTCGACATGCCAGAGATTGCGCGGCGAGCATCGCCAGTCGTAGCGGCCGAGGTCGCGCAGGTCGAGCACCCCGTAGCCCGTGATCCGGCCCGACACGTCGATGTACGGCTCGATGTAGCTGCAGGCCAGGGCGCGTAGCGTGCGAAACACCGGACGCCGCCCGTGCAATCCGGGGTCGCGGGATCGCGCGATGCTGCCCCAGCCAGTGGCCGTCCCATAGACGAACACCACGTGGTCGAGCTTGTCTTCCGACTCCAGGCTCATCACCAGCGGGGGCCAGCCGTGCACCTCGAGGATCACGGCGGCACTGAGCGCCGCTTCCATGCAGTGTGCGGTGCCGAGTGCGAGGACGGTGCGGAACGATCGCTGCGTGTCGCCGCCGGGTTCGGTGTTGTAGGGCAGCGCGTTCAGCCACTGCTGCACCTGGAGCGGCGTGCGGAGGCGAGCGATCAGCTGCCGCTCGCGGGGCGTGAACTGGCAGGGTGGCATCAGCGCGGCAGGGTGATCAGATGATTCACGTCGGGACCTCCGGGTACAACTACCCCGAGTGGAAGGGCCGGTTCTATCCGGAGAAGATCGCCGCCAAGGCGATGCTCCCGTACTATGCCGGCGTTTTCGACACGGTCGAGATCAATTACACGTTCTACCGCATGCCGACGCCGGCGCTGGTCGAGGGCTGGGCCGCGCAGGTGCCGGACGGGTTCACCTTCACGCTCAAGGCGCCGAAGCGGATCACCCACGACCGTCGGCTGCAGGACATCGCCGATCCGCTGCGGGCCTTCTGCACCGCCGGGGCTGCGCTCGGGCCGCGGCTCGGGTGCGTGCTCGTGCAGCTGAACCCGCACTTCAAGTGCGACGCCCCGCGGCTCCAGGCGTTCATCGACGAACTGCCGCCGGCGCTGCGCGTGGCCTTCGAGTTTCGCCATCCGTCCTGGTGGACCGACGAGATCTACGCCCTGCTGCAGGCCCGCAACCTCGCGCTCTGCCTCGCCGACAGCCCCGAGCGCCACACGCCGCTGGTCCGCACCGCCGACTACGGCTACCTGCGCCTGCGCGACGAAGGGTACACCGAGGACGACATCGCCCGCTGGGCCACCTGGGTCGGCGAGCAGCAGTCGGCGTGGCGCGACACGTTCGTCTACTTCAAGCACGAGGACGAGGGCAAGGGGCCGGAGTTTGCCTCGCTGTTCAAGGCGAGGCTCGGCTCAGTGATGCCTGATGCCTGATGCTCGATGCCTGCCGAAGGGCGTCACGGCGGCCGCCTTGACGCCTTGCTCAGTGGAGGATACGCTTTGGATCATGGCTTCAATCCGATTGCGATCCGAAGCGATTCCGATGCCATCCCGATCCGCCCGGGCCCTCGTACTCGAAGCCTGGCGTCGGGCCGCGGCGATGGGACTCGTCGAGTCCGACGCCACACGCCTCGACGATGACGACGTGAGGCGGTTGGTGAACCGGATCCGGGAGGTGGGCATCGCCAGGGGCCCCGCCCTGCATCTGGACAACGTCGAAGCGCCGTCGGTGGCCGAGGCTGAAGCCCTGCTGCACGTCGTCGTCGCCGCGCTCGAGGCCTCGCCGGTGGCGAAGTACGAATGGCCGGCGGTCTCTCGGGTGCTGGAGCCCGAGGCCCTGGCATCGCTGCTCAACATCTCGGTCTCGAGCCTGCGCCGCTACCTGTCCGGAGAGCGAGAGACCCCTGACGAGGTGGCGGCCAGACTGCATCACCTCGCGCTCGTCGTCGGCGACCTCGCGGGCGCCTACAACGACGTGGGGGTGCGGCGATGGTTCGAGCGGCCACGGACCGCGCTTGGCGGCAGTCGGCCGTCCGCGTTGCTCACCGGCGACTGGGCCCCGGAAGACCCGGGCCCCACCAGGGTGCGCGACCTCGCGCGGTCGCTCGTCGCCTTCTCGGCCACATGATCGTCTTCCGGCAAGCCGACCCCCGCTACCCGTTTCTCTGGAGCGACGCGTCACAACCGGCAGGCCGCTGGCATGCGGCCGGAGACGGCCCCGCGCACTACTTCGCCGACACGCCGGACGGCGCGTGGGCGGAACTCCTCCGGCACGAGGAAATCACGGATCCGGCCGATGCCGCGACGCTGCGGCGCGCGTTGTGGGCCATCGACATCGGCGACGTCCCGCTCGAGGCTGTCTCCTTGCCCTTACCGGTCGTCACCGGCGGCCTCGAGACATGGCCCAGATGCCAGGCGCACGCCCTGAGCCTCCGCGCGCGGGGCTGCCGCCGCCTGGCGGCCGCCTCGGCTGCGCTGCTCCCCGGTGGCGCGACGGGCCTGGAGGTGTCGGAGGCCGGCCAACAGCCGGGCCCCACGCGGGACGGCCGCGTCATTGTCGTCTTCGGGCCTCCAGACGGGCTCGTTGGCTGGACGGCGTCGGACCGGGGCGCGCCGCCTCCTGGGGTGCTCGCGCGAGTCCGGCCTCTCGCGCCGCCGCCAGGCTGATGTCGCGCCGAGTGCGTGGGCCGCGTTGGGACAACGGGCCGTACCGGTTCCTACATCCCGGTCTTCCGCGCTTGTTGCGTGATGCGTCGCCCACGCAACCACCGCGTGCTCGGCTCCAGTCGCCGTCTTGACCTTAGAGGCCTCGCGTGGGCGTACCCAGGCGTGCGCGCAGCGCCTCGGCGCGCCTGGCGCCGGGTCCCGCCGGACCCACGGTGGCTGTGAGCTGCGCGGCGGCGTCGACGGCCAGGCGCGCGGCCTCGTCGGTCTGCCCCAGTCCCGCGCGTGCCGCCGTCGCCTCGACGAGGGCCAGGCCCAGCTGCGACGAGTGCGTCTGGTCACCCAGGCGTTCACGGGCCATCGCCACGCTGCGGCCGGCGTAGGTCAGCGCTTCGTCGAACCGGCCGGCCGCGTTGAGCGCCCGCGCGAGGAACGTCTGCGCGGGCAGCAGCGACGCCTTCGTCGGCGTGGCGGTGTCGAGCGTGGCGACGGAGGCACGCGCGCGCTCGACGGCCGTCGCCACGTCGCCTCGCGCCAGCGCCACGCGCGCGGCCGAGGCTTCCATGAGCCCGCGGGCAAAGGCGGACGGATCGGCGGTCAGCGTGCGCATTCCCTCGGCGAGCAGCGCGTCCGCGCGGGCCACGTCGCCCACGTCCGCGCGGTCGAGGATGGCCGAAGCCAGCGTCGTCACGAGGCGCCGTGCCGAGCCGGCCGCGCGGGCCTTGTCGAGCGCTTCGGCGAACGCCGCCGCGGCGGCCGCGTGATCGCCCGTTGACGAGAGGGCGACGCCGTACGTCGTCAGCATCGTCAGCGACGCGCCTCGTTCGCCGTCCAGTCGCCGCGCGGTCTCCACGGCCCGCCGACCGGCCGCCACCGCTTCGACCGATCGCCCGGCGTCCTGCAACTGGGCGCTGAGGTTGTTGAGCAGCGCCGGGAAGTCCATCGAGTCGGTCAGTCCCTGGCGCTCGAGCAGCACCAAGGCTCGGGCCGTCGTGTCGGCGGCCGCGGTGTATTGCCGCCGGGCCGAGTACGCGCTGCTCAACGCGACGAGCGCTTCGAGTTCACGGTCCGGGGACGCGGCGAGTGACGCCTCGAGCGCCACCGCGCGGCCCGCGGCATCGACGGCCAGTGCCGGGTCGGCGCCGCCCTGCCGGGCCGCGATGCTCTGCGCCAGCAGGCACGCTGCCCTCGCCTCGTCGAGGGCCCGGTCGCTCGCGAGCCCGTCCAGCGTGCCGCCGATGAGCGCCAGCGCTTCGTCGTGCCCACCCTGTTCGAGCAGAGTCGTGGCCCACGCGCACGCGGCCCTGGCCTGCAGCGCGACGTCGCCGCTTGCCGCCGCCTCGTCGCGCGCGCGCTGCAGCACGCGCCGCCAGTCGGCGAACTGCTGATTCTCCTGGTAACGATCGGCCAGCATCAGGAGCAGGTGCGCACGCACCGTGGATCCCCGGGGGAAGCGGCGCTCGACGAGCCGCTCACCCTGCGCCAGCAGGTCGGCATTGGACACCGGGCGACCGTCGGCCGGGCGCGCCTGCGCCAGCAGGAACGCGCTGACGTCGTTGG
>LNFM01012594.1_pt1 | contig 11057 bp, 10 predicted proteins | sample 596031 | NCBI WGS metagenome assembly LNFM01 (sample SAMN04254537, study PRJNA301005) | activated carbon metagenome | isolation source: dual media filters at the Ann Arbor, Michigan drinking water treatment plant | place: USA: Ann Arbor | reverse complement strand
GTTTCGAGGATGGATTGTGCTTTCATGGACTTTTTCCTCTATATTGCGGCTCGAATGTCCGGGCGTTTTTGAGTTCGGGGAACAGCCACGCCCATATGCCTGTTACCATTATGGCACCGACGCCGCCAAAAACAACTGCTCCTACCGGCCCAAGTAAAGCTGCGGCGAGGCCCGATTGCAATTCACCCAATTCGTTTGACGCGGAAATCGCAAGGCCCGACACCGAACTGACGCGTCCGCGCATGACGTCGGGGGTATTTAGTTGAACCAATGAGGAGCGGACATAGACCGAGAGCATGTCCGACGCACCAAGTAACACCAGCATGACAAGCGCCACCGCCATGCCAGCACCCATGTGGAGCATTGCGATCCTGCCATTGCCGAACACATTCTCGCCGATCACGTGGCTGAGACCAAAGCCGATAGTCGCAAATCCGAAGACGACCACGGCCCATAGCATCTTGCTACCGACATTATGCCGCAATGGCCGGAATGTGAGTATTAGTGCGACTAGCGACGCGCCCGCCGCTGGAGCCGCACGCAATTGCCCAAGCCCGTCCGGCCCCACCATCAATATGTCGCGCGCGTAAACGGGCAGCATTGCCGTCGCACCCGCCAGCAATACCGCGAACAGATCGAGCGTAATCGCGCCGAGCAAGAAACGCTCTGACCAAGTATAGCGCACGCCGTCGATCATCTGGCGGACCGGATGAATGTCGCGATGCATTTGCGGAGGGAAGACGGGTTTGACGCAGCTCAGGCTTATGGAAGCGAACAATAGCAATGCAGCAGATGCCCAATAAGGTGCCGACGGGTTTGCCGCAAACAGCAATCCACCAGCCGCTGGTCCAAATACCGAGCCGATCTGCCAGGCAATCGAGCTCATCGCGATGGCGCGCGGTAACGACGCTGGCGGAACGATGTTCGGCGCAATTGCAGACATTGAAGGTCCGACGAAAACCCTTGCAACGCCATGCAATGCGGCAAAGATATACAGGAGGGGCAATGTCAGACCATCGCTGTAGGTAAACCAGCCCAACGCCAGCGCGACCAGCATATCGATGCTGTTCGCCACCCGGGCCACGGTCCGCCGCTCCCACCGGTCCGCCGCCCAGCCCGCAACAGGCGTCAGCAACGCTAAGGGAATGAACTGGAACAGCCCGAGCAAACCGAGCTGCAACGAAGCCTCGCGGATCGACATGCCATAATCGCTGCGCGCGATGTCATAGGCCTGATAAGCGATCACCACGACCATACCCATCGTCGCCAACACTGCCATGAACCGCGCCATCCAGTAAAAGCGGAAGTCGGGTATCGATAGCGGATGGATATCTGGTTGAGATGGGCTCGCTTTATCCACGGTCTTCGGGTACACCTTGATAGTCGTTGATTGTCTCGAAGATAGCGGTCAGCGCGGCGCGTTCTTCCACCGAAATTTCAGGCCTCCAGATTTCGAACAATAAAACGACGCGGGAGGTGCCGCTGCGGTTCCACGCCTCATGCTCAAAACTGTCGTCAAAAATCAGAGCCTCTCCCTCGCGCCATTCGCGCGTCTCGTTGCCGACACGAAGTGCGCAATCGCCAGGGACGATCAATGGCACATGGCAGATCAGGCGGGTGTTCAATAAACCGTGATGCGGCTGGATATGCGTGCCCGATTTGAGCAGAGACCACAAAGCGATCGGTGAGCGTTGGTCGATGTCCGGCATCGGCGCGAGCTCAAGCGCAGCCGTCGTTGCCGGACATCTGTTGGTATTTTCGGCAACCCTTTTGCCGTTACGCCAAAAATAAAACGCACCCCAACTGGGGTCGTCAAGCAGCGAGTTGGCCGCGCGCGGGCGATCGCCACTGGCCTCGACATAGGGCGCAAAATCCTCACCGTCGGCCAGCACCGAGAGCAATTCGTCACGCATGGCTGGAACGGCGGCTTCGACGTCTGCCAGCCACTCAAATTCATCACGCTCGTAAAATTGTCGCTGCGGGAGGCCAGGGAAATAGAAACTCGATGGCTCTTGCAAATACAGCTGCTTCTTGCCGAGCAGCATGTCGATGGCTGTGCCAACACGGCCCTCGCTGGCAAGACCACTCTTGTTCAGTTGTTCGAGCAAATGGCTTTCGAAGCGTTTCTGCGTTGTCGCGATAAATTCCTGCGCGCGCACCAGCATCGGATGAAGTGCTGCAGGGACATCGGACATTACCCCAGCCTGATTGAGCGCCGCCTGAAAAAAGGAATTGGCAGCACGGTCATCGCCCAGCCGCGCCTTCAATTCACCAGTCAGGATCAGCGCGGGTAAATGGCGAGGTTCGGTCTCCAATTGCCTTTGCAGAGCCAATTCTTCGCCCGTAGTATCGCCCGTTGCGTTGCATACCTGTGCGAGCAATATCCACGGCATGTCTGTATCATTGAGCTCGCCAAGCAAGCGTCTGGCTTGCGCTCCGTCGCGGCGCTGCAAGGCTGCGCGGGCTTCGGCGATGATGGATGCAATGTTCATCGCCGAAGCCTTGGCATTTTATCTTAGCCTTGCCTAGTCATTGGCAGGCTGGTCGGCGAGCGGCGTATTCCGGTTCCACCATCGGCGGATGCCGCTTGCGGCGTTGGAGCGCAAAGCGAGCACCACAAGGAACAACAACAACGCCCAAGGCGCTAGCGCCCCCGCGATCATCAGCACAAAGCTGATCATTGTCGCAAAGCTGGTCGCGCTGACGTCGAATGCACTGGCGAAGGGATTATCCTTGCCAAAGCCCGGAACGCCGCCGTCGCTGGTGTAGGTGAATTGCACTGGTGTCATCGCGAGCTGAATCTCACCCTTTCCGCGGCCATTGGCCTCATTATCGAGCTCACGCCGGATTTCCTCGGCGCGTTCCTGCAACGACGCGCGTTCCTTGGGCGGCAGCTTGACTTTTAGACGTTGCTCGAGCCGCTCCAACTGTGCCTGCAGCAACGCGCTGCGCCCCTGCGAGTCCTCGATTTGCCCGCCGACATTGGTTCCAGTAACATTGCCGTCGGCAAGCACTCCCTCGGCCTTTTCGACGCTGGCAATGGCATCGCGGCCGAACTTGCGGGCAATGGCGGGGTCGAGTTTGAAGGCGAGCATCGCTTCGACATCATTCTCGTCTGCCTGATCATATTTATAGTCGATAATCTGGCACCGCGCCGAACCAAGTACTTCGCAGGCCTCGGCATGCTCCTCCTGCACAGCGCCGATTTTCTCGTCGGGCAGCTTGAAGGCGTAGCGATATTCAAAGGCCAGGTTTGGGGCGGCGCTGGCGGGGATACCAGGTGGCTTCATCGCCGATGCGTCAGCGGCCTCTTGTGGCATTCCCATTTGCACGACGTCGCTTGTAACGGTCTCGGCAATGGCTTCTTCATTAGCGCCTCCGCCACCGCCTGAACAGGCGGCGAGGAGGAGGGTGGGGACTAAGATGAGATACGCGCTATGTCTTTGCATGACATTCTCTCCATTACAGCGACTCGATGTCGCCATGTAATGTCGTATCATAACTAATTTAGTTGACAATAGGTCATCGCATGCCGGGCACGGTTCGTCGTGCCCGGCGCGATTGCTGAATTAAAAGGTGCCCATCGGCAGAACCGGGTCGATCAACTGCTCCTGAATTTCATGCACGCCTACGTCTTCATTGTTCAAAAACGCCATAAGGTCGCCGATCAGTCGGTCCCGGTCGGTTTCGAAAATCCCGTGCGGCGAACCTTCATATTCGACGAGCTGGACATCATCGATCAGCGAAGCCGCCATGCGCGCAGTGGCATCGATCGGCACGGTTTTGTCCGCAGTGCCGTGGATGATCAGCGTCGGGACATTGATCGAAGGCAGGTCACCGCGAAAATCGGTGGTCGCAAACGCCTCGGCAGCCTTAAGCGTCGGCCGCAACCCCGCTTGCATTGTCAAGCCCCATGCCCAGTCGAGCACCGCGCTACTTACGGGTTTGCTTAGCCAGCCGACGCCGAAAAAGTCGTTGAGGAATGTTTTCATGAACGCTGGCCGGTCATCGAGCATGCCCTGCGTCATCTGTTCGAATGTTTCCTGAGGAACGCCGTCGGGATTATCGTCAGTCTGCAGCATATAAGGCACCACCGACGCGATTAGCGCCGCGCGAACCACGCCCGCGCCATTGTGCAGCGACATATAGCGCGCGACTTCGCCGCCGCCCATCGAGAAGCCGACCAAAGTCACATTCTCGGTCGCGCCGCTCGCCTTCATAACATCGGCCAGATCGTCGGCAAACGTATCATAATCATAGCCGTCCCACATCTGGTCCGACCGCCCGAACCCGCGCCGGTCATAGGCAATGACGCGGTGCCCGGCATTGGCGAGCGCATCGGCAACAGCGTCCCAGCTGTCCGACGACAAGGGCCAGCCATGGATCAGGATGACGGGATTGCCGGCGCCCCAATCCTTGTAATAGATTTTGGTGCCGTCACGGGTTTCTGCATAGGCCATACGATTGTTCCTTGGGAAAGGGGGAGCAAGGCAAACGGGCGAGGGGCAGCCAAGTTCCATCAGTGCAATCGTCCAGCCTGGTTTGCAGGGGGAGCGGTTAAAGGCGTTGATTTTGGCAGCGCGCCAGAGCTCGGACCGAGCGATGCCGGAGTTTTAAGCACTATAGCAAATCCAGCGTTCGGACATTTTCGAGGGCGGCGATCGCAACAAGCTCATCATCCTTGAAACCGAATTTTTTAGGATCTTCCTGACAGACGATACTCACATCGGGTCGCGCTCTTGAAAGCTGAATGTCGCACGGATTGATTGTGTCTCGCCGTTCAAGGTCGTAGAATGATCGCACCTTGGCTTGCGCAAAATCACCTGGGTCTTCGCCGATTACGATCGCCAAAGAACGGTTGCTAAGCCGGACGACCGATCCCTTGGGCATGATGCCGAGGCTTTCGATGAATGAACGCAATAAAATCTGGTCGAAATGGCCGGTCCATTGCTGCATTCTCGCCAAAGCTTCCGATGCGCTCCATGGCTGATTATATGATCGTTGCGAGGTAACGGCATCATAGACGTCGCATATCGCCGCCATGCGCGCGGCAAGGCTGAGCTCATTGCCGTCGAGCTTGCTAGGGTAGCCCGTTCCATCCATTTTTTCGTGGTGATTTAGGCAGACGTCAAGCGCTGTGGGGTGGATGTTTTTGGACGCGGATAAAATCTGGTGCCCCATCGCAGGATGCGTTCTGACGATATCGATTTCGTCATTCTCAAGCCTTCCCGGCTTGTTCAGAATCATTTCGGGAACGACCATTTTTCCCACGTCGTGAAGCATTCCCGCCATACCGAGTTCGCGCACCTTATCCTCGCCCAGATTGAGCCTTCGCGCGAAATTCATCATCAGTGCGCAGACCGAAACCGAATGTAGATAAGTATATTCGTCCTTCGTTTTGAGCCGCGCAACATTGAGGATGATCGACGGGTCCTTGTCGACGGTTTCCAGAATCTGGTCGATCAGCGGCACCATTTTCTTGTGGTTTACCGCTCTGCCAAGGCGAGCATCATCGAACAATTTAAGCACTGACTTTTTTGACTTGCTGATGAGTTTTGATGCCTTGCGCACTTCCTGTTCATGATCCAGCTTGGAGCATATTGGCGGAATCGGCCGGGCAGGTTGAGCGGCAGCTGATGATGAATCGAGCCGGGTACCGGAGACTCCAACGGTTTTTCGCCCGGGCATTTTGGGCGGCGCAATGCCCCTAGTGATATCGACGGCCACAAATTGCAGGCCAGTTTCCGAAATCGCGTCAATCTCTCTTTGGGATCGCAGCGTGAATTTGTTGAACAGAAAGGGATGGCGGTGCCAGGACAGGTCAAGCTCGTGCACAAACATACCAATTTGCAATTGATCGATTGGCACGCGAACAATCACGAGCGGCCACCAACTGTAAGTGGTAACCCCATAAGCAGCCGCCCTCTGATTTCGTCATAGGTGAAGGGGTTTTGCAGCTTGAGGCCGCAATGATCGCCTTCAAACCAAATCACTTTCGCCTTATGCGGTGGCAGGGCTTCGACCTTAACCGTGACGATTTCGCCACGACGCAATCGACCTGAGCCGGATACTTTCAATCCTGATGTCGAGATATCGATGACCTCACACAGATAATCGACGTCATCATTGGTGATTGTCGCTGCAATGGCGCATTGGTAACGCGGCGATCGCGGCTTCACTCGAGATATGGTAGGCATAATTCTTTTCAGCAGCCGGTCGATATCAAATCTGTCGGCGAATTCGATTCCTGCGGAACTATCCTGCCGCCACCGGACCTTTCCCTGCGCAATAAGGTCAGACCGAAACTCGATCGTCACTGCTTCTGCAATGCGCAAATCCAGCGGCGTTTCGATCTTGGCTCCATGGGAAGATAGGTTCTGAATCCGGCACGGACACTCCAAGGCATTGACCATCAATTTTGCGGAGAGAAAAACCGATAACTGCCGTTCCGCTTTCCGACGATCCACAATTGCCGCTTCGAAGGATTCCGCAAGGGGCAGCGGAGAGAGGATTGGCTGATTTAAACTCATATCGCTGGTCACAGTCCAAATGGTTGCGCCGATACAAGGCGACATCTGGATTACGGAAAATTATTCAATGAATTTAGGGGCAAGGCGATAAAATCTGGCTGCTGGTTTGGAGAATTGATTGCTTAAGCTAATGTCGTTGTGATTCTTAAAAATGATAATATGCAGAACAGCCGTTCCTCACCCCACGCTCACAAAACTATCCATAACCCGCTTCCGTCCGGCCTTTTCGAAGTCGATCTCCAGCTTGTTGCCTTCAATCTCCGCAATCTCGCCATAACCGAACTTCTCGTGGAACACGCGCATCCCGACGCTCAGGTCGCTTCGGCCCTTGTTGCCCAAACTCACCGCGCTCCGCGTGTTTTCAGCCACGCGCTGCGGTCTTGGATTGAACCCTCCACTCGTCGCCGCGCGTTGCCAGCCGGGGCCTCTTGCGTTGCTGCGGCCTTGGTTCGCGGCAGCCAGATGCGCGAAAGGGTCGGCCTGTTCATTCCAATTTGCGCGCCATAGGGACGCGCCGCCGGTCATCGTTTGCTCTGCCTCGATATGGTCGAGCGGGAGTTCTTCGATGAAGCGGCTTGGGATGCTGCTGGTCCACTGGCCGTAAATGCGGCGGTTGGCTGCGTGGATGATCGTGCATTTGCGCTTTGCCCGCGTGATCGCGACATAGGCCAGGCGGCGTTCTTCCTCCAGTGACGCCAGCCCACCTTCGTCGAGCGCGCGTTGTGAGGGGAAGATGCCGTCTTCCCACCCGACCAGAAACACATTGTCATATTCTAGGCCCTTTGCGGCGTGGATGGTCATGATTGTGATGCTCGCGCCGGTGTCGCCGCGGTCATTGTCCATCACCAGGCTGACATGCTCGAGGAAATCACCGAGCGTTTCATATTCCTCCATCGCGCGCGCAAGTTCGTTCAGGTTTTCGAGGCGGCCCGAGGCCTCGACGCTGCGTTCGGCTTGCAAAACGGAAGTGTAGCCGCTTTCGTCCATGATGATGCGCGTCAGGTCGGCGGGCGTCGAGCGTGATGCCTCGTCGCGCCAACGTGCGATGTCGACGACGAGGTCGGCCAATGACTTGCGCGCCTTGCCGGTCAGCTCGTCGGTGCCGACAAGGCGGGCAGCAGCGATCGACAGCGGCGCGCGTTCGGCGCGGGCGACGATGTGGATCTTTTCCACAGCCTTATCCCCAATGCCGCGTTTCGGCACATTGACGATGCGTTCGAAAGCGAGATCGTCGGCGGGTTGGTTGACCACGCGCAGATAAGCGATGGCATCGCGGATTTCGGCGCGTTCGTAAAAGCGGAAACCGCCGACGATGCGGTAGTTGAGCCCGACCTGAATGAACCGGTCCTCAAATTCGCGCGTCTGGTGCTGCGCGCGCACGAGGATGGCGACGGAATCGAGGCTTTCGCCCTTGAACTGAAGGCTCTCGATCTCCTCACCGACGCGGCGTGCTTCTTCGGGGCCGTCCCACACGCCTATGATGCGGACCTTTTCGCCTTCGTCGAGTTCGGTCCATAAGGTCTTGCCGAGGCGGCTGCTGTTCGCATCAATCAGGCCCGATGCTGCGGCGAGGATATGCGGTGTGCTTCGGTAATTTTGCTCAAGCTTGATGATCTTTGCGCCCGGGAAGTCTTTCTCGAAACGCAGGATGTTCGCAACCTCCGCGCCGCGCCATGAATAGATGCTCTGGTCGTCATCGCCGACGCAGCAGATATTCTTGCGCTTTTGCGCGAGCAAACGAAGCCAGAGATATTGGACGGCGTTGGTGTCCTGATATTCATCGACGAGGATATATTTGAACTCGCTCTGATATTTCTCGAGGATGTCGCGGTTATTCTTGAGCAGGTTCAGCCCGTGCAGCAGCAAGTCGCCGAAATCGCAGGCGTTGAGCGCAAGCAGGCGGGCTTGATACAGCGCGTACATCTTCTTGCCCTTGCCATTGGCGAAGGCCTCATCGTCAGCGGCGTCGAGGTCGGCGGGCGATTTTCCCGCATTCTTCCATTTGTCGAGCAGGCCGGCGAGTTGCTTTGCCGGAAATCGTTTGTCGTCGATATCCTCAGACTGGATAAGCTGTTTAAGCAGGCGGTTTTGATCATCCATGTCGATGATCGTGAAGTTACTTTGCAGGCCGATAATTTCGGCGTGGCGGCGGAGTATTTTCGCGCCAATCGAGTGGAAAGTACCAAGCCACGGCATGCCCTCAACCGCTTCGCCGACCATGGCGCCGATCCGCTCGCGCATCTCGCGCGCTGCCTTGTTGGTGAAGGTCACCGCGAGGATTTCGGAGGGCCAGGCGAGCCGCGAATACAGGATTTGCGCCATCCTTGCTGTGAGCGCCGCCGTCTTGCCGGTGCCCGCGCCTGCGAGCAGCAGTACTGGGCCTTCGGTGGTAAGCACCGCCTCACGCTGGGGCGGGTTTAGCCCCCGCAACCAAGGGGGTTCGTTCTGGACCTGATTTTCCTGCATCGGTGAACAGTTAGGGAACGATTGCACGCAGGGCAAGACCTGCTTGCCGCAAAACGCGCGCGTTGTGGAACCAGTCGGTTATCATTCCGTTATCTCTGAGCAGCAGGGCGCAGGAGATAGAAAATGCAAAGCAAATTGCTCAAGAGCCTTGGCCTCGCCGCGTGCATCGCGGTCAGCCCGATTGCAGTAATGGCGCAGGACATGGCGCCGCCGCCTGCCGATCCCATGGCACCCGTAGACCCAATAGCGCCTTCTGAACCCATGCTGCCAGCAGAGCCCGCACCGCCGCAGCCGGGCGAGCCGATGCCTATGCCGCAAACAGGCGACCCACTTGTGCCTCCCGCTCCCGAAACGATGCAGCAACCCCAAGGCAGCACCGATGCGCCAATGGGACCAATGGCGACCCCGCCATCGGCTAGTTCGGGCACGGCACAAAGTGGCGGCACAACCATCGCGATGATGAAACCGCAAGCCGCGACCAAGGAATATCCGCTGTGCAGCCGTACGGTGCAGGACAGCTGCCGCAACCCAGGCGAAGGTCCAAAGTCGGTGCGCAAACCGCGTTAGTTTACCGGACAGGCTCGGCGTCGATGACGCGGAGCCTGTTAGGCGTTTTCGTCCGGACGAAGCAGCGTTAGCCGCGCCTTGCCGACATTTCGAACATTTTCGATCACAAAGCCTTTCACGTCGACATCTTCTTTGTTGCTTGTCTCGATGCTGATCCACGCGGACGGCGCAAACCAGCCCAAGCGGCCCAATTTGTCGAGCGCAACCGAGCCTGCGCCGCTGGCATAAGGCGGGTCCATCAGGATGACGTCGAAAGGCTTGATCGCGCTTCCTAGCGAAAGCACCGAAGAACGGCGGATGTCCGATCTCAGCTTTGCACCGAGTTTCTCGATATTGGTTTCGAGGGCCTTGAGTGCTGCCGCGTCACTTTCGACGAAGGTGCACGAAGCGGCACCGCGTGACAAGGCCTCCAGCCCCAGCGCGCCCGATCCTGCGAACAGGTCGAGTACCGCGAGGTCCTCAAACGAACCTAGTCGGCTGGCGAGCATCGAAAACAATGTCTCGCGCGTTCTGTCAGCGGTTGGGCGGGTGGTCGCGCCCTTGGGGGCGATGAGTGGGCGCGAGCGCCATGCGCCGGATATGATCCTCATTTTTTCAACGTATTCCGAAACTCGATTAGGTCTATCCGCCGCACTTCGCCGACGGTGCCGGGGGCCATGTCGCCGAGAACGAACGGTCCGTAGCGCGTACGGATCAAGCGGCTGACTTCGAGGCCGAGATGTTCCAACACGCGGCGGACTTCGCGGTTCTTGCCTTCAGTTAGTGTCATTTCGAGCCAGCCATTGCGGCCGGTTCGGCGTTCGAGATTAGCGTCAATTTTGCCGTATTTCACGCCCTCAATCTCAATTCCGTGGATGAGTTCTTCCAGCTGGTCTTGCGACACCTCGCCAAAACAACGCGCGCGGTACGAGCGTTCGACGCCGGTCGAGGGCAATTCCATCTGCCTCTTGAACTCACCATCATTGGTGAGCAGCAGCAAGCCCTCGGTATTCAAATCGAGCCGTCCAATAGGCATCAACCGCGGCAAGTCTTTCGGTAGCACATCGTAAATCGTCTTGCGCCCGCTAAAATCGCGCTCGGCGGTCAGGCAGCCCTCGGGTTTATGAAACAGATATAGCTGCGTCGGCGCGGGCTGGCCAACAGCCTTGCCGTCTACTGCCACGCCATGAAGCGATTTCAGCAACGTGGCAGGCGTCTCGACCTTCTCACCATTGAGCGTTATCCGGCCGTCGGCAATCATCCGCTCGATTTCGCGGCGTGAGGCAACACCTGCGCGCGCCAGCAATTTTGCAATCCGCTCCTCCCCCTCTTCGCGTTCCAGCGCACCTTTTGACGGCGCAGCATTGGGGCGGGGTTTGCGAACCGGTTTGGTATCCCAACGCAGTTTGACAGGTTTCATCGGACGGGCAGGGGGACGGGTGGGAGGTTGAGCCATGCGCGCGCCTTTGCCCTAGTTGCGGACAAAAGTCACGTGACGGTTATAGCCATTTGCCA
>LNFM01022968.1_pt1 | contig 11058 bp, 10 predicted proteins | sample 596031 | NCBI WGS metagenome assembly LNFM01 (sample SAMN04254537, study PRJNA301005) | activated carbon metagenome | isolation source: dual media filters at the Ann Arbor, Michigan drinking water treatment plant | place: USA: Ann Arbor | reverse complement strand
CCGGCTACGCCGCGTTGAGCGTGGCGATCATCAAGGCGGCCGCCGTGCCGGATGTCTTTGTCTGGCTGTCCATCCAGAGTGTCGTGGTGGTGTCGATGGCGATCTGGTTCCGCTCTCGGTTCATCGTCATGGCGAATTTCCTCATCTACGTGTGCATCGTGCTAGGCTACGTCGTCGTGGCGAAAAGCGAGAGCGGCATCAGCATCGGCTTCGGCCTTGTGGCGCTGGTCAGTGCGCGGATCCTGCGCTGGCAGAAGGACCGGCTGGAGCTGAAAACGGAATTGATGCGCAACGCCTACCTGTTCGCCGCCTTCGTGGTGTTCCCCTACGCCCTCTATCACCTCGCCCCCGGCCGGTATGTCGGCCTGGCCTGGGTGGGGCTGGCCCTGTTTTACTACGCGATGAACCTTTTCGTGCGGAGCCCGAAATTCCGCTGGATGGGCCACGCCACCCTGCTCCTCACGGCCATCTACGTGACGGTCGTCGGCAGCAGCCGGTTCGGACCCGTGCTGCGGGTCTTGTCCTTCCTGGCCCTCGGCACCGTCATGCTGGTCGTTTCCCTGGTCTTTACCCGCGTGCGGCAGCGGTCACACCCGAAGAAACCCGAGTAAGGTCCGGCCGGATGCCGGCTCAACCGCTGCAGTGGCAGCCACCGCCACAGCCGCTCGCGGCCGCAACCGGTGCCGCCTCAAGCCCGCCGCCGAGCTGGTCGGACAACTCGCACAGCCGGTCGTAATACTCGTCCCGGGTGATCCCCAGGGCGGCGGCACCGAAAGTCTCCGCCTCGTGGGCGGAGGCAAAGACGCCGTAGTTGAGCGCCACCAGCTGGTAGAGCACCAGCGCGGGCACGAGGTCGAGTTGCGTCATGAAGATCGGATGCACAAACATCGTGAACCCCTCTTCCGGCCGTTCCCCTTTCTGCAGCGGCACGGCAAACTCACCGGGTTCCAGCGGACCGGCGTCGAAGACCACTTCGCAGGGATAACGGACGTAAACCTCATCAGAGAGCAGCCGCTGCAGGCCCGCCCAGTCCAGGACCGGGCCGTATTTGCAAAAAATCTCCACGCCCTTCGCCTCGACATGGGCGGCGAGCGACTGGCGGGCGTCATCGGCGGTGAGTTGCTTGGCCATGGAGTGGGTTGCGCTTAGGGTGGAGCTGATTGGCGCGCTGCCATAATGCCCGTAATGCACCCGCCCGGCTCCGCATTTCTTGCTCCATGCTCCTCAATCTTTGGGCCCATTGGTTGCCAAGGGGCCAGGGCGTGACTTTGCGGCACGCCTTCGGGGTTGGCAGCCGCGCGGAGGGTGTTCTACGGCTTTCCGTTCGGAGCGGGCTGCAGGCTGCGCAGGTAGCTGATGAGATCGGCCAGTTCGCCTTCGGAAATCTTGTCGCCAAAAGCCGGCATATAGATGGGTGGCTTGGGGCCGTTTGGGTCCAGTTTCGCCGGGTCCGGGATGCCCTCGGTGATGAACGATTCGAGGAAAACATCGGCGACATCATTGGCCGCCGTCAGAGCCGGAATCTGCTGATGGGCCTTGGCATTGCGGTTCGGCACGCCGCCTTCACCGTCGGCGCCGTGGCAGCCGCCGCACCCGAATTTCAGGTAGACCGCCCGGCCACGCTCAATCGGCGACGCCTGCGACGGGATTTTCATGAACGCGGAGACGTCGGCTCCGGTCAGCGAGCCGAGGAAGGCAGCCAGCGCCCGGATCTCGGGCTCCGTGAAATTGTATTTGGGCATCACCGTTTCAGGGGAAACCGACGCCGGATCGCGAAAATGTTTCACGATCCAGTCGGCGGCCCGTCGTTTGGTGACGTCATCGAGCGGCGGGCCGACCTTGCCGCCTTTGCCGCCGACGGAGTGGCAGCCGATGCACCCTTTTTGCGCGAACAGCCGCTGGCCCAGCTCTGGACCGGGAATGCTCTTCATCGACACATAATACTCCGTGAGCTGTTCCCCGGTCTGGCCCAGCATGAAAAGCGTGAGCGCCTCGACGTCGGCGTCGCTTCGTTTCAGGGGCGGCATGCTTGAACCAGTCACGAGTTCCTCGGGTGACTTAAAATGCTTGGCGAGCCATTCCGGACTCCGTTTCGCGCCGACTTTGTCCAATTCCGGGCCAAGGTTGCCGCCGAAGCCGCCGAGCTTGTGACAGCCGATGCAGCCCTGTTCGTCGAACAACGCGCGCCCGCGGGCGAGCAGCGGGGAGCGGGGCACATCGGTGGCGGCGTGACACTTTGCGCACGATGCCTCGATATATTTCATTGCCAGCATCGGGTGCTCCCAATGCGCGACGCGGCCGTGCGCGGCCTCGCGTTCGGTGGCGCGCCCCTGGCCCTGATGACAAATCGTGCAGCCGAATTTCTCGAACGGGTGCTGCGCGTGATTGGGATGATAGGCCAGCGGCTGTTTATAGCCGGCGTAACCCGGATCCTCGACCGCGAGGTGACAGGTCGTGCAGCGGTCCACCCGCTGCAACCCCGGCAGCACTATCTGCTTGAGCTCAACGGCCAGGGCGCGGGCCGCTTCTTTTTGTTCCGGCGTGGCGGCGCGGCTGAGCTCCTGGGCGTTGTAGTCCCGCTGCCAGCGTTTCCATTCCCGGAATTCGTCCTTGTAGTAGCCCGCCAGCACCAGTCCCCCGACGGCGAGCCCCAACAGCGCAAACCACGGGTAGAATTTTTTCAAAGAGTCCATGGTTCAGTGAGGGATGACAGCCGACGCCGCCCACGGCCAAACCCAGCCCCAGTTAGGCCCGCGGAAATAGGTGCCGATGACGGTGAGGATCACGGCGGCCACGACGCAAATCGTGAAGAGCGTGACCGCCACGCGGCGTTCGCGCGCAAACCAGACCCCGACCCCCGCCCGTTTGCGGTCGAGGTAGGGCAGAGCGACGAGCGCCACCAGCAACAGCGCCGGCACCGCCACTCCTCCCCAGAACGCCGAGTAGGCCGTCAGTTCCTGCAACCCCAGAAAATACCAGGGCGCCTTGGCCGGGTTCGGCGGATGCGCCGGATTCGCCAGCGCCTCGAGCGGCGCGTTCCAAAACACGCTCAGGAACATGACCACAACCATCGTGGCCAGGAACAAAAGCAGTTCGCGAAACACCAGGTGCGGCCACGCCGGCACCTCATCCTCGGGTTTAAGACCCACGGCGGGCGACGTTCCCCGCGCCAGTTCCATCAGCCCGTAGGTCTTGCTGGTGGCAAGCTGGCCCGTCTCGACTTGTTGCACGAGCACGTCGGGTTCGTCGGGCCGGGAGAGTCCGCCGTCCTTGCGCACGCGCCAGAGGTGGAGGGCGATCAAAAACACGGCGGCGGCGGGCAGCAGGATGACGTGCAGGACGTAAAAGCGGAGCAGCGACGATTCGCCGACGATGTTTCCGCCCAGCAGGAGGAACTGAATTTTCTTGCCGACGACCGGCGCGTAGCCGGCGATGTTCGTCCCGACCGTGATCGCCCAAAAGGCCAGTTGATCCCACGGCAACAGATAGCCGGTGAAGGAAAGGACGAGCGTCATGACAAAGAGCCCGACCCCGACAATCCAGTTGAATTCGCGCGGCGGCTTGTAGCCCCCGGTGTAAAACACGCGGCACATGTGCAGGAACACGCAAAGCACCATCAGGTGCGCGGACCACCGGTGCATGTTGCGCGCGATCATTCCCGCCGACACCACGAACTCTATGTCTTTCATGTTGTCGTAGGCATGGTCCGGGTGGGGGACGTAAAAAAACATGAGCGCCACGCCGGTGATGCACAGGATCAAAAAGAGATAGAGCGAAATCAGGCCCAAGCCCAGGGTGGAGGAGAACTGGAGCGAATGCCGGTGCACCTTGGCCGGGTGCAGGTGGAGCAGGAAGCTCGAAACCATCGCCTGCATCCGGCCCAGATTGCTCTCCGGCAAACCGACGCGAAAGATGGACTGGCCGACGCGCGTCCCGGCAAATTTCAGCCAGATCTGCTTGAGTGATTTCATGCTTGGATGACGAGGGTTTTGTCGTGCGTCACGGCCTGGTCCATGTCGATGACCAGGCGTCCGTCTTTGCTCAGGGTCACCGCGTGCCAGGTCAACCCGCGCGGGGAGGGGCCGCTCATCACGGCGCCGTCGGGGTCGAAATGACTGCCGTGGCAGGGGCAGAGATAGGGATACCTGCCGACGGTGGCGTTCACCGTGCAGCCGAGGTGGGGACAGATGCCGCTCATCGCGCGATAGGCGTTTCCTTTGCGCACGATAAACAGTCGCACCTCTTCGATGAAGGTCGCGGTGTCATCCGGGTAGTCGGCCGGCCGGCCGGCCTTGAAACGCCGGCTCGGCTCATACAGGACATTCGGCACCAGCGAGCGCAGCGTGGCGAACCCGCTCGCGCCGAGCGCAAACAGCGAAGCCAGCCAGCCGAGGGTCAACCAGATAAAATCGCGCCGACTGTCGCCTTTGTCCGGTTGCGGCACCGGGGGGGCGGAGGGAGAGGAAGGGCCTTGGTTCATGGGTCAGACGGGTTGCAGTTGTTCGACGTGTTCCATGGTGATTGCGTGAGTGGGACAGCGCGCGGCGCAGAGGCCGCAGCGGATGCAGGCCGTTTCGTCCTTGATGATCGCCGCGGCTTCCCCGCGGGCGGGCGGCGCGCCGTAGCGCGCGCGGAAGAGCGCGGCGAGCGTTTCGTTGCCATTGATATCGGCCACGTCCACCATCCGCAGACAGGATTCGGGGCAGACATCCACACAGCCGCCGCACAGCACGCAGAGGGTGACATTTCAGGCACCGGGCCGCCTGCTGCCGCGCGTCGGCCGCCGCGTAAGTGCTTTCGACTTCGGCGATCCCCACGCGGCGGTCGATGGCGATCGCGGGCGGCTCCCGCCGCGGAAGCTTTTCGTAGCCGGGGAACATCCGGTGGGCATGGTAGCTCCTCGTGCGAATCGTGGCAGCTTCCGCAGGCTTTTGGCCGGTCAGGAACTTCGCAATGGAAAGCGCCGCCCGGCGGCCTTCCGCCACGGCCGTGATGATGATGCGCGGCCCGAACGCGACGTCGCCGCCGGCGAACACGTCGGGGCGCGAGGTCGCCAGCGTTTCGGGATCCGCCTCGATGCTGCCACGCGGAGTGATCTTGAGATTGTCCTCCGGGCGCACCCACGAGAGGTCCGCCGCCTGGCCGATGGCGAGAACGACCCCGTCGGCGGCGACCGTTTCCTCCGTGCCTTCCAGGAAGGTGGGGTTGAAACGCCGGTTTTGGTCGAACACGGAGCCGACCTTGATCAACTCGATGCCCGTGACGCGGCCGTCTTTCCCCAGAATGCGTTTCGGGCCCCAACGCGTGTGCAATTTCACGCCTTCTTCCACCGCTTCATCGATCTCGGCCTTCGTCGCGGGCATCTCCTCCATGCTCTCGAGGCAATACATGTGGACTTCGCGCACCCCGGCGCGCAACGCCTGCCGGGCCACGTCGAGGGCCACTTTCAAGTCCTCCGGCCCTTCCCTTTCTCCCCGGGTGAGTTGATCCAGCGTGGTCGTGGCCTCGCGCAAAATCTTGCGCATCGCTTCCGGGCTCATGTCGTCAATCTGCCCCGCCTGCCGCACGACTGAGCGCGCGACGTCGAAGGCCACATTGCCGCCGCCAATCACGACCACTTTGCCGTGGAGATCGACCTTGTAGCCGAGATTGATGTTGAGCAGGTAATCGATCGCGCGGAAGGTCCCGTCCAGCTCCACCCCTTCGATGTTCAGCTCGCGGCTCTTGTGCGCGCCGATGGCCAGGAAGATTGCTTCGAATCCATCTTGGGTGAGACTGGCCAGGGAAAAATCACGTCCCAGCCGGCTGTTCAGCCTGATTTCCACCCCCAGGTTGATGATCGCCTGAATCTCGGCGTGGATGATCTCCCGCGGCAGCCGGTATTGCGGGATGCCCAGGGTCAGCATCCCGCCCGGCATGCTCTGCGCTTCAAAGACGGTCACGTTGAACCCCAGCAACGCGAGGTCGTGCGCGCAGCCCATGCCCGCCGGCCCGGCCCCGACGACGGCGACTTTTCTTCCGTGGCCCAGCTTCGCCCGCTCGGCGCGTTGCGCGGCGGGATAAACCCGCGTGAGGTCGAAGTTCTCCGACTCCACCCCGCACTGCTCGCACACGAACCGTTTCAGCGCCCGGATCGCGACGGCGGCGTCAATGTCTTTCCGCCGGCACTTCGCCTCGCATGGCGCGGCGCATACCCGCCCGCAGATGGAGGCGAAAGGATTCGGCCGGCGCGCAATGATGTAGGCGTCTTCGTCACGCCCTTCGGTGATCGCCTGGACATAGCCGCCAGCGTCGGTGTGAACCGGGCAGCCGGTGCGACAGAGCACCTGGCGCTCGAAATACGCCACGTCCGGAATCGTGATGGAGTATTTCAAGGGCATTTCGGGAGGGAGGCCTTGGGGGTCCGCCGCCAGCCGGCGCGGCATTCGGGCCGCACTCCGGTCAGCTACTTCTTGAAGGACCGGATATAGGCGACCAGGAATTTGATCAGCTCATCGGATGCGTTTTCGGCGGGCTTCATCGTGTATTTCCCGCTCTTGTTTTTGACGCCCTCCTTGATCGCCCTGAACATTTGTTCGTCGGTAAACCTGGCCTGATTCTGGGGGTCGGTGAAGTTGATCGCGCCAATTTTTTTCCCCGCCTTGGTGTCGGCTTTGCCCTCCACTCCGTGACAACTGGCGCAGTGCTCTTCCCAGTATTGTCTGGTTCCGGCTGGCGGGTCTGCGGCGGCGAGTGTCGCCGGTCCTGCCAAGGCACAAGCCGCTGCGATCAGCAGGGTGTTTTTCATGATAGCGCGGAGTCGAATGTTAGGGGGTATTGACGGCAGGCGGCGCATCCGGCACGCCGCCTTGAGCCAGATTGTCCGCGAAAAGCGGAGAATTAGCTGCCCCGATATTGGCGGAAGCTGTGCATATTTTGCCGGTTGAGCGGACAACAACGCGCGCGTCGGCCAATGTGCTGTCACCCATTGCGCGGACCAAACGCGTCCAGCATGCCGGCCGGGTGCGGAGATGAACCCGCTGGTTTACCGGATTTCGTTGGCCTTGGACATGCGGCCTTGCAGGATCGGCACCGCCATCCGCAGGAAGATCGTGTAGAGCAGCAGGCCCAGCGCCCAGATGCCGAGGCAGACGAGCGTCTCGTTGAGCGTGGGCACGTATTCGACGATCGCCCCGAGCGGCGTGGGAATGAAACCGGGGATGACGAGGCCCATGCCTTTCTCGATCCAGATGCCGATGATGCTGAGCACGCAGGCGACATTGAGGTATTTCAAACCGCGGCTGAGGGGCAGCACCAGCAGCACCATCGCGATGAGGTTGAAGCCGATCGCGGTCCAGATCCAGGGCACGAGCGCATGATGCCCGTGCAGGCCGAAAAAGAGATACTTGGCCGAGGCGCCGTGCGCGGTGCCGGAGTAGAATTCCTTGAACACCTCGCAGGCGAGCAGGAAGACATTGATGATCATCGATACCTGCACGATATTGCGGAGCATGAGCAGTCCGCGATCCGTGATCATGAGCCGCTCGGTCATCCTTGAGCGGACAATCTCGTTCATCTGGGGAGTTCGCATGAGCCGGCGCAGTGACTCCGCCGGCAGGCGCAAAACCCGGGTGGGCTCCTCGGCGATAGCGGTGGCCACGCGCGCGGTTCCGGTGAGGGACGAGACCTCGCCGAACTGTTCGCCCGGACCGACGCTGCGGGTGATCCGGGAACGCCCGCCTTCCTCCCGCTTGACCACCACCCGGCCTTTCAAGATGAAGAAGGCGTCGGTGTCCGTCCCTCCCTGGTGCAACAAAACGGTGCGCGCCGCCACTTCCAAGACCGTCGCGCCGGTCAGGCAGCTCCGGCGATCCGCCGCCGTCACGAATGCCAGTTCCGGCAGGTGACGGGTCAGCAGCTCCAGATCCTCCAGGGTGGCCGCACGGCCCGCCACCAACTCCGGCGCGGTCGCACCCGACCACGGCCACGCGGTCTCGCCGGTGGGGACGGAGGCGGTGACACGGCGGACCACTTGCAGCGCCAGGATGATAAGCGCGGGGCCGGCGGTGAAGGCCGAGGCGAGGAAACGCGGGCCCACGATCGCGGAATTCCAGAACGGCCGCCCGCCCAGCCCGACATAGAGGAAGGCGGTGACCGTGTGGATCGAAATCGCCCAGACAATGGCGAGGAAAACAAACGGAATATAAAACCACTTCGACGCCTTTTTCTTCTGATAGCGGCAATAGAGCAGATAGCCGCAGATCCAGACGTTTAGCAGCAGGTAGCCGTTGAGCACGATCACGTCCCAACTCAGCATCGAGGCGGGGAAGTTCATCTGGCCGATGCCGGGGATGAGGTGCCAGAACCGGTCGGGCCGGCCGAGATCAACCGTCACGAACGCCAGGCACATGATGATGGCGGCGACGGCGAGCAGCTCGCCAAAAATGACGAGATCGTGCAGATCCTCGTTGCCGTAGATGTAGACGGGAATGACCATCATCACCGCCGCCGCCGCCACGCCGACCAGGAAGGTGAAGTTGGCGATGTAAACGCCCCAGGACACCTCGTCGCTCATGCCGGTGACGACAAGACCGTGGACCAGCTGCTTGGCGTAGGCATTGAGGCCCAGAAGGATGATAACACTGAGCGCGCCCATCCAGGCGTAATAACGCCAGTCCCCGACGAAGGCGAGGCCGGCGCTCCGCCGGAGAAAGACCAGGTAGTTGCGGGTCGCGGTGATCATTTCATTTGTCGAAGTAGTAGTAGAACCGCGGCGAGGTGCCCAATTCCTCCTTCAGTTGGATGAACACCCGTTTCTCGCGCAGGATGTGCGAAACCTCGCTCTCGGGATCCAGGATGTTGCCGAATTTGCGCGCGCCGACCGGGCAGACCTCGAGGCAGGCCGGGTATTTGCCCGCGCGGGTGCGCTGGATGCAGAAGTGGCACTTCTCCATCACTCCCACCTTGCGCGGCCGGTTGCCGAGGTAGGCCATGTCGGGATTCAGCCGGTCCTTCGGGATCTCGGGCTTGGCGAAATTGAAACGCCGCGCGAAATACGGGCACGCCGCCTCGCAATAGCGGCAGCCGATGCACCAGTCGTAGTCGATCACCGTGATGCCGTCCTTTTCCTGCCAGGTGGCGTTGACGGGGCAGACCTTCACGCACGGTGGGTTGGCGCACTGCTGGCATTGCACCGGCATGTAGAAAAACCCCTTTTCGGGCACCTGCTTGACGTCGTAGTGGTGGTCGCCCTTCTCGACGTCCATGGAACCATGCGGCATCTTGAGCACGCGGATGTATTGGATCTCGGGGTTGCGCGACTGGTTGTTCTCGGCGACACACGCGTGGACGCATTTGCGGCAGCCGATGCAGCGGGTGAGGTTCAGGCAGTAGACGAACTCGACGCCGTCCATCGGCTTGAGATCGCGGACATGCGGGCGGATGCCGTATTGGTGCTGCACCTCGCGCTCGATGCGCGCGATCACCTTGGCCATGTCCGAAGGCGTCATCTCCTTGTAGTATTTCTGCAGGAACTCCTCCGTGGAGGTGAAGTCGCCGAGTTCGCGCAGGGGCGCCAGGCTCGCCGCCAGCGCGGTGAGGCCGCCGAACGCGGCCGTGCCGCGGAGAAAGCTGCGGCGCGTCATTGCGGCGTCGGAGGTGCGGTCGGGCGGTGTGGGCAGGGCGGACATGTCAGTGGCCTGGTTTGGCCGTCGCGGAGGGAGTCTCGTGCAGCGTATGCGGTCCAGGGGCGGGTTCCCGCGTGGGAATGCGGGGTGCGTGGGGATCGTGGCAGTTGGCGCAACTGAGCCGCTGCGCCTCCCCCAGATTCCGGTCCCAGAAACCGTTGGTGCGACCGTGCGCGCCGATATCCCAGTCCCGCAGCGTCGGGCCGTGACAACTGCCGCACAGCAGCGGGATGTTGTCGAATTTTACCTGCCGCCCGTCGCGCACCTGGAGTGTCTCCAGATTCTGCTCATTGTGGCAGTTGTAACAGAGGTCGTTCCGGTCGTGCGAGCCGTGGCCCATCACGATGTTCGAGTGCTCCTTCGGAATGACAATCTTGCCCTTGTCGTCGAAACGGATGGGCGGCGACTTGCCTTTGTCGTGGCAGGCATAGCAGTCGTAGTCGGAGAGATCCTCCTTGGCCTTCACCAGGTCGGCATAGGTCTGGCGCCAGGGCGTGGTGTCGAGGAATTTTGGGTCAACGAGCGGGATCTCCGCCCGCACCGGCGCGGGACTGCGGGCGCCGGCCAGAAAAATCCCGGCCAGGCCGAAAAACACGAGCGTCAACCCGCCCAGCCAGTAGTTGGCGCTGGTTTCTTTGCCGTTTTCGGGTCGCGTGGGGCGTGGATCCATGGCGACGGTGGCTTGGTGTCTGCTATTTCTTCAGCGTCCGGATGTAGGCGACGAGCGCGTTGATATCCGCATCGGTCAGACCCTCCACCGCTTTCATGGTGGTCTTGCCGCTCTCGTCCTTGACCCCTTCCTTTATCGCCTTGAAGGCCTGCTCGTCGGTGAATTTGGCCTGCACCTGCGGGTCGGTGAGATCCCTGATGCCCAGTTTCTTGCCCATTTTGGTATCGCCCTTGCCGGCGGCACCGTGGCATTTGGCGCAGGATTCCGCCCAATTGGTGGCCGCATCGGCAGCGAAGCCGGTAAGGGCCGCACTCGCGAAAGTGAATATGAGGAGTTTTTGCGGGGTAGTCATAGTGAATGAGCAGTTGGTGGAATGGCGGAAGTGATTCCTGTTGGGGTAACGTGCCATGCAGTATACCCGAAACGGCCCGTGGCAGCTCGCCACATCTTGTCTGGCACCATGCATATTTTGCTCAGAGTGATGCTCCGTCCCAAGAAATGCGCCGTGCATCAATGGAGCCCCGGCCGCGCCCATCACTCATCCGAACCCCCGCCCGGTCTAGTTTCTGTTCGACAAAACCGCGCCGGTTCCTTCTGTTTCCGGCATGGCTTCGCCCGAGAAAAAACCCTTTTCTGTCGTTTCCCTCGTTATCGATCTGGCGCTCACCGCGACGGCGTTTGCCATCTTTTACTGGCTCGTGAACTCCCATGTGCCATCCCGCG
>LNFM01012593.1_pt1 | contig 11058 bp, 8 predicted proteins | sample 596031 | NCBI WGS metagenome assembly LNFM01 (sample SAMN04254537, study PRJNA301005) | activated carbon metagenome | isolation source: dual media filters at the Ann Arbor, Michigan drinking water treatment plant | place: USA: Ann Arbor | reverse complement strand
CGGTTCGTCCGGTTCACCCACGACGACGGCCGGGTGAGCAACTTCGCCACCTACACCGCCTACGACGGCCGGGTGATCCTGCCGCAGATGCTCGAGACCGAGGACTTCCTCCACTTCAAGGTCGGCACGATGAACGGCCCCGAGGTGCGGAACAAGGGGTTCGCGCTCTTCCCCAGGCAGGTCCACGGCCAGTACGCCATGCTCTCCCGGCAGGACAACGAGAACATCTACCTGATGTACTCGGACATGCCCCACTTCTGGTACACCAAGGTCCTGATCGCCCGGCCCACCTACCCCTGGGAGTTCGTCCAGCTCGGCAACTGCGGGTCCCCCATCGAGACCGAGGCCGGCTGGCTCGTTCTCACCCACGGCGTCGGGCCGATGCGAAAATACGCCCTCGGCGCGTTCCTCCTCGACCTCGACGACCCCGCCCGCATCATCGGCCGGATGGAGCGACCGCTCCTGGAGCCCAACGCCAACGAGCGCGAGGGGTACGTCCCCAACGTCGTTTACAGTTGCGGCGCCGTGATCCACAACCGGGAGTTGGTGATCCCGTACGCCATGTCCGACTACGCCAGCACGTTCGCCACCGTCCCCATCGACGACGTCCTCAACGCCATGATCCCCGTCTGACCCGGCCCGGCTCAGGCAAGCGACGCCAGGACGTCGCGCCCGGAGAAGACGGCGACGGCCGTCGAACTGTCCGCCGCGCCGTAATAGACGAGCAGGTTTTCCCCCTCGCGTACCACGCCGGTCGGGAAGACGACGTTCGGCACGAAGCCGGTGACCTCGAACTCCTCGGCGGGGACGAGGAACGGCTCCCTGCTCTGCTTCAGGACGACCGAGGGGTCGTCGGCGTCCAGGAGCAACCCCGCGCCGTAATAGGTGCCGACCGCGCCGGCCCCCTCGGGCTTCCGGTTCCCGTGGTAGATTTCCAGCCAGCCCCCCTCAACCCTGACCGGCGGCACCCCGGCCCCCACCCGGCCCGACCGCCAGTCCGCCCCTTCCAGCCGGAGCGGCCGGTGCGACCCCCAGGAGGCCAGGTCGGGGGACGCCGCCGACCACATCTCCGGCCTCGTGAACGGCGTCCCGCAGACCGGCCGGTGCAGCGCCGCGAACGCCCCGCCGACCTTCTCGGGGAAGAGGACGACGTCCTTGTTCTCGGGACAGAAGATCAGGCCGACCCTGTGGAATTCGCGGAAGTCGTCGGTCCAGGCCAGGCCCGTCGCCGGTCCGTGCCGCGAGACGGCCACGTACGTGATCCAGAACCGGCCGTCGATCGGCGTGATCCGGGGGTCCTCGACGCCGAATTCCTCAACCACCGACTCCGGCCGGAACGCCGACGCCGTCACCTCGCGGACCCTCCGGCCTTCGCCGCACCGGACGACCCGAAGGTGCGAGATGAACGTCAGCCGGACCAGCCCGTCGGCCTTCCGACGGACCACCCGGGCGTCGATCGGTTCGAGTTCCGCGTCGGGCACCCAGTCGACCACGAGCCCCCCGGCCTCGTCCCAGCGGGGCAACGCGGTGAACCCGGGCCGGCGGTCCTTCGGCCGCTCGGCCACCCTGACGAGCAGGACCACCTCGGTCCCGTCGAAGACGGCCCCCGGGTTGAACGCGCCGACGACCTCGAAGTCGTCCCGCGACGGGGGCAGGTCGCCGGGGCCGAGGAGCAGCCGGGTTTCGAGCCTCGGGACGGTCAAGGGGCCACCCCCGCCCCACGTGCGTGGGCCAGTGCGTCGGCCTCGCAGGCGACCGCCAGCGCGTCGCGGCCGTTGGCCTCGGTGACGACCCGGCGGTGGCTCCGGTCGCGGACCCAGGCCGCCTGGTCCTCCATCATCGCCCGGAGCAGCCGGCCGTAGAGCGGCAACTTGGCCCGACCGTCGCCATAGGAAAGTTCGATCAACTGGTAGGCGTCGACCGCCCGGCCGCGCCCCCGGCACTCCCGGTCCTTGCCGCCGTAGGTCGCCGAGGCGTCGACCGTCGCGCCGGGGAAGAGGTCGCAAAGGTCCCGCGTCTGCCGCTCGTCGACGACGGCCCGGACCCGGGCGCGGGTGGGGACCCAGTCGTACAACGTCAGGTCGCCCCGTTCGAAGACGAGCCGGAGTTCCTGGCGGTCCATCCGGCCGACCTGATGAAAGCCGTGGTAGAAGTCGACGATCGCCGCGTCGCCGTAACGGAGCGTGCTGTGGACGTGCTCCTCGATCGACGTGCCGGGCCGCACCCCGACCAAGGCCGAGGCGACCCGGCCGGGGCCGAGCCAGCCTTCGAACAGGTCGAAGAAGTGGACCCCGTGTTCCACGAAGATCCCGCCACTCTTGGAACGGTCCCAGAACCAGTGCCCGGCCGGGAGCCCTTCGTCGGCGGCATAGTTCTCGAACGAACCCCGGAGGACTTCCCCGAGGATCTTCGCGTCGATCAGCTTGCGAACGGAGTCAAACAGGGGGTTGTACCGCTGCATCTGGTTGGCGACAACGAGGAGGCCGCGTTCCCTGGCGGCGGCGAGCATCTCGTCGGCCTGGGCGACGGTCATCGCCAGCGGCTTCTCGACGATGACGTGCTTCCCCGCCCCCAGCGCGGCCATCGCCTGCCGGTGGTGGAGGAACGGCGGCGTGGCGATATAAACGACGTCGAGGTCGTCATTGGCGAGGAAGGCGTCGAGGTCGTCAACGTTCTCGACCCCGAACCGGGCCGCCGCGGCGACGGAGGCCGGCTGGTGGGTCGCGGCGACCCCAACGAGCCTCACGCCCGGTACCTGCAAGAACTGCTGAAGCGCGAACAGCCCGAAGCCGCCGCACCCCACCACCCCGAGACCGATCCGGCCGTCGCCCATGGCAATGCGTCCTCCCGTGACGGAAGGCAGGCGCACCCGCCACCCCCTCCCCGACTGACGTTCCGTCACGTCCCCGAGCGGGTCGCGACCGTCAGCAGTATACGCAAGCCGGGTGCCCGAGAGGGCCCCACGCGGGGAAGTGGGCCCGAGTGCCCCCGAGCACCACATAGCCGCGAGCGGACGATCAGGGCCGGCCGACCCCGAACCTTACCGCAGACACCGCGGAGGGCCACCCTGCCCCCCGCGACGCGAACCAGTTGAATGCCGCCTCAGAGCCGGGGTGGAAACCCCGGACACTGACGAGCGGAGAGGGCGGGATTCGAACCCGCGGTACCTGTGACAGTACACGGCATTTCCAGTGCCGCACCTTCGGCCTCTCGGTCACCTCTCCGGCGAAACGAAACCTAAGCTCTTGAGAACCTTGCGTCAAGACCGCCGGGCCACAATCTTCTTCTCGACTGGCCGACACGAATGAAGCCCGGTGGAGAGCCAGGACCTTGAGGATACAAAAAACCGCGGCCCTCTGGCAACGGCCCAGGGCCGGCGCTTCTCGGCCGCCGGCCTGGCGCTGCGGGGAGTTACTGACCCGGCAAGTCAGCGGGTTCGACGGGCTTGTCGTAGCGGACGGTCACGACGGCCCGCGGCTTGCCGACCAGGAAATCGACGGGGGTCATCTTCTGGTCGGTCTTCGCGCCCAGGGCCGTCCCCAGGTCGCCCCGGGCGGTGTCGTCGGTCGACTCGCCGGGCGGGGGGGGCTCGGACCGGGGCCAGGCGGCCGCGAAGGTCGCCGTGATCATCCCCAGCCGGGCCGACGACGCCGGCAGTTGCTTCGCGGCGGCGGCCTCGGCGGCGCGGGCGACCAGGAACTCGTTCGAGCCCTGGGGGCCGTTGTTGCGGTACCAGCCGATCACCCGCGCCGTGCTCTTGGGCCGGACGACGATCCGGCTCCGGACGTCGGCGGGGTTCTCGCTGAAGGCGAAGATCTCCAGGCCGTCGATCGCGAGTTCGACGCCCGCGGCCAGGTCGGAGTCGTTGATCAGCAGGATGCCGTAAATCTCACCCCGGCCCAGGGGGACGAACGCCTGGTCCTCCTTGATCGTTGCGGCCCGGGGGCGGTAGTCGTTCGGGCCGACCTTCACCTGCACCTCGATCGCATACGGCACCCCCGGGCCCGCGGAGATCCGGGTGTCGGCCTGTTGGGCGTCGGGGCGGGTGTCGACCTTCGTGGTCGGTTCGTTCAGCGCCCGTTCGACCTTGTCGCTCTGCTCCTTGCGGGTCGCCCCGGAGATGTCGCCGGTGCCGCCGGCGAGCCGGGCGATCGTGGAGGCGTCGACGACGTGGATCGAGACCTCGGTGACGTCCTTCTCATCGACCCTGTCGCTGAGGGTCAGGTCGATCCGGAGCGAGTTCAGGCCGCTGGCCGGCTCCTTGACGAGCTTGTAACGGCCCCGGACGGCCAGCCTCGCCTTGCGGCTGACCTTGATGCCGAAGGTTCCGAGGGCCTCGATCATCGCGTTGGCGATCGCGGGGCCGCCGCTGGCGGCGAGGCTGGGGTCGGCGGTGATGTCGCCGACGGCCAGGGTCGTCTCCCTCCGCTGGTCGACCACCGACTTCAGCCCGATTAACACGCGTTGCAGCTTCGATGAAAGCTCGTCGCCACGGGCCGCCGACCCGCCCCACCCCGCGGACCCGGCCGTCAGGAGGGCCACCAGGGCCCACGTCATCAGTCTTCGTCGTGCCATCGGTCGGTCTTCCTCGGGTCGGGGCGTGCTGCCTGAAGGGGACTCCCGCCCGGCCGACGCCGGGCACGACTGGATTATTGTGTCGGATGGTCCTGCGTGACGCTATGATCGGTCCGGAAAGTCGACGGTACAAGCCCTCGCTCGATCCGAGAACGCGCGTCATGAGAGCCGCCGCCCCCCTGCTCTGTCGCCTAGCCGCCGCCGTCTCGCTGTTGTTCATGGGCCAGGCGCGCGCGGCGACCATCCACTTGTTGATCGCTGCCGACACCCTCGACCCGAAGATCGGCAAGAACGTCGAGACGGACCGCTTCGCCGTCGAAGGGGTCTTCCAGGAGAACGTGCCCGAGGAAACCCGGGTTCTCTCGCTGACCACCCTGACGGGGGCCGACTGCAATCCAGGCGCCATCCTCGCCGCCGTCGGGCGGCTGCCGGTCCGGCCCGACGACGCCGTGGTGATCTTTTACCAGGGGCACGGCGCTTACGACGTTCAGGTCGGTCAGTACCTCAGCTTCCCCAGGATCGGGGCGCACCTGACCCGGGCCCAACTCACCGCCGCCCTGAAGGCCCGGGGCGCCCGGCTCGGCGTGATCGCGACCGACTGTTGCAACACCCTGAGCATGCTCAAAAAGAAGGCTCCCGAAAGCTTCCCGATGGCCGCCGCACCCCAGGCCGGCGTCCCCCAGGTGAGCGTCCTCTTCCGCGCCCTCTTCCTCGACGCCGCGGGGTTCGTCGACCTCACCTCCTCGAAGCGGGACGAACAGTCGATCAGTTACCCCGCCACCCGCACCCAGCAAGGTTTCGAGTCCTACGGCGGCGGCCTCTTCACCACGGCCGTGACCGACGTCCTCCGCCGCGAGTCGGGAAACGTCCTCACCTGGACCGAGGTCGCCGAACGGACCTCAAGGGCCGTCCGCGACGCCTTCCGGAAACTCAAGCCCGACGGGCTCGACAACCCCGACATGCCCGAAGCGCCCCAGATGACGCAAACGGTCGTCGCATCGGTCTCGGTCCGTGCGATCCGGCCGACCGTGCCGGAGCGGGGCCCTGAACCGCCACCGCCGCCGTTCGACCCGTTCGAGACGATGCCGCCTTCGCAGTGGCTCGGCATCCTCGGGTACGACAACGGGGGCGACGGCGTCCGCGTCTGGGCGACGAAGCCGGGGAGCCCGGCGGCCCGGCTCGGGTTCGAACGCGGCGACGTCATCCTGAAGATCAACGACAACACGATCCGGACCGCCAGGGGGTTCCAGGAGACCGTGGCCCGCGCCCCGGGGGCCGTGTCGTTGACCTTTCGAGACGTCCGGACCGGCCAGGTCCGTTCGGCCGAGACCGACCTGGCGAACCTGGGGTTCCGGACGCCCCCTTACCAGAACCGGCCCGGCGACCGGACGACGTTCGGTGCCTCGGTCGCGGCGGCGCCCGGGGGCGTCCGGATCGTCGCGATCGCGCCGGGGTCCCCCGCCGCTGCGCTCGAACTCGACCCCGGCGACCTCATCACTTCTGTGAACGGCCGACCCGTGGCCGACGACCCCGGCTACCGGGCGGCCATCGCCTCGGCCCCCGACGAGTTCTGGCTCGCCCTCGTCAACGTCAAGAACGGCCAACCGCTCGGCGTCGTGGCGACCCTCGACCGCCGCCCCGCCTCCAACTTCGAGCCGGGGCCGGGGCCGGGGCCGTTCCCGGGCGGTCCCAACTGGACGTTCGGCGTCCACGGGTTCGATAACGGCGGGGTCGGGGTTTATGTCTGGGGGACGCGCCCCGGCAGCCCCGCCGGCCGGCTCGGGCTGGAGCGGTACGACCTGATCCTCTCGCTCGACGGCCGGCCGCTCCGCGGGGTGGAAGACTACCGCGACGCCGTCTCGAACTCGGGGGGGCGTGGGACGCTGGGCTTCCGGGACTGCCGGACGGGCCAGGTCCGCGAGGTCGAGGTGACGTTCGAGCCGCACCCGCCCCCCCCGTTGGCCCCGGACAACCGGTCGGTCTTCGGGGCGGTCGCCGTCACGGCGGTCGGCGGGGGGGTCGTCGTGCAGTCGGTCGTCCCCGGTAGCGCGGCGAACCTCGTGGGGGTCGACCCCGGCGACGTGATCCTTTCGGTCAACGGGGTTCCGGTCAACACGACGGACGAATACGTCCGGACCGTCCGAACGTCCCCCGACGAGATGACGTTCCTGGTGCGGAACGTCCGGAACGGCCAGCTCCTCGGCATGCTCGTGCAGCTCGACCGTTAACCTACCCAACCAGGAGGAGGTCCCGGCGATGCGGGGGCCCGGACGGTTCTTCACCTGGGCGGTCTGTGTGGCCGTCGCGTCGGCCCCGGCGGCCGCCGCGCCGGCCGACCCGAAGGCGTCGGGCGCCCTCCCCGACGCGGCCCGCGGGGCGGTCGCGGGGCGGAACGCGTTCACCATCGACCTGCTGAGGCAGGCGACACGGTCGTCGGAGCGGGCGAACCTGGCCGTCGCGCCGGCGGGCCTGGCTGAACTGCTCGCGCTGCTCCGGACGGGGGCCGCCGGACGGACGGCGGCCGAGATCGACAAGGTCCTGCACGCCCAACCGGGGGCCCCGGCCGACGCGCTACGGGCGCTCGACCCCGCCCGACCGACGTCCCGGGCGACCGTCGGGCTCGACCTGGCGAACAACGACGGCTACGGAGTGAGGCTAATGGGCGTGCCGGCGGGCTCGCCGGGTGCCCTCCTGGGTCTCGAACCCGGCGACCTCGTGCTGTCGGCCGACGGCGTCCCGGTCCGCTCCCGGGCCCGGCTCGACGACCTCGCCTTCCGCAAGGGGGCGGGGAGCCTCCGCCTCCAGGTCTACCGGTTCGGCCCGGGGGTCGTGGCCGAGTTTACCCTGCCGCTGACCCTCGAACGGGGGCCGGGCTCAGGGATCGCGGTCGCCCGGTCGGTCTGGGTCCAGTCGGGGGCGGCGGTCCCCGACGCCTTCGTGGCCGCCGCCCGCGACCGGTTCGGGGCGGAACTCCTCACGGCCGACTTCCGCCACGACGAGGGCTCGGCCCGCGGGGCGGTCGCCGCCTGGCTGGCCCGGCCGCTGCTGGGGGACGGCGCGACGGGGGCCGCCGACCCCGCCGGAGGAGAGCTCCCGTTGGGGCCCGACACCCGCCTGCTCTTGCTCGACCGGTTCGCGATGGACGCTCCGTGGGCCCGGCCGTTCCCGCCGGCCACCCCGGGCGACTTTCGGACGGCCGAAGGGAAGTCCGTGCGACTCGACACGATGGCGCAGGAGGCGACCTACCCGGCGGCCGAGGTCGGGGGGGTCGCCGTGGTCGAGCTGCCGTTTAACGACGGCCGGCGTGGGCTGTTACTGGCCCTGCCGACCGACCCGGCCGTCCCGCCCGAGTCGGTCGAGGCCGGGACGATCGCCGCGGCGGTCGCCGCGATGAAGCCGGCGGTCGTCGCGGTCTCGCTGCCGAAGTTCCGGCTGGAGCGTGCGTCGGACCTCGGTGAAGACCTGGCCGCGCTCGGGATGCCCCGGGCGTTCACCGACGACGCCGAGTTCCCCGGCCTCGACCCCCGCGACCCGCTCAAGCTCGGCGCGGTCCGGCAGACGGTCGCCCTGGCGGTCGACGAGGCCGGGGCGCGTGCAGAGGCGGCGACCGTCGCCGCCGCCGTGACGATCCGGGGGGACCGCAAGGCCCCCCTGGTCTTCAAGGCCGACCGTCCGTTCCTGTTCTTCGTCATCGACCGGCCGACGGGGCTCTTCCTGCTGGCCGGCGTCAAGTACCGCTGAGGCCGAACGAAACGAACCCAAGGGGCCGAGACGCCGTGTACAGCCACAAGTCCCACGCCCGCCGCGCGACCCTGGCCCTGGCCCTCAGCTGGGCCGCGCTCGCCCTCCCGGCCCCCTCACCGGGCGTCGAGGAAACCGGTGCCCGGGCCCCGACGGCCGACGCCGGGCTCGCCGGCGATGCGGTCGGCGTCCTCCGCGAGTTCTGCTACCGCTGCCACGGCCGCGAGTTCAAGGTGGAAGGGTACGACGTCCTCGACCGCGCCGGGCTCGTCAAGGCGCGGGAAGACGCCGACCCTTACGTCACCCCCGGCGACCCCGACGCCTCGGAACTCTGGAACCGGTTCGACGAGATGCCGCCGAAGGGGCCGAAGCCCTCGTCCGAACAAAAAGAGGTTATCCGCCGTTGGATCGTCGCCGGCGCCCCGTTCCCCCCCGAGGCATCGAAGCGCGCGTTTGTGGCCGACCTGGCGGTCCTCTCGGCGATCCGCGACCACCTCAGGGGGCTCGACCGGGCCGACCGGCCGTTCGCCCGCTATTTCACGCTGACGGCCCTGCACAACAACCCGAAGGTCAACGCCGAGGAACTCCGGCTCGCCCGCGCCGGGGTCTCCAAGATGGTCAACAGCCTGAGCCGGAAGCCCGAGATCGTGGTGCCCGAAGTCCTCGGCCCGTCGGGGACGGTCCTCGCCGTGGACCTCCGCCGGCTCGGCTGGGACCAGGACCGGGTCTGGTCCCGGCTGCTGGCCGAGTACCCTTACGGCCTGAAGTACAGGAACGCCCGCGACCCTCTCTTGCGGGAGACGGCGCGCGAGGTGGAAGACCTCGTCGGCGAGTCGGCGGGGCTCCCCGACCTCCGGGCCGACTGGTTCCTCGACGCGGCGGCCCGGCCCTCTCTCTACCACGCGATCCTGGAGATCCCCGCCAACGCCCGGACCCTGGAGACGTCGCTCGGCGTGGACGTCGAGGCCGACTTCCTGCGGAACACCCTCCGCCGGGCGGGTTTCACCCGCAGCGGCGTCTCCAAGCAGATGCGGCTGGTGGACCGGCACGACTCGCAGCTGGGCTACTACTGGAAGAGCTACGACTTCCGCCGGACCGACGCCGCCGTGGACCTCTTCCGGTTCCCGCTCGGCCCCGCGTTCCCGAGGAACCCGTTCCCCGACCGGGCGTTCACACACGCCGGCGGCGAGATGATCTTCAGCCTGCCCAACCGGCTGCAGGGGTACATGCTCGCCGACGCCGAAGGGGTCCGGATCGACGAGGGGCCCCCCGACATCGTATTCGACGCCAACGACTCGGCGGGCGGCTCGGTGATCATCAACGGCCTGTCCTGCATGGGGTGCCACAGGAACGGGATGGTCGACTTCCGCGACCGGATCCGCGAGGGCGTGGCCGTCGGCGGCGAGCCCCGGGTCAAGGTCGAGGCCCTCTTCGCCCGCCAGGACGAGTGGGACAGGGTTCTCAAGCGCGACCAGGACCGCTTCCTCGCCGCGCTCGAGGAGGCGGTCGGCCCGTTCCTCCGCGAGGGCGACCCAACGGCGGCGTCGGCCGAGACGCGCGACCTCCGCGAGCCGGTCGTCCCCGTCGCAAAGATTTACCAGGCCGACCTCGACGCCGGGGCCGTCGCCGCCGAGCTGAACATCGACGGCGCGGAGGCCCTCCGGACGATCGTCCGGGCCAACCGTCGCCTCCAGCAACTCGGCCTGGCCGACCTGTTGACGGCAGGCGGCGCGGTCAACCGGGCCAACTGGGCGACCGCCGGCAAGGGGACCTCCGCCTACCAGGAGGCCTCGTCCGAGATCGACCGCGGCCTCCCCGCCCTCTTCTTCCGGCCCGAAGAGTGAAGCCCAAGAACCTTCCACGTACCGCAGTTACCGAAACCGACGAGGACCCCGACCATGACCACCCCCCGCGCCTTCGCCACGTCGGCCGTCGCCGCCCTGGCCTTCTTCTCCGCCGCCCCCCCGGCGCAAGCCCAGGGCGTCCGCCAGTACTACGACGCGAACTACTCGTACAGCCCCACGTACAACTACTACTATGTTCGGTACTACTACAAGCCGGTCGTGACCTATCCGACCTATGAGTACCACTACTGCATCTACTACCCCTCACGCCCCCGGTACGTCTACTACTATAACCCGACACGCAGGGTTTACTGGGGCCGGTTCGAACTCGGCGCCGGGGAAGGCAAGCAGTACTCGATCCTCGCCGAGAAGGACCGCAAGAAGGACCTCGCCGAGATCCCCGAGTCCGCCTTCCCGCCCCCGGCCTCGATGCCGAACCTCCCGGGGGCGCAGGACCAGGTCGCGATCCTGCCGCCGCCGGAGAACGTCCCCACGGGGGAGACGCCCCCCCCCGGAGAGTAAGGGCCGGGGGCGCGTCGCCCGAGGGGTCGACGCGCCCCGCGCCTTTGCGGTTCAGACGAACTCGGCCGTCCAGGAGCAGTCGATGCAGCCCTTCACGCTCTGGTAGGCCGGGCAGGCTTCGGCGTAATGGCCGAGCAGCCGCTCGATCGACTCCCGCTTTTCGGCCGGGGCCTCGATCGTGTACCGGAGGCGAATCTTGCTGATCTTCAGCACGCCGTTGACGTCTTCAATGTCCCCCTCGACCTCGGCCGAGAGGTTCCCCGCGGAAGGCACCTGGCGCACGTCCAGTGCGGAACCGAGCGTCCCGGCCAGTCACCCGGCGACCCCGGCAATGATGTAGTCGAGCGTCGCCGGGTACTCTGGCCCGGTCATCTCG
>LNFM01019682.1_pt1 | contig 11059 bp, 10 predicted proteins | sample 596031 | NCBI WGS metagenome assembly LNFM01 (sample SAMN04254537, study PRJNA301005) | activated carbon metagenome | isolation source: dual media filters at the Ann Arbor, Michigan drinking water treatment plant | place: USA: Ann Arbor | reverse complement strand
AAAGGTCCCATGCCCAGGTGTGGCTCGAGCGATGGATGGCGACTTCTGCCGATCATGCCGAATCTCACCCACAGGAAGACTACCTGGGGTCGTTGTGCCGGAGCCAGCGCAACCAGTTGGGTCATTGCAAATGAGCGAGCGATTGTTGTGCTCGCGACACGCCTATGGCTTGGGCTAGAGCGGCGTGCCTTAAGTCGGAATCGGGATTCCGCAAATCAGCGAACTGTGATTCACCGTTGTCGGAGGTGGATCATGGGAAAGAGCTATTCACTGGATCTGCGCCGGCGGCTGATTGATCGTGTCATGGGCGGCCAGTCGCGGCGGGCCGCCGCCGAGGACCTCGCCGTCAGCCCGTCGTTTGCAGTGAAGCTCGCGGCGCGTCACGAGGGGACAGGCTCGCTCGAGCCGGCGGCGCAGGGGCGTCCACGCGGCAGCGGCAAGCTCGAACCCTATCGCGATTTTCTCATCGGTCGCGTCAAGGAGACACCCGACATCACCATGCCGGAGCTTGCGGCTGCGCTCGAGGCACAGCACGGCGTGACGGCTGATCCGGCCTCGCTCTCCCGTTTTCTGTGCAAGGCCGGTTTCAGCTTCAAAAAAAACGCTGTTGGCAGCCGAGCGCGATCGCTCTGACGTCGCCGAGCTCCGCCGCGTCTGGATCGCGAAGCGGCTGCCGATCATGCGGGAAATGCCGCACCGCCTCGTCTTCATCGACGAGACCTCGACCAACACCAAGCTCACGCGCCTGCGCGGCAGAGCGCCGATCGGCGAGCGCCTTGCAGGCGCGGTGCCATTCGGGCACTGGCAAAGCCAAACCTTCATAGCGGCACTCAGATGCAACGGCCTCACTGCCCCTTGGCTGATCGAGGGGGCCATGGATCGCGTGGCCTTCGACCTTTATGTCGAGACGCAGCTTGCGCCCACGCTGCAGGCGGGCGACGTCGTCATCCTCGACAATCTCAAGGTCCACGCGTCCGAGAAAGCGGCGGCTGCGATCAAGGCGCGCGGTGCCTGGTTCCTGTTCCTGCCGGCCTACTCGCCGGACCTCAATCCGATCGAGATGGCATTCGCAAAGCTCAAGGCCCACCTGCGCGCCGCCGGGGCACGAACATGGGATAGCCTATGGCGCGCTGTAGGCGATATCTGCCAGCTGTTCGAGCCCCGCGAATGCTGGAACTTCCTCAGGCACGCCGGATATGCCCACGATTAAAGGCACGACGCTCTAGGGCAGTAGTGAGACACATCGTGGATAGCGCGTGGTCAGCGAAACTAGGCAATCTGGCCAGCATTGTTTGAGGCCATGGATGCCGCGGTGCGTAAGCCGTGTAATGCCGACGCGGTCTAGGCTCCAGTCTCAGCCCACCTTGAAATCTGCCGCCGCGCGATAGCCATCGAGAAATGTTTCAAACAACACAGTTGCGAGTTCTGCGAGCCAATCGGGCTGCCCCCAAGAATAACAGTCAGCGAACCCCGCCGCATATTCCGCCACCTCGATCCGGCGCAGGTTCGCCAGCGAGCCTTCCCCGATCGATCGCGCCCCGCCATCCGCATCTATCGCCGACAGTCGGAGGTCCGGACCGACCACGTCGTTCCCCATCCAGACGCTGCCGCGTCCCCTGAGCAGGCCTGCGTCGTGGGTCGCCCGCATGAGCCCGCCAAGGCCTCGTCCCAGCGACTCTGTCCGCTCCAGCAGTCGGCCCTTGATCTCGAGGCCGACAGGTTTGCCGCTGGCTTCGAGCCCGACCCGTTCACCGCCGGCGACCGACATGCGCACATCGCCACGGCCTATCGCCGCAAGTTCCTCCGTCACGAGCCGTAGCAGCCATTCGTCCGCCCTGACGTCGCTCGTCACGGCGATGCGGACCATCGCGTAAGCGTTCTCCTCGAAGAAGGGCGCGGATGGATCGGCGAGGATATCGAGGGCCTCCGGCTTACAGGCGGTCGCTAAGCCTTGCGCGCGGAACAGGGCCAGCATCCGAGATTCTTGCAGCGCCTCCGCGATACCCATCAACCCGATCCGTCCGACATGTCCCACGGGACCGCCGATGCCGCGCGTCGCGAACCCGCATCGCTTGATCCGTACCGTGCGTCCGTCCGCCTCGCGCACCAGCGCGCTCGAAGCACCCGAGCTGAGGCCCCCCGGGAGGCTGGCCTGCGGCGACACCTTGACCGCCATCATCACCGGCACTGCACCATCCACCTGTGGCGCGCCCGCATTGTCGACCAGCAGCCGCACCCCTTTTAAGCGCGGCGCCAGCGAAACGGGGCGCCGCGCCGCGATCGGCGGGTGCTGCATCGTCGCTTCGGGCGGACGCCCATCCGACCAACTGCTGGACCGGCCGATCAGGGAGCTGGGAAACGCAAAGTCGAGGGGCGGGAAGGGCAAGGCTCCGAGCCTTTCAAAAGGCAATGTGTGCGGCGAGACGTTCGCAATGTTACGCGGTTCTTTGACACTTGAAAGATCCAGCGTCCTCTTGACCGGAACTCGCCTCGGACACTAGCGTCTCTGCGTTTACAAGAGAGGCCCAGGACGATGGACGCGACCAACTCTTCGACCGGCTCCAGTGTGTTCCAATCTTGGCTTGAGGACGTCGCGCGGCTCGAGCAGTGTCTTGGGGCTATTGCCCACTTGGCCGAGACGGCTCACGCCCTGCGGGCCGTTCGCAAGACGCGGGCTCGTCTCGCTCAGCTTGTCGATGACGAGGTCGCCGAGACTTCTCGCCTCATACGTCCGTGACGCACGCTTCCGACGTTCTCGACGCAAAAAAGAGCTGCAGACATGCACCGCTCTCTCTGCGCCCCACTCGCGATCAAACGTAGATGATATTGTTCTGGATCGCGCTAGCGCTCGTTCCGGTGGCTCCCAGATAATGAAAGCCTGTTGCCGTCGGAATGGCGATCCACGTATAGCCCGACGCATCGAAGATCAGCGCATCGTTGGCCATTGTCTGATTGAGTGCGATGAAGTCGTTCGTGGACGCTCCGAATTGCGTGTCCTCGAAATCGAGGATGAAATCCGTCTCGTTGGTGATCACACCGTCGGAGAAGGCATAGAAATAGTCGGTGAATCCGTCGCCGGCACCGATATTGGTGCCACCAATCATGTAGTCGTTGCCCTGTCCGCCGAACACCGCGGTCGTCGTTGCTGTCACCGCCACCGACCACGTCATCACCCGTGTCGCCGAACACGAAATCGCTGCCGCCGTCGCCATAGGCGAAGTCGTTCCCGCTCGACGCATAAATGGCATCGTTGCCGTCGCGCCCGAAGATGTAGTCGGTGTTGGCACCGCCATCGATGATGTCGTTCCCCGCGCCACCGTCGATGGTATCACTGCCGCTGCCGCCGTTGATCGTATCGTTGCCGAGGCCGCCAAACAGAAGGTCGTCGCCGGCATCTCCGCTGACGAGATCACGACCGCTTCCACCGTCGATGAAATCGTTGCCGTCGCCACCGAACAGGCCTGAACCGATGGTGCCGTACCACGTTCCGGAGATATTTCCGAAGCCGTCGTCGCCTTCACCACCGTAAATGGTATCGTTGCCGCCCTTGCCCTCTATTCGGTCTCGCCCGCTGTCGCCGTAGATGACAGCGGCGCCAGTCGATGCCCCATCCCCGTCCTCGATGAAGTCGTCCCCGCTTCCGCCATGAAGGTACTCGGTCGTGCTGTTTGAGCCGCTCTGAATCCAATCGTTGCCATCGCCCCCGTAGAAGTCGCCGTACGAAGGATTGGCCCAGATTAGCGCGAGGTAATCGTCGCCGCGTCCCCCCTCAAAAATCGTTATGACGCCGCCAGAATAATTCGAATACAGATAGTCGTTGCCGTCGAGACCGTAGATCCATTCGTAGAAGCTCAAATTGCCGGGGCTATCGTTGCCGGCCGTGCCAATGTAGATGCCCATCGAATACTCTCCTTGCTTGTGCCGTCCGATCGGCCTCAAACATCCCAATGCTCGCCCGGCAATACATACGCGACGAGTAGGAACTCGTTTTACCTGAAAAGGCTAAGCTATCCTGCCCCCGCTAGCAAGGCTCGCCACCGCACATTGTCGAGAGGACGGCGTCAGGTGTCACAAAGGGTTAGGCGCAGTAAACGGGGCCTCGTGGACCACGTAGCCTTCCCGCGCGGCGAAGGTCCGAACGATCGCACGCGCAAGATCCGAGGTGCTGCGGCGTCTATCTAAGTGCGGCAATTCCGATCTCGCGCCGGAGCGCAAGCGCATGGGCAGCTCGAGCATGGCCCCCGGCACACCCTGCGTCGCGAGCCAGTTGATTAGGATGCCAGGATCGTCCTCGCCTGTGCCAGCTGCCCGCGGGCGGGCGCCTAACGTCGGCATCCTTGCACACAGAGCATCTGTGAAGGCTGAGACCTCAGTCGCTATCCCGCGCGATGCAGGCGCCGGTCCGACGATATAGGGCCGCAGCGCGAATTCATCACCATGCACGTCGAGCACGAACGATGCGTGTGCCAGCGTCGCGCGAAGTGCCATGAGATCAGGCAATCCTGCCGGAGCGTTCCAGCATCGGTTGAGGTCGCGGCCATCTCGCGTCTCCCGAGTGAAACCGCGGTCCCAACCGCTACGGTTTACGAGTGGAACAACGAGAAGTCGACCTGCCGTGCGCGGCCACGCATGGCCCGCCACACGTGCGACCTCGAGCGCGAGCGCTATCGCAGTGCCCTCGCCCGGATGCTGCCCCGCGATGACGACGCTGAGCCGCCTGCACTCCGGCGCGCCCTCGAACTCAAAGCGAGCCGGCAGATCGTCATCGAGCGGCCGCGGACCGGTCGCAACGGCAACAGCGCCCTGCTTCAGCGCGATACGCAAGTGCCGACCTTTGGCCCATTGCCGTGGCACCTGCCAAACTAACCCCGTCCCCGTCGATCGAGCGGTCCACAATGGCCCGGTGGGCAATGGCGCCGGTAGCACAACATCGAGCGTCCGCTCGCGGTCGGTCCAACCTTTCACGCACCATCCGTAGAAGGCCCGGCTCACCGGATCGCCGCGTACCATCAAGCACCGGGGAAACGGCCGACGGTTATTCGGCGGGCGTGGCACAGCGTGCCTCCCGGCACCGGCGCCGCACCGACTCGATAAAGGACGGCATATCACCCGAGCCGGCGAATAGATCGCCGTGCTCGGCCATGATCACGAACCCGTCCGGTATCCGAGCGAGCGCCGAAACGAGCGCATCACCTAGCTCCGGCTCGCCATACGCCATGGGGGGCACCAGCGCTCGATATCGAAAGGCCGGATTGCGTGTGAAGAGCCGGCTGGCGTGCGTGTGCAGCAGGTAGTCGTAGTCAGTGCGACGTGACAGCAGTATCGCAGCTTCCACTGCGTCCGACGACGGTAGATAGCGGCCGCTGTAGGTCAGCTTTCCCGTTACGCGGTCATAGCCGTGCACGACCGAGATGCGATCGGGATCGAGCTGGATCTTGTTTGTGAACGTCGCCGTAATGTAAAATTTATCGCCCCAGCGCATCGCGAAGTAGCCGTCGGTTGGCGCGCGAAGATAAAGCCCCTCTTCAGCGTAAAGCCGGCTTGCGCGCTCAAAATACGCGAGCACCGGCACCGGCACGACGATATCGCGGGCCTTGCGAACCGGCTGATACTTCACGCGGACAGTATCGCAGACCGCATTGTCGATGATCTTCTGAGCCGACACCATCCAGCGGCCGTCTTGGGCGACGACATCGGGAAACAGGAAGTTGAGCCGCTGATTGGCTTTCGCCTTCCAGGCCTCGATCTGCGGCTCGGCGGCAAGCATAGCCGCACGCGTACCGTAGGCGAACGCGATGCTTGCGGATGTCCAACTTGCCAGCCGCTCCACCACGTCGTCGACGAGTCGATCGTCGAAATCCCTGTTCGCGACGACGATCAAATGCGCCATCTCAGCCCCCGCCGGCACGGGCGGCCAGACTGGAGCTCTACCGGGCTGGCTGAGATATGATGCCTGGAAACCATACGCTCGTCCGCAGGACGAGAGATGGACCTCTAGGCTGTGGTCGATGCCCTGGCGGGGGGCGCCGAGTTCGACGCAGACCACGTGCACGCGATCCGGCGAGGCCTTGCTCGAATAATCGCGTTTCGGCAACATTGACGGCACACCATTGAGCCAGGAGTTCAATCGTTCGTTAGCCGACGAGCTCAAGTCAAGCCTTGACTCGCACATGTCGGCTTGCGAGTTTATCGCTGTTGATTAGCATGTCGAGTAGGCTGTACATCGATCAAAGAATCTTGGCGAGAACAAGCTTAGACGCAATGATTCACTGGAGATTTCTCGTGGGCACGACTCAAAAGCAAAATGGCTCTCAGCGCCCCGCGCCCCCAATTTCGGTCGATGTTCGCAAGCTCTTCGTTGATCTGGTGGTCGGCCCCTGATGATGTGTAAAGGGCTTTCGGCGATGTATTCAGAAGCCAAAGGATAAAGATCCGAGGCGCGGCCAAATGAGTAAGCTCGCCCTGGTTCGTGCGCCTTTCACATATCGCTATAACGGGATCGATGTCCGGGAGGAGGCAATCCTCTCGCAACTCGCGCACTATCTCGAAGCTATCGGCAAGAGCTACGACATCTTCGATTTTCATCTCACGCGCCAACTGTCCGTCGATGCCATCGTGGACAGTGCGCCCTGCTCGGTCGTGATCGCGGTTCGCGAGACCGGGGACAACGTCCATTACGCCCTGCGGCTCGCCGGGGCGCTAGCACGACGGCTGCCAGTGCCGATCGTGCTCTACGGGCAGACAGCGCGCCTCGTCGGTCACGGCCAGATCCCACCGGGCGTTCGGGTCGTCGGACACTCGGAGGCTGAGCTCGCACGTACGCTCGGTCTTTCGGATGGCGGCCCTCACTTCGAGCGCGGGTTGCGCATCGCTCCCTATATCGATCGTCTGCCTCTGGAGCCCTGGCAGGTGTCGCGTCGCCGAGGCACATTGGAAACCTCGCGCGGCTGCCCGTTCCCGTGCGACTTCTGCTTCATCAATGCCGGCAAGAACCACGAGCGCCGTTGGATGCGCCAACGGGTCGAGGATACGCTTCGATCGCTGACCGCCTATGAGCAATCCGGCATCAAGGCCTTCGTCTTCCACGATTCCGAGTTCATCGGCGGCTCGCGCGCCGACATCGTCGCCCGTGACGCGTTGGTCGATGCTTTGATCTCCGAAGCTCGCGGCGTCTACTTCAAGATCTACGCGCGCGCCGACACGATACTGCGTTACCCCCACCTCGACAAATTGCGGGAGGCGGGTCTGGTATCGGTGTTCATCGGCGTCGAATCGCTCGTCCAAACCGATCTCGATCGCCTCGACAAGCGGCTTTCAGTCGAGACCACGCACCGGGCGATCCAGACGCTGGCTGAGCACGAGATCTACATGGATCTCAGCTTCATCCTCTTCAACCGCAGCACCAGCGTCGCCACTCTCCGCCAGAACCTCGAGGGCATCCTTCGCCTCTATGACTCGCCCAATGCCCGTTTCCTCGGGATGCCGCACTTCACTTTCAGCTTCGAGAGTACTTGGCGGGGAGCCGAGACACGACCTCTGAGCCGCCAGACCTATGTCGATTGGGACGTGCGTATGAAGGCTCCCGCCGCCCCCGGCGCCGTCTTCGCTACCCATCTCGAGCCGCTGATGGAGCTTTACCGTTTGCTTGCCTACGAGTGGTCGAAGAAGGTCGTAGCCCTCAATCTGGCGCGCGACACCTGTGATCCTTCCGAGCTCGCATCCGTGGAACGTTGGTTCGAGGGCCTCGGCCTCTTCTGCGTACGCCGCATGCTCGAACTCCTCGACGATTTCGAATGCGGTCGCATGGGTGTCGGCAGCATCGCGACCGCACGTGACAAGCTCTTCGCGCGAATCGAGTCTTATTACGCTGGTCTGCCGGCCCATCTGCGTGCGCCGGCGACGTTCGCCTCTCATGCCAGTGCGCTGAATTACGCCGCCGACGTGGCACTGTTGGAGGAGGACGAATACTGGCTTGCTCAGATCCCGGACCTCGATGGCGCGCTTGCGCCCAACGGCGGCCCCTGACACATGCGCCTTCTGGGGAGTATCTCCGAACTATACGGCCGCCATGGTGGCCTCTACGCTTCTATTTCTGGCGACCGAGATTTCTCCGCGCAATCCGCAGTCTTGGCGCGCGAGCTCTTCCATGGACGCCGAGGAGCTCGCTTCCTCGAGCTCTTTGCTGGTCCGGCTCGCCATGCGGCCGTCCTCGCCAGTGAGTACGACGCTCGCTGCAGCGCGATCGACGCCTCGCCCGAGATGCGTCGCATCGCCGTCGCAACGGGCGCGGTTCGGGCCGACTGCTATCACATCGCTCGTTTGCCCGCGTTGCCGCCTAAGCAGGCGCTGGCAGGTCCGTTCGACGGCATGGCTGTCCTCCTTTACTCCGTCGGATACTTGGCCCCGGCAGATCTGGCCGTGCTCTTGCGCGAGTTGGTCCCGATGCTGGCTCCGGGCGGCCGTCTCGCATTCGAGCTGCACGATCTTGCAATGGTCAGGGAGAGCTTTGCACATCTTGCCATACGCGAGCGCCAGATTGATGTCGGCCCCGATGAGCGCCTGCACTGCATTTGGCCGGCTCGCCCCTTGCGTTGGCAGCCCGACGACTGGGTCGTAGAGATGGATGTCGTTGTCCGCCGAACCGTCGCAGGCCGCGTCGCCGAGGAACACAGCTTCGTGTCCGTCGAACGCATATATGCCCGCTCCGAGGTCGAGGCGCTTGCGGTTGCCGTGGGCGGCTTGCATCCAGTTTCGCCCAACTCCGAGCCCTTGCCGTTTCGCGGTAGCGTGCTCACGATCCTGGAGCGCCGCTGAGGTCCGCCACCATAGCCGACGGATAGCCTCCGCCCAAGAATGCCGCCTCTTTCAACTGGAGCCATGCCCCATGGACGACGTCGTCATATTCGGAGCGAGCCGCGGCCTTGGCGCCGCTCTCGCCGCAGCCGTGCCACGGGCCGGCGAGAGGGTCTGGTGCATTGCGCGATCCCGTCCTTCGGTCCTAGACGCCGCCGATGGTATCGATCGGCGTTGGATCGCCCACGACCTTGCCGACAGCCGCGCCTTCGCAAAAGTGACGAATGAAATCGGAGACCGCCCCATAAGTCTCCTCGTCTACAATGCCGGCATCTGGGAAAGCGGCGGCTTTTTGTCCGCAAGCGACAATGAGATCCGCGCCATCGTCGACGTCAACCTGACATCTCTGCTGCTTGCTGCCCGCCATCTCGACGCAAATCTGCGCAAGGCCGAAAACGCCCGGGTGGTGCTGATCGGGTCCACGTGCGGGCTCGAGAATGAAGGGACTAGCTCAATCGCTTACGCCGCGACCAAATTCGCGATGCGTGGCGTCGCTCATGCCCTCCGGGAACTGTTGCGGCCGGCCGGCATCGCAGTAACGGTCATCTCGCCAGGCTCCATGGCGACGGACATCGATCATGCCGCCGGCCGCGAAGCAGCTCTGGCTGCCCACGGCGCCAAGCGCATTCCCGTTGCCGACATCGTCGACATCGTTTGCCTCCTGCGCCGTCTATCCCCGGCCTCGTGTGTGAAAGAGCTTGATATCCCAGCCCTCGCCGACACCGATGCCTGAGGTGCAGTCCGACGCGGACGTCGATGTCCCGCCAATCAACGGCTACCGAACAGCGCTGCGATAGATCTGGGCGATGACCGTAGATCCTACCGGATGGTCGCGAAAGTTCCGAAGCTTCAACGTAGGCCGTGAGCGCGGCTTCGAGTGGCTCCTGTGTCCGGCGAGTGGAGCCTGGAGAAGTGAGTCCGGATGAGTTCGGAGAGAACGTTTGCTCTCCCGGTTATGTTATTTATTTTGTTGAAAACGAACGCCTTCGCGCCACCGCCGGCCTCCCTGAGGTTCGCCTACACGATCTCCGGCATTCGTTCGCCAGTATGGCGGCGGCGTCGGGCGCCTCACTCCCGATGATCGGCAAACTCCTCGGCCATAGTCAGCCGCAAACGACCCCAGCGATACGCGCACCTGGCGGACGCCCCGGTCAGCGAACTCAACAACGAGGTCTCGGCCAGGATCGCTGCGGCGATCGGGTCGCGTCCGCCAAACGCCGAATAGCGACTTTTCGAAGATCCGACGGTGTGCTCACTCCTTTGGGACTGAGAGGTGTGACAAGACAGAAGACACCCATCACTCGGCCTTATCCGGCGCGATGCGGTGGGGTACTCCAGGGGGCAGGGCACGGCCAGCGTCAGTGCCGCTTGTGGCGCAGATGATGGACCGCTCATCTTCCGACAGCGGAAACCCCTTTGCTGGCGGTCTGGGCACATGAAATCGAGCGTGCTCACATCAATCGTCGCAGTGACCCGAGACCGACCGTCCTTGCTCCGACGTTGAGGGCGACAGGGTTGCGGTTCGTCGGGTGTTGGGTAGGATAGCTGAAGGGTCAGGGAGCCCAGAGGAAGACAGCTGGTGACCCGATGAACGGCCTGTCGAGGAAGCAACAATGGCTGCAGACCCGAATTCTCGTCCTGGCATCTGGAGCGATCGCGCTGCCGAAATTTGGGAAACCAGATTCGAGCCTCAAAGAGGCCCACTCTTCGCTGCCGTCATAGAAGCGACCAAGATTGGCCCTGGTTCTCGCATTCTGGATGCGGGCTGCGGCGGAGGCGGCGTCTCCGCTGCGGCATCGAAGGCCGGAGCCGAAGTCAACGGATGTGATATCTCCGCAGGTGTGCTGGTCGTAGCGCGAAGAAAAGTGCCTTCCGGCACCTTCGAGGTCGCGGACATTGCAGCGCTACCTTACGCTGACGATCAGTTCGATACCGCAATTGCCTGCGATAGCTTGCTTTCGCCGAACGACGCTCGTAACGCCATCGCAGAGCTAAGCAGGGTGTGCAACCAAGCAGGCCAGATTTGCATCGTTACTTGGGGACCGCCATCCCAAAGTGATTACAGCCGAATTTTCGATGCCATGCAGTCTCTCCTTCCCGACAAGCCAGCGGTCACTCCGTTGGCGTTAAGCGAGCCGGGAGTACTAGACCTGCACATCGCACAGGCTGGTCTTAGTATTCGACGAGAGCAATTTGTTGGATGCGA
>LNFM01012592.1_pt1 | contig 11059 bp, 8 predicted proteins | sample 596031 | NCBI WGS metagenome assembly LNFM01 (sample SAMN04254537, study PRJNA301005) | activated carbon metagenome | isolation source: dual media filters at the Ann Arbor, Michigan drinking water treatment plant | place: USA: Ann Arbor | reverse complement strand
ATCGCCGCTTCGGCGAACGGGCGGGCGGCGGCGGGGGCCGTCGCCTGCGCGGCGCGGGCGGTCGCGGTCGGCTCGACCGGCAGGCCCGGGATGAAGGCCTTGCGGCCATCAGCAGCCAAGGGGGCAGCAGCCAGGGGGGCGGCTTCGATCGGGGCCTGAGCTTGCATGGGCGCGGCGAAGCTCGGCTCCATCTGGGTCGCCGTGGCGGTCATCACCGGGGCCATGGTCGCCTGTGACTGCGGGGCGGACATGGTCGGCGCGGCCATCGTCGGGGCGGCGAAGCTCGGCATGGTCATGGTCGGGGCGGCCATGCTCGGACTATGCGCCGCCAGCGGGGCCATTGTCGGGCGCGAGTTCGGACGGCGATCGATCAGGTTGATGACCGTCGGCTTCGGCTCGGCCATGGCCTCGGCGTCGATGCCGGTGGCGATGACCGAAATGCGGATGCGGCCTTCCAGGCTTTCGTCGAAGGTCGAGCCGAAGATGATGTTGGCTTCGGGATCGACTTCCTCGCGAATGCGGTTCGCCGCCTCATCGACCTCGTAGAGGGTCATGTCGGGGCCGCCGGTGATGTTGATGAGCACGCCACGCGCGCCCTTCATCGACACGTCGTCGAGCAGCGGGTTGGAGATCGCGGCCTGGGCGGCATCGAGCGCGCGCTTATCGCCGCTGCCCTCGCCGGTGCCCATCATCGCCTTGCCCATCTCGCTCATGACCTGGCGCACGTCGGCGAAGTCGAGGTTGATCAGGCCGGGCATGACCATCAGGTCGGTGACGCCGCGCACGCCCGAATGCAGGACATTGTCGGCCAGCTTGAAGGCTTCCGCGAAGGTCGTCTTCTCGTTGGCGATGCGGAACAGGTTCTGGTTCGGGATCACGATGAGCGTATCGACGAACTGCTGCAGTTCCTCGATGCCGGCTTCCGCCGTGCGCATGCGGTGGATACCTTCGAACTGGAAGGGCTTGGTCACGACGCCGACGGTCAGGATGCCCTGCTCGCGCGCGGCCCGGGCGATCACGGGCGCCGCGCCGGTGCCGGTGCCGCCGCCCATGCCGGCGGTGATGAAGACCATGTTCGAGGCGTGCAGGTGGCCGAGGATCTCTTCCAGGGCTTCTTCGGCCGAGGCGCGGCCGACGTCGGGACGCGCGCCGGCGCCGAGGCCTTGCGTGATGTTGCGGCCGAGCTGGATCTTGCGCTCGGACGGGGACTGCGCGAGGGCCTGCGCGTCGCTGTTGGCGACGACGAATTCGACGCCTTCGAGCTGGCACTTGATCATGTTGTTGACGGCATTGCAGCCGGCGCCGCCGACACCGACGACGGTGATGCGGGGCTTCAGATCGGGTTCTTGGTGGGGCGCGGTGAGGTTGATCGCCATTTTCTAGCCTCCGATGGACACAAAGGATGATGCGGGTGAGGTGAGGTATGCGTTGCGCCGGCCGCCGAACCGGCTAGTGGACAGAGAGGCGCCAAGCGGGCCTGGGGTGCACACCCCGGGACATGTCCCGGAGAGCGTGCAGCCCGGGCCCGCCATAAGCGCCGACCGGGGCTGTGCGCCGCCCCGGCCGTATTGGGTGTTGTGAGCCTTAGAAGTTTTCACGCAGCCAGACTCCAAAACGGCCGAACAATCCGGCCGGCTCTTCACCGTCGCGCAGGCGCGGCGCCAACGACCCCATGGGGGCGTCGACGTGCTTGCTGACGGCGTAGGTGAGAAGGCCGGCGCAGGTGGCGAAGGCGGGACCGCCCGTCGCCTCGGCCAGACCGCTGATGCGCAGCGGCCGGCCACGCCGAACCTGTTTGTCGAGAACGCCGGCGGCCAATTCCTGGACGCCCTGCAACTGGCTGGCGCCGCCGGTGAGGACGACGCGGCGGCCGGCGATCTTGTCGATGCCGCTGGCCTCGAGGCGCGAGCGGATGTGTTCGAAGGTCTCTTCCAAGCGCGGCTGGATGATCGAGACGAGGATCGAGCGCGGCACATGGTTGGCCTGAGCGCGGTCTTCCTCGCCGACCAGCGGCACGTCGATGATTTCGCGCTCGTCGGACGGCGACGGGATGGCGCTGCCGTACAGCGTCTTCATGCGCTCGGCATGGGCGAGCGGCGTCGACAGGCCGCGCGCGATGTCGCTGGTGACATGGGCGCCGCCGATCGGCACGCTGTCGGCGTGCACCAGCTTGCCGTCGTAGAACACGGCGATCGAGGTGGTGCCGCCGCCCATGTCGATGACGGTGGCGCCGAGGTTCATTTCGTCCTCGACCAGGGCCGAAAGCGCCGCCGCGTAGGGCGACATGACGAGGGCCGAGACGTCGAGGTGGCAGCGCTGGATGCAGGTCGTCAGGGTGCGGATCGCGCCGGAGGCGGCGGTGATCGCGTGCATGTTGACGCCGAGGCGGTCGCCGTACATGCCGCGCGGATCGCGGATGTTGCGGCTGCCGTCGATGGTGTAGCCGACTGGCAGGCAGTGGATCAGCTCGCGCTCGTTGCTTTCGCTCTGGGCGCGGCCGTGGCTCAGCACCTTACGCACGTCGGCGTCGCCGACCTCGTGGCCGGCGATCGAGACTTCGTAGTTCAGCGTCTTCGATTCGGGCTGGCCGGCCGACAGGTTGACGATGACCTCGCGGATCGTCTCGCCGGCCATCTGTTCGGCGGCCTGGACGGCGGTGAGGATCGACATTTCGGCCGCTTCGACATCGACGATCGCGCCGGCGCGCACGCCATCCGAGCTGTGATGGCCGATGCCGGCGACGCGCAAATGCCCTTCGTCGTCGGCGCGCGCGATAAAGCAGCACATCTTGGTGGTGCCGATGTCGAGCGCGGCGATCAGGCCGCTCCTCGTTTTGGACAGAGACTTCCGCATCGCTTCCCCCTAGGTGTCCTTGCCGGATTTTCTGATGGGCGCCGCTTTCGGCGGCGTCACACCCGGCGAGAGCCGCACGACCGTACGGTCGGGCAGTCGCAAATCGATATTGGCGACGTCATGGGCGAGCACGTTTTGCGTGCGCTCCATGGCGGCGAACTTGGCCCAGGCGCGCCCGACATCCTGCTCGGGCAGCTGCACTTCGGCGCCGTTGTCGAAGATCACGGTCCAGCGCCGGCCGCCGACGAAGCTCATGGCGGCGACGCGGGCGCGCAGATCGGGCTCGGCGGCGGTGATGGCGATAATGGCCGGCGCGTTGGCCGGCGCGCCCTCGCCGATGATCTGCGGCAGCTGGCCGAAGCGGGCTGGATCGGCGCCGGGAATGACCGCGCCGTCGCGGTCCACCAGCGTCAGCTTGCCGTCCCTTTGCCACAGCGCCATCGGCGCGCGTTCTTCGAGGCTGACGAAAACGGTATCGGGCAGCCGGCGCTCGACGGTCGCCTTGCGCACCCAAGGGAGCTGTTCGAGGCGCAGCTTCGCTTCATGCGGATCGAAGCCGAGGATCGGCGAGCCGCGCCTGACGTCGAGCGCCGCCAGCACATCCTTGCCGGGGCTTTCGCCGCGGCCCTGCACCAGCACGTCGCGCACCGCAAGGCCGAGACCGGCGGAGACGATCATGCCGTTCTCACGGGCCCAGGCACCGAGGGCATCGGCATGGCCGGCGCGCACGAACCAGGTCGGCAGGCCGACGACAACGCCGAGCGCGACGAGTGCGACGCTGCCGCGCAGAACGGGGCGCAGCCAACGCGGCGGCGGCGTGCGGCGCACGGGCTTGCGCGCTTTGGCGCGACGCTTGTTCAGCGCGGGCATGAGGCGTCCTCCACGATCCAGGAGACGAGCTCCTCGAAATTGATCCCAGCATGGGCAGCGATCTCCGGCACGAGCGAGAGCGGCGTCATGCCCGGCTGGGTATTGACTTCGAGCACGTAGAACTCGCCGTCTCCGCCCTTGGTGTCATCAAAGCGCAGGTCGGTGCGCGAGACTCCGCGGCAGCCGAGCGTGCGATGGGCGGCGAGGCCGATCTCCAGCGCCTCCTGATATTTCGCAGGCGACAGCGGCGCCGGCATCAGATGGTCGGCCTTGCCGTCGGTATATTTCGCCTCGTAGCTGTAGAAGCCCTGCTTGGGGCGAATCTCCAGGCAGCCGAGCGCTTTGTCGCCCATGACGGCGACGGTCAGCTCGCGGCCGGGGATGTAGCGTTCGACCAGGACATGCTCGCCGTAGGGCCAGGCGGTGTCGGCGAAAGGTTTGGCATTGTCGCCCGGCTGCACGATATGCACGCCGACGCTGGAGCCTTCGTTGAACGGCTTGATCACATAGGGCGCGTCCATGAAGCCGCCGGCGAGCACTTGCTCGCGGCTGAGCACCATGCCTTCGGCGACACGCAGGCCTTCGGCGACGAACAGGCGGCGCGCCGTCGGCTTGTCCATGGCGAGGGCCGAAGCGAGCACGCCAGAATGGGTGTAGGGCAGGCCGATGATCTCGAGCGCGCCCTGGATGCAGCCGTCTTCGCCGAAGCGGCCGTGCAGGGCGTTGAACGCCACCTGGACGCGCGGATGCAGCGCCTTGAGCAGCGTGCCGATCTCGCGGCCGACGTCGATGGTGGTGACGTGATGGCCGAGCTTCTTGAGCGCGTTCGAGACGGCGGCGCCGGAGACCAGCGAGACTTCGCGCTCGGCCGACCAGCCGCCCATCAACACGGCGATTTCCTTCTTCATGCGGCACCCCCGACGGTGTGCAGGCCTTGAAGCGGTTTGCCGATGCGCTTGATTTCCCAGTCCAGCGTTACGCCGCTGTGGGCGAAGACGCGGCGGCGCACGTCCTCGCCGAGCGCTTCGATATCGGCCGCGGTGGCACCGCCGACATTGATCAGGAAGTTGCAGTGCAATTCCGACACCTGGGCGCCGCCCATGCGCAGCCCACGGCAGCCGGCCGCGTCGATCAGCTGCCAGGCCTTGTGGCCTTCCGGATTCTTGAAGGTCGAGCCGCCGGTCGGCGTGCGCAGCGGCTGCGTCTCGGCGCGCGCGGCCTGAATCTCGTCCATGCGCGCTTGGATCACGTCGGCGGAACCGGGTTCGCCCCGCAGCGTCGCGCCGGTGAAGATCCAGTCGGCCGGCACGGCGGAATGGCGATAGGTGAAGCCGAGGTCAGCGTGGCTGAGCTTATGCAGCGCGCCGCTCGCGTCGAGCGCCGTGGCGGCGACGGTGACGTCGGTCATCTCGCGGCCATAGGCGCCGGCGTTCATGCGCAAGGCGCCGCCGATCAGGCCGGGGATGCCGGAGAGGAATTCGAGGCCGGCGATGCCGGCGGCGCGGGCGGCGATGGCGACGTTGAGGTCGAGCGCGGCGGCGCCAGCGGTGACTTGCGTGCCATCCGTCGTGATCTCGGTGAAGCCACGGCCCAAACGGATGACGACGCCTTCGATGCCGCCGTCGCGCACCAGAAGATTCGAGCCGACGCCAAGCACGGTGACCGGCACGTCGGCCGGCTTGGCCGCGAGGAAGCTTGCGAGATCCTCCTGGTCGACGGGGCGGAACATCACCTCGGCCGGGCCGCCGACCTTGAACCAGGTGACGCGCGACAGATCGGCGGCTTCCGTATAGCGGCCGCGCACCGCCGGCAGGCGGTCGATCAGGCGCTCGGGGGATTTGCGTTCGGCCATCATGCGCGCGCTCCCGTCGCCTGGGGCGCGAGCTTGGCGAGATCGGCGGGCAGGGCGTTGGCCCAATTGGTGATGCTGCCGGCGCCGACGCAGACGACGAGATCGCCGGGTTCGGTGAGGCCGGCGACGACGCCAGGCAGCGCGTCCGGGCTTTCGAGGGCAATGACTTGGCGGTGGCCATGGGCGCGCAGGCTCTCGACCAGCGCGTCGCGGCTGACGCCGGGGATCGGCTGCTCGCCAGCGGCATAGACATCGGCGACGATCACCGCATCGGCGTCGTTGAAGCAGGTCGAGAATTCCTCGAACAGATCGCGCAAGCGCGAATAGCGATGCGGCTGCACCACGGCGATGACGCGGCCCTTGTAGGCCTCGCGCGCGGCGCGCATGACGGCGGCGATCTCGACCGGATGATGGCCATAATCGTCGACGACCGTCACGCCATTGGTTTCGCCGGTCTTGGTGAAGCGGCGCTTGACGCCCTTGAAGGCGAGCAGCGCGGTGCGCATGCGGTCTTCGTCGAGGCCCATCTCAAGGCCGACGGCGATGGCGGCGAGGCTGTTCTGCACGTTGTGCTTGCCGGCCATCGGCAGCTTCATGCCGCGCACCAGGCGGGGCGGGCCGCCGCCGGCGCGGTCGACGACCAGCACGTCGAAGCTGATGCCGTCGGGCGAGGCCACGAGATTGATGCCACGCACGTCGGCCTGCGGGCTGTAGCCGTAGGTGACGATTTTGCGGTCGGACAATTTCGGGATCATCGCCTGTACTTCGGGATGGTCGATGCAGAGGCAGGCGAAGCCGTAGAACGGGATGTTCTCGACGAAATTGACGAAGGCGCGGCGCACCGCATCGAAGTCGCCGTAATGGTCGAGATGTTCTGGATCGATATTGGTGACGACGGCGATGGTCGCCGGCAAGCGCAGGAAGGTGCCGTCCGATTCGTCGGCCTCGACGACCATCCAGTCGCCTTCGCCGAGGCGGGCGTTAGTGCCGATGGCATTCAAGATGCCGCCGATGATGACGGTGGGGTCGAGCCCGGCACCTTCGAGGATGGCGGCGACCATCGAGGTCGTGGTGGTCTTGCCGTGGGTGCCGCCGACGGCGATGGCCCATTTCAGGCGCATCAGCTCGCCGAGCATTTCGGCGCGGCGCACGACGGGGATCAGGCGCGCGCGGGCGCCCGAGACTTCCGGATTGGTCGCCTTGACGGCGGAGGAGATGACGACGACTTGCGCTTCGCCGACATTCTCGGCGGCATGACCGATGAACACCTTGATGCCGAGATCGCGCAGGCGCTTGACGTTGGCGCCTTCCGCCATGTCGCTGCCTTGCACGATATAGCCGAGATTGTGCAGCACTTCGGCGATGCCGCTCATGCCGATGCCGCCGATGCCGACGAAATGAATGGTGCCGATGTTGAGCGGCAGGGCCCTCATGCGGCCTTCTCCGTATCGTTAGAGCCGCTCTTGCCGTTGCTGCCCGAAAGCAGGCCGGCGACGAGGATGGCGAGGTTGGCCGCGGCGTCGCGATGGCCGCTGGCGTGGGCTTTCTCCGCCATGCGCGTCAATTGCTGCGGCTGGGCGAAGAGCAGTTTGAGGCGCGCGGCGAGCGTTTCCGGCGTGAAGTCGAGCTGCGGCACGCAGATGGCGCCGCCCTGCGCTTCGATGGCGCGGGCGTTCATCGTCTGATGATCGTCCATGGCATGCGGGTAGGGCACCAGGATCGCCGGGCGGCCCGCCGTGGTCAGTTCGGCCACCGTCGAGGCGCCGGACCGGCAGATCACCAGATGGGCGTGCAGCAACCGCTCGGGCATGTCGCCGAAGAAGCTGGCGAGATCGACGCGGATGTCGGTACCGGCATAGGCCGCGCGCACGCGCTCGATGTCCTCGGGGCGGCATTGCTGGCTGACGCGCAGGCGCCGGCGCATCTCGTCGGGCAGGCGGTCGAAGGCGGCCGGCACGACGTCGCTGAAGATCGTCGCGCCCTGGCTGCCGCCGGTGACCAGCAGATAGATCGGGCCGTCGCCGGCGAGCGCCGGGTAGGCATTGTCGCGCAAGCTCCGGATGCCCGGGCGCACCGGATTGCCGGTCAGCACCGTTTTGGCGCGGTCAGCCGGCTTGATGCCGACGACATTATCGAAGGAGGTGGCAATGGCCGAGACGCGCGGCGCCAGCAGACGGTTGGCACGGCCGAGCAGCGCGTTCTGTTCGTGGATCACGGTCGGCACGCCGAGGCTGGAAGCGGCGAGCATGGTCGGCACCGAGGCGTAGCCGCCGAAGCCGACGACGACGCTCGGCTTGAGGCGCGAGAGAAGCCCGCGCGACTGCATCCCGCCCATGGCGAGGTCGAGCACGCCCTTGACGCGGCCGAGGATGCCGCCGGAGGTGACGCGGCCGGCGCGGATGCGGTGCGTGGTCAGGCTGCCGAGCTCGCCGCCGTAGGCTTCGCCGCGCCGGTCGGTGAACAAGGCAAGCGTATAGCCGCGCGCGCGCAGCTCGCTGGCCAGCGCTTCGGCCGGGAACACATGGCCGCCCGTGCCGCCCGCCACTAGCACGATCGGGTGCGCGTGGCTCTGCGTCGGAACGGCGAGGAGGTTCTGAACGTCGCTCATCACACCTCACCCAAGCCGGCGCGGCTGCGCGTCAGCGCCAGCACCATGCCCATGCCGAAGGCGATGCCGAGCAGGGAGGAGCCGCCATAGGAAATCAGCGGCAGCGTCATGCCCTTGGTCGGCATGAGATGCAGCGTCGAGGACATGTGGATGATCGCCTGTAGGCCGAACTGCACCAGAAGGCCGGTGACGGCGAACAGGATGAACAAGTTGCCTTCCGACAGCATGCGGGTGAAGCCGCGCAGAACGATGAAGGCGAACAGCGCGACGATGAACAGGCAGGCGATCAGGCCGAGCTCCTCGCCGGCGACGGCGAAGATGAAATCGGCGTGGGCGTCGGGCAGGATTTCCTTCACCGTGCCTTCGCCGGGACCGCGGCCGAACAGGCCGCCGTTCATGAAGGCTTCGAGGCCGGTGTTGACCTGGTAGCTGTCGCCGGACGACGGATCGAGGAAGCGGTCGATGCGGCTCGCGACATGCGGGAAGACGAAGTAGGCGCCGACGATGCCGGCGAAGCCGCCGATCGCCATGATGGCGACCAGCGCCATGGGGATGCCGGCGACGAAGAGCTGGGCGGCGAACATCGCCGAGGTCAGCACGACCATGCCCATATCCGGCTGCAGCAGCAGGAGGCCGATCGTGAGGCCGTAGAGCGCCATGGCGATGGTGCGGCCGGGAAAGCCGCTGGTCATGCGGCCGGAGGCGAGCATCCAGGCGGAGACGACGGCGAAGGCCGGCTTGATGAATTCCGACGGTTGCAGGGTGAAGCCGGCGAGGCTGAGCCAGCGGCGCGCGCCCTTGATCTCGACGCCCATCAGGATCGTCAGGATCATGCAGACGACCATGAGGAGGAAGACGACGACGGCGAGGCGGCGCACGTTGCGCACGTTGAGCAGCGAGACCGAGAGCAGGATGACCAGCGCCGGGGCGAGATAGCCGATCTGCTTGCGCACGAAATAGAAGGAATCGAGGCCGATGCGCTCGGCCACCGCCGGACTGGCGGCGAAGATCAGCACGATGCCGAGGCCGACGAGGATCATCAGGGCGGCGAGCACCCAGCGGTCCACGGTCCACCACCAGCGGCCGATCACGGAGGTGTCGGTGCGGGCGAAATTGATCATGCGCCGACCCCTACGGCTTGCGCGCCGACGGAGCGCTTCGACAGGTCCTGCACGAGCGCGCGGAACGCGTCGCCGCGCGCTTCGAAATTGGCGAACTGGTCGAACGAGGCGCAAGCCGGCGACAGCAGCACGGTCGCGCCGGTGATCTTCTCGTCCCAGGCGAGCTTGGCGGCGGCGGCGAGCGCGGCGGGCAGTTCGCCGCACATCGTGTAGGGCACTTTGCCGTCCAGCGTGCGGGCGAAATCGTCGGCCGCCTTGCCGATCAGGAAGGCGTGGCGGATGCTCTTGTGCCAGGGGCCGAGCGTCTCGATGCCGCCGTCTTTCGCCAAGCCGCCGGCGATCCAATAGATCGCGTCGTAGCAGGCGAGCGCCTTCGACGTGGCGTCGGCGTTGGTCGCCTTGCTGTCGTTGACGAAGGTGACGCCGGCGATGTCGGCGAGCTTCTCCTGGCGATGGGCGAGGCCCGGGAAGGAAAGGATCGCGTCGGCGGCTTTCTTGGGGTCGATCCACAAGGCGCGGGCGGCGGCGTAAGCGGCGGCGGCGTTCTGCCAATTGTGCTTGCCGGGCAGCGCCTTGGCCTTGGTCAGGTCAGCGACGAAGGTCTTGCCGTCGCGCGCACGCCCATCATGCAATTGGCCGTCACGCACCCAGACGCCGGCTTCGATCGGATTGCCGACGGTGACGGGCACGACGCGGATGCCCATCTTGGCGACGTCCTTGGCGATGGCCTTGGAATAGTCGTCGTCGACGCCGATCACGGCGACGCCTTTGCCTTTGACCATGTCGAACAGCCGGCGCTTGGCGGCGACATAGCCGTCCATGCCGCCGTGGCGGTCCAAATGATCGGGGGTGATGTTGAGCAAGACGCCGAGATCGAACGCGGCCGTGTGAATCAGCTCGATCTGATAGGACGACAGCTCGAGCACATAGGTGCCGCCGTTGCCAAGTTCTTGCAGGCCGAGGGCGGCGGGGCCGAGATTGCCGCCGACGTCCATGCGCGCGTCGGCCTCTTTCAGGATATGGGCGAGCAACGCCGTGGTCGTGGACTTGCCATTGGTCCCGGTGATGCCGGCGAAGCGCGAACCGCTCTGGGCGCGGAGCAGAAGCTCCACGTCCGAGACGAGCGGGATGCTTTTCGCCTTGGCGGCGGCGGCGACCGGGTGCGCCTGGGGAAAGCTGTGGGGAATGCCGGGGCTCATCACCAGCATGGCGACGCCGTCGAGCGCGTTGCCGCCGTCCAGCGGCGTCAGCGCCACGCCGGCGGCTTCGGCAGCGGCGCGCGCTTTCTCGCCGTCGTCCCAGGCCCGCACCGCCGCGCCGCCCGCCTGGAGCGCGCGCGCGGCCGTGAGCCCGGATTTACCGAGCCCGAGGACCGCGACGGTCTGGTCTTTGACGAAGGGCAGCGAGATCACGACGCGATAAGTCCTCTTAACGCAGTTTCAGACTGGAGAGACCGGCGAGGGCGAGAATCGAAGCGATGATCCAGAATCGGATCACCACGGTCGGCTCGGCCCAGCCCTTCTTCTCGAAATGATGGTGCAGCGGCGCCATGCGGAAGACGCGCTTGCCGGTCGTCTTGAAGGAGATGACCTGAACGATGACGGAGACGGTTTCGAGCACGAAGAGACCGCCGATGATGGCGAGCACGATCTCGTGCTTGGTCACCACGCTGATGGCGCCGAGCGCGCCGCCGACCGACAGGGAGCCGGTATCGCCCATGAAGACCATGGCGGGCGGCGCGTTGAACCACAGGAA
>LNFM01012591.1_pt1 | contig 11060 bp, 4 predicted proteins | sample 596031 | NCBI WGS metagenome assembly LNFM01 (sample SAMN04254537, study PRJNA301005) | activated carbon metagenome | isolation source: dual media filters at the Ann Arbor, Michigan drinking water treatment plant | place: USA: Ann Arbor | reverse complement strand
GCCTCGTCGGCGAACCCGCCGTCATCCTCCTCGACGAGCCCACCAACCATCTCGATATCGACGGCATCATCTGGCTCCAAGCCGCCCTCAAAACCGCCGAGTGCGCCGCCCTGTTCATCAGCCACGACCGCTACTTCCTCGAACAGGTCGCCACCCACATGGGCGAGATCAACAAGACCTACCCCGACGGCATGTATTTCGTCGAGGGCAACTACACCAAGTTCCTCGAACGGCGCGCCGACTTCCTCATCGCCCAGCAGCGCTACCAGGAGTCGCTCGCTTCCCGCGTCCGCCGCGAAATCGAATGGCTCCGCCGCGGCGCCAAAGCCCGTACCACCAAATCCAAGGCCCGCATCGACGAAGCCCACCGCCTCATTGACGAACTCGCCGAGGTCTCCGATCGCAACGCCGAACGCGCCACCGCCGGCGTTTCGATGAACGCCTCCAAACGCCAGACCAAGCGCCTCATCACCGCCGAAAAGCTCTCGAAAAGCTACAGCCGTCTCCTGTTCCAGGATCTCGACGTCACGCTCACCGCCGGCATGCGCCTCGGCCTCGTGGGCGGCAACGGCTGCGGCAAGTCCACCCTCCTCCGCATCCTCGCCGGTAGTATCACCCCGGACGCCGGAACCGTCGAACGCGCCGAACACCTCAAGATCGTCATCCTCGACCAGAATCGCCGCCTCCCCGACGAAACCGTCACCCTCCGCCGCGCCCTCTGCGAAGCCGGCGATACCGTCATCTTCCAGGGCCGCCCCATCCACGTCGTTGCCTGGGCCAAGCGCTTCCTGTTCCAGGAAGAGCAGCTCGTCCAGCCCGTCGCTCAACTCTCGGGCGGCGAACGCGCCCGCGTCCTGCTCGCTAACCTCATGCTGCAGCCCGCCGATGTCCTCTTCCTCGACGAGCCCACCAACGACCTCGACATCCCGACGCTCGAAGTGCTCGAAGAGAACCTCCTCGACTTCACTGGCGCCATGGTGCTCGTCACCCACGATCGTTACCTGCTCGATCGCATCGCCAACACCGTCCTCGCCTTAAACGGCGACGGCACCGCGGGCCTCTTTGCCGAGTACTCCCAATGGGAGCAGGATCGCGCCAAGCCATCGACGAAGAAGGACACGGCCAAGCCCACCGCCGCGCCTATCGCTCCACCGAAGAAGAAGGTGAAACTTAGCTATCTCGATCAGCGCGACTACGACACCATCGAAGGCCGCATCCACGCCGCCGAAGCCGAACTCGAATCGGCCCACTTCACCGAGATTGAGGCGAAGCAGGCCGAAGTCGATCGCCTCTATCAGCGCTGGGCCGAACTCGAAGGCAAACTCAAGAACTGAATCCCCGAGCCCCGGTGCAGCCGGTGCCGGTGCTTCTCAAAGTCGGCCTCTTTCGCCTCATTGATGTTCACGAACTTCTGCGGGTTCCGGTCCACAATCGGGAACCAGGAACTCTGCACGTGGATCATCACCCGATGCCCCCGGCGGAACGTGTGCAGGACGTCGTTGAGCTCGTACTCCACCTTCGCCGGCTGGTCCTTCACAAACGGTACTGGCTTCGCGAACGACTCGCGGAACTTGCCGCGGAACACCTCGCCCCGCACCAGTTGCTGGTACCCGGCGTTCTCCGGCAGGTCATCCGGATACACGTCGATCAGCTTCACAATCAGGTCGGCGTCCGTCCCGTCGGTCGAGAAGATCAACTCGTTCTTGATCGGTCCGGCGATCGTCAAATCCTCTTCAAGCGGCTCGGTCTGGTACACCACCACGTCGGTCCGCGAAGAGGCAAACCGCTGATCCTCCACCATGTGTTCCCGCGTCATCCGGTTGGAAATCCCGGCGATGTAAGGCACCGGCTTGGCCGGATCGCTGATCCACTCCTCAAAGCCCGCATCGCGCGTCCCGGCCGCGCTGAGCACCCCGCCGGGGTTGAACGAGAATCGCATCGGCTTCGCCTCTTTCGGCGGCCACTGCGAGAACTGCCGCCATACGTTCGTGCCCGTCTCGAACACGGAAGCCTTCGGCAATTCCATCTTGCCTTTGCCTTTCAGATGGAACTCAAAGAACGGCGCCTCAATCTTCTCCCGGTAGTACTCCCCGGTCTTCGCGTTGAACTTCACTTTGCCGATCGCCTCGCCCGCGTCCCGCGCCCACTGCCCGTGCCACCACGGCCCCATCACGAGCATGTTCTGCGTCGAAGGCGACGCCTTCTCGACTGATTTAAACACCTGCAGCGCCCCGAACAGATTCTCCGTGTCGAACCATCCGCCCACCGTCATCACCGCCGGCTTGATCGCCTTCAAATGCGGCCGCAGGTTCCGCGACTGCCAGAACTCGTCATAGACGTCGTGCTTCATCATCTCGGTCCAAAAGGGCACGGCGTTCTTGTAGAACTTCTCGTTGGCGTTGTAGAGCGGGCCCATCTTCAGGAAGAACTGGTATCCATCCGGCGTCCCGTGCACAAACGGGTCACCCTTCTGCTGCACCGGCTCCGGTCGCGGCTTGCCGAAGCCGTACAGGAAGTTGAACGCGTGCGGCAGATAGAGCGCCCCGTTGCGATGAAAGTCATCACCCGAGAACCAGTCCGTAATCGGCGCTTGCGGGGAAGCGCAAACATGCGCCGGATGCGCGTCGATCATACCCGCCGCCGTGTAAAAGCCCGGATATGAAATCCCGTACGTGCACACCTTCCCGTTATTGCCTGCCAGGTTCTTCACGAGCCAATCGATCGTGTCGTAGGTGTCCGTGCTCTCGTCGACATCCTTCGGCCCCTTCGCGGTTTTGTGCGGAGTCATGTTGATGAACTCGCCCTCCGACAGGTTTCGGCCGCGCACATCCTGATAAACAAAGATGTACTTCGATTTGCCCAGCACCGTCGACGGCCCTAACGCCGTCTTGTACTGATCGGGCCCGTACGGCGCCACCGAATATGGCGTCCGGTTCAGCAGGATCGGCCACTTCTGCGACTGATCCTTCGGCACGTAGATGCTCGTGAACAAGCGCTTCCCGTCCCGCACCGGCACCCGGTATTCGTACTTCGTATAGTTCTCGAGGATGAACTCTTTGCCCTGTCCAAACAGGGTGCTGCACAACAGGAGGGCGATCGGAAATAGTCTCATTGAAATTGGGTCCTGAAGGTTGAGAACTCCTGGCGGAGTGTCTCCAATTCGGCCCGGAGTGATTCGACTTGGATCTCCAGATGGGTGATGCGGTCGTTGCTTGGCGTGGCGGCCTTGGCCGCCGGCGCGTCCGCCAAAGCGGCTATATCGATCGGTCCCCCGAACAGATGCATATAGCGTGGCTCGCGCCAGCCGGTCTGCTTCGGAATGAAGATCGCCATCTCGCGGTCGATCAGCTTCTTCAACGCCGATTCCATGCTGTCGAGATCTTCAAAAGCATGGAGCCGGTGGCTCCGGTCCTTGAGTTCATTCAACGTTTGCGGTCCGCGAAGGAGCAGCACGGCGAGCAGCGCGAGTTCGCGATTTGAAAGATTCAAAGTCTCCTGCGCGCGGTGGCCATACTTTGGAACACGGCCGCTGCCGGTGATGATCACCGCCAGTCGTTTGCCGCGAAGTTCGGTGTGGCCCGCTTCGACGGTCTCGTCATCGTAGGAGGTGACCGGTTCGCGGTTGTTCTTCTGATTGCAGGCATTGGTCAGGGCGTTCAGGCTGAGCGGATAGTACTCGGGCGTTGCCATGTCTTTTTCGATCATGCTGCCGAGCACGCGCTGCTCAAGATCGGACAATTGAGGGATCACGAGCCTAGTGTAATCTACGGAGTAAACCATGCTACTCACTCGCCTGCTTCCCGGTCTTCTTTTCGTCAGCGGAGCGGTTGCGGCCGATCCGGAACTCGATGGCGCGCAGCGGTTGTTCACTGCCTGGATGGAAGGGCAGATGACAAGTAAGGGGCTGCCCGGCGCAGTGGTCGGTGTCGTCGCCGATCAGAAGCTGGTCTGGGCCAAAGGATTCGGCTTCGCGGATGTCGCGGCGAAAAAGCCGATGGCGCCCACCACCCAATTCCGGATGGCGTCCCACAGTAAGCTCTTCACCGCCACGGCCATCATGCAGTTACGGGAGCAGGGCAAGGTCCGCCTGGACGATCCGGTTGTGAAGTATCTGCCTTGGTTTCAAGTGAAGCCGGCTGCGGCGGACGACCCGCCGATCACCGTTGAGGACCTCCTCATGCACGGTTCCGGCCTGCCGCGCGAAGCCGGCTCGCACTGGAGCACGTTGCAGTTCCCCACCGCCGAGGAGCTCAAGAATCTCATGCCGGAACGGCAGGCCGCCTTCTCGCCGGAGGTCCGGTGGAAGTATTCGAATCTCGCCTACACCATCGCTGGCATGATCGTCGAAGCGGTCAGTGGCGAGACCTGGGCCGCCTATCTGCAGAACCATATCTTCAACCCCCTGGGCATGGCGGCTTCGAGCGTTGACCAGCCCGTCACCGGATTGGCCGTCGGCTACGGCCGACGCATGCCGGACGGATCGCGCGCCATCATGCCCTTTGTCGATGCCAAGGGAATGGCCCCGGCCACCGGCCTCACCTCCACCGTCGAAGACATGGCGCGGTTCGTCTCCGCGCAGTTCCGCCGCGGCAAGATGGGCGGCGCCCAGCTTTTAAGCACCGGCTCGCTTCGCGAAATGCATCGCGTCCGCATGCTCGAAACCAACTGGACGCAAGGCTACGCCGTTGGCTTTTCTGTACGCCGCGAGAAGGACAAAATCTATGTCGGCCACGGCGGCAGCTACCCCGGCTATATGACGCAGACCTACTTCCGCCCAGACGACAAGATCGGGGTGATCGTGTTGACCAACGCCCAGGATGCCGCGCCGGCCGAGATCGCCATGCAGCTGATGAACAGTGTTGGGGAAGCGGTCGCCAAAGCCCAAAAGACACCCGCGGCGACCGTTCCTTGGGATCCAGCCTGGAGCCGCTTTGCCGGCGTGTACCGCAGCCGCTTCGGGGACACCCAGGTTGTCGAGCTCAACCAGCGGCTCGTCGTTTTGACCCTGGGTGGACCGACTCTCGAGAACCCGTTGCAACTGACCCCGCTCGGAGAAGGCCGCTTTCGCCTCGATGGTCCCACGGGCGGAGCCGCGGTAGGCGAACCGGTTCGCTTCGTCGAATCTGGCGGCCGGGTGACCCGGATGATTACCGGGGATAGCTTTGCGGATCGGGTTCCACAGTAGGCGTGCTCCAGCGCGCGAGTGCCGCTTCGAGGTTGGCCAGGATGAGCGGCTTGCTGAGGAAGTCGTTCATACCGGCCTCGAAACACCGTTGCCGATCCTCTTCCATCGCGCTGGCAGTGAGCGCGATCACCGGCAAATGCGCGAAGGGGCCGTCCCAGGACCGGATCTCTCTGGTCGTTTCGTAGCCGTCAAGCTCGGGCATCTGACAATCCATCAGAACGATATCAATGGGCTCGGCGCGCAAAACCTCCAGCGCCTTGCGCCCATCGTTGGCTACTCTCACCTCGCAGCCGAGGCGCATCAACATTTTCCGGAAGAGAAGTTGATTCACGGCGTTGTCTTCGGCGACGAGTACCCGAAGTCCGACTCCCAGCGAAGACGTCACCACGGCTGGTAACATGGCAGCCTCAATTGGTGCGGTGGCCACTTCGAGTGGGATGGTCACCTGGAAGCTGGAACCGCGGCCGGGTTCGCTTTCGACTGCAACCGTGCCGCGCATCGCCTCAACAAAGCGGCGGACGATGGAAAGACCGAGTCCGCTGCCACCGTAGCGCCGCGTGGTCGAAGAATCCGCCTGCACAAAGGGATCAAACAGCGTAGGAATGTTGTCAGCCGCGATGCCCATGCCCGTGTCCTGTACCTGGAAGCTCAAGGTGCCGGCCTCCCGGTCCGCCTGAATGCGAAGGACGACTTCGCCTCGTTCGGTGAACTTCACCGCGTTACCAATCAGATTCAGCAGAATCTGTCGCAACCGCTGCGGATCGCTCAGAATCCGGGCGGGCACTGTTTCCTCGACGACCAGCCGCAACTGGACGCCTTTGGCATCAGCCTTGGGTTGGAACAGCGAAACCAGACTCTCGCCGAGCGCGCGAGTAGAAACCTCCGCCCTTTCGAGCGTGAGCTTCCCGGCTTCCACCTTCGACAGGCTCAAGATATCATCGACGATCCCGACCAGGTCTTCGCCAGACTGCCGGATCACCGAGACCAGCGTCCGCTGTTCCCGATTGAGCGTGGAATCGCCCAGCAGTTGGACCGCCCCGAGCACCCCGTTCATTGGCGTGCGGATCTCATGGCTCATCGTGGCCAGGAATTCGCTTTTAGCGCGATTCGCGGCTTGCGCGGCCTGCATGGCGCTCTCCAGTTTCTCGGTTCGTTCCTCCACTTTCTCTTCGAGCAGCCTCGTCCGCTCCTCTTGCGCCCGATGGCGCTGCCATGCCCAGGTTCCGAAGCCCGCGCTCAAAAGCAGGACAGCGAGAAGGCGAACCCAACCGCGCTCGTGGTACGCCGGTTCGATGGTGAGCGGCACCCGCAGCGTCTGCCCGTTCCAAGTTCCGGATTGGCTGGAGGTTTGCAATGCGAACTCGTAGCTTCCGGGAGGCAGGCCCGAGTACTGAGCCGCTCGCCGGTCGCGGCACGGCAGCCAGTCCGGGTCGAACCCGCGCAGCTGCAGGCGGCAGAATTCGCCGCCTAGGGGATCGAGCCGCAGGGTTTGGAAGACGAACTCGAGAGTCTTGCTCCCGGGGGCGATCCGCAGTTCCTGATTGAGATCCTTCGGCCGGCCGTCGCTCACAACTTGCAATAGAAGCCCGGCCGGTGGCCGGGGCGTCCTCTCGAAGTCGGCCGGGTTCACCGAAACCAGCCCGAGCAGGCCAGGGAACCAGATTCTTCCCTGCACGTCGGTAGCTCCCGTGGCGGAAGTGACCAAGCCGAAGTTCGTAGTCGGCAGGGCGTGCGCCTCGCCGAATCGCTCCACCAGGAGCTCCCGCGCATGGCCCTCGGCCACGTCGTTGGCCACGGCCAACGCCTCGCTGCGGGAAAACCGGACGAGCCCCTGTCGCGTTGCGCACCAGATCTTGCCAAAGCCGTCCAGCGAAATGTGGAAAACCTGGTCCCCCGCCAGCAGCGGAACCGCCGTGAGGAAACGGCCCCTCCGGGTGGAATACAACTCCAATCCATCCGTCGTGCCGATCCACAGACGCTCATCCGGATCACTCGTGAGGCTATACCAGGCGCGCGCCCGCTCCGCGGAGCCATTTTCAGCCTGGCGGTAGCGATTCCCGTCGAGCCAATGCAGTCCCCTGTATTGCGCCAAGGCCCAGATCCGGCCGTCGCTGCCCGTGGTCCACTGCCGCATCCGGGTGGGACCGGCCAACGTCTCCACCGCCCACGGATCGCCGTTGACCGGCTGATGGAGCCGATAGTTGGCTTCAAGGCCCGAGAGGAGAAGCTGGCCCGGCCGTTCCCAGTGCATGGCCGGCAGCGATAGCGGCGGGATCGGGATCCGGGTAGGGAACGGGCGCAGACCCCGGCTGTCCACCGCGAAGAGCCCCATATTGCCGGCCACGATGACGCCCCGTTCCGGGTGGGGCAACAGGGTTTGCACCTGCAGAACTTCCTTTTCCGTCAGCGTGGAGACAACTCTACCGTCGACGATGCGAGCCAGTCCCGAGCTCCGGAGGCTACCCCAGATCTGACCCTCTTTGTCCACCGCGACACCGGTCAGGTGGCTCTCCTGTAGGCCTTCGCGGCGGGTGAAAATACGAAACAGCCTCGGGCTGAGCCGGTACAGATTACCCCAACGGCCTCCCGCCCACATGTTGCCCTGCGGATCTTCCTCGAGGGTGGAGAGGATCTCTTCTTCCTCCACGCCTACCGGGATCGATTCGATCACTCCGTTGCACATCCGGGACACCGTGTGAATGAACCCCATCCAGAGGCAGCCCGAACTATCCTCTCGGAGCGCCGTTATCTCCGGCCGAGGCAGGCCTTGCTCCACCCCCCAGCGCTCCATCCGGCGGTCCTTCCAGCGGAACAACCCTTGGGCGGTCCCCACCCAGATCGACCCGTCCCGGGTGGCCACCAGACGGCGGGGGCTTCCTTCGAGAGTCGTATGCAACTCCCATGTGCCGCTGCCTTCCTGCAAAGAGTAGAGCCGGCGGTCGCTCATTACCGCCCAGAGTTTGCCCCGGACATCCCGGGCGCTCAACACGAACTGCAACTGAGGAGGCGCGCCCACCACCTGCGTCTCCTTGGAAGCCTCCGGCACCGGCCCGGCGACCAGACCCGGCGGCCGCGCCAGCAGCGCCACCTGCCACCGCCGGGTCACCTCCATTTCCGCACGATCCGGCCGAGCCCAGAGCGCCATGATTCCGTTCGGCTCGCGCTCGCGGGTCGGCGTATCAATGCCTTCCAGACGGAAGTTGGCGAAACTGCCGAAGCGGTCCCGGACCAGCCGGAAGATGCAGCCACTCGTCGACGCGGCCCACACTGCGCCATCGGGCCCCATCGTCAGATGCGACACCGTACTGGAGCTACAACTGCCCGTTCCGTTTACCCGGAACGAGTTGCCGAGCCGGAAGACCTCTGATTGCTTACCGTCAAATCGGACCAGGCCATGGTTCGACGCCAGCCAGACGTAACCGTCCCCGGGAGCCAGGAGTGACGCGAAGGTCTCCTCGGGAAGCCCGCTCTCGGCGCCCCAGTGGCGGACCGAGAGATTGGCGAGGCGTTCCTCAGCGGGAATCGCCTCCACCATGCCCGGGACTAACAGCAAAAAACATACTAGCGAGAAAACCCGCACTCCCTTAGTATCGGCTAAACGGCACCAAACAACAGTCGGATGCGCTAAGGCAGGACATTTCCATCGGCGTCCATCATTTTGACCTCACCAAATCCTAACTCGCGCAGCCCTTTTTCTACTTGGGCCTTATCCCCGACAACGACATAGACCATCTTGGACGGCCGCAGAACAATCTCTGCAGCTGCGCTGATGTCCTTCCGTTCGAGCGCATTGATGCGTTGCGCGTAGGTGGTGAAGTAATCCTCTGGCAGACCATAACGCATGATTTCAGCCAAGTCACCCAGCACCGCCGCCTTGGTCTCTCGGTCACCGGCCAAAGACAAAGTGAGGTTCAGCTTCGTCTTGGTAATCTCCTCGTCGGTCACCGGACGATCCTTAATGATCGCGCGGAGCTCTTTATCGATCTCTTGCAGCGACTCTTTCGTCTTGTCGCTCTGGACGGGGGCGTAGGTCAAAAAGGTCCGCTGACCCTTGGCGCCAATCAGCAGCGTCTGGGCGCCATAGGCCCAGTGCTTGTCTTCGCGCAGGTTCATGTTGAGCCGCGAGGTGAACGCTCCCCCCAGGATCGTATTCATCACATCAATGGCGGCTTCATTCGGATTCGCCCGCGGCGGCGCAATGTGGCCGGCAAGGATCATGCTCTGCACGGCGCCGGGCTTATCGATGAGGTAGATGGTCGTTTTGTCGAGGTGCGAAACCGTGGCCAGATTCTTCTTCGGCACCGGAGCGCTCTTCCAGGCCGCGAAGAGTTTTTCGAGCTTTGGCTGGATTTCGGCCAGCGTCGTATCACCGACAATGAGCAACGTGGCGTTGTTCGGCTTCACCCACGTGTTGACGAACTGTTCGAGCGAAGCGCGCGTCATGGCCTTCACGCTCTCTTCAGTGCCACTGCCCGTGAGCGGATTGCCGTACGCATGGTTCTTCCCATAGAGCAGGGCAGGGAGGACGCGTTGCGCCAATGCCACGGGCTGCACCTTCTCCCGCTGAATACCGGCGATTTGCTGCGCCTGCAGCCGCTTGAAATCGGCTTCGGGGAACACCGGGTTCAGCACGACGTCAGCGAACAGATCGAGCGAGGGGTCAAGGTTCATCTTCAAGGCCGACAACGACACCGAGGAGACGTCGAGGCTTGAGCCCGCGTTCAGCGCCGCACCGAGGTTGGCGGCTTCTTCGCTAATCGCGAGAGAGGTGCGCCGCTTGGTCCCTTCGAGCACCATCCGCATGGCCATGCCGCTCGTGCCGGCCAAGCCACCCTGGTCGGCCGCGTAGCCGGCGTCGATTTGCAGGTTGAAGTTGATGACGGGCGTCTCATGGCGTTCGGCCAACACGAGCTTCAAACCATTGGACAGGGTCGCCTTCTGCAGGGCGGGCATGCGCAGCGGCGGCGTCGGACCGGGCTTGGGAAGCTCCTTCCGGTCGACGTCCTTCGTGAGTTCCTTGTACTGGGGAACGGGGTGGATCTCGAGGATGTACGCGCCGCTCCCGGCATAGGTGTTCACCGCGGTTCGCACCTCGGCCGGGGTGGCTTCGCTCGTCCAGCGCAGGGAGTTCTCATAGCAGGCGGCGTTGCCGGTATAGACCTCGCAGGTCGCCAACACGTCGGACTTTCCACCGAAGCCGCCAATGCGCTCGGCGCCCCGCAGGAATCCGGCCAGGGCCTGGGTCTTGGCGCGCGCCAGTTCGTCGGCGGTGGGGCCATCCTTTAAGAATTTCGCGAACTCTTCATCGATCGCCTTCTCGACAGCGGCGAGGCTGCCGCCGGGTTTGGCGGTCGCTTCGATCGTGAACATGCCAGCGATCTCGAGCGTATCGTTCTGCACGGAGACATTGGTCGCGATCTGATCCTGATAGACCAGCCGCCGGTAGAGCCGGGATGTCTTGCCGCCACCGAGGATACCGGCCGCGAGATCCAGCAGTTCGACATCGCGGTTACCGACGCCGGGCGAGGCCCACACCTTGTAAATCCTGGCCTGGGGGACGCGATCCTGGGCGGTCTCGCGGATGGTTTCCGCGCGGCGGGGGACCCACTGCTGCATGCGGGCGACGGGAGGCCCCGGCGGGATCCAGCCGAAGTACTTCTCCACTTTCTCTTTCGCGGTCTTGGCGTCAATGTCGCCGGCCAGAACCACCACGGCATTGGCGGCGCCGTAGTATTTCTGGAACCACTCTTTCACGTCAGGCAGCGCGGCGGCCTTCAGATCCGCTTCCGAGCCAATGGGGCTCCAGGAGTACGGGTGGCCGGGCGGGAACACGCCTTTGAGAATCAACTCTTCCGAGATGGAATAAGGCTGGTTT
>LNFM01000796.1_pt1 | contig 11060 bp, 9 predicted proteins | sample 596031 | NCBI WGS metagenome assembly LNFM01 (sample SAMN04254537, study PRJNA301005) | activated carbon metagenome | isolation source: dual media filters at the Ann Arbor, Michigan drinking water treatment plant | place: USA: Ann Arbor | reverse complement strand
CCGCCATCAGCGCGTCGCGCACCTGGTTGGCCTGGACCAGGGCCAGCGGGCTGCCGCGCGTGCCGAGGCGCAGGACGGGCTTGCTCATGATCACCCGTGTAGCGGGCGCGGCGGCGGCGGAAAAGCCCCATCGTGCCGCCTGGATGGGCTACAAGGCGGCGATGATCGTCCTGGGCATCGAGACCAGCTGCGACGAGACGGCGGCCGCCGTGGTCGAGGCCGAGTCCGCGCCCGTCGGCCGGCTGCGCTCCAACGTCGTGCGGGCACAGTTGGCTGAGCATGCCCGCTTTGGCGGCGTGGTTCCGGAGCTCGCGGCGCGCGCCCATGTCGAGGTGATCGACGTGGTCGTGCAGCGCGCCATGGACGAGGCGGGCCTCGACTTCGATCAGCTCGACGGCGTGGCCGCCACCGGCGGACCGGGGCTGATCGGCGGCGTGATCGTGGGCGTCACCACGGCCAAGGCGGTCGCGCTGGCCACCGGCAAGCCCTTCCTCGCCGTCAACCATCTCGAGGCGCATGCGCTGACCGTGCGCCTGGTCGAGCCGGTCGACTTCCCGTTCCTGCTGCTGCTGGTCTCCGGCGGCCACTGCCAACTGCTCGCGGTCGAAGGCGTCGGCCGCTATAAGCGCCTGGGCACGACGATCGACGACGCGGTCGGCGAGTCCTTCGACAAGACCGCCAAGCTGCTCGGGCTGGGCTTTCCTGGCGGACCGGCGGTCGAGCAGGCGGCGAAGACCGGCGATGCCCGCCGCTTCGACCTGCCGCGGCCGATGTGGCGCAAGCCGGGCTGCGATTTTTCCTTCTCCGGCCTGAAGACAGCGGTGCGCGTGGTGGCGCAATCATTGACGCCGAGTGACACACAGGGCATCGCCGATCTCGCCGCCAGCTTCCAACGCACGGTAGGCGAGGTGCTGGCGGATCGCTGTGCCAACGCGCTCACAATGTTCCGCGACCGCCTCGGCACCGGCGCGCCACGACCCGTGCCCCTGGTCGTCGCCGGCGGTGTGGCGGCCAACGCCTATCTGCGCGCGCGGCTGAGCGAGCTGGCCGCCACGCGCGACGCGGTCCTGATCGCACCGCCGCCGGCGCTCTGCACCGACAACGGCGCGATGGTGGCCTGGGCCGGTCTGGAGCGGCTGCTGCTGGGCCAGCGCGACGGCCTCGACTTCGCGCCGCGCCCCCGCTGGCCGCTCGACGAATCCGCCCAGGCCGTGATCGGCCGATCTGGTGTCGGTGCGGGCGTGAAGGTGTAGGCTTCCGGTGATGAACACCACCCTGCCCAATGGCGCGCGCGTCGAGGTGACGCCGCTCTTCGCCACGCCGGTCGTGCTGGTCGAGCTGCCCGACACCCAGCGGCTGAACGCCGATCTGCGGCGCGTCATCACCGAGCGCGAGAAGGCGGTGCCGGGCGCGCAGCACAGCAATCTCGGCGGCTACCAGTCGAGCTGGGACATGAACCAGTGGGGCGGCGCGTCGGCGCTGCGCCTGCTCGATGCCGGCCGCGACGTCGCCAACCGCCTGACCACCGACCGTGCCGGCAAGCCGGTGCGCGTGCAGTGGAAGGCCAACATGTGGGCCAACATCAACCGCGCCGGCCATGGCAACGAGTTCCACACCCATCCCGGTTCATTCTGGTCGGCCGTCTACTACGTCGACGATGGCGGTATCGCCGCCAACCCGGCCCTGGGCGGCGAGCTGGAGTTCATGGACCCGCGCGGTGTGGCGCCGGCGATGTACGCGCCGCAGCTCGCCTTCGCCACGCCGGGCGGCCTGTCCGGCGGCGCCTGCGAATCGATCCCGCCGCGCGCCGGCCGGCTGGTGATGTTTCCGGCCTGGTTGCTGCACGGCGTGCGGCCCTATCGCGGCACCGCCGAACGCATCTCCATCGCCTTCAATCTGAGCGTCTGATGCCATACCGCCGCTGTCATCCCGAGCGTAGCGAGGGATCTCTAACGGGCGCTGGATTCCTCGCTGCGCTCGGGATGACAGGGTGCGGCCAATGACCGGCGCGTTCTTTCCCTTCCGGCCGGGCGATCGTTTTCCCGAGGTGGCGCTGCCCGGCGTCGACGGCATGGGCCACAAGCTGAGCTGGAGCGTGCTGGGCGAGCCGCTGGTGGTGATCGCGCTGGGCGATCTTCGGCTGCTCACCACCGGTCCGATGGTCGGGCTGATCGCCTCGCTCGCCGAGGTCGGCGCGTCGGCGGCGGTGATTGTCGGCGTCAACGTGGCCTCGGCGCGGGCGGCGCTGAAGGACTTCGAGATGCCCGGCAGCGGCGGCATGCCGCTGGTGCTATGCGATGCCGAGCGCCGCGTGCTGCGGACACTGCTGTCGCCCGATCCCGCGCGGGGCGCGCAAGCGTCGGCGCAGCACGATCACCGGCTGATGGTGCTCGACGCCAACCAGCGCCTGGTCGGCGAGTTCACTGGCAGCGACGTCGACGTGCTGCGCGAATCGGCGCTGGCGGCGATCGCGGTGGCGCGCGCCGACCGTCCGCCTGAAACGGTGATGTTCGGCGCGGTGGCGCCGGTGATGATGCTGCCGCGCGTCTTCGAGCCGGCCTTCTGCAAGAGCCTGATCGAGCTGTGGACCAGCGGCGAGCGCAGCGACGGCGGCGTGTCGAGCCGCTATGGCAACGTTATGGCGGCCGATCGCAAGCGCACGGAGGACCACATCGTGCGCGACCCGGCCGTGGCCAAACAGATCTCCGATCGCCTGGCCTATCGCGTCGGGCCGGAGCTGATGCGCGTGTTCAACTGGGAAGCCGAGTTCAGCTTCGACGCGCATGTCATCCTGTCCTACGCCGCCGGCCATCAGCATTTCTTCCGCGCCCATCGCGACAACGGCACGCCGCAGACGGCCGATCGCACCTTCGCGGTGTCGCTGAACCTCAACGAGGATTACGAGGGCGGCGAGCTGGTGTTCCCCGAGTACGGGCCGACGCGCTACAAGCCCAAGGCGGGCATGGCGGCGATCTTCTCCTGCTCGCTGCTGCACGAGGCGCTGCCGGTCACCGAGGGCAGGCGCTACGTGCTCACGACCTTCTTCCGCGACCGCAAGAAGCAGCAGCAGGCGGCCCAGCAACAGCAGCGGCCTCCATCAGTGCGCGGCTGAGGCTCGCTCCTCGCGCACGAACCACAGCAGGATGAAGCCGATCACCAGGAAAGGGATGACGACGGCGACGCCCCAGCGTTGGGTTTCGGTGGCTGTCGTGACGATGGCGATGGCGGTGGGTGCCATCCACGCCGTGGCGCGGCCCGACAGGGCGAACAGGCCGTAGAACTCTCCGGACATGCCCGCCGGCGCCAGGCGGCCCATCATGGTGCGGCTGCCCGCCTGCATCGGGCCCATGCAGATGCCGAGCAGCAGGGCGAAGGCCATGAAGGTGAGTTCCTGCGCCGAGCCGAACAGGCCGCGCGCCGGATCGAGCGGAGCGGCCGACACGAAGAACAGGATGCTGTTGGCCGAGACCGAGAGGATGCCGAGCGCCGCGATCGTCACGCCGGCCGTGGTGATCAGCACCAGGCGGCGCGAGCCGATGCGATCGTCGAGCCGGCCGCCCAGCAGGCAGCCGGGGATCGCCGCCAAGGTGATGATGATGCCGAAGATACCCAGCGTGACCGTGCTCCAGCCGAACACGCCTTTGGCGTAGACGCCGCCGAAGGCGATGATCGCCGCGAGGCCGTCGTTGTAGGTCATGTAGGCGATCAGAAAGATGAACGGGTTGCGATAGTGCGCGACCTTCTTGATCGTCGCCCATAGCTGGCGCGCGCCGTCGCGCGCCGCATCGAGCGGTGCCACGCCGCTCGCCTTGCCGTCGGGCGTGAACAGGAACATCGGAATCACGAACAGCGCCAGCCACAGCGCCGAGGCCGGGCCGATCAGGCGCTCGACCTCGAAGGTCTTGGCGTCGAGGCCGAAGAGCGGCGGACTACCGGAGGGCGCCAGCCCGACCATCGACGGATCGCGCACCGCGAGCACGATGAACAGCGACAGCAGGCCGCCGGTATAGCCCAGGCCCCAGCCCAGCCCGGAGAGCCAGCCCATGCGCTTGGGCTCGACGATGTTGGGCAGCTGCGCGTTGTTGAAGACGATCGAGAACTCCGCGCCAATGGTGGCGAGGATCAGCGCGAAGGAGATCGCCGGCACGATCGCCGCGCTGCCCGGCGTGGCGAACCACAGGATGCCGCAGCCGATCGCGGTCAGGATCTGGAAGATCAGGATGTAAGGTTTGCGCCGACCGGTGATGTCGGCCATCGAGCCGAGGAACGGGCTGAGCAGCGCCAGCAGGATGCCGGAGGCCGATTGCGTGAAGGCCAGCGCCGCCTGGCCGGCGGCGCCCGAGGCTTCCTTGATCTGCGCCAGCTCGGCGGGATTGGGGGCGCGGCCCAGCGCCTGCAGCAGCTGCGCTTCCTGCAGCCCGGCCACCAGCTCGCCGGCGAAGTAGGGGCCGAAGATGAAAGTGGTGACCAGGGTGAAGAACGGCTGGTTGGCCCAGTCGAACAGCGCCCACGACACCTGGCCCAGCCGCGAGGCGGGCTTCACCGTGGCTTCGCTCTCCGTCGGCGCGTGTCCGCTCGCCATGCCATCCACCCCTTGCGCCGCCGCCTCGACTGCAGCTTGCGGGGGCGAGCGACCGCTGTCCAGACGACTACACTTTTCGCACGATGCAGGGGCTGAACTTGCCGGCGCCGCCGGTGTAGGAGTGGCGGTTGCCGCCGAGCGAGAACGACCAGACGAACCCCGTAGGATCGTAGTTCGTGACGGTGTTGGCGGCGCCGTCGACCAGGCGCAGCTCGCCGTCCCACGGATCGCAGACGCAGAGCTTGCCGCCGCCCGATGTCGTGTGCACCTGGTCGACGACGACGAAATGCGCGCCGCTGCTGTTCCATGCGATGCGCGCGATCACCGGCGCGCCCTTGTCGACCGCCGCCTTGATCGATGTATAGACGTCGGTCTCGGCAACGAAGACGCGTTCCCAGGTGCCTAGCCCCAGGCGGCGCAGCACCTCGGGAAACTTGCCGGCGACGCTGTAGGTCGAACCGTCATAGGTCGCGCCGGTGACGTCGCTGTAGATCTTGTAGATCTCCGGCTCTTCCTTGACCGCGTTGGCGATCGCCGCGCGCGCCAGCGTGCCGCCGATGAAGGTGCCCAGCGGCGAGCCCGACGAGGCGATGCTGGCGCCGGCCGAGACGCCGGCGACCATCAGGTGCTTCTTCTGCTTGAAGTTCACCATCAGCATGCTGGCGATGCCGCAGGAGTTCGATGTGTCGGCGCCGCCCTGCGTGATGGTGTCCTGCGAGCGCACCGCGTGGACGCTGGCATAACGGTCGATACGCATGAACCAGGATGACACTGCCATGTCGGCCTCCCTTCGATCAGGCGTTGAAAACAATCAGGCGGTCTTGCGCACGATCCAGCCGCTGAATGTCCCCGGGCTCGGCTTGTCGTATTCGTGGCGGTTGCCGCCCAGCGAGAACGACCACACCCAGCCGTTCGGATCGTAGTCGATCGCCTGGCCGGCCTTGGCATCGACGATGCGCAATTCGGCGTCCCACGGATCGCAGACGCTGATCGTGCTGCTGTGCGCCTCGTCGATGACGACGAAATGCGCGCCGCCGCCCTTCCAGGCGACGTGGCCGATCACCGGGACGCCCTTGTCGGTCGACGCCTTGGCGGCGGCGAAGAAGCCGCCGGGGCCGACCCAGTCGCACGACCAGGTGCCGAGCCCCAGCTGCCGCAACACTTCAGGGAAGTTCATCGCGTCGCTGTAGGCCGAGCCGTTGTAGATCGAGCCGGTGACCGAGCTGTAGATCTTGTAGATCTCGGGCTCCTCCTTCACCGCCTGCTCGATCGCCAGCTTCGAGAGCTGACCGCCGATATAGGTGCCGCCCGGCACGCCCGACGAGGAGATCGCCGCGCCGGCCGAGACGCCGGCGACCATCAGGTGCTTCTTCTGCTTGAAGTTGACCATCAGGATGCTGGCGATGCCGCAGGAGTTCGAGCTGTCCTTGCCGCCCTTCTTGACGGTGTCCTGCGAGCGCACCGCGTGCACGCTGCAGTACCTGTCGATGCGCATAAACCACGAGGTGATCGCCATGCCGAAGTCTCCCCCAAAATCCTGACGAGTGAGGTGGAATAATGTGATCAATCACTTGTTATCCAGTGTTGCACGAAACACGGGGGTTGGACAGGGGATTTCGATAGCGTGCGAATTTTTTCCACCGTCGCCGTCGCCGTTGACCGCGATATCAGGCTTTCGTTACATCTCAGGCAGCGCGGGTGTAGCTCAATGGTAGAGCAGAAGCTTCCCAAGCTTACGACGAGGGTTCGATTCCCTTCACCCGCTCCAGCCTCCAGACGAGCAATCCGCTGAGCACGATGCAGATGATGCCGGCGATGGCCAGACCATCCGGCAGCTCCGCGAATACGACGACGCCGATCAAGGTCGCCGTCACCAGCTCGAGATAGACCAGCGGCGAGAGGATCCCGACCTCGGCGAAGCGAAAGGCGGCGATCACCAGGAAGTGGCAGAGCGCCGAGAGCGCGCCCATCGCTGCGATCAGCGACAGATCGGCTTGGCTGGGCCACGACCAGTGCGAGAGCGCGAAGGGCGTTAGTAGTAGCGCGCCCCGGACACATTGGAAGCGGAGCGCGTCGATCGGCGGCGTACGGGCCGCCGCCAGGCGCGTGGTAACGAGGTAGCCCGCGAAAAGGCCGCCGCTGACGACTGCAAGCAGGGAGGCGAAATTCAGATCGGCATCCGGTCGCACGATCAGGCAGGCGCCAGCGAGCCCGAACGCCACCGCCGTGAGTCGCCCGGTGGTCAGCCGCTCGCCCAGCAGCGGGGCGGCCAGGGCGGCAATCACCGGACCGAGAAAGTAGCCACCGAAGGCCGTGGCCAGCGGGATGCGGGTGATGGCGAAGAAGAAGCAGGTCATCGCGCCCACGATCAGGATCGTGCGCGTGATGTTGGCGGCAAGATCCTGCCGCAGATCGTAGGTGCTGCGATAGAAGCCTGATGTCAGCGGCACGACGATCAGCGAGGCCGCGACGTAGCGCGCCCAGGCGACGAAGAACGGCGAATGCGTGGCACCCAGGAGCTTGGCGACGCCGTCGACCGCGGGGATCGCCAGGGACGCGGTGGCCATCAGCGTGATGCCGATGGCCATGCGAGTGGTGGGGGAGTAGCTGTCGTTCATTGCCAGCGAGGATGCATCGCACCCCGTCGAGCAATCAACGTCAGGCTGGTTGCCGCACCTCCCGCGCGCGCGAGGCGAGGGGCGGAAACGCGAGCGCGATGGCCGCCGCGCCCAGGCCCAGCCCGAATGAGCCGATGTAGAGCCAGCCATAGCTGGCATAGGCGTCGAAGATCCAGCCGCCGGCCAGCGGTCCCAGCGCCATGCCCAGGCTCGACAGCGCGGTGGCGGCGCCGAATACCGTGCCCATCAGCCGCATCGGGAAGTACTCGCGCGCGATCACCGCGTAGAGCGGCATCACGCCGCCATAGGCGAAGCCGAAGATCACCGCGACGGCGTAGAACTCGCCGAGCTGGCGCGTGAAGAAATAGGCGCCGGCCATTACCGCCTGGATCAGCAGCCCGATCACCAGCACGCGCTTGGCGCCGAAGCGATCGGCGGCGACGCCCAGTACCAGGCGGCCGGCCAGGCCGGCGAGGCCCTCGGCGCTGTAGATCGTCACCGCCGTCATCGCCGGCAGGCCGCAGGCGATGGCGTAGCTCACGGTGTGGAAGATCGGGCCGGAATGCGTGGCGCAGCACATCAAAAAGGTCAGGCCCAGCACGATGAACTGCGGCGAGCGCAGCGCCCGGCCCACCGTCATGCCGGGATCACCGGCACCGCCCGCGCCCGACGCGCTCGCGGCACTCTGTGGTGGTGCCGCGCGCACCAAGAGCGCGGTCGGCACCAGCACGCTCCAGGCGAGGATGGCGATCCACATCAGCGCCGTGCGCCAGTCATAGGTTTCGATCAGCCAACTGGCGAAGGGTGAGACCGTCATCGGCGCCATGCCCATGCCGGCCGAGACCAGCGACACCGCGAGCGCGCGATGCGTCTCGAACCAGCCGGTCACCGTCACCATCATCGGCGCGAAGATCGCCGAGGCCGCCGCGCCCACCAGCACGCCGTAGAAGATCTGGAATTCCAGCAGCGAGGTGGCGCGGCTCGACAGGAACAGGCCGAGCCCGAGCAGGATCGCGCCCGCCAGCACCACCGGCCGCGGGCCGACGCGATCGAGCAGCGCGCCCCAGCCGAAGGCCGCGACGCCCATCGTGAGGAAGTCGAGCGTCATGGCGGTCGAGATGCCGGTGCGCGACCAGCCGGTCGCCGTCGACATCGGCTGCAGGAAAACCGCGAGCGAGAACAGCGTGCCGACGGCGACGCATCCCATCACGCCGCCGGCGGCGACGATTACCCAGCCGTAGTTGAGACGCATGGGCCGCTCCTTTGGACAGGATTGTAATTAACCTATAGGTTTAATATAGTCAACCCAATGCCGAGCTTGATTCCTTCTCCCCGGTCAGGTCGGGTATCAGCGAAGCACGTTGTTCGAGGGCTTCGATGGCGTCTCGCCCAGTCACACCGGCCGCTTTGGTCGAGCTGCAACGGAAGGTCGCGGAGTCGCTCGCGGATCCGCGGCCGAATATCCCCGCCGCCAAGGTCTTCCGGGAACTGCGTGCTCATCACGCGCGGCGTCTGAAGCGGAAGGCCAAGGCCCAGTCGCCAGGGACCGCTCGCTGATCGCCTCGCCGTCCTGCGGAACAGGCTGAACCGGGCGGTTGCGGTCCTGGCGTGCATCGGCCTGTAATCCGCCGACAACGGATCGAGGACACGCCGCATGACGCTACCGCTCGCGGGCATCAAGGTGATCGAGGTCGGGCAGGCCTATGCCGGGCCGCTGGCCGGCGCGATCCTCGCCGACATGGGCGCCGACGTGATCAAGGTCGAGAAGCCCGATGGCGGCGACGACGCGCGGCTGTGGGGCCCGCCCTTCGTCGACGGCGACAGCGTGATGTTCCGCGCCAACAATCGCGGCAAGCGATCGGTGACGCTCGACATCAAGTCGGCGGCCGACGTGGCGAAGCTCAAGACGCTGGCCAAGGACGCCGATATTCTCATCCAGAATCTGCGGCCGGGCATCGTCGACGAATTGGGCGTCGGGCCCGAGGCGTTGCGCGCGGTCAATCCCCGGCTGATCTATTGCTCGATCTGGGCCTTCGGCCATCAGGGGCCGTTGAAGATGGCGCCGGGATTCGATCCACTGTTGCAAGCCTATGGTGGCGTGATGACGCTTACCGGCCGTCCCAAGGATCCGCCGACCTTCTGCGCGCCGGCGATCAACGACGCGGCCACCGGTATGTGGTGCGTGATCGGCGCGCTGGCGGCATTGCAGCGGCGCCACGCGACGGGCGACGGCTGCGTCATCGACACTTCGCTGTTCGAGACGGCGACAAGCTGGGTCTCGGGCTCGCTGCACAGCTACTGGATCTCGGGCCAGCTGCCGCGGCGCCACGGCACCGGCAGCCCGATCATCGTGCCCTACCAGGCGTTCGAGACCGCCGACAAGCCGATCGTCATCGCCGCCGGCAACGACCGGCTGTTCGTGAAGTTCGCCGACGCGATCGGCAAGCCGGAATGGGCGACCAACCCGCGCTTCGAGAACAACCGCAAGCGCGCGGAGGTGCGCGAGGAGCTGGCGGGGCTGATCCAGGCGATCGTTCGCATGCAGCCGCGCGCGCACTGGATCGCGCTGTTCACCAAGGCCGGCGTGCCCTGCGCGCCAGTCAACGACATCGGCGATCTCTCGGGCAGCGCACAGCTCGCGGCGATGGACATGACGCGCACTCTGCCGTCGAGCGGCATGCGAGTGGTCGGCCTGCCGATCAACTTCAACCGCCAGCGACCCACCCCGCGCCGCGATTCGCCGAAGCTGGGCGAGCACAACAAGGAGGTCTTCGGCGAATGAGCGCGATCAGCGAGCACGTCGCCAAGTCGCCGCGACACACCAGCTTCTACCTCGCCGCCGGTCCCGCGAACGGCCTGCCGGTAATCTTTGTCCACGGCTGGCCGGAACTGTCGATCTCCTGGCGTCATCAGTTGCCGGTGCTGGGCGGGCTGGGCTTCCGTGCTATCGCCCCCGACATGCGTGGCTATGGCCGGTCCAGCGTGCACCGCGCGCAGGGCGACTACGCGCAGGAGCACATCGTCGCCGACATGATCGAGCTCGCCGACTCGCTGGGCATCAAGAAGGCTGTATGGGTCGGCCACGACTGGGGCAGCCCGGTGGTATGGAACATCGCCAGCCACCACCCCGATCGCTGCATCGCCGTCGCCAATCTCTGCGTGCCCTATCACACGCTGGAATACGGCCTCGACTCGGTGATCCCGCTGGTCGATCGCGCCGTTTATCCCGAGGCGACCTATCCCGCCGGCCAGTGGGAGTACATGCGCTTCTACGAGGAGAACTTCGCCGCCGCGACGAAGGCTTTCGATTCGAATCCCTACAACGTCGTGAAGATGCTGTTCCGCAGAGGCGCCGCGGTGGGGCAGGGCAAGCCATCGCGTACCGCCGAGGTGCGGCGCAACGGCGGCTGGTTCCCCGGCGGCGTGGTCCCTGATGTGCCGCGCGACGACGCCGTGGTGAGCGAAGAGGATCTGCAGGTCTACGCCGAGGCGCTCAAGCGCAACGGCTTCTTCGGCCCTGATTCCTGGTACGTCAACCACGCCGCCAACGCCGCCTACGCCGCGCGCGCGGTGAACGGCGGCACTCTCGACATGCCGGTGCTCTTCATCGCCGCGCGCTACGACTACACCTGCGAAAGCGTGACCTCGCGCTTGCCCGAACCGATGCGCCAGTACTGCCGCAACCTCACCGAGGGCATCATCGACAGCGGCCACTGGATGGCGCAGGAGAAGCCGCTCGAGGTCAACCGCGCGCTGACGCATTGGCTGGCGACCAAGGTGCCAGGCGGCTGGCCGGCATGAGCTTTCCTTCTCCCCGCGAAGGCGGGGAGAAGGTGCCGAGCGTTAGCGAGGCGGATGAG
>LNFM01014391.1_pt1 | contig 11061 bp, 9 predicted proteins | sample 596031 | NCBI WGS metagenome assembly LNFM01 (sample SAMN04254537, study PRJNA301005) | activated carbon metagenome | isolation source: dual media filters at the Ann Arbor, Michigan drinking water treatment plant | place: USA: Ann Arbor | reverse complement strand
CCGGTTCCCTCTCTGATTATTCGCCAAGATAACTCTCTTAAGACTGACGTTGTCTCACGCACCATTTTGTACCCTATTTGCCCGCACTCCGCCCGCTTTTTCACTTTCTCGCACCACGGGCGCAGACCACACTCCCCAGCACATTGTCCGGGCACATACCTTCCCCCGACTCCTCACTACTCCACGTAGAGTACGAGGTTGCTTCCGCTGCGCACATCCAACGATGCGGCACCCATCTACACTCTTGACCGTACCCCAGTTCCCTCAGACTATTTTCCCTTCACACTCGCAGGTTGCGTCGGTGGAGGCTTCACTGCGCGCATTGACCGACCACAGCCCATTTTCCCACTCCTCACTACTCCGGTTGGGTATCGAGGTTGTTTCCCCTGCGCGCATCCAACGAGGGCCTTCCGAGGCCGCGCGTTGGGCGAGCACCGAAACATCCTTGGTACCCAACCAGCTCCTCTCACTGCCACCCCGTCACTTCATACCCCTTCTCTTGCAGGCATCGGTTGACGAAATTCGTGTAGGCCTGAGTGGGGTGTGCGGGACCCGTGACTGTAGAAAATATCCCCGACAGCAACCCCCACACTGCACCGCTTGCGGCCCCGATCATTGATCCTCGGCCGACTGCTCCGGAAATAGCGCCGCCGACCGCACCGCCCGCTGCGCCGATGCCGGCCCCGACAGCCGTCTTGGTCGCCACGCGCCCAGGCCCTCCGCCGCCTTCCTCTGCACCGGATGACTCAGCCAGCTGTTTGCAGGCATCGATATCCTGCTGGGCAACCTCTTTCCCTACTGACTGGAAATGCCCATTGGGATAGAGGACGGGATGCGCGCTGGAACAGGCAGTGAGAAGCAACAGCCCTATGACGGGAACTGACCACGCCTGCTTCACGTCTTGACCCCTCCTTCACGAACTGTTGGGCATCAACCGGGCCCGGACCGTCTCAGCCGCGAGACCCTTCACACACAGCCGCTTGCGCCGTCCTTCCGCTCCCGCTTGAATGACCACGTTCGCCTGAGGAACGCCACACCGGACAGCGATGAATCGGATCAAAGCATCATTGGCCGCGCCGTCGAGAGGGCGAGCCGCCACGCGAATCTTCAAGGCATCGCCATGAATTCCGACACATTCGGTTCGAGTTGCATTGGGTTGGACATGCACCTTGAGGACCGCGCCGGTCCTACTCTCCTGGACGATCGCGCAGCGGGAATTCACGATGGCACGTCTCAGAATACGGCTTTAACCAGTTCGAGAATGCTGCGCTGCATGTGGGCGGGCAATCGTTACATCGCAGGCTCGCTCTGCCGGCACTCCCTGCTTGATCAATGTGCCGGCATAGATCAAGAGTCTCGTGCTGACCCCTTCTTCGAGCCCATGATTTTTGAGGTTCCGAACTTTGCCGCCGAGTTTGACGAGACTTCCGGCAACAGCCCGACTCACCCCCGCTTCCCGTTCGACGACCGCAATTTCGACGTCGGCCGGAGGGTAATCGAACTCAATCGCCATAAACCGCTGCTTCGTGCTTTGCTTCAAATCCTTGAGGACACTCTGATAGCCCGGATTGTAGGAAATCACGAGCATGAAGTCGTCTGCGGCTTCTACGATCTGACCTTTTTTTTCGATCGGCAGCACACGGCGATCGTCGCTGAGCGGATGGATAATGACGGTCGTGTCCTTTCGGGCTTCCACCACTTCGTCGAGATAGACGATCGCGCCCTGTTTCACGCCGACCGTCAGAGGCCCGTCCATCCAGACCGTCTCTTGCCCCTTGAGCAAATACCGGCCCACGAGATCGGACGCCGTCAGATCTTCATGGCAAGCAACGGTGATCAGCGGCCGGCCCAACTTGTAGGCCATATGCTGGACGAACCGTGTCTTACCACAGCCGGTGGGCCCCTTGAGCATCACCGCCATCTTACTGCGCGCGGCGATCGTGAAGAGCCCGACTTCTCCGCCGGCTTCGGCGTAAAACGGCTCACGTTCGATCCGAGATCGCCCGATATCAATTTCGCGCCCTGCCTGCATTGGGTGGTCTCTTCGGTCTATCTAGTCTGTCTGGTCCATTCAGCGGGACCGATTGTCGCCTCGTCTAGTCGAGGCGCGTGCGTGTCTATTTCTGTTCCCCTCGCTTCCGGCACGGTCAACATAAACGGAACCCGGCAGGAAGATCAAGCACAGGGCTGTGATACGCAGCGGTTCTCTGCCTTATACCGCACTCGCGCCATCCAACACTTCGCGCACTTTTTTCGTAAGCGTCACCATCGTGAATGGTTTCTGAAGAAACGCCGCTCCTCCTGTCCCTGCACCTTTCGAAAACACCGGGTGATCAGGATAGCCCGACATATAGAGCACTTTGATGCCGGGCCGCAGGACGGCGATTTTTTCGGCCACTTCCGGACCGCTCATCTGCGGCATCACGACATCAGCGAGCAACAGATGAATCGGCCCCAGGTGCCTGGCGCCCGCCAGCAATGCTTCGATTCCATGACGCGCAACCAACACCTCGTACCCACTCGCGCGAAGCGTCTCATGAACGAGACCGCGAACGGCCGGCTCGTCCTCGACGACTAAAATAGTTTCCCGCCCATGCGTCTGGACCGTCGGCCCGCCGGCATCCGGGACTTGCTGCTCCGCTTCATCCACTCTTGGAAAGAAAATCGTACACGTTGTTCCACACCCTGGCTTGCTCTCGATCCCGATCGTCCCGCCACTTTGTTTGACAATGCCATATACAGTCGACAGACCGAGACCTGTCCCCTTACCGCTCTCTTTCGTCGTAAAGAAGGGCTCGAACACATGGGCCTGAACCTCTTCGCTCATACCATGGCCAGAGTCTTTCACGGCCAACATGACGTAGGAACCTTCGTCCACCATCACCGATTGTGACCGAGTCCCTCTTCCAATTGTGACATTTCGAGTCTCGATCAGCAGCCGCCCGCCCGTCGGCATGGCGTCTCGCGCATTCACCGCCAGATTCATGATGACCTGTTCAAGTTGCCCGGGGTCGGCCTTGATCGGCCACAATTGTGGTTCAAGATCCGCCCATAGCTCGATAATATCTTCGCCGATCAACCGCCGAAGCATGCCATCCATGTTGGTGACAATGGCATTCAAATCCACTACCTTCACGGCCGCGAATTGGCGCCGGCTGAACGAAAGAAGCTGCCCCGTCAGACCGGCTGCTCGATCGGCCGCCTTCTTGACTTCTTCCATGTCGCGTCGGGAAGGGTCATCCAGGGCCAGACGGCTCAGGACCAGCTCGCTGTACCCGCGAATGACGGTCAACAGATTGTTGAAGTCATGTGCGACACCACCCGCAAGCCGGCCTACCGCTTCCATTTTCTGCGATTGCCGCAACTGGCCTTCGGCCTGATGCAGCGCCTCCTTGGCTCGTGCGCGTTCGCCGAATTGCCCCAGCTTGAGCCCGACATCCGCCAGCATATTCAGCAGCCTCTCATCCGGCTCCCGGACCTGCCGGCTGAAAAACTCGATCACCCCTTCGAGCTCGCCGCCGACACGAATCGGAAATCCAAACGCGCCGTGGAGCCCGCCTTTCGCCGCCATCTCCGACCGGGGGAGATCAAACTCCGTGGCAATGTCTCTGATCCACACCGGCTGCCCGCTTTCCCAAATCCGGCCCGGCAGTCCGACACCCGGCTTGAAGGATTGCGCCCGGGTCGCCGCGATGAACTCATCGGCATCGAGCGCCGCCGCACTCCAGTGGTTGAAACAGCGCAAGAGACCCGAGGGCTTGTCTAATCTCCAGAACACGCCTAATTCCCACTCCAAACTTTCACCGACCGCTTGCATGACCTTGAACACGGCTTCTTCCAGCGTCGCGACGTCGTCCAGAACCCGTGTCACCGCATATTGCGAGGCCAGACTCCGTTCGGCTTTACGACGATCCGTGATGTCCCGGACAAAGGCACTGAACATATAGGACTCGCCGACGCGCGCCGGTGACACAGCCAGTTCGACTGGAAACTCATGGCCGTCTTTATGCAACGCCGACACCTCGATGCGGCGATTCAGGATTGAGCCGACTCCGGTCTGAAGATACTCCCGCAAACCCAGAACATGCGCCTCCCGGTCGCGCACGGGAATAACGGTCTCCGAAAGTAACCGCCCCACGGCTTCTTCTCTGGTCCACCCAAAGATCGCCACAGCCTGAGTATTCCAGTCCGTGATAATTCCGGACATGTCGATGGTGATCACCCCATCAAGAGCGGTCTCGATGATTGCCCGATTACGTTCCTGGCTTTGCAGCAAAGCCGCCTCGGCCGCCCGCGCCCATGCGCTCTCCTGCAACACTCGACGGTATTCCGCGCGCCACCGCAGCATCGCCCAGAACAAAAGCGCGACCAGCGGCACCCAAATAACAGTCCCGGCGATGACAAGGAGACGACTCTCGGCATAGGCACGCTGAACGATAGCACTGCTGAGCGCGAGCGTTACCGCCGCAACAATAAGAACCGTCAGCCATCCATATCGGTGAAATCCCGACGCCGGTTGTGATTCTGCAGGAATACTCATCGCTCACAATCCATGATGATCCAACTGTCGAGCACTGTCTGAGGACGATAGGCCCGTTTGGCTTCGCGCAAATGTGGGAGGCCGGCATCATCCATGGCATTGATCGACATCGCACCGCCGCCGACTGCACTGCGGGAGGTTTCGCGGAACAACCATTGTGCTAAGCCGGGCATTGACCGGTCCGCAACTTCCAGCAGCACACACCATGTCTGTGGAGTCAACCAATACCCGAACGTATAGGCCATGACCCTCTCCTGGGCGATGACCACCGTTCCGGCAAGCCCGATCTGCTCATGCTCCGCCAGCACACGAGTATGCGCCACCTTCGCATCTTCAAGAAGAAACGCGCCCATCGCATCGAGAGCCCCGGCTTGCTTCTGGACAGCCCACCGTTCATACAACGCCAGGCAGCCGGCTTGATGCCGCGCGCAATACGGCTCCGTGACGAGAACCTGCTCACGTTCGGCACGATTACACAGCGCCCGCTGAGCCTTGTAACGATCGCCGGTCAACGCTGCCAATGCCCCGGCCCTATAGAGATAATCCCCGTCCTTCCGCCTGCATGAGAAGCCACGCCGTTCCAAGAGCCGCCGCTGCGGCTCCATGACGTTTTCGATCCGACTCACCGGCGACGGTCCGTTCCAGCGCCGCATCCATGCAAAAGCTTCACGCACAGTCTCATCGATCGGCCTCGGCCCTAAGGGAGGCAGCGGCATGAACCATCCGTCCGGAGACCGGGCAAACAAAAAGAAGGTCTCACCGGATTCCATCCACCAATGGGGAAGCAATTGCGTCCAGATGGCATGATAGGGAAACGCATAGGCCGCCAACGCATCGGGGCCGAGGACCTCCGCCCGTTCCAATGCCCGGGTGAAGCGCGGCGCGTCCTCCGCAATCAGCGCATGGAGGCGCGTATCAATACGCACGCGTGACAAGCGGGCCGTCAGATGCGGAAGAGGCTTCACGATGACGACATCATCCTGAAAGCGTCCGATCAGACGAGGATTGGCAACGATCATCTCAGTCATCGTCCCCGTCATCAGCTGATCGGCGACCCGGTCCGCATGCGAGATAATCTCTGCAGGAACGGCTTCATGCATAAAGGGACACTTGGTATCCCAACCGAGCACCACTTCCTCATGAGCCGCATTCCACATGAGGGCCAGCGGATAGAGCCGGCAATCCAGTGGGCGAGCCTCATAGATGCCACATCGACCGGATACGGCATCGAACGCCGGGCAGAGATACCCCTCTCCCAGAGGGTTCTCGACCAAATCGATCTGTGAGCCGGACCGATCAGGGAAAGACCCGACAGGCAAGCCATGCGCCACCGCCGCCTGAATTTCCTGCTCCGTAAAATAGGGGCGTAGAAAGCTGTCGGCTTCCGGGAACCGGCAACAGACGTCACACTGAAAACAGACGGAGCTGGGCACTACTTGAGGCAGTGGCTTCGGAACGATCTCAGACTGTTCGGACTCCATCGAAAGAAAACCCATTGAGATTGCCATCATACGATGCATGTCCAAGCATGGCAAGCAGAGCAACGATCGCCTCACCGGTGTCTTTACCCTACCCTTGACTTAATCCCGGGCCAGCCCCCGCCCCTTGTCGAACCCACCACCCCGTGTTAGCATTCACCCGCTCGAGCCACTCCGGGAGCCGCTGTCCTGCTGGCTACAGAATCGTGCAAAGGACTCTCTCATTGGCACACCCTGAACCTTGTTGTCCCTCACTTCAGGCTGAGACCGCACTCAGCCGCTGCGCAGCCATCCGCACACAATTGCAAGCCGCACATTTATTTGCAGACCCATCGGTCCCCTCTCCCGCCAAACCCTCGCTGGATGGCGGCGGTTCCGCCGTCCAGACCGGTACATCCTGGCGCATCAGCCCAGACCCGCTGCTGCTGTCCCGCGACCAGCTGACATTCTTCACCGCGCTTGGGCCTCGACTGCTGTCGTTCTACCGTGCGCTGAACCGCCTCTACTATGAGAGCGTGAAGGGTGTTCAGCCTTCATGGGTCGCGCAGTACCTGGATCGCGGCAAGCCGGACGCACTGGTGACCTACAGCCGCATGAAACGGTTCAGAGACTCGCTGCCGGCCGTCATCCGGCCTGATGTGATTCCCACACAGGACGGCATGGTCATCACCGAACTTGATTCGGTGCCCGGCGGCATCGGGCTGACAGCATGCATGTCCGAAATCTACGCGGGCACACCTGTTGACTCCGCACCCCTTCCCCTTCAACGACATGAGCTCGTTGGAGGCCGGGACGGCATGGTGCGCGGCTTCGCTTCGATGTTGCAGTCCGCCCAAGCTCAACACGCAGGATGCGTGGCCATCCTGGTGTCCGAAGAAGCCAAAGACTACCGGCCGGAAATGACCTGGCTGGCGGCGCGGCTCCGTGAACAAGGGATACCCGCCTGGTGCGTCGAGCCGCGCGACATCCGATTTACGGAAGAGGGCCTTTCCCTCAAAACAGACAGCGGCGAGCAAGCCGTCGCTTTGATCTACCGTTTTTTCGAGCTTTTCGACCTGCCGAATATTCCCAAATCTGAACTCGTCCAGTATGCCGCAAAAAAGACTTTGGTGGCCGTGACGCCCCCCTACAAACCGGCGCTGGAGGAAAAGGCTGCCTTTGCTCTGCTGCACCATCCCATTCTGCGACCCTATTGGAAGAAGGAACTTGGCGAGGACTGCTTTCTTCACCTCACCACAATCATGCCGAGAACGTGGATACTCGACCCCACAACTCTTCCACCCACGGCCACGATACCAGGCCTGAGCCTGGGAGAACGCGCCGTCGCGAACTGGGCCGATTTGGAAACAGCCACCCAAAAAGAACGGCACTTCGTCATCAAACCGTCGGGATTCTCTGAATTGGCGTGGGGCAGTCGAGGCGTCTCAATCGGACATGACCTGCCGCAGTCGGAGTGGACCGGTGCGCTCCACAAAGCGCTTGCATCTTTCCGGACCACACCGTACATCTTGCAGGAGTTTCACAAAGGCCGGCTGTTTGACATGGAGTACATGGACGAACACCAGCAATCGATGGTCCACATGGCTGGACGGGCGCGCCTCTCACCCTACTATTTTGTCACTGGCGAAAAGGTGGAACTGGCTGGTATCCTGGCCACAGTCTGCCCGGCCGACAAGAAAGTCATCCATGGCATGCAAGACGCCATCATGGCCCCTTGTGCCGTTATCACAGACAATACTCGATGATGACTGGTAAATGGTCCATACACGTGCGCGCGTTGAGTTATGAAGCCCTTTCACCCTTGAGCACTGAACCTTAAACATTGCCATGTCTATCACACTCTACCATGTCGACTGGTGCCCCGACTGCGAAGTCGTCCGTCAAAAACTGGCAGACCTAGAACTGCCCTATGAGGACATCGTCGTTCCCGATAGCAGGTCGATGCGCAAGCAAGTCCACCAGGTATCCGGCCAGTACTATGTGCCCGTCCTCAAGGACGGCGATCTTGTTCTGACGGAGACCGCCGACATTTTGGCCTATCTGGACGAGCGGCATAGAACCGGCGGCGCAGGAGCCGCAGAGTCGTTTCCATCGCAAGACCGCGCGATACCAGATCCGCCGGGTGACGATGACGATCATCCTTCCTGCCGGATCAACTGAGGGCGCTCAATGGAAGACTGGAAACAAGTTCTCGCGAAAAGCATTGTAAAACCGAAAGATCTGGCCGAACGATTCGGGCTCGACGCCGAAGAACTCGAAGCCATCGTCGGCCCCTATCCCATGCGGATCACCCCGACCGTCCTGGGCACGATCAAAGCCAAGGGCGATGCGATCTGGAAACAGGTCATCCCTGAAATGGCCGAATTGGACGACCTCGACGCGGAAGACGATCCCCTCGAAGAAGATCTCATGAGTCCGGTGCCGCATCTGGTTCACCGCTACCCGGATCGCGTGCTGCTCATGGTCACCAACCAATGTCCGATCTATTGCCGCTTCTGCACAAGAAAACGGCTGGTCGGGAAACCGGGCTTCCTCAAGAAAGGCGAGCTGGATCGGGCCATCGCCTACCTCAGAGAGCACACAGAAGTACGGGATGTCATCTTGTCGGGCGGCGACCCCCTGCTTCTCCCCGACTACCTGATCGAACGGATCTTCAAAGCGCTTCGGACGATTCCACACTTGGAGTTGATCCGCATTGGATCGAGGGTCCCCGGCACCCTACCCCAGCGAATCACCCCGAAGCTCTGCGAGATTGTGAAACGCTATCATCCGATCTACATGAACCTGCATTTCAACCATCCCGACGAGCTCACACCGGAAGTGAAAGCCGCCTGCGGCATGCTGGCCGACGCCGGCGTGCCGTTGGGAGCGCAAACCGTTCTGCTCAAAGGCGTGAACGACGATCCCGACATCATGAAGCGGCTCATGCATCAGCTGTTGCTCGCGCGGGTGAAACCCTATTACATCTATCAAGCAGACTTGACCAAGGGCACGAATCATTTCCGCACGTCGATTGAAACGGGATTGAATATCATCAAATCGCTTCAAGGCCACACCAGCGGCATGGCGGTCCCGCACTTCGTGATCGATGCACCGGGCGGCGGCGGCAAAATCCCCCTGCTGCCGGACGACTATCTCGTGCATATGGACGAAGACGGAGCCGTCTTGCGGAATTACGAGAATAAGACCTTTCATTACCCACAGCCACAGACCGGCAACAGCCGAGAACTTCCAATGGTCAGCGCGCGCTCATCGCACAAAAGCCCCGCTGAAACCTTTGCGTCTTGCGGCGACAGCTATCCGGACCGGGACGGCTACGCAACCTGGGGCAACAGCTGCGGCGGAGATGCGGACGATCTGTGAGCACTCGATCACCCCATGCCGGCATTCTCCCCTATCAAGACATCACACGGCTGATCAGCAGCCAGGTCATCGATGCATCCCCCGCGATTGAGGACCGGCAGATCCAGCCGGCCAGTCTCGATCTCCGCCTGGGACGCAAGGCCTACCGTCTGATCAGCAGTTTTTTGCCCGAACTGTCCGCCATCTCCTCCCGTCTCGACATACTCGACTTTTACCAGTCTGACCTGGTGATGTACGAGATGGACCTGACCGGCGGCGCGATTCTTGAAAAAGGCCACGTCTATCTGGTGCCGTTGCTGGAAAGCTTGAAACTGCCGAAAACCATCCGCGCCCGCGCCAATCCCAAGAGCACAACCGGCCGGCTGGACGTGTTCACCCGCGTTGTGACGGATCTGAATGCAGGGTTCGATGAAATCCGTGCCGGCTATCACGGCCCGCTCTTCCTGGAAGTCGTCCCGCGGTCGTTCGCCATCAAGGTCTGCACCGGGCAATCGCTCAACCAAATCCGATTCGTACGCGGCAATGCCGCCGTCCCCGACCGCGACCTGCTCGCGCTGCACCGGACGACACCGCTGCTATACCATAACGATCCGTCCAGAAAGGCCGTGGGGAACCAGGACTTTCGGGCTGAACACGGCCTCTTTCTCCGCATCGATGTCAAAGGAGACGAGCGAAGCAGCTCCCGCATCATCGGCTATCGTGCAAAGAAAAACAGCCATGTGATCGATCTCAGCAAGGTCGGCCATTACGCAGCGGCGGACTTCTGGGAACCGCTGTATCGTCATCGGCACGACAGTCTGCTGCTGGAGCCGGAAGAGTTCTACATCCTTGCATCGAAAGAGCGTATCCGCGTGCCCGCCGGCTACGCAGCTGAAATGGTCGCCTATGAAGCGGCCTGCGGAGAGTTGCGCACCCACTACGCAGGATTCTTCGATCCAGGATTCGGTTATGGATCGAAGGGAGAAATAAAAGGGACACAAGTAGTCCTGGAAGTCCGCCCCCATGATGTACCGTTTCTGATTCACGATGGACAGACATTTTTCAAAGTCGTGTACGACAAGATGCTCGACAAGCCGAGCCAGCTCTATGGAGTGGGCCTTGGCTCATCCTATCAGCAGCAGGCCCTCACCCTTAGCAAGCATTTCAAGGCATAGCATATGGCCCCTTCAGACCTTCCCCCCACGCAGGATCAGACGCCGAAGCTTCCGGATCCGCCAGCCGGCTCGGCGCGTGAGGAAAACGACAGCGAGCACCCGACGCAGGTCATCGGACTCATGGTCGGGACGGCGCTGATGTTCATCGGCTTTCTCAATGTATTTCTCTCCATCAGCGGAGGGTTCGAAATCAATGTCGTGCCGTTTCTGATCTATTTCGGCGGCCTGACCGTATGGGCCAATGCCGCGGTCGAGACCCCGGCCATCCGCTACGGGGTGATGACCGTCGCTATCTCTCTGGCATTGGCACTCTTTCAGTACGGTGAAGTATTGTTTTGGCACAAGCAGGTGGTCTTTTGGGCCACCATCATCGTCGTCATGTACTTCATGTTCAACGAACCGAAGAAACCTACCGCGTGATGTCGCGATGACGATTTCCGTCATCATCCCCACACTAAACGAAGAAACAGTCCTGGCGCAGACACTGGCGCACACGGAGGCATTGGGATTTGACGACATCATCGTA
>LNFM01012590.1_pt1 | contig 11061 bp, 6 predicted proteins | sample 596031 | NCBI WGS metagenome assembly LNFM01 (sample SAMN04254537, study PRJNA301005) | activated carbon metagenome | isolation source: dual media filters at the Ann Arbor, Michigan drinking water treatment plant | place: USA: Ann Arbor | reverse complement strand
GAAGAAAAATCGTCTCTTAAGGGACTCGAGCTTAGCAAAAGATTATTGCTTCCGCTGTTGGGCTTCGTCATTTTGATTTTTGTGGGCCTTTATATTAAGAATAAAGTCGCTCCACCCAGCTCATCTCAAGATATAAATCCTGAGAGTTTTCAGGGGCCAGCAGAAGTGTCCGGAGTTGTTCAGCAAGAATGTGTCAGCATCGAAGCTCGGATTTTAAAGAATTCGGACTGTGCTGAAGCGGAATCTGAATTTTTCGCGTCATTGGATGCCTGCAAAAGCGTGGGAATATCTGAAGCCAGCGAAGGGATTTATCCGGATTTGTCTTTCAAGGTTGCCCAGTGCTACTTCGAAAGCAAAAACGATGGTCCAAGTGCCGCGCGGGTTTTGGAAAAGGTCCAAACAGAGGTCGGAGAATGGGAAGTTTTCGAAGGACCTGTTTCTTGCTCTTCAAAAAATATAATTGCAGCTAAGTCAGAAGCCTATTTAGAAACTCGAAAATTGTCCTGCGGTCCCGAAAATTTTCAGGCCTTACTTGAAAGCTTGAAGAAAAAAGAATTTGCATCCTTGAAATCCTTTCTGGCACCGGGCGCTACGGTGACTCAAGGCTTTGTCGATTCTGATGCGAATTGCCCGGATGCTGTGTCTGAAGTTTTCAAAAACATGGAAAAGCTCACAATGACTGGGACATTTGAAGTGAAAGAGGCCTCGGACAGTTCAAATCCAGAAGCGCCAGCAGCAGATTCTGATCGGTATGTCGAGTTTTCGAATGCGGATAAAAAAATAATGATGCTGCAATTTCGAAAAACCGAAGGCGATTGTTTTCAGTTTTCGGCCTTATTGGTTAAGGCGTCCGAAGATCTTTCCGGAGATTAGTTCTTTAACACCTCAAGAGTCCAAAACCTCTGGTGGCGGATTCATCAAAACGGATCAATATGAGATTTTTTTTGAATACAAAAGCTGGCAAAATTCTGATTTAAGTCTCAACTAAAACTCATTTTGTCCGATATGTTTGCGTGGTCTGCATATCATTTATGAATTTAAAAAAGTTCGCATCTTGGGTCTACATTTTCATGTTGTGTCCATGGTTAGTTCTTGCTTCCCCAATTGCTGTCACATTTCAATCGCGAATCATTAAGCCCGACGGCTTTCCTCTTGAATCAGCGGCAGTGCAATTTCGTTTTAGCGTAACGGACACCGTCGGATCTTGTGTCATCTTTCAGGAAGATTTCAATTCCATTAACATGTCTGACAGCAAGGGTCTTGTTACATTAACCCTTGGGGGCGGTACAAAAGTTTTCCCTTCGGGAATTTTCACGGTTTCTGACGCGTTCAACAACTACGGGTCTCCGCTTTTTACCTGCAAGACGGGTGGAAGCATTAATGCAGGCTTAACTGATCGTCGAAAACTAGTCGTTCAATTTAACGACGGCTCGGGTTGGCAAACGGTTCCAGCCATGGATATAAATTCCACTCCATATTCCCTTCAAGCGTCAAATGCGTTTAATTTAGGTGGTTATGCTGCACAAGATTTTTTACGCCCGTCGACGTTAAATACGTGCAATGTCAGTACCGAAGCCCTTTCGTTCAATGGAACCAGTTTTGTTTGTGTGCCTATTGGCGGCGGGGGAACGTTGACCACCGTGAGCTCGACAAATGGGTATCTAAGTGTGGCAAACCCAACGACGGCACCCGCACTCACTGTAAATGTTGGTACCGGAGCGAATACTCTGGCCGCAGGCGACGATGCCAGAATCACTGGCGCCGCACAACGATCTGCGAATTTATCAGATTTAGCAAGTGCGACAACTTCAAGATCTAATCTTGGGCTTGGAACGGCTGCAACTTTAAACGTAGGAACGGGCGCCAGTGAAGTCGTCCAATTAAATGTCGCTTCAGAATTGCCAGCAGTTTCGGGCGCTAACATTACGAATTTAAATGCAGGAAATGTTTCAAGCGGAACTTTGCCAGTCAATCGCGGGGGAACGGGAGCCACGGCCTTTACGGGGAATCGTATCGTCGGAACGGATGGGACCGGCTCATCGTTGATCAATTTTAGCTGTAGCTTAAATCAAATAATTTCATTCGATGTGACGGGAAACGCAGTCTGCGTCAATCAAAGCAGTGGTGATATTTCGAATAATGGAAATACGTTTTCAGCCGCGATGACGATTGGAACAAATGACAGTAACAACTTGAACTTGGAAACGAGCGGCACAAGTCGGATGACTGTTTTGGCTGGTGGGAATGTTGGGATTGGAACTGGGGCACCAACTTCAAGATTAGAAGTCAGTGGTGATGTAAAACTTTCTGCCGGAGCAACACGACTCATTTCTGTTGCGCAGCCTGTTTCTGGCAACGGAAATTCACTTGAAATTCGAGCTGCCAATGGAGCCACTGTCACAGATGTTGGTGGTGGAATATCTTTGATAGCAGGTAACAATTCGAACAACAAACCCGGTGCAAGTCTGGTGATGGGTGTTGGCGCTTTCAATGGTGGCGCTGTCAATCTAGTCGCTGGAATGGGTGATAACAATGGCGCCGGCGGAACCATGACCATTCAAGGGGGCTCCAATGGCTCCAATGGTGTTGGTGGATCCACTTTTATCAGAGGTGGAACCGGTGGCAGCAGCGGACATCCTGGGGGACCTGTTTACGTTATTGGTGGAACACCCGGCGGCGTAAGCACAACATTTGGTAATGTCATACTGGCCCACGACGGCGGCTCTCCCAGAGGAAACGTAGGTGTGGGGACGACATCGCCTGGAGCAAGACTCCATGCACAAGGAGGCACAAGCGATAACACCGCTGCGGCCCTCAATGTGACAAACTCCTCTGCCTCGCCGTTGTTTTTCGTGCGGAACGATGGTCGAGTTGGTATGGGAACGACAGCGCCAGCTGAAACCCTTGATGTCAATGGGGCTATTAAATTGGGAACGACGGCAACTTCTAACGCGGGTACGATTCGCTGGGATGGGACAAATTTTTCTGGTTATACAGGCGCAGCTTGGGTGCACTTTGTTCCTAGCCCACCTGGAAGCGGATCGTGCGATAGCACTTTAACCTACACGACACCCGGAACGTACGCTTACACAGTACCTGCAAGCTTTGGAACGATCACCGTTCGAATGTGGGGTGGTGGTGGTGGTGGTGGATATGTTTTTGGTAGCGAGGGGCCAATCACTGGAAATCAAGGTGGAACTTCAACGGTTGTGTCGCTAGGACTTATTGCACAAGGTGGTGCGCCCGGGCGTGGCGCAAATGGAACTGGCGCCGCGGCATCCGGTACTTCCGCCGCAACCGGTGGTGACATCAATACTCCTGGGGAATCTAGTGCAGCCACTGCTTCTGCGGGACTTATTGGTTCAGGTGCGTCGGCTCCCAACGGTGGCGCCGGAGGCATTGCAGGAAACGGGATTGCTGGTCAAGCTCCCGGTGGTGGTGGTTCGGGATCGCTTAACGGCGCCACATCGTCTTCTTCGGGTGGTGGTTCGGGTTCGTATTTGGAAAAGACCTATAACATGGCAACACTGATTCCCGGAATCACAATAAATGATCTTGTTGTTGCTGCTGGTGGAGTTCCAACGGGTGCATATCCGCCAAGTGGTCGCGGTGGAGATGGTCGCATCTCAATCACCTGTTCGTCAGTTGGGACACCAACTCCACAAGACCGGTCGATTATTTTTTACGATGGATCGAACCAATCCACAAATTCTAACTTTGTCTTCGATGCATCTGGAAACCTCGGTGTTGGTACAAATGCACCGACACAAAAAATCGAAGTGAATGGCGGCGTTAAGCTAGCACCAGGTGCTGCAAAGCCCACTTGCGATGCGACGACCCGGGGTACATTTTGGTATTCTGCAGGCGGCGCAGGCGCTGCCGATCAAGTTGAAGTTTGCGCGAAAGATTCAAGTGATTCCTTTGCATGGCGAACCATTTACTAAAAAAGAAGATCTGTATTTCTTCAATGATGAAAAGCCTGATTTATCACGCCAAGATCACTTCATATGAAGTGACGATCAAGTTGCAGCAGCCAAATGTAAGGATTCGTTTTCGATAAATAAAATCTTTGAATTTTGATTCTGCAAAATAGCTTGCTGAACCATCGCTCGTGCAACTTGAGCTGCGGGAATCGGCTTGTAACGCAAAGCTGATCCGGAAAAAATCCATGGCACTGCTTGTGTGACTTTGACTGCAAGCTGTTCTAAAAATCTAGACTCTGTTCGCTCTCCGAGTAAAAGACCAGGGCGTAAAAAAACACAAGGTCCCGCGAATTCTTGTGAACTTCGAGTTTCCATTTCTCCCTTACACTTCAAATAAAAAGAGGCACTTTTTACAGAGGCTCCTTGGCTGGATACAGCCAAAAATTTTGAAGCACCCATAGATTTTAAAAATTTTGCAAATTGCACAACAGTTTCCACATCAACTTTATAAAATGCGTCCTTACTTCCTGCAGTTTTAATTGTTGTCCCCAAAGCACAAAAACCAATGATCTCTGGCGGAGCGGCTATGGGCGCAATTCGCTGCTCGGTCAAAATAGCAGTCATCTTAGATTTCAGCAGATCCCAGTTCGAAAAGTCGAATTCAATGATCGAAACATCCGAAAGGCTCATTTTCTGAAGGCTCATCATAGATTCAAGTTTTGATCTGGATCGGACCACCACAATTATTTGATTGAATTGATTTGAGTTTATAAGCTCTCGGACCAAGTGAAAGCCCGTCAATCCTGTTGCCCCGATGATTATAGCCGTCATGGTGTTACGTCCTATCCAAAATGATCCTAAAAATTAAGCAAAAACGAAGATTTTATCCAATGCGAAGTAGACTCGCGTCTTCAATTTCAAGAAAATTCTTTCCCTAAACGACTTTTGCCCAGCCATATTCTAATTGAAAAGCTGATTTTGCCTTGAGCATCAAAGATGTCTTATGCTATCACCTAGATCTTCTATTTTGAATATTAAAGTCATTATGAATAGTTATTGAAAGGGATTCCATGAAGCCAAATTTACATCCAAAGTTTAACACTGTCGTATTTAAAGATATTTCATGTGATTTTTCTTTTCTAGGGACTTCAACTTTAGACTCGAAAGAAAAGATCAAATGGACTGACGGCAAAGAATACCCACTGATCAAAGTGGAAATTTCTTCTGCATCACACCCGTTTTACACTGGAAAACAGCGCGTTATTGATACTGAAGGTCGTATCGATCGTTTCAAACGTCGTTACAGCAAAACTACACCTACTAAGTAGTTTATTTTTTGTTAGATTATAAAGGCGGTTCATTTATTTGAACCGCCTTTTTTTTTGCAGCCACATCATTTAAGAGAAGCATTTTAAAAAACTCAGAAAATAAGAGCCAATATGTCAGGGATTTTTAAAAAATTAGAAGAAGTTGATTCCAGATACGAGCAGGTCAATCTATCGCTTCAGCGCCCTGACATTGCTTCCGATCAAAAACTTTACCTTTCGTTAATGCGAGAGCTTTCTCAACTAGAAAAAATTGTGACTGTTTTTCGTGACTATAAAAAGAAGACGGCGTCCCTAAAAGACAGCAAGGAAATGTTAACCGCTGAATCTGATTCTGAAATGAAAGAAATGATTCGCGAAGAAATTAAGTCTTTGGAAACAGACATTCCCAATCTTGAAGAGCAGTTAAAACTTGCGCTTATTCCCAAAGACCCTAATGACGATAAAAATATTATCCTAGAAATCCGTGCCGGCGCCGGTGGAGATGAAGCTTCACTTTTTGCCGACGAACTTTTCCGAGGTTACGCTTACTACGCAAGTAGCCTTGGCTGGAAAGTTGAAATGCTTAGTTACTCGGAAGGTAACGTCGGCGGAGCTAAAGAAGTGATCGCCATGGTTATGGGTGATTCGGTTTATAGTAAATTAAAATACGAATCGGGAGTTCACCGCGTGCAGCGAGTTCCTAAAACGGAAGCTGCAGGTCGCATTCACACATCGACCGTCACCGTGGCGGTGATACCCGAAGTTGAAGCGACAGATGTTAAATTGAATCCAAACGATCTTAGGATTGAAACGATGCGATCCCAAGGTGCGGGTGGACAGTCGGTCAACAGAACAGAATCAGCCGTTCGAGTCGTTCATATTCCTTCAGGACTTGAAGTGAAATGCCAAGAAGGTAAATCCCAGTCTTCGAACCGGGAACGCGCGATTCAGATTTTGGCTGCGAAATTACAGCAAATTGAAGACGACAAGCGCGAAAAAGAAGCCTCGGACACGCGTTTAGATCAAATCGGAACGGGTGATCGTTCAGAGCGTATTCGTACCTACAATTTCCCACAGACGCGAATCACTGATCATCGGATAGGTCTTACAGTCCATCAGCTAGATGCGGTCATGGGCGGGCGATTCGAAATTTTAATTGATTCTCTCAACGCTCACTACCAAGCAGAAGCCTTGAAAAAACAAGCTTCGAATGCATACTAGATCTGTGGATGAATCTGAATCGAACCTACAGGCGAAACAACAAAATCAATTAGGCGACGTTTTACAAAAAACGATACAGTTTTTTAAAACGAAAGGCATCGAAACGCCCAGGCTTGATGCTGAACTTCTTTTTTCACACGCCTTAAAGTTACAGCGGATTCAGCTTTACACCTTGCACACGAAACCCTTATCAGAAACAGAACTTAATATTTGTCGGGACCTTGTCCGTCGCCGCACGAAAGGCGAGCCCGTTGCGTATTTGACGGGTTCAAAATGGTTTTTTCAGAGTGAATTCAAAGTGAGCCCTGCAGTCCTAATTCCAAGGCCCGAAACGGAGCTGCTTGTTGAACTTTCCGTACAAAATATTTTGAAAAAAAATAAAACTGAAGTGACCGTATTAGATTTAGGAGCAGGTACTGGTTGCATTGGAATATCCATTTTGAATGAGCTTAAGAAAAAAAATGTGCAGACAACTTTGATCTCGGTTGAAAAATCTGAAACCGCTTTTGAGATTTTAAAAGAAAATGCAACTCGGTTGATTGAAGAAGCTTCGAATTTAAAATCGAAAAGTCGGTGCAAGCCACTCGGCGCTGATTCCAAAGATGATCTTGGCCCTGCATCTTCAACGATAAGTGATCCAACTAAAGAAGTTTCGGGGGCCGAAATCGTCAAATGCACTTATCAGCTGATTTTAGGTGATGCGGCAACTGTGAACCTATCATCATTTGAAGGTTTCGATTTGATTGCCGCTAATCCTCCTTACATTAAGCCGCAAGATGTAAATGTGGACCTTGATGTGCAAATGTTCGAGCCGCATTCGGCACTGTATGCTGATGATGAAGGAATGAAAGATATTAAAGAATGGTCGACCCACGCGCTGAAATTTTTGAAGCCTGGTGGCTTGATGATTTTCGAATTAGGGTGGGACCAAGGCGAAAAAGGAAAACTTTGGTTTGAAAGCTTAGGCTTAGTCGATGTTGCGATCAAAAAAGATTTAGCTGAACATGACCGATTTATTATTGGAACAAAAAGAATTTAAAAGGAACACAGGTAATCGTATGGATAAAATGGCAATTAAGGGCGGCTTTACTTTAAACGGATCTGTTGCAACAAGTGGTGCAAAGAACTCAGCTTTGCCGATTCTTTTTAGTACGCTGCTTGCCGAAGGCGAACATCAGTTTTCAAATGTTCCAAGGTTGAAAGACATTGATTCGACCGCAGAACTTTTGCGAAGTCTTGGCTGTGAAGCTTACTGGAAAAATTCAAAAGAAAATTCCGGTCCAAATGAATTTGTGGTGAAGGTTGAAAAACTAAAGTCTTTGGAAGCGCATTATGATTTAGTTCGAAAAATGCGTGCGAGTATTTTGTGTTTAGGACCCATGTTGGCAAAATATGGCGAAGCGGTCGTGTCCCTACCTGGTGGATGTGCAATCGGAACTCGTCCGATTGATTTGCATCTTGATGCGATGAAAGCATTGGGTGCAGAGATTGAACTTAAAGATGGATATGTTATCGCGCGCGTGCCGCAAGCGTCGAAGCGCCTTAAGGGCGCAAATGTGTTGTTCGAAAAAACCACGGTGGGTGGAACCGAAAATCTCATGATGGCTGCGACATTAGCTGAGGGTGTTACCACAATTGAAAATGCTGCCAAAGAACCTGAAATTGTTGATCTAGCAAGATACCTGAATTCCATGGGCGCAAAAGTGACTGGTTACGGAACCAGCGTCATCCGGATTGAGGGCGTCGCAAAATTAGCAGCCAGCAAATATGAAATCCTTCCAGATCGAATCGAAGCAGGTACGTTATTAATCGCAGGCGCCATCACGGGAGGGGACGTGACCGTCGAAAAATGCAACCCTCACGACCTTGATGCTTTGGTCACGAAGCTTCGTGAAAGCGGATTTAAAATTGATTTAGGTGCAAACTCCATGCGGGTGCATCCAAATACAAAATTTGTTGCGGTTGATATCACGACAGCGCCGCATCCGTTATTTCCGACGGATTTGCAGGCTCAGTTCATGGCCCTCATGTCTGTTGCAGAAGGTACAAGTGTGATTTCTGAAACTGTTTTTGAAAATAGATTCATGCATGTGACCGAATTAATGCGCCTGGGTGCTGATATCACACCGAAAACACAAGTGGCTGTCGTGCGTGGCAAACCTATGCATCAAGGAAAATTTCTAACGGGCGCTCCGGTCATGGCGACGGATCTTCGTGCTTCGGCTTCTTTGGTTTTAGCTGGACTTGTGGCTCACGGTGAAACTGTTGTGAATCGTATTTATCATTTGGACCGTGGATATGAACAACTTGAAGTAAAACTGCAAAAGCTTGGCGCTCAGATTCAGAGAGCAAATTAGGCAAAAAAAAAGCTCAGTGCTGGAGGGGCCATCACTGAGCTTGTTAAAAATAACCTTGCGGTAAATTTTTAGAAACTATCACCAAGTCTTCGGGCACACGTTCTAGGGAGGGGCCCTGGTCTTTGAGCCTTCAGGCTTGGTGTTAAATTCTTTTATCAAAGAGCAGAACAGTTTTTGGGTGTCTTAAGCTCGAGCACTAGCTGATAAAACTAAAACTCCAACGATGTATGCAACCGCTAACCATTTCCACATAACACTTCTAAGAGCAACTGGCGTGCCAATCACGTTTCGCATTGAAACCCAAATTAAATCGAGTACGCCTCAAAAATCTCTGCAATCAACCCAAAGGTCAGTTCCAAGCTGGAACCTGACCGGTTCCAAATTAGTTCTTTGGGACTTAAGTCCAAACTAAAACTTTTGGCCTCGCAAGTTCTACTCGGAAGCCTGCATCAAGCTTAGAATAAAAACTATGGCCCAGATGGTTACAAAGTGGATTATTCGAACGGCAAGTGATGGAACGTTGGGCCCGTTCACCGAACAGGAAATTAAACAGCAAATTCGGCTTGGGCAGTTGTCGGGTGAAGAGCAAATCGCAGGATTCCCCGATGGCGAATGGAAACCCATCATGAAAGAGTCCGCTTTTTACGAATCCTTGCTGGATGCGCTAGAAAATCCGCGCGCCAATAGTGAACAAGAAAGCAAAATGGCAGCGGAAACGGTGATCGTTAAGCGTGCACTGATGGTTAACCCCGGTCAACAGCCGCCCATTTCAGATGTAGAGGGCGAAAATAAATTCGATGGCTCACATGCAGATGTCAATCCTGACGAAAAACCAAACACCGAGCTTCACCGTGGCTTCAAAAATTTACTGGGCACTGAATCAGAAAAAATAAAAAATCAAAAAGCAGAGGCTATGTCACGGGCCTTGAAAATGAATGAAAGCAATTCCCAATCAAAATCTCATCGGGAACTTGTGACTTCGGTAAAGAATGGACCAACCGCAGCTGATGCAAAAGGTGGAATCGAAGAGATCGAGCTTAAAAATATAGAAGAACTAAAGAAAAAAAATAAGCTGAAATTCGTCGCTTATATTATTGTTGTCGGTTTGGTTTTGCTGGCTGTCGCGAATTACTATTCTGAAGAATCGAAGAAGCCAAAATTAGGATGGACCCTTATCGTTCCTAAGAAATCAAAAACCGAACTCAGCGATGCAGACGCAAAGAAAATCAAAATTGCCGCTTTTACGAAGATCCGAACTGGGCGAATAGAAGACCTCCTTGAGGCGCAAGTATTTTTGGTTCGCATCGCCGAAAAAGGAAATACGGATTTAGAATCGCTGGGAACGCTTTGTGCCGTTCAGTACATGCTTTGGCCCTTTACCAAACAATCAGCCGATGATCTTCGAGCGGTCGCGGCAGCCACACAAATTATTCGTTCTGCAAATCCAATCTCGAGCTATTCTGATTCCTGTCACACAATCAATCTTTGGGTGAAGGGACAGTCGGTTGACGCCAAAGGCCTGTTAGATAAAACTCTGGATCAAAAACTTGAAAACCCCTTTGTCATGTATCCATTTCTTAACGTGATGAAAGCAGATACGCTTGAAGATGCTCAAAATTATTTGAATGCAGAAGCGTATTACAGAGAAGCACTAAGAAATTTTCCTGAATGGCTATGGGCGCAATTTGGAATTGGTCGAACGTTGATTCGACAATCAAAATTTAACGAAGCACGTGCCGTATTCGAAGAGATGTATAAAACCTTTGAAGGCTCAAAAGCCGCCTATCTCGGAGCAGGCTTGGTCGAAGCCCTCGATAAGAAAGATCTTAAGCGAGCTGCTAGTTTTTTTGCGAAGGGCTTTAGCCTTCCCGGAAAGTTGCCAAATCGTTTTGTCGTCGAATGTGTAAATGAATATGTAAAACTCTTGATGGATCAAGGGGATCAAGTTCGCTCATTAGAACTTGTTCAGTACGGACTCTCTTTAAGCCCGAGTAATCGAACTCTGCGCGAATTGGTTTTGGCACTTGGTGGAGAAGAAAAACAATATACTAAAAGCGCGGCAGCCGAACTGATCATGCTCGGGGATCAATTCGCACGAAACGGAGACCATCTTGCAGCACAGGCACAGTTTAAGGCCAGTTACGATCTGGACAAAACATATGCGATTATTCCGCTTAAGGTCGCAAAGTCATTATGGGAATTAAATCAAGCGCGTGAAGCCCACCTTTGGTTGGATCGCGCCATCGCTATTGA
>LNFM01012588.1_pt1 | contig 11062 bp, 12 predicted proteins | sample 596031 | NCBI WGS metagenome assembly LNFM01 (sample SAMN04254537, study PRJNA301005) | activated carbon metagenome | isolation source: dual media filters at the Ann Arbor, Michigan drinking water treatment plant | place: USA: Ann Arbor | reverse complement strand
AAGCCCTCAAAAGAGGGCTTTTTGCTTTTATGGCACTTAATTAATCAGCCAAAAAATTGTGGTTTATGCTGTATTCGGGGTATAGTCATTACTAACCTTGGAGTAGCTGTCATGAAGATGTTTTTATTAACTTATTTGTGTATGTTTTGTTTGTCTGTATTTGCTCAAAGTGAGTCTGCAGACAATAGAGATAGAGCATGTCAAAAGACTTGTTTGCCGGTTGATTTAACGCGCGGCAAACAAGATGATCCTCTGTCGCCTCGCAAAATCAATAACGAATTAAATAAAGGCAGACAGACTGAAAATCTAACATCCGATGAGTTACACGACGATTTATCGCGTGGACATGATAGCGTTGTGTTGCATACAGTTAAAAAAACTGGCGATTTGAGCCGTGGCTTAGAAACTAAGCCTTTTCAAACAATTAGAAGTCGCGATGATTTGATTCGCAGCAACGTCAATGTCAATTTAACCGCAGGCAGAAAAGGCGATGATTTATCGCGTAGTGTAGTGAGTAATGACTTAGGTTTTAATCGGGTGCGTGATGATTTGTCACGCGGTAAAGAGTCGGCCATGTTAGAGCGTTGTGATTAGTTTCTTACTGATAAGTGAGGAATTTAATTAAACATCAGGCACATAGTTAAATGCTATTTTAATTTGTGATGCATATAAGGCATTATGCGCACCGCCTAGGTAAATTGTATTTTTTCCATACTTCGAATTCAAAACATCTAATGCATAATTGAGTTTCTTCTCAATGATGCTGGGTTTTTCAGTAAATAAATCGTCTATATATTGATGCGCGTTACTTAAATGCCCAAAATTAACACCTACAGCAATTGGCTCTAATTCCGTATGATTAGAGTTAGCGTCATCTAGGAGCGTTTCTAGCGCGCTTGTTAGCTTGAGAGAATCATTTGTGGCTGTCATCGAGCTTTCTTTATAAAAGCGCGCAATTTCTTTTGTTTTAGTATGCCGTAATTTAATTTTTACACTGATGTGTGCGGTTAAAAGTCCGTAACTGCGCATACGTGTGGCCGCTTTTTGCAATAAGCGGTGCAGTACTGCTTTCGCTCCTTCAATATTGCGCAGCTCTGGTGGCAATACGTGAGAATGCCCTAAGCTACTGCGTGCATTCTTAACATAATAGGGTTCTATGCCACGTAATTTGTCGTAATAACGCTCACCTTCTACGCTACCCCAAACGGTGTGTAATTGTTGCCTATTTGCGGAATACAATTTTTCAATAGAATCAATTCCATAGCGCATTAGTCTAGCTTGCATTTGCTTACCAATGCCGTTTAGTGCACCAAGTTTAAGTGTAAATAATTTGGCTGGAATATCACTATCTTCAATGACCACACAACCGTTTGGTTTTTGCATATTTGAAGCCGTTTTAGCCAAAAAGGTATTAGGCGCAATACCAATAGAGCAATGTATAAATTCAAATTGTTTGTTAATTTTACGCTTAATTTTAGCGGCCAATTGGAGTGCGTTTTGTTTATCTTGCTGTGACCCCGTTAATTTGCACACCATTTCGTCAATGGATAGGACTCTTTCAACATGCGTACAAGACTCAACAATTTCGATTAATTTGTGATGAAATTGCACGTACAGTGGCGGCCGTGCCTCAACAAAAATAATATCAGGGCACATTTTTCGTGCATCGCGCACGCCAGTACCTGTTTTAACGCCAAATGCTTTCGCTTCGTAGCTTGCAGCAATACAGCAAGTGGTTTCTGCCATCAGTGGCAGCACACCAATTGGTTTACCTCGCAACTCTGGGCGCGACTGTTGCTCTACCGATGCGAAGTAGGAGTTAAAGTCAACGTATAAAGCGTTTAAGCCCATGGTAAAAATAATGAAACCTAATGTAATGTTTTAGATAAATGATTGACTAATTATTGTAGGGTGAATTCATAAAAAAGTTAAAAAGGTGTAGATCATGAATAACAAACAAATCGCAATTTTTGCAGGTGGCTGTTTTTGGTGCACCGAGCCTGTATTTAGCCAATTAATTGGAGTTAACAAAGTGGTATCTGGCTATATTGGAGGCCACACGCTTAACCCCACTTACAAAGATATTTGCAACGGCGATACGGGCCATGCGGAGGGCATACAAATTACTTTTGATGCCGACCAAGTCAGTTTTGAAACCTTGCTAGAAGTATTTTTTGCCTCACATGATCCCACTACGCTAAACCGCCAAGGTAATGATATAGGTACGCAATATCGCTCTGCTGTATTTTGCCAAAATGCCGCACAGCGTGATGCAACAATCAAAATGACCGAGGCGCTGAATAATAAAAAAATATTTAGTTCTACTATTGTCACGCAGATTAATGGCCCTGATACGTTTTATCCAGCCGAGAGTTATCATCAATATTATTTTGAAAAGAACCCTAGTCAGCCTTATTGCTTAGCGGTTGCAGCGCCTAAAAAAGAAAAAATAAGGACGAAGTATTCAGCGTTAATCAAAGATTTATCGCAAGATGCTTAATTTTTAGGGTGATTTTTAGTGTTAAGTTTTACTACTTAACCATTGCCTGCGCCAAAAAATAACAATCATGATGCACGCTATGGTTGCCATTAAGCTAATCGCCCACCAAAACCCGTCTGCATTTTTAAGCAAAGGCATGCTTTCAAAGTTCATGCCGAAAATACCTGCAATTAGGGTGGCTGGCATAAACAGCATCGCTACCACTGTTAAAGCACGTACCTCTAAATTGACGCGCTGGCTAACGCTAGCCATATAAATATCCATCATGCCGCTTAAACTGTCGCGAATCGATTCTAGCGACTCAATAAAATTGACTGCGTGGTCGTACACATCACGCAAGTAAGGCATAGTAGCGGGTTTAAAAAAGTCGTTTTCATTACGCGTTAAGTTATTAATTACCTCACGCAGTGGCCACACAGCACGGCGCAGCTCAATACTGACATGCTTTAACTGATGAATACTATGTAGCATCGCGTTAGTCGGACGGCTCAGTAGCAAATCTTCTAGCGTTTCGCTGGCATCGTTTACGTCATCCAGTACGCTAAAATATCTATCCACCACGCTATCCAGTAGCGCATAGGCCAAGTAATCAACACCTAAATCGCGAATATGCGCACCAGCTACACGCATGCGCGTACGAACTGGCTCAAAAATGCCAGTAGAGCGCTCTTGAAAAGTAAGCAGATAATCGCGCCCCAACACAAAACTGACCTGCTCAGAATCCATGGTCAGATTGGTTTTGTCATACTTAAAACTACGCGTTTCTAAAAAAACATAGTCTTCAAACTCATCAATCTTAGGGCGCTGCTGGGTATTTAAGATATCTTCTAACACCAGCGGATGCAAATGAAATAAATCGCCCACTTGTTTAATCAACGCGGTATCGTGCACGCCATGAATGTTGAGCCACAACTTTTTGCTTGCGCTGGTGTAGTCGCTTAATTTAAACGTTGCAAGCTCATCTGCGCTTAACCGCTTTTCGGTTAAATCAGCTGCGTCATATGCCACCAATGTGATGGTAGGCGCATCCATTTGGGACAAATCAGCATCCATATCGCCCACATAAATCAAAGAACCAGGCGGCATGCCGATTTTTTTAGAGAGGCGTTTTTTAGATTTGCGGTTTTTTTTCATTTGGCTTAATTTAAAACTTACTTTTTAATTACACCTTTTCGCAACGCTTCGTGGCGTACTTTAGTTTCAGGCGTTTGTGTCATCAAAGTAAAAAGCCTAGCATCTTCAACCCATTGTAAGCGTTCTAACATGCTCAGTTGAGCAAATACAGATAATTGCTCTGCGCTCACAAAATAACTAAATCCATTTGGTTTGTTATTTTCGCTCATCTAAAAATTGCTCTAAGTGGCTGATATCTGATAAATCTTGCGCACGGCCTGCTACTTTTTTTAGTGTAATCATGTCTTCAATAGAAGCTAACATTACAGGAATGCCAGATATGTCCCGCTCAACTTTATTTGCATAAGCCTGCTGAAAATTGAGTGGGTGATGAATAACAATATCTACCGTAGGCGTTGTTGGTGTATGGCTAATTAACGACAATGCAATTAAGTTCTTTTCTAAAAAAAGCGTCTCACATTTACTTTTATCTGCAAGGTCTTCTAATTTAACGGGCACGCTAGGATAAAGACCTAACTCATCAACACAGTTAATGAGCTTTGAGATATTTTTATTGTTTAAGGCAATCACTAAGTCCACATCCATCGTCATGCGCGGTACGCCGTGTAGGTTCATGGCTAAGCCACCGATTAACAAATAATCGATTTGATAAACATCAAGAGCTTTGAAAAGATGGAGATAAAACATTATTTTTGCCAAGCATCCCGCAAAGTCACTGTGCGATTAAACACTGGTTTGCCAGCAACGCTGTCTTTTATATCTGCAACAAAGTAACCATGACGTTCAAACTGGAATCGATCTTCTGGCTTTGCGTCTTTTAAGCTTGGCTCCAGTTGTGCGGTAATGGTTTTGACAGAGTCGGGATTTAAATCATTCAAATAATCCCTATCGCCTGAGCCAGGATGCGCTTCTTTGAATAGTCTATCGTATAAACGAATCTCGGCTTTGTGCGCATGTTGCGCGCTGACCCAGTGAATATTGCCTTTTACCTTGATGGCATCTGAGCCTGGCGTGCCAGATTTTGTATCTGGCAGGTAATCACAATGTACCACCGTGACTTTGCCTGCGGCGTCTTTTTCAAAGACTGTGCATTTGACCACATAGCCATAACGCAGGCGCACCATACCATCTGGTGTTAGTCTGAAAAAGCCTTTGCTTGGCGTTTCCATAAAGTCTTCGGCTTCAATCCATAGTTCGCGGGTTAAGGGTACAACGCGTTTGCCTAGTTCTGGTTTTAACGGATGATTTGGCGCGAAGCAATCTTCTACTTGGTTGGCAGGATAATTATCAATCACCAATTTAATCGGGTCTAAAACGGCAATTTTTCGCTCTGCAGAGTCGTTAAGTACTTCCCGCATGCAGTCTTCTAAGACGGTGTATTCAATCCAAGAGTCAGCTTTTGATACGCCAATGCGGTCTGTAAATAACTTAAAGCCTTCTGCTACATAGCCACGACGGCGCGCGCCAGCTAAAGTTGGCAAGCGTGGGTCATCCCAACCTGATACATGTTTTTGCTCAACTAAATCGATTAACTTACGTTTTGAAAGCACCACGTAAGTTAAATTAAGGCGCGCAAACTCGTATTGTTTCGGTAAGGGATGCGCTAGTAAACCAGCCTCTGCCAAGCGCTCTAATAACCAATCGTAAAACGGGCGTTGGTCTTCAAATTCAAGTGTGCAAATTGAATGCGTGATTTGCTCTAAGGCGTCTTCAATAGGGTGTGCAAACGTGTACATGGGGTAAATGCACCATGTGTCACCTGTATTGTGGTGATGCGCGCGGCGTACGCGGTAAATAGCAGGATCGCGCAGGTTAATATTGGGCGATGCCATATCGATTTTAGCGCGCAAAATCAGGCTGCCATCCGCATGTTGTCCATCGCGCATTTCGCGGAATAACTGCAGATTCTCTGCCACTGTACGGTCGCGCCAAGGTGAGTTTTTGCCGGGTTCTGTGAGCGTGCCACGGGTTTCGCGCATTTCATCGGCGGTTTGGCTATCCACATAAGCATGACCATTTTCTATCAAGCTTTCTGCCGCGCGATACATAAAATCGAAATAATTGCTGGCGAAGTATAAGTTGGATTCGCTGTTATTTTTCCAGTCAAAACCTAACCATTGCACAGCGTCAGAGATGCTATCCACATATTCCTGACTCTCTTTTTCAGGATTAGTATCATCAAAACGCAGATGGCACACGCCATCATAATCGCGCGCTAAACCAAAATTGAGAAAAATACTTTTTGCATGTCCAATATGCAGATAGCCATTAGGCTCTGGCGGAAAGCGGGTGCGGATTTTGGCAGCGTCAATTTGACCTTTCGCTTGGTGAGATGCATCGCCTGGGCTGCCTGCCCATTTTTTAGTGGCGAATTTGTTATCGGCTAAATCGTGCTCAACAATGGCGCGAATAAAGTTAGAGCCTAGTGGAATCGGGGTTTTTTCTGCGGACATAAATAGTTAACTGGTTTTATAAGCGAATAATCACGATATTTTACACGCTTGAATTGGATTATGGGCGGCTTACATTCACTAAAGCAGTAGGCATTTGCTGTGATAAACTTCACGAGTAATGAGCAATTTAACTTTTCCTATTTTACAGCTGCTAGCGGATGGCCAGTTTCACTCTGGCGAAGCGCTGGCGCAGCAGTTTAAAGTAACGCGCGCCACCATTTGGAATGCAATTAAGCATGCTGAAAGCTTAGGTATTACCGTTTTCTCAGTGCGCGGACGTGGCTATAAATTGCCCCAAGCCATTGAATTTTTAGATAAAAATTTAGTGTTAAGTGCAATTGGCGAACAGCGCGAATGGTTTAATTTAGTTATTCTGGATGAGGTTGTATCGACCAATACCTATTTGATGCAGCAAAAAAACGTGGCACATGCCACTTGTGTAGCGGCGCATATTCAAACCAAAGGCAAAGGCAGGCGTGGCCGCACATGGATTTCGCAATTGGGTGCGAGTTTAACTTTTTCACTGGTGTGGCGTTTTCAGTGTGGAGCGGCGGCCTTATCTGGTTTAAGCTTGGCGGTTGGCGTAGCATTAATGCGTACTTTAGTTAGCCTTGGCATTAACCAAGCGCAATTAAAATGGCCAAACGATGTGCTGATTTTAGATGAAAATATGCACGGTAAAAAACTGGCAGGCATTTTAATTGAGTTGCAAGGTGATTTAGATGGGCCAAGCACGGCGGTGATTGGCGTGGGCATTAATTTAAATCTGCCAAAAACGTTGATTGATTCTATCGATCAACCAACAACTGATTTGAATACAGTATCTAATATTCCGATGAATCAAAATGTTTTATTAGGCACATTGCTAAAACATTTGGTAGAAGTGCTAAGCCGTTTTGAGCAGTTTGGTTTTGTGAGTTTGCGCGATGAATGGGTCAGTTATCATGCTTATCATCAGCAGCCCGTGCGCATGCTGCTGCCTAATGGCACTGAGGTATTGGGCGTGGTTAAAAATGTGGCAGATGATGGTATTTTATTGGTAGAAACTGCGCTTGGCTTACAGCGATTTTCAGCAGGTGAAATATCGTTAAGAGGAGTTCCAGCCTAATGCTGTTGGTGATTGACAGTGGCAATACACGCACCAAATGGGCTTTAATAGATGATGCAGGCGTGATGCAATCGCCAGCTGCTTGTTTGAATAGTGATTTAACGACATCTGCATTAAAACAAGCCGCGAAAAAAGCCAGTAAAGTGCTTATTGCCAATGTGGCAGGTGAGGCTATAGCGCATCAAATTACACAACTGATTGCGCCACTATGTGCTAATTTTATTGTTGCAAAGCAGCAAGCGGGCGATGTGATTAATCGCTACGAGCAAGCCGATAAGCTGGGCGCAGACCGTTGGGCTAGCTTAATTGCTGCTTGGCATATCAATAAAGAAGCGACTTTGGTGATTAACGCAGGCACGGCAATTACGATTGATTGCTTAACTGCTAACAAAGATAATAAAGGTTTGTTTTTGGGCGGTACTATTACGCCTGGTCTACGTCTAATGCAGACTACGCTAACTCATAATGCGGCGCAATTAAAGGTAGGTGAAGGGCGCTATATCGACTTTCCACTCAGCACACAAAATGCCATTCAAGCAGGTTGCTTAAATGCCGCAATTGGTGCGATTATCGTGATGCATAATCAGCTTCAACAAGTATGTGGTTTGCCACCAAAGATACTGATTAGCGGCGGCGATGCAGCAAAGATTGCAAACGCACTGCCGATACATTTAAACGTAGATAAAAAACACGTTATGATCATTGAAAACCTTGTTCTACAAGGCTTAGCAATATTACAGAAAGAAACAATATGAAGTGGTTGTTAGCGATATTAATATTGGTAAACGTGGGTTTATTAGCCTATTTTAACTTGGATATGATTGCGCCAAAACCAGCGCAAGTGAATGCGCAACTTAACCCAGAAAAACTCAAGATATTAGACCAGCAATCATTAGAAGCGATGCCTAAAAAAATGGCTGCGTTACCAGTCGATCTGGTAGTAGAAACGCAAGCTACTAGTTGTTATGAATGGGGTAATTTTACCGCTAGCAATTTGCCATCTGCACAAGTGGCTTTAGCTAAGTTGGGTTTGGTGGGTGTTGCAAAGCAAGCCGATACAGCTAAAGCAGATAGGCGCTTTTGGGTGTATTACCCGCCTTTAAAAAATGCGCAACTTGCACAACAAAAAGCGGATGAGATTAAAGCATTGGGTGTTGGCGAGATATTTGTGGTGCAAGATTCGCAATGGCGCCATGCGATTTCTTTTGGCTTGTTTCAAGATGAAAAACTGGCCACCAATCTGCTCAACGATTTACAAACTAAAGGTGTAAAAGGTGCTACCAAAGCCTTGCGTAGCCCTGGTAAAAATATTTCTAGCTTGTTGGTTAAAGCGGTATCGCCAGAGGCGGCGTTAGAGTTACAAAAAGTTAGCCCAGAGTTTATCGGCAGTGAACTTAAAGTGGCTGCTTGCCCATAAGCCAATAATTTTATCTCTTAAGGAAAGAGCTTGCCCGGATTTAAAATATTATTCGGGTCAAAAGTCAGTTTAATTTGCTTCATCAATGCCATTGTTGTTGCATCAATCTCGCGCGATACAAATGGTCGCTTTGCCATACCAACGCCGTGTTCGCCAGATAATGTGCCTTGTAAAGATAGCACCAAGCTAAATACTTCATCCAAGCAGGTGTAAGCGCGCTGCATTTCTTCTGCATCGTTAGGGTTAACCAATAAATTGACATGAATATTGCCATTACCAGCATGGCCAAAATTCACATTGCTAATTTGATACTGCGCGGCTAATTTTTCTAAACCCGTTAACAATTCAGGTAGGTGCGACACAGGTACAGCAATGTCTTCGTTAATTTTTTTAGGTGCAATATCTTTTAACAACGGTGATAACGCTTTGCGAGCAGCCCATAGGGCTTTTGTATCCAGCGCTGGCTTAGCTTCAATTAAGCCATCCACTTGGCAAGCTTGCAAAATCGCTTCAGTGGCTTCAATAATCTCTTGGCTTGAGCCATCTACTTCAATCATCAAGTAGGCTTTGGCGTTTTCTGGCAATAAATTTTGGTGACGGCTGCGGATGAGATTGAGCGCGCCATTATCCAAAAACTCTAACGCGCTTGGCGTATAAGGTTGCGCCATAATCGCGGCGATTGCTTTGGCACAGCTATAAGTATCTATAAATTCAGCCGTTAAGCCGCCCATATGTTTGGGTAAAGGGGTAAGTTTCAGCGTGGCTTCAGTAATCACCGCAAGCGTGCCTTCGCTACCCACAATCAAGCGCGTCAAATCGTAACCAACTACGCCTTTGCTGGTGTAACAGCCCGTTTTGATGATGTCACCATTGCCTGTCACTGCTTTTAAGCCTAAAACATGGTCGCGCGCAACGCCATATTTCACTGCATGCGGCCCTGCAGCGCAAGTGGCTAAATTGCCGCCAATACTACAATACGCCGCGCTAGATGGGTCTGGCGGCCAGAAAAATCCAACAGGTTTAATGGCATCTTGTAGTACCTGATTCAGCACGCCTGGCTCAATTATCGCCATACGATTGTCTGGATCAATGCTAATGATTTGCTGCATGCGTTCAAGCGACATCACTACGCCGCCAGCCTCTGGCACGCTACCACCCGCTGTACCAGTGCCACGTCCGCGTGGCACAACAGGTATTTTGTGCTGATTGCATACTTGCATAACGGTTTGAACTTCTTCCGTTGTCAATGGGAAAACAACGGCGATTGGGTTGTGATAGTTGCGCGAGTTATCATAAGCATAAGCATAGCAATCAACGGGGTCGGTGAAGATTCTGTCTTTGGAGAGGGATTGTAGTAGGGAAGAAATTAACGGTTGCATCAGCTTTTGAGTACTTTCTTTATACGTGACGGCTTTGATCTACAATCTAGCACATGCCAGACGACCACACGTTCGAATTCAATTTGGTAATAAATTGCATAAGGAAACACTTTTGAAAGTGAGCGGTAAAAGCCGAACAATTGCGGGTGAATACCCGCATAAACAATTAACGCGTCTATATCTGCAAAAATGGCATCTTGAAAATAAACCCCTAAGCCCTTTTGTTGCTGTTCATAAAACTGTTGGGCAACCGCAATATCAGAAAATGCAGTGCTTAAAATCTGAATGTTCATTTAAGCTGGTTGCGCAATAATTCTTTAGCCTTTTCCCAATCCAGCAACTCAACTTCACCATTTGCAACAAGTTGTTGCGTTTCTTTTAACACATCTTCATGCCAAGCTGGGGACTGAAATGGTTCTACATCGTGGGTTAAGTCATCCCACAGCGCATCCATCATGCGAAGTTTTTCAGCTTTAGACAAATGGTTGAGTGATTGCATTTTATTTACTCCCTCTTAACAACGACCTGAGACATTTTAACGCTTCTTAGGAGGCAACATATCAGTAATCGTACCTTCTTTCATCTCTGCTGCGAAGCAAACGGTTTCAGATAATGTTGGGTGTGCATGAATGCTTAAGCCTAAATCATGCGCATCAGCACCCATTTCAATCGCTAGAACCGCTTCTGCCAGCAATTCGCCTGCGTTAACGCCAACAATGCCAGCGCCAATTAAGCGATGCGTGGTTTTATCGAATATCAATTTAGTGATGCCTTCTGTGCGTGCAACCGAGATAGCACGGCCGCTAGCAGCCCAAGGGAAACTAGCTTTCTCATATTCGATGCCTTTGGCTTTTGCTTCGATTTCAGTGACACCTGCCCAAGCAATCTCTGGGTCTGTGTAGGCAACCGATGGAATACAAGCCGCTTGGAATTCGACTTTGTGGCCAGCAATCACTTCTGCAGCCACTTTGCCTTCATGCGTGGCTTTGTGTGCCAACATGGGTTGGCCGACAATATCGCCAATAGCAAAAATATGCGCTACGTTTGTGCGCATTTGCTTATCTACAGCAA
>LNFM01012587.1_pt1 | contig 11063 bp, 6 predicted proteins | sample 596031 | NCBI WGS metagenome assembly LNFM01 (sample SAMN04254537, study PRJNA301005) | activated carbon metagenome | isolation source: dual media filters at the Ann Arbor, Michigan drinking water treatment plant | place: USA: Ann Arbor | reverse complement strand
AGGGGTTAGTTCCTGAAAATGATTAACGGCCGCCGCGAACCGAGCGTCATTTTCACCGCCCTTCGGTTTGGCGGTGGCTTTAACAAACTTCTCTGTCAGCGGAGTCCGTTCCGCAATTGCTTGGCTCATTCGCCCTCCTTGGCAAACGTCCGTTACCCTGAAACTTCGATACTGCCCTAAATCCCCGGGTTTTGTCAAGCTTCTCTCATGCGATAACCCCAGTGGTCGGAGGTCCGACGCGGTGTTAATCGCCGTCGCAACGGCCTTCAACTCATCGAACTTGGACTGTTCGTCGCTCGGGGGCGGAGCCTGCGAAACCACCGTCTTCGTGTTGTTCATGCGTTACAGTTTCCACTCGCCGTATTGTTCTTCATGCCACAGAGCTTTCTGAAACAGCTTCAGGGCCGAAACCGCTTTTCGCGGAATTGTCGCGGTGTTGAGATCGAAACATCCCTTGTACCAGCCGGTTTTGTCGGTCGCTACACTTCCATCGGGTCGCTCAAGATACTGAAATCCGAACCGCTTGAACAACCGGCCGCCGGGGTCTTCCGGAATCACATCCGCCAACAAGATGGGTAATCGCTTGGAGCGGCTGACGGGCCGGATTGACGCCTTGGCCTTCGATACGAACTTGATTTGACAAGGAGGCATTGAATCGAGAATGTGCTGTTGGAGATACGACTCCATCCGAATGGCGGCAAGCGACAATGTATTCTTTCCTAAGGGGCAATGATAGTTTTCAGCCACAGCGGCTTCCGCCGGAAGAGCTAAAATATCACCGATGTACAAAGCGAATGGCTCGGGATTCTCCTCATACGGCTCAATGTCCGCCAAGGACATGTCGTCCCAGTCGTAATTGCCGGCGGGGTCCAGATACTTGCGCGCGGCGGCTTCCTTCAAAGGCCAGACATAGGTGATCCCCAAGACGGGGCCGAAATCATACGCTTCCCAGACGACCGGCGTGCGAGAAAATTGGATTCTCACCATCCGGTCATTGAGGCGAAAGTTTTCCTCCAAGCGACCATACTGCGAACGCTCGTCCAATCTCGGATAGTGAAACTCTTCAATCATCTTCACTAACGCGACGTAGAGGTAGGACCGCACTTCTTCATCCGTGTGCAGAAACAGCGCCTCGCCAACCGCCTTGATTTCACGGCATAGGTCGCGCTTGATTCGGCAATCAGCTTCCTGCGATACTCCGATTGGCAATCGATCGAGATGACGGTTGGCGCCACGCATGAGCCGTAAACAATGAACCGAACCGCTGAGTTAAAACACTTCAAAACCTGCATCCCGCTGCCCGCCTACGCGGCGAGCATCGGTTACGTTCTGGACGCGAAAGACTCCACGAAGCGGATGGCCGTCATGCGTCGCGGGGGCGACAAGATCGCCATTCAGCGCGATTCCGACCGCGATGGGCACTGGTTTTACTATAGTTTCCGCGACGAGCGGGATCATGGCAGCATCATCGACTTCGATCAAAGCCGCAACGGCGGTTCGCTCGGCGACGTTCGCCGTCGGCTTCGCAATTTTAGCCCGCCCAGTGGCCTTGCGGCGGGGAGCTACCCCACGACCCTTGAACCCGTCCATCGCGATCTCGGGGCCGTGGTGGCGAATTGGCAGGGGTTTCAACCCCTCCCCTTCGGTCAGCATGATTACTTGAACCTCGCCCGGCAACTGCCCGCCGAACTGTTGGGCTCGCCCCGGCTGGCGGATCGCCTCCGGGTCGATCACCGGGGGAACGCCGTCTTTCCCTTCTACGCGGCGGGGGGCGAACTGGTTGGCTACGCCCTGCGAAACGAAAACTACAAATCCTTTTCGAGCGGTGGCATCCGCGGAGTGTGGGCCAGCAAATGTTTTGCCGATGATACCGCCCTGCTCTTCGCCGAAGGGGTGATTACGGCCCTCTCGTACCACGCCCTCCATCCCGATCCGCACCGGCGGCTCTTCGCCACCGGCGGCGCGGTCTCCGACCTTCAGCGGCCTCTCCTTACCGCCGCCATCCAGAATCTCCCTCATCCGGGCGAACTCGTGATCGCCCAAGATCACGATCCGGCCGGGGAAACTTTTATGCTCGCCATTCTGGCGTGCTGGGAAGCGGCCGGGCGGCCCGACGTCACTTGCCGCACGATGACGCCGCCCGAGCCGGGAAGTGATTTCAATGACCTGCTGCGGGCTCTGGGGCCCGCTCCTGCCTCGCCGCAGCCCGGCTAGACCCCGGCCTTCTGGGAACGGCTTCAAGGAGTTCCTCCGGGGGCGCGCTGGCGCGGACGTGTTCGCCGACCCCTTCGGGGAGGGGTTTCCAAAGCATGGAGACCGGTCAGGGAAGGTTGAACTGTCACTACTCGGTTGCTGTCGATAGTCCGCTATGCGCTAACACCGAACAGCCCCAAAGTCTTGCCGAAATACTGGGACCACAACGTGTAGTCGGCGGAATCGACGTCACCATCATCATCGCCGTCGGCGGAGAATTGTTCCCACGCGCCGACCGAGCCGTTTTGATTTTGCCAGATGGTGTAGTCGGCGGATGAGACGTTCCCCGCGTCAGCTTCGCCATCGTTGTTGTAGTCGCCGAGCAAATCGAATACCTCATCGACGATGCCCGCTTTCCACGCCACGCTGGTACGGCCGGTCACGCCGCGGACGATGAGGCTGTCTTTCACGTCAAGATCGCCGAAGGCGGCGTCGATGTCGGTCAGGCTGCCGCCGCCGTAACTGGCGCGGTCGCGGGTGAGGGTAAACTTCCAGGCGGGGAGCCAGATTTCTTGCGTGCCGGCAGTTGTGTTCGCGAGGTCGACTGCTTCACGCAGGGATAGAGCTTCGATGTCGTCGGCATGGTTAAACGTGTCCGCGACCGACATCACCACGTAGGTCGGCGTGCCGAGATAGTCAGTCACGTTCGTGGCGACGTCGAAGAATCCGCCATTGGCGTAGTCGTACAGGTTCTTGCCGAGATTGGTCTTGGTGACGGTTCCCGACACCAGCACGCCGTATCGCGTGGGTCCGCCGTAGTATCCGGGTTGCACATTCTGGGCGAAAATCGATTCTCCGACAGTGACGGATGCCGGCGCGGTTGTTGTGCCGCTCACCGAGACAGCGGCACCGCCGTAATTCTGCGTTACATCGTTATTGGAAAAGACGCTTCGTTTGATGGACACGGTGCTGTTCGTCACGAGAAGTGCTGTGCCACCCGCATAGGCCGTATGATTGACGATTGCAGCGTCTTCAATTTCAAGGGTGGCGCCGTTGGCTACCGAAGCAACTTGTCCTGAGATAACTGAGGCGCCGTTGGCAATCGTTAACTGCGCAACCTTAAGTTTCTTTGCAGCGCCATTAACTTCAAACGTGCGCCCCTGATAAACGGTACCGCTTGCGAGCCCACTATTGTCGATGATGGTGAACCCCGGCCCTGCGCCTACCACCGTGACATCACTGAGGATATCGAGATCATTAAATGCAACGTCCGCTCCTGATTCACTCCCGTTTCGCGACAGGGTGAATCGCCCAGCCGGCAGTTCGATCCTAATGGGCGCGCCTTGCGTATTCGCGTAGTTCACGGCTTCGCGGAGACTCACGTCGCCGAAGCTGAGGTCGCCGTCGAACTCGTCGGTTGTGTTCGAGGCATAGATCATCCCGGGTTCGGTGACCTGCCAGTTGGTATAGTTGGTCGTCACAACGCCGACAGTGTGGATGTTGTTGTGGTCGCTGTCGCCAGCGAGGACGGTGTACCGAAATCGGAATTTGCCGCCAGCAACGCCGTCGCCACTTGGCAATGAGTCAATCCCGGTCGATGTCAAGAACCAGGGGTTGGTGAACTCTCCATCGAGCGCCTCACGGTCAAGGTCGTAAAGCGAGTCGTTGAGTTGCAGCAAATGGCGCCCGTCAGCAAACGAGCTTGCAAAGGTCCAAGTCGCAGTCTGGTTTAAGAGGTCATATGTGAAACTTGTGACCGACGCCGGCGAGGCACCATCCAGGTTGGTCACTGTGAGCGCATTCTGCGTGACAAAGACCTCTTCACTAAACCGAATGCTGATCTTGTTCGGACTGGCGACCGGCAGGGATCGCAGTTGTTCCCCGGTTCCAGCGATGGTGGTGAAGTCATGAGTCGTCGTTCCACTGATGGAGACTCCAACGACGGTGGGCGCAGCATCGGGAATCTCAAACGGCAACTGATAATTGTTGTTGAGGACCAGCGGCATGAGGTCGGCACGGACGGTGCCGAAGTGGGTGTCCCACACGTTGTAGTCGTCGGTATCCCCGATCACGATGCCATCACCATCGGCATCCGCGCGGAGGTCACCGGCGATCCAGAGAGCATGGTCAGCCGTGTCAACGACTCCGTCCTCATTGAAGTCTCCTCTGATCGTCGTGAGCGTTGTCACCCCCAGCATCTCGCGCCAAAAAGCGAGATCGGAATTATCGATGATTCCATTCCCATTGGCATCGGCGGCAAGTTGAGTTGTTGATCCGTACGTCAACTGCCACAGTTGGTAATCGAGAGCATCGACCATTTGGTCTAAGTTGAAGTCACCGGGCGTGAAGGCGAAGGCGCTGAAGGCCCCCGAGCCGCACTCTTGACCGAAGTGGGTAGCCCAGATGCGGTAATCGTCGAAATCAACATCAAAGTCTCCGTCACCGTCTCCGCGCGAATAAGCGATGGTGAGGGTCAGCCCAAATGATTCCCTCCAAATGTTGTAGTCGGCAGCGTCGACCTTGCCGTTGCGGTTGTAGTCGCCGGCCGGACAGTGAGGAAGCGTTGACGGATTGAGTTCCTCCTGCAATTCGTAGGCGCCGATATCGATCCGCACCGGCGTAGTGGTTCCGGGTTTCGGCGCAATCCGGGCGTAACCACCAGCCCGACCATCGTTACGCAGTTTGGTCTCCGTCCCTTGGAATGTGTAAGCGGGCGGAGCGGCCAGCGTTAATGCCGTATTCCCGGCGTTAACCGCAGCACTTGTGGAGAGTAATGGAACAGTTTTCATCTTTGACCCATTCGGTAGCAGTTCGGCGCCATTCTCAGCGAGCACACCTAGCCCAGAGGCTGTGCCGGATGCTAGGTTGCCGGCACCTCCAGTGAAAACCACCGTAAAGTCTTCATATTGCCCCGCAAGATTCTGCTTCTTCAATGTGCTGAACGTGTGATTGCCGACGAGACTGTACTCCCAGCCTGTGAAAGAAAATTGGGTTACGGTGTTAATGTCTCCATCATATGTAAGTCGATCGGCTCGTATTGAAAATCCGAGATCTGGCGATATTGTGTAATCGCCGGCAAATGGATTACCGCCGTCGTTATTGCTGTTGGTGTCGCTATTCTCAGCAACAATGGTATGGTCCAATACGAAGCTGTCAAAATCAGTGAAGATGCCGCCGCCAATCGATCGGGTTGTGTAAGAACCTCCAATGCTCGGCTCGATTAAAGTCGGATCAGCGACGCGATTGTAAGCGACGGTTGAGTGCCGGAGCTTCACGCGACTTTGAAGATTAGCATTCGCCTCACCGATCGATAGACCTCCTCCAAGAAACTCGGCGACATTCTTGGCGATTGTGCTGTTGATAACCTCGATTCCTTTCCCACGCAGAAAGAGACCGCCCCCCTCATGCCTCGCCTTGTTGTCTGTTACAGAAGTCGAGACAACTCTTATGGTGCAGTTATTGATTCCATTCGTATCAGCGCTTGTTATGAAATAGCCGCCACCGCCGAAACCACCATCGGCGGCAACAACGAATACAGGATCTTGTGAGAAGGGATCGAGTTTTTTCTCGTTACCGGCGATGTTTTCTAGGACTGCGGAGTCCTTGATCAGGACATCCGTATCTCCGACGACAGCAACATAAAGCCCGCCGCCAAACCCACCTGGACCAGGCGGAGGCGTCGGACTATCAACCCCACTACTGAACTCAAGCGCTTCGCTGCGGAACACGCCATTGCCAGAAATCACGCACTGATCGATGACGAGCGAACTTTCGGAAGTGGCCTCGAAACTTAGACCGCCACCAGAGGTTCCAGTTTCGTTATCAGAGATTATATTGTTTGCAAGACGTACGTTCACAATCGGCGATGGTCCGAAAACCGAACCAAAGAACAGTCCTCCTCCTGCCCCAGTCTCTAACTGTCCGACATACTGAGAAAACTCGGGGAATAAGTTATTAATTCGCGTACCAGCCTCGTTCCCGACGATCTCGCTGAAGCTGATATCACTCTTTCCTCCGGAGACCGCGATCGCGCCGCCGTTGCTGCGTGACTGATTGTTCTCAAAAATTGTTCGCGTGACGGTTAAAGTAGTGACCGACACGGATGTGTTTGTTGGCTGATGGGCTAAGGCGCCTCCGGTGCTTGTCGAGATGTTATTTCGCAATAGACTGTCACGTAGGTTCAGGGTGCCAAAGTTCAGTATCGCGCCGCCATCGCTTGCCACGTCACCACCCTGTAAAGTGAGCCCTGACAAAGTCGCATTAGTATCGCTGTCAATCTGAAAGACGCGACTGCCATTGCCATCATTGGCGAAGTTAAGCTGGGTCGGACTTTGCTTATCCGCGAGAGTTGAAGTGGGGTCAGGATCATTCCCCGAGGCGTCAATGATGAGGTGATCGCGGCCGGGACCAATGATTTTGATGTCCTGTGAGATGACCAACTGGCCGTTGAAGCCAGTGCCGTTCGTCGCCGGATCGCCGGCGGTCAACAGGATCGTGGTTGATTGTCCAATGCCGGTGGGGAATGCGATCGGATCAAAGATGATGGTGTCATTGACACCCAGTGGGGCGAGACCGCCATTAGTGTTGATCCGGGCAAGATCGGCTACCTGAGGAGTCACTCCATTGACATACGCAATCGCTTCTCGCAACGTCAGATTTCCATCATTCAACGGCGACGCTGCATCCGTGTTCAGGTTGACCGACAGCATCGCAAGAACACGTCGATCTTCAAGTTGCTCGAATGCCAGCGCTTTTTGCCGCGTCTGAGTCTTCTTCTCCCTGCCGCCATGTTTTCGACCAAACATAGTCTGATTCCTTTCCGATGATGACAGTTTGAAGATCGCGTAAAATCATCGCACGAACGACGATTCAATGAGGCTCAGCGTGCGGTAGAGTCCAACGAGCTAGTCCGAGGCTAACAACCAAAATGCCTGCCAAAAATGCTGATGAAGGCTCTGGTATCACGCTCGCAATCCGCAAGCCAACATTTGGAGGAATACGTCTAGGCAGGGCACTATTTCGGAATGACGAGGACATATCCAAGGGAGTGATCGATTGAATCCAACTTCCTCCTCGCTGTCCACGCAGTGCCGCGGGATCGTTGTTGACCAAATCAAGTTCGGTCTCTTCCCACTCCAGAACGTTGGCGGCTTGGCCAAACGTCCCGAAAGGACTTGGTCCACCCGACAGCGTGACTTCCGCCGGCTCCAACATTGCCTGATTCCACACCGCCGTTCCCGGCGCTGTTCCCGACGCGATCGCAATCGGTGGTGAGTCACTGCCGGTGGGGTAATCCCAGTACCCACCCGTGGTCGGATCGTAGAAGGCCGCTTTGTACCACTCATCCGCGCTCGGCATAAAGTATCGCGCTAAGCTATTGCGGAAGAGATTGGCCGGGTCGTATCCCGCGTCGCCGGGCGCCCAAAGCTGGAAGTCGCCTGCACTATCGAACTTATAAGCGGGCGGGGCCCCGGTGCTGGTGTTGAGCCAGTTAACGAACTTGGCGACTTCAAACCACGTGAGACTGGTGGCCGGCTTGTTCAGCCCTCGGCTATCGAGCGTAATGCCGAGTGGGTTGCCTTCAGCCGCCGTGATGGCGTTCGCCTTACGCACCGCATCCTCCGGCACTTCGTACTTACCGATGCGGTAGCTGTACTGCACCGCGCCCGCGGGATTGGGGTCGCCCGTCGTGTCGGCCGGATTTCCCGGCGAGCCGATCGTCACAAAATCAATCGTGAACGCGTTGGGTCCGCTGCCAAACGAATCGGCATGGGTCACGTCGCTGCAAGCGGCGGACAAAAAGAGAGCACATAACACCGAGCGCGAGTTCATGAGACGACCTCAAGGAGTTGGTGTGAAGTAAACATAACCAAGGAGAGGGGGTTCCTGTCAAGACTTTTCGAGACAAAGTTCCCGGATTATTCATTTTAATGAGAACTGAACGTCGGGCGCTGGGTATTCTCCATCAATTTTCAACGATTTTTCGCAGACGCCGCTGTCTTTAATCCCTCACGTCTCACCCCTTCTGGACCGCCACAAAAGAAACGCCAACCGTTGCTTTGCAGGCAGAGAAGCATGCCATCAGCACTCCGCCTAGCCAACTGCGAGACTTCGCGCAAACCACTTCCTGGACGACAATTACACAATCTGGCATTCACCAAAAAGGCGTCCATCGTGGCAGGTATCCCCCGATTAACGGTCAACGAAGTCGCCGCACTGGTGCCAAGCGCCACAGACATTCACCCGCTTGGCAAAGGAGGCCAAAAGCTGGTATTCCGTTGCCAAATTGAGGGGCAGTCGTGGGCGCTGAAGTTCTCTTCAATCGATCCTTCGACGATCGATCAGAGCGAAGACTTGCAATCGGCGCAGGCAACCCTCCGAGCGCAGCGCGAACTCGACACCATGCAGCAAGTATGCTCGCCGCACATGGTCAAACCGGGCCCCCTCCCGCTCACGATACTTACGCATCAGGACGAGCAACTGCTGTGCTTTACTGAAGAGCTGATTGAGGGTGATGACCTCCGGGTCTTGTTCAATCGCCAAGGGCGACTAAGCGTTCGCGAGATCGTGCAACTCGGCACGCAAATCGCCGAGGCGATTCATTCGCTCTGGTCCCTCAAGCGAATCCACCGCGACATCAAGCCCGCCAACATCATGCGTCGAACGTCGACGGGAGAGTTCGTCCTGCTCGACGCGGGCTTGGTGCTCGATATTGAAGACATTTCCCTCAGCGTTGCTCCCGTTGGCACCCCACTTTACTTCTCTCCCGAGCAGTTTGAGTTTCTTGATCGCCGGACGGTCATGGACTTTAGGTCCGATCTCTTTTCGCTTGGCGTGACGATGTATGAACTTCTCACGGGGCACCACCCGTTCTACGAACCGAATGATCGCTCCCAGGATGTGTATGATAAAATCCGCAATCACCAACCGCCGCCGCCCAGCGCTCTCATTTCCGACGTTCCTGCCGAGCTCGATGAGATTCTCCTCCGAATGTTGGCGAAGGCGCCCCACGCTCGCTACCGAAATTGCACACTGCTCATTGATCGCTTGAACCTCGTGCCCACCTGAGTTCCTCATGTCGTTATTTGCTCAACATGGTCACGGCAAGGGAGACAAACTCCCCATCGCGCTCCGCGAGGGTTCGCTCGATGGCGTCGTCTTCGGAGCCCGTAACGAAACTCCAGAGCGCCTCCACAACTGTGTCGAAGAACTGCGCGCCGACTTTCCCGACGCGGAACTCCTCTTTGATCCGCAGTTCTACGTTAGCACGCTGAGTCCCCCCAACAATCGCTTCCTCGAAGAGTATCCCTATTACACCCAAGGGCTGACCGCCGCGGATTTCACCGGGAGTCGGCGACTCCGCGCGTTTGCTCAGAGCACGCTCGACTTTCAACAGAGCTACGGCTTTACCACTCTGCTCTCACCCACCGTATTTTTCGACTCGTTCTCGGATCGCTGGCATCAGACAGCCCTCAATCTGGCGGATGCGGCGCTGGAGCATTGGGCGACGTTATCATCCCCGTCCCCTTTACTCTTGAGTTTTGCGCTCACCGAGACAGCGCTCGACAATCGGGGAGAGATCGATCGCTTTCTTGACACGATCACCCAGGAAAGCTGGAGCATGACGGGGTTGTACTTGATCGTCGTCCGTCAGGAAGATGGCTACAATCAACGCTTCGATCCAGTCCGCCTTGCGAACTATCTGTACCTCGTTCATGCGCTCGGAACGATCAATGACCTTCGCGTGGTTTGCGGCTACGCGGACTTAATCGGGATTCCACTTCGAGCGGTGGGAGCTAATGCGATCGCCACGGGATGGACGCAAACGCTGCGGCGCTTGCAGCGCAAGGCTTTCATCAAGCAGAAAGGGGGCGGGCAGCAACCGCGCGAGCGTTACACTTCTTCCAAGCTGTTCAATTCAATTTTTCTGACTGAGCTGGAGCAGATTCATACTGTTGACTTACTGGGCGAGGTCCTCTCCGGCGTGCCCCTCGATCAGCTCATTGAGGCCGCCGCCAGCCCGGAAGCGGCGGCCTGGAGCACCAGTATCTCTCAACAGCATCATTGGCAAACCCTGTCGGCTCTCAACGGTACTCTCGTGGGTTCGCCCCGCCAGCAGGTGCAACGACTCCTGCGGCAATTGCGACACGCGGAGAACCTCTATCGACGACTCGACGCCGTGGGCGTGCAATTTGAACGACACACGGGCCCTGACCATCTCGGCGACTGGATCGAGGGGCTGAACCAGTTTTGTCGGCTCGTCGGCTACGCAGATCGCTAGCTCAGCAGCATCCCAATTGCTCGTAAGTAGCGCGCCCGAGAACTCGGCTCCGTTCGTCGCGCCGGCAAAATCACCTCCGACGATCCCTCCGGACTATGGGCGATGAGGCCCACGTTGAAGCGCCGAAACGTATCCTGCCACGCCTCGACCCGATGCGCGGTTTCGATCGGCATGACGACGTACACCCGATGCGCGAAACAACGATATCGTTTCGCTTGATAGAAGGCCCGCTTCCAATCGCCGAGCTTGAACTCAAACGCGCTGATTTCCAGCGCAGGAACTTGGAATGCGGAACCGAGGACGTAACTTTTCGGCGCCAACTCTTCCATCAGGTCCGCCGCGAGAAGTTGATTCACCGCTTTACGGAACGTGGCCCCATCCACCCCGACCAGCCCTTGCAAAAACTCAGCGCGACGCGACGCGACGGGTTTGAGTAAGGCGAGAATCCGGCTCAATGTCGGCTGCTGCAGGAACGGCGAGAGAGCGCTCGAACCTTCTCCCGCCAAGGCGCGCCGACTTCCTCCCCAGACCCAATCCGCACGCCCGTCCGAACAAGTGCTTTCTCGGGCCGTCACATAGTGCGGCAAAT
>LNFM01012586.1_pt1 | contig 11064 bp, 2 predicted proteins | sample 596031 | NCBI WGS metagenome assembly LNFM01 (sample SAMN04254537, study PRJNA301005) | activated carbon metagenome | isolation source: dual media filters at the Ann Arbor, Michigan drinking water treatment plant | place: USA: Ann Arbor | reverse complement strand
CGCCTATTCGCTCCGCTCAACGCGAGGCTGCGGCTCTACGAAAGGCAGGAGGACGGCGCGATCCGCGGCCCCGACCTGCTGTTGAAATCCTTCCCGCCGCTGCGCGGCCCGTCCAAGGAAACCGCCATGCCCGCGCCGCCTACGCCCGAACCCAGCACCGACAGCCTGCAGAAATCGGCAGACGATGTACTGCTGCAGAACTTCGCGCCTGCTGCGGTGCTCGTCAACGGCGACGGTGACATCGTCTACATCAGCGGGCGCACCGGCAATTACCTGGAGCCGGCCGCCGGCAAGGCGAACTGGAACATCCACGCAATGGCCCGCGAGGGGCTGCGCGGACCCTTGGTCGAGGGCTTGAGGGGGCTCGCGGAGCGGGGCGAACCGCTGCTGTTGAACGAGCTCCAGATTCAGACCGGCGCCGGCACGCTGGTGGTGGATGTCACCCTGCAGGCATTCGATGAACCGGGCGCCCTGCGCGGCATGACCCTGGTGGTGTTTCGCGATGTCGCGCGCGCCCCCGGCAGCCGCGCGCGGCGCCGCTCGAAAGGTGCGCTTTCCGCCTCGCACGAAGCGGAAATCCGCAGGTGCCAGGACGAAATCCGGTCGCTGCGCGAGGAGGCCCGCGCATCGCGCGAGGAGCTCCAGTCCGCCAACGAAGAGCTGCAGTCGACCAACGAGGAGCTGCAGTCGGCGAACGAGGAGCTGACCACCTCGAAGGAAGAAATGCAGTCGATGAACGAAGAGCTGCAGACGATCAACAGCGAGCTGCAGACCAAGCTGGACGACCTGGCGCTGGCGCAGAGCGACATGAAGAACGTGCTCAACAGCATCGAGATCGCGATTCTGTTCCTGGACCAGCACCTCAACGTCAGACGCTACACCGACCGCGCAGCGACGCTGGTCAATCTGCGCGAGAGCGACATCGGCCGTCCCCTGAGCGACCTCACCAGCAGCCTGCAGTATCCGGCCCTGCATGAGGACGCACTGGAAACCTTACGCAGCCTGGTGCCCTCGGAGCGGCAGATCCGCACCGACGATGGCCGTCAGTTCCTGGTGCGCGTCATGCCTTACCGTCGGATCGACAACATGATCGACGGCGTCGTGATCACCCTGCTCGACCTCTCGAAGCGCCCGCGCGAGGCCTGAGCCGCCGAGGCGCAGCCCTCGCCCGCTTCGGCGGCAGCGAACCGCGGCAACAGCTCCCGTGCAGGACGCGGGCTCAGCGCCCGAACCCGAACAGCCGCGCGACGCGGGCACCGAGACGCTGCGCGCGCTGCGCTTCGGCGCCGACGGGCGACGCTGCCTCGCCTTGACCGGCCGATTCGATCTGCGCGGCCAGCGCGCCGAGGCTGCTCTGCGCGATCGCCAGCAGCGACAGCTTCACACCCATCGACTTTTCGATCCGGGTGGCCAGCGTGAGCGCCAGCAGCGAGTGGCCGCCGGCCTCGAAGAAGTTGTCGCCCGGATACACCTGTTCGCTGCCCAGCAGCTCACGGGCGATCTGCAGCACCGCGGCGGTCGCCGGACTCAAGGCGACCGACGCAGCGCCAGCCTGCGACGGTTCCGCGGAACCGTCCGCTGCAACAGGTGGCGGCAGCTTCGCCCGATCCAGCTTGCCGTTCGACAGCAGGGGCAGCGCGGCCAGACTCAGGAAATGCTGCGGCAGCATGTAGGCCGGCAGCTGCGTGGACAGGTGCGCGCGCAGCTCCGCTGCCGTGGGCGCGGATTCAGCGTTGACGATCCAGGCCAGCAGGCGCTGGTCGTCTTCGCCCCCGTGCACACCGACCGCCGCAGCCTCGACCTGCGGATGCGCGCACAGCGCGGCTTCGATCTCGCCCAGCTCGATGCGGTAGCCGCGCAGCTTGACCTGGTGGTCGCGTCGGCCCAGATGCAGCAGCTCGCCGTTGCCCAGGCGCAGTGCCAGATCACCAGTCCGATAGGCGCGCTCGCCGGTCTCGGGCAGGGTCACGAACTTCTCGGCGGTGAGTTCGGCGCGCTGGTGATAGCCCTCGGCCAGGCCTGCGCCGGTGATCACCAGCTCGCCCGGCAAGCCGCAGGGCAGCCGCTGCAGCTGGGTGTCGACGACATGCAGGCCGGTGCGGGCGATCGGGCGGCCGATCGGGCAGCGCTGCGGCTCGCTGGCGTCAATGCGCTGCAGGCTCGACCAGACCGTGGTCTCGGTCGGGCCGTACAGATTCCACAGCGCCCCGACGCGCGGCAGCAGCCAGCGCGCGAGTTCGGGCGTCAGCGCCTCACCGCCGGTGAGCGCCACGAGCTCCGGCTGGCCCGACCAGCCTTGCGCGCGCAGCAGGCGCCAGGTCGAAGGCGTGGCCTGGAAGACATCGATGCGCTGCTCCTGCAGGGCCGCGGCCAGTCGCCCCGGCGCTTCCAGCAGGGCGCGCTCGCCCAGCACCACGCAGCCACCGGCGGCGAGCGGCAGCAGCAGTTCGAGCACGCTGATGTCGAAGGCATAGGTGGTGAGCGCGAGCAGGCGCTGGCCCGGCGCGAAGCCGGGCGCATCCGCCATGGCGGCGAGGAAGTTGCCGACTGCGCGACGCGGAATGCGCACGCCCTTGGGTTTGCCGGTGCTGCCCGAGGTGTAGATGACGTAGGCGAGGCTGTCGGGATTCTCGTCGGCCGGCTGGAAGCCCATGCAGGGCGCAGGCGACAGCATTGCCACGTTCACGCGATCGCCGGCCTCGAACAGGCCCGCGCTGTCGGCATCCACCAGCACGCAGCGGGCACCGGCGTCTTCGCGCATGAAGCGCAGGCGTTCCAACGGAAGCTCGGGATCCAGCGGCAGCCAGGCCGCACCTGCACGCAGCACGCCGAGCAGGGCCGCAACCAGATCGCTGCGTCGCGCCAGCGCCACGCCGACGATGTCGCCAGGGCCGATACCGCGGGCGACCAGCGCTTCGGCGATCGCATCCGCGCGCGCGGCGAGCTGCCCTGCGGTAAAGCGGCCATCGGCGGCCTCCAGCACGCTCTCGTCGGGCTCTCGCCGCGCCCGTTCAAAGAAGGCCGCATGCGGACTGCACCCGCCGCGCGAGGGTGCCGCCGCGACGCTCATCGCATCGAGTTCGGCGCGCTCGCTGTCAGCGATCAGGCTGATCTCGGCCACCGGCCGCTGAGGCGCGCGGACCGCCTGCATCAGCGCGCTCTCCAGTCGCAGGGCGAGGCGCTCGATGCTGGTGCGCTCGAACAGCGCGCTGTCGAACTCGATCAGTCCGCGGATACGCGCGCCGTCGTCCCAGAACCAGAACGACAGGTCGAGCTTCGCGCCACCGTTGGGCAGCGGCTCACTGTCGACCTCAAGCCCCTCCAGGGCCAGCGCCATCGGCGCGTCCTGGAAGGTGTACCAGGCCTGCACCAGCGGGTTGCGCGCGGCGTCGCGCTGCACCCCGAGCGCCTGCACGATCTTCTCGAAGGGCGTGTCCTGCACACCCTGGGCCTTCATCATCTGCCGGCGCGCATCGCGCACCAGCGCGCTGAAACCCTGCTGCGGATCGATTGCCAGACCCACCGGCAGCAGGTTCATGAACAGGCCCATGACCTGCTCAAGCTCCTCGGCGCCCCGGTTGGCGAACGGGCAGCCGACGATGACGCGGTCCTGGCCGGTATGGCCGCGCAGCAGCAGGCCCAGACCCGCAAGCACCACGGTGAACAGGGTCTGCTGCTCGGCCTGGGCGAACACCCGCAGCGCACGGCTCAGCTCCGGGCTGAGGGCGACACGCAGTTCCTCGCCCTCGAAGCTCTGCAGCGGCGGACGCGGCTGGTCGGTGGGCAGCTCCAGCTGATGCGGGAAGCCGGCCAGGGATTCGATCCAGTGCGGCAACCGGCTCTCGATCGCAGCCGTGTCCAGCGCTTCCGCCTGCCAGACTGCGTAGTCGGGGTACTGAAGGCCCTCGGCCGGCGGCCCGGGCGTGCGGCCGCAGCGGTAATCCGCGTACAGCGTGCTGAGCTCCCGCCCAAAAGCGAGCACCGAGAGGTGGTCCATGACGATGTGATGCACGCACAGCAGCAGCACGTGCTCGGCATCGCCCAGCTTCAGCAGCCGCAGCACCAGCAGCGGCGGCCGCGCGAGATCGAACACATGGCAGGCGACCCGCGCGCGCTGTTCGGCCAGCGCCTGTGCGCGTGCAGCGGGCGCGAGCGCGCTCAGATCGATGTGCTCGATCGGCACGGTGAGGCCCATGTCGACCACCTGCCGAACTTCTTCGCCGTGGACCTCGAAGACGGTGCGCAGGGCGTCGTGTCGGGCCACCAGCTCCGCCACCGCGCGCTCCAGTGCCGGCACATCGAGCGCGCCGCGCAGGGTGAAGGCGAAAGGAATGTTGTAGGCCGTGTTGCCCGGTGCGGTGGCCTGCACATACCAGAGCTGGCGCTGGCTGAAGGTGGTGGGAAAACGGTACAGCGCGGGCGCTTCGGGCATGGCGGACGTCATCGAGGAGGATCGGGCGTGAGGAGTGGTGGCTTCCGCTCAGGCGCGGAAGCGGCTGCGGTCGACGCGCTTGAGCGCAGGCCCGGTGGGCGCCGCAGCCGCCGGCGCCAGCGCCGACCAGGCGGCGATGGTGGGTGTCTCGAAGGCCGCCTCGACCGGCAGCACCAGGCCGCGCTCGCGCTTCAGGCGCGACAGCGCGCGTGTCAGCAGCAGGCTGTGGCCGCCGAGCGCGAAGAAATCATCGGCAGTACCGATGCCGGACAGGTCGAGCAGGCTCTCCCACAGCGCGACCAGCTGCTGCTGCAGCTCGCCCTCGGCGGCCACGAACGGCGTGCCGCCGGGCAGGCGCTGCACCGGCGTGGCCACCAGCGCAGCGTCGGCTGTAGCCACGTGTTCGGCGATCGGCGCGCGCGTGGCCGCGATGAGCTCGGCGACGGGGCGCCGCGACAGCGCGATCTGGGCGGGGCCGGGCTGGCGCAGCACGGCCTCGATTGCAGCAAGCGCATCGACATGGCTGAAGCCCTCTCGAAAGCCGACCTCGAGCAAACGATTGCCCGCAGCGGGTTTCTTCATGTTGACCGGCACAGCTTTCACAGCGAGTGCACGCGCTGGCTTCAGCACGAAGTCACGCAGGGCCAGCACGCGATGCCCGGCCGCATCCAGCAGATCGATGTCGAGCACGAGATCGACGCCCTCGGCACGCGCGCGCTGGCGACTGACAATGCGCTCGGGCAGCGGCGCGAACACCTGCAGGCTGCCGTAGCGGAAGGGCAGCAAACGCGCGGCATCGACGCCTTCGGGTGCGAGCGCAGCCTGGGCGGCGCCAATCGCCATGTCGAACAGGGCCGGATGCAGGGGGTGCAGCTCGCCGCTCGCGTCGTCCGTGCGGCACAGCTCCAGCTCTGCCTCACCCTCGCCCACCTCGAAGCGCCGCAGGCAGTCCCAGCGCGGACCGAAGCGCAGCTGCGAATGCGCATAGCGCGGTTCGCGCCCGCTGCGTGCCCGCGCCAGCAGCAGCACCGGGGCCTCGGTCGGCGGTGCGCAATCCACGCGCACGCGCAGGTGCTCGATGCGATCGTCCGCTGTCCCGCCCTGGCTTTCAATGCAGACCTCGAAAACGGATTCCGCCAGCGGCTGCAGGCTCAGCTCCAGCCGGCGCAGCTCGTCGGATCCCAGTTTGAAGGCGGCGGCGAAGCGCAGCTCGCGCAGCTCGAAGCCCTGGAAGGCACCGGTGTACTCAGCGAGCGCCCAGGCCAGCAGGTCAAGGTAGCCGGTGCCCGGCAGCAGGGCCTCGCCGCTGGCCAGCCGGTGCTGGTCCAGCACCCAGTGGCTGCGCGCATCCAGCACGCCGGCGAAACGCACGCGGCCGCCGGCTTCATCCAGACGACGCGTCAGCAGCGGATGCGTCGTGGGCACTGCATCGGCGAGCGGTGCCGGCGCCAGCCCCAGCTCGGCGGCAAGGCGCGCGGCCATGCCGGCCTCACGCCAGATGCTGAAGGCCAGGGCCACGTGCCGCGTCTGCGCGCTCAGCGCATCGGCGCGGGCAGCGAAGGCATCGAGTGCGGCATTGGCAGCGGTGTAGTCGACCTGGCCCGAGGCGCCCATCTGCGCGCTGAGCGAGGAGAAGTAGAGCGCGAAGCTGGCGCCGCTGCGCTCGGCCAGTTCCGCGACCGCCTGCGCGCCCTCGAGCTTGGGCGCCAGCACGCGTCGCGCAGCCTCGATCGACTTGCGCGCGATCAGGCCATCGTCGAGCACGCCAGCGGCATGGAGGACGCCGTCCAGCGCCTCGATGTGCGCGGTGGCAGCGGCGAAGGCCGCGCTGTCGCAGACATCGGCAGCGCAGACCTCGATGCGCGCGCCGAAGCCGCGCAGCGCCGCCAGCCAGCGCTGGCGCGGATGCGTGGCCTCGGTCGGCAAAGGCGTACGCGCGACCAGCCATAGCTGCACGCCGGGCAGGCGCGCGAGACTCTCGACCAGGGCCTGGCCGGCGCCACCGAAAGCGCCGGTGACGAGATAACGGCCACCCCGCTTGAACGCGGCATGCGGCGCGCCGCGCTGCAGCTTCAGCGGCGTCCACACCGGCCGCAGCCGACGTCGGCCTCTCAGCGCAACGGTGTCCTCGGGCAGGCCCGCCGCGAGTTCCGCCAGCAGCAGACGCGCACTCGACTGTGGCTGCCGCAGATGCCCCGCGTCGAGGTCGATCCATGCCGAACGCAGCCCGCCGGTCTCCTGCGGCCAAGTGCGCAGCACGCCGGCGCGCAGGGCCTGCAGCGCCTGCACGCCGGCGGGATCACCCGCGGTCTGCGCAAGCACGCTGGCGCCCAGCAGCTGCAGCCCGCCCTCGCGCTCGCACCAGGGGCCGAGCGCCTGCGCCATGCGCAGCGGCCATTCGAAGCACAGGCGCTGTTGTTCGGGCTCGGATGCATCGAGCGCGTCCAGCGACCACAGATCGATCAGATGGCTGGGCGCCGGCAGCGCGGCCAGCGCGTGCCAGTGCGCGTCCTGCTCAGGATCGATCCGCAGGGACTCGCCTTCAAGCTGCAGCTCGGCCCCGCGCTGCAGGCTGCGCACCGACAGCCCCAGCGCGCGCAGAGACTCCGCCAGCGCAAGACCGACGCCGTGCGCATCAAGCAGGATCAGGGCGGAACCACTCAGCTCCGATGCAAGGGGCGACAGCGGCGCGCTCTGCCAGTCCTGCGCCTGCAGCCAGTCGCCGAAGCCGGTCTCGACCGCGCGCGGTGGTTCCTGCTGCGCTCGCGCCGGCTCGATCCAGTGCCGCACGCGAGCGAAGGGATAGGTCGGCAGCGGCAGCCGCCGACCCGGCGGCTGCGGCCAGCGCTGCGTATCCAGCGCATGTCCCTGCGCCCACAGCGCGCCCGGCAGGGCGAACCAGGCGCATGTCTCGTCGCCGCCGGGCGCTTCCAGGGTTGCCACGCCGCGAGCCTGCGGGTTGGAAGCTTCAGCGAAGCGGATCAGGGTGCGGCCGGGGCCGAGTTCGAGCAGCACGTGCTCGCCCAGTTCCGAGAGTCGCGTCAGCGCGGCGATGAAATCGACCGGGCGACGCAGGTGTTGCACCCAGTAGTCGACGCTGGCGGCCTGCTCGGCACCGAGCCAGTCGCCGCTCAGGCTGGAAACGATGCGCAGGCCGCTTGACGGTGCACGCGGACTTGCGGCGGCCACTGCCACGCGGAAGGCATCGAGCAGCGGATCCAGCAGGCGCGAGTGGAAGGCGCCCGAGGTCTGCAGGCGCCGCAGGCCGTGGCCCGCGGCTTCGAGCTTGGCGGCCATGGCGTCGATGGCTTCGACGCTGCCGGCCAGCACGGTCTGCTGCGGCGAGTTGAGCCCGGCGAGGTCGACGCTGTCGTCCAGCAGCGGACGCAGGGCTTCAAGCCCGGCGTTGACCGCCAGCATCTCGCCGGCCCCCGCTTCTGCGCAGAGCCGGCCGCGGGTACAGATCAGTTCGATCGCAGCCGGGAGCTCGAACACGCCAGCCAGCGTTGCCGCCACGTACTCGCCCAGCGAATGCCCGACCAGGGCCGCAGGCGTGAGGCCGCGTGCCAGCAGGCCGCGGGCCAGCGCGTACTCGACGCAGTACAGCGCGGGTTGGGTGAGTTCGGTGCGACGCAGGCGCTCCCGGTTGCCGGGCGAGTCGTCCGCCGTCAGCAGAAGCTCGACCACGTCTTCGCGGCCAAGACCGCGCAGCACGCTCACGCAGTCCTGCAGGGCCGCCGCCACGCCGGCATCCGCCTCCGCCACCGCGCGCGCCATGCCGACGCGCTGCGCGCCCTGGCCGGGGAAGGCGAAGACGATCGGCAACGCGGTCCTGGCCGCAGTGCTGACCGCACGCGCATCGGCGGCGAGCGCCGCCAGCTGGTCCGCGGCCTCGAAGGCGTTGCGCGCCGAAAGCGCGAGACGCTGGCCCATCGCTACACGGCCCTCGCGCAGGGTGTAGGCGACATCGCAGAGGGCCGGCGCCTGCTGGCGCAGGTACGCGGCGAGTTCAGCGGCGCGCTGACGCAGGGCTTCGGGCGTGCGCGCCGACAGCAGCAGGGTCATCGGCAAGGCGCTTTCCGCATCGGTGCGTGCAGCGGCCGGCGGCGCCTGCTCCAGCACCGCGAAGGCATTGGTGCCGCCCACGCCCAGTGAGTTCAGCGCGGCCCGGCGCGGGCCCTGCGCCTTGGGCCAGGCTCGGCGCTCGGCCGCCACGAAGAAGGGGCTGCGGGCGAAGTCGATCTCGGGGTTCGGCCGGCGATAGAACAATGAGGGCGGCAGCTCACCGTGCTGGAGGCAGAGCGCGGTCTTGATCAGACCGGCCACGCCGGCGGCGGTGTCGAGGTGGCCGATATTGGTCTTGACCGAGCCCAGCGCGCAGCCTTGCGTGGCCGCGCCGTCGAAGGCCTGGCTGAGCGCCGCGACCTCGATCGGATCGCCCAGCCGCGTGCCGGTGCCGTGCGCCTCGACATGGCCGATGCTGTCGGCGTCCACGCCCGCGAGCGTCAGCGCCGTCGCGATCGCCTCGGCCTGGCCATCGACGCTGGGCGCGAGGTAGCCGGCCTTGCCGGCGCCATCGTTGTTGATCGCGGTGGCGCGGATGACCGCGACGATGTGGTCGCCGTCGTGCAGGGCATCGCCCAGCCGGCGCAGCACGACCAGGCCGCAGCCGCTGCCGAACACCGTGCCGCTGGAATCGGCGTCGAAGGCGCGGCAGCGACCGTCGAGCGAGCGCACTTCTTCCTCGCGATGCAGATAGCCCTGGCCCTGCGGCACCTCGATGGTCGAGCCGCCGGCCAGCGCCATGTCGCACTCGCCAGCCAGCAGGCTCTGGCAGGCCAGATGCACCGCCACCAGCGAGGTCGAGCAGGCGGTCTGCACGTTGAGACTGGGGCCGCGCAGATCGAGCTGGTAGGACACCCGCGTCGACAGGAAATCCTTGTCGTTTGACAGGTGACGCACCAGGAACTCGCCCATGTCGCTCACCAGTTCACGGTGCCCGATCAGGTTGCGCAGCAGGTACCAGTGCATGCCCGAACCCGCGAACACACCGGTCTGGCGGTCATGCGCATCAGGCCGGTAGCCGGCGTCCTCCAGCGCGTTCCAGGCGCACTGCAGAAAGCGGCGGTGCTGCGGGTCCATCACCGCGGCCTCGCGCGGCGAGAGGCCGAAGAAGGCAGCGTCGAATTCATCGTGGCCGTCCAGCCGGATGCCGGCGCGCACGTAGTTCGGCTGGGCGAGATCGGACTCGCTTGCGCCTGCGGCGCGCAGCGCGGCTTCGTCGAGATCGGCGACCGCACAGCGTCCCTCGATGAGGTTGGACCAGAACTGCTGGGGCGTGGCCGCCTGCGGGAAATCGCAGGCCAGGCCGACGATGGCGATATGGGCGTTGGGGTCGAGGTCGCTCATGGGTCAAGGGCTTGACGCAACGTGCTGCGCATCACAAATCTAAGCCAAAACCGCGTGAAAGTGTGATTAGATTCGCACTTGCTGGCGACAGGGCGAGGCGCGGTTCGCGCTGCGAATCGCGCGCAGCGTTCGGATGCAGGTATGCAAGCCTTTGAATTTCCTCGGCTTGTTGGCCCGACTCCCGAACCTTGCCGAGCCGGGGCGACTCGGCCGGCGATCGCGCACACGCCGTCGGTCCGCTGATGCCCTGCCCAGCAAGCGCGGCCCCTCCAACCCGAAGCGAGCCCCCCTGTGTCGACAAGCCCGAGCTTCCGCTGCGTCCTGCTGGGCGAGCAGTCCCTGATGATCGAATGCGGCGAGCGCCTGCGCGCCCGAGGCCACGGCGTGATCGCCGTGGTCAGCGACGCCGCCCGACCGCGCGCGTGGGCGCGCGAGCACGATCTGCCGCTGTTCAATCACCACGATGCGCTGGACGCGGAAGACCTGGGCGAGTTCGATCTGCTGTTCAACATCACCTGGCTGCGCATGCTGCCGCCCAAGCTGCTTGAGCGCCCGCAGATCGCCGCGATCAACTTCCACGACGGTCCGCTGCCGCGCTATGCCGGCCTGAACGCGCCGGTGTGGGCGCTGCTGCACGGCGAGTCGCGCCACGGCGTGAGCTGGCACCGCATGGCCACGCGCGCCGACGCCGGCGAGCTGCTGGTGCAGGAGCATTTCGACATCGCCGCAGGCAGCACCGCCTTCGAGCTCAACACCCGCTGCTACGAGGCCGGACTCAACGGCTTCGAACGCCTGCTGGAGGCGCTGGAGAGCGGCCAGCTCACGCCGATCGCGCAGGACTTCAGCCAGCGCAGCTACTTCGGCGCGCATGCGCGGCCGCTGGCTGCGGCCGTGCTCGACTTCCGTGCGCCGGCCGCCGAACTCGAGCAGCAGGTGCGGGCGCTGGACTTCGGGCCCTATCCCAATCCGCTGCTGCTGCCGCGGCTGCGTCTGCCGTCAGGGGATCTGCTGGTGCGGCGCGCGCGCGCGCTGGATGGGGCGAGCGGGACGGGCGGTGGGCTCGGGTCGAACGGCGCGAGCCCGGGCAGCGTGCTGCGCTGTGACGCACAGGGCCTGGTGATCGCCTGCGGCGAGGGCGCACTGTGCATCGAGACGCTGAGCTGTCTCGAAGGCGGGCCGATCGATCCAGTCGCCTTGGCGGCAAATCTTCCGGCGCGCATCGA